>Ga0247740_1000429_pt1 | contig 20811 bp, 23 predicted proteins | sample UWRJL148409B2_FD_180942 | JGI IMG/M metagenome (GOLD analysis project Ga0247740, IMG submission 180942) | Plant litter microbial communities from Arlington Agricultural Research Station in Wisconsin, United States - UWRJ-L148-409B-2 | ecosystem: Environmental > Terrestrial > Plant litter >...
GCTCGCGGTGACGAAGGCGAGGCGCTCGCGCTCCCGATCGACGACCAGCCTGGTTGCGGCGGACTGCACGCGGCCGGCCGAGAGGCCCGGACCGACCTTGCGCCACAGCACCGGCGACACCTCGTAGCCGTAGAGCCGGTCGAGGATGCGGCGGGTCTCCTGTGCGTCGACGAGTGCAGTGTCGAGCTCGCGCGGGTTCTCGATGGCGTGCTGGATCGCGTCCTTGGTGATCTCGTGGAACACCATCCGCTTGACGGGGACCTTGGGCTTGAGCTCCTGCAGCAGGTGCCACGCGATGGCCTCGCCCTCGCGGTCCTCATCAGTTGCGAGGAAGAGTTCGTCGGCGCCCTTGAGCGCCCGCTTCAGGTCGGCGACCGTCTTCTTCTTCGCGTCGGACACGACGTAGTACGGCTCGAAGCCGTTCTCGACGTCGACGGAGAACTTGCCGAGCGAGCCCTTCTTGAGCTCGGCAGGCAGGTTCTTCGGCTCGATGAGGTCCCGGATGTGGCCGACGGACGACTGGACGTCGTAGCCCTCGCCCAGGTACTGGGAGATCGTCTTGGCCTTGGTGGGCGACTCGACGATGACGAGCTTCACGGGCACAACACTCCTAAGTAAAGGAACGGAAGCTGGTTGACCTCCGTCAGCGACACCATACACACCTGAACCGCGCCGATGCCTAATCGATGCCCGAACCCGCCGGACCGGCAGTTGCGCTCTCCGCGAGCAGGAGCCCCAGGACCCGCCGGCTCACCGTCACCGTCACGACCAGTCCGTCGACCTTGCACGCGGCCAGTTCGCCGCCGTTCGCGGTCGCCACCCGGTCGGCATTTCCGCATGGATGCCCGGGTACGAGCCCGCTCGCGGTATCCGCCGCCGCGAGTGCCGCAGCATCGGCTGCCGCCACCACCGAGTGCCTCGTCGACAGTGCGGCGTGCACCGGCAGCACGAGCAGGAACAGGGCCACGACCGCGAGCCCGACCGCGAGTGTCACGACGGTGCCGGCGCCCCGCTCCCCCGCATCCCGTCCCAGCATCACCGCCCGCCGTCCAGCGCGCACGATCTCGCTGTGACGGTGAGCGGCAGCGTCGCAGCCTGCGCGGTGAGGGTGACGCAGGTGAGGTCGCCGTCCGCTGACCGGGAGACCCCGGCGCCGGGCGCAAGACGCTCGGCGAGGGCCTCCGGATCGCCGCCGCGCGCGAGCGTCAGTGCGGCGAGAGCCGCAGCATCCTGCAACCGCATTTGCTGGCCGGCGGCACCGACGCCCGCGATGCAACACGCGAGCACGAGTACGACCGCCGGGAGCGCGACCGCGAACTCGGCGGTGACGCTGCCGCGCTCGGTCGCCCTCGTCATCCCGGCAGCGAGAGCGCCTGCCGCACGATGTCGGTCAGCATGCCCCGCACCTCGTCCGACCGCAGGATCACCACGAGCAACCCCGCGAACCCCCCCGCTCCCAGCGTCGCTACCGCGTACTCGGCCGTCGCCGCGCCCCGCTCCCCCAGTAGGCCTGCGCGCAGGCGCCCGCCGACACCCGCCGGTCCGACGCCGGTCGGCCTGCGTAATCCGTTCTGCTTCATGTCCCGTCCCGTCTCGACCCGAGCAGAACCAGCTTGGCGGGGTCCGGCGGCGGACCGAAGGTGGGGATCGGGCTTGGTGGACTACGCGTTGCCCGTGGCGCTGTTGACGAGACGAGGCGCACGACGCCGCTCCGTGCGTCGGTGGACGACGTGGAGCACCCGCTCTTTGAGGTACCGGTACACCAGCACCACCGAGTACGTAGCGAGGAGCGTGTACGCGAGATTGATGAGGTACAGCATCAGGCCCGACCATTCCGGGGCGAAGTAGTCCTGGATATGCGTGTGCAGGTAGGTGTTCCCCACCAGCCCGTGAATGCCGAACATGATCAGGCTGTTCGTGCCGATGAAGAGGAGGAACGTGCTCGACCGCAACCCGTGGGCAAGCCGCAGGTACAACACGAAGCTCCCGAGCGCCAACGGGTAGAACCAGAAACTCCCGATGGCGCTGATGTTGCCCGCGTGGTTGAACGCAGCCCACAGTGTGAAACCGAAGAGCGCGATGAGTGCGAACACATTGACGCTCGCGATGTCCAAGTACTTTTTTAGCAGGTACCCGCACGCCATGAGGACGAGCCCGACCGGGAGCACGTTGATGTTGACGATCGGCCGACCCGGAAGGAGCTCCTGGAACGGCAGCGACACGAGGGCGAGCGCCAGCACGACGGCGCCCCACGCCCAGCGGTTCGGGATCTTCTGCAGCACCGAGAAGGCGACCGACGAGAGGAAGAAGATCGGCAGGAACCACAGGGCGAAGTTGAAGGTCGGCACCGTGTTCAGCCAGTCGCTTGCGAAGAGGAGCGCTCGCAGCGTCGCCCCCCATTCGAACGGGATGACGTACTCGGTCCACACATAGCGCACCACGAGGTGGCCGTAGAGCAGCGAGATGGCGAAGAGCACGACGTACGGCAGGTAGATGGTCCGGAACTTGACCAGGATTCCCGCCCACAGGGGCTGCCCCGGCTTGGCCCGCCAGGTGTAGCCGGCGACGACGAAGAACAGAGCCACGTTGAAGGTGTAAAGGTACGAGACGAAGCCCCCGCCGAGCGCGGAGTAGTCCATGTGGCCCATGACGATAATCACGATGCCGATGCCCTTGAGGACGTCGACACTCCGATCGCGCGCACCCGTCCCGGGCGCCACCAAGTGGGCTGTATGGGCTGTCGTCATGGAGCTACCCGCGGTAGTTCGGCGCCTCGACCACCATCTGGATGTCGTGGGGGTGGGACTCCTTGAGGCCCGCCGCCGTGATTCGTACGAACTTGCCCTTCATGCGCAGCTCGTCGATGGTGCGGGCGCCGGTGTAGAACATGGACTGGCGCAGGCCGCCGAGCAGCTGGTACACGACCGAGCCGACCGGGCCGCGGTAGGGAACCTGGCCCTCGATGCCCTCGGCGATGAGCTGCTCGTCCGAGGGGACGTCCGCCTGGAAGTAGCGGTCACGCGAGTACGACGTCTTCTTGCCGCGGGTCTGCAGAGCACCGAGCGATCCCATGCCGCGGTAGCTCTTGAACTGCTTGCCGTTGACGAAGATGAGGTCGCCGGGGCTCTCATCGGTTCCCGCGAGCAGCGAGCCGAGCATGACCGTCTCGGCACCCGCGACGAGCGCCTTGGCGATGTCGCCGGAGTACTGCAGGCCGCCGTCCGCGATCACGGGGATGTTGCTCTCGCGAGCGGCGAGGGATGCCTCGTACACGGCGGTGACCTGAGGAACACCGACCCCGGCCACGACGCGGGTGGTGCAGATCGAGCCGGGGCCGACGCCGACCTTGACCGCGTCAGCACCCGCGTCGACGAGCGCCTGGGCGCCGGACCGGGTCGCGACGTTGCCGCCGATGATGTCGATGGAGTTGAACGCGCTGTCGCCCTTGAGGCGGCGGATGATGTCGAGCACGCCGGCGGAGTCACCGTTGGCGGTGTCGACGACGATGACGTCGACGCCCGCGTCACGAAGGGCACCCGCGCGGTCCCACGCGTCACCGAAGAACCCGATCGCGGCACCGACGCGCAGTCGCCCCTCGTCGTCCTTCGTCGCGTTCGGGTACTTCTCGGTCTTCTCGAAGTCCTTGACGGTGATGAGGCCGGTGAGCCGGCCCTGGCCGTCGACAAGCGGCAGCTTCTCGATCTTGTGCTGCGCGAAGATCGCGATCGCCGAATCGGGGTCGATGCCCTCCGGCGCGGTGATGAGCCCCTTCGAGGTCATGACGTCGCGCACGAGCGTCGTCGACTTCTCGAACGGCGAGACGAAGCGCATGTCCCGATTGGTGATGATGCCGACGAGACGGCCGTCACCCTCGACCACCGGCAGGCCCGAGACACGGAACTGGCCGCAGATCGCGTCGACCTCGGCCACCGTGGCATCCGGCGTCGTGGTCACCGGGTTGGTGATCATGCCCGACTCACTGCGCTTGACCTTGTCGACGTGCGACGCCTGGTCTTCGATCGACAGGTTGCGATGAAGGATGCCGATGCCGCCGTTGCGGGCCATCGCGATCGCCATGCGCGACTCGGTGACACTGTCCATGGCCGCGGAAAGAAGAGGAGAGGCAACCCGAATTCGGCGGGTCAACCGTGAGGACGTGTCGGCTTCACTCGGAATGACGTCGGTGTGCCCGGGGAGCAGCATGACGTCGTCGTAGGTGAGGCCGATAAATCCGAACGGGTCAGGCTGATCCATGAGAGTCCCTGGTGTGAGAGGAAAAGGAGGCAGGAGACGGCACGAGTCCTGTTCTCAATCTTAACTGCTGGTTGCGCTGAACTATTTCCGTGTCATTCTTGTCTGCACAGCAGTGGGACCCCGCGAAACAAGCAGGCAACACAGCACTAGTAGTTTTCCTGTGGACGGGCCCGCAACCGCGCGGAACGTCCCGATTATTGGAGGTCCCGTGACGCGTCCCGGAGCGGCGGTCGCCACCCGCATGCCACGAGCATTCGCGTTGGTGGTCGCATTCCTCGCGGCCCTGATCGCGTTGTCGACCCTCGCCGGTGTCGGCGCGGCGTCGGCCGACGAGATTGACACCGACGAGTATCCCTACCGCATCAGCGGCAACGTCCAACTCGACGGCAATCCGTTGGCGGGCGTCGAGCTGACCGTGGCCGGCCAAGGAATTGACACCGATGTCAAGACCGATGACAAGGGCCAGTGGGCAGTGGGCGTGCCTGAGCGCAATGCCAAGTACACCGTCACCCTCGACGAGACCAGCCTGCCCGAGGGCATCGCCGTGGTCGACGAGACGGATGACACCCCCAACGTGAAGGACGCCGAGGTCGGACCCGGCGGCCGCGTCACGGTGAACTTCTTCATCGGAGAGGGCACCCGCAACGTCACGAGCTTCGCCGACCAGTTCGTCGAGCGCGTGATCAACGGCCTGCGGTTCGGCCTCATGCTCGCCCTCGCAGCGGTCGGCCTCTCCCTCGTCTACGGCACGACCGGCCTCTCCAACTTCGCGCACGGCGAGATGGTCACCTTCGGCGCCGTGATGACGCTGGTGTTCAGCAACTTCCTGCACCTGCCCATCTACCTCGCGATCCCCATCGCCATCGTTCTGAGCGGTGGCGTCGGGTTCCTGCTCGATGCCGGCCTCTGGCGGCCCCTGAGGCGACGGCGAACGGGAATCGTGCAGCTCATGATCGTGAGCATCGGCCTCTCCCTCGCGGCCCGCTACACCTTCCAGTACTTCATCGGTGGCAGCACGACACAGCTCCCCGGCGCCGACGCGCGACCCATCCCGCTGTTCGGGTCCGTCTCGCTGAGCGTCATCGACTTGGTGAGCACCGGCATCTCGATCCTCGTGATCGTCGCCTTCGCCTGCTGGCTGCTCTTCACCCGCATCGGCAAGGCGACCCGCGCCATCTCCGACAACCCGTCGCTCGCGGCAGCGTCCGGTATCGACGTCGACCGCGTGGTCCGGATCGTGTGGATCATGGCGGGAGCACTCGCAGGCCTCGCCGGTGTGCTGTACGCCTACTACCGCCCCGGTATCAAGTGGGACATGGGAGCGGAGTTCCTGCTCCTCCTGTTCGCCGCCGTGACGCTCGGTGGTCTCGGTACCGCGTTCGGCGCCCTCGTCGGCTCGATCGTGATCGGCCTCATCGTCGAGGTGTCCACCCTGTGGATCCCCTCCGACCTCAAGTTCGCAGCACCGCTCGTGGTGCTCATCATCATCCTGCTGTTCCGCCCGCAGGGCATTCTCGGGCGCCGTGAGAGGGTCGGGTAACGACAATGGACTGGATTCAGATCCTCAACAATTCCGCCTCGTCGATCATCAGCCCGGCGACACTCGCCTACGCGCTGGCGGCCCTCGGGCTCGCCGTGCACTTCGGCTACGCCGGCCTGCTGAACATGGGTATCGCGGGCTTCATGGCCCTCGGCGCGTACGGCTACGCGATCGGCATCCTGACGTTCAACCTCCCGTGGTGGGCGGCCGCGCTGCTGGGTCTCGCCGCCTCCGCGGTGTTCGCCCTCATCCTCGGCATCCCCACGCTGAGGTTGCGCGGTGACTACCTGGCCATCGTCACGATCGCCGCCGCGGAAGTGCTGCGACTGCTCTTCCTGACGACGACGTTCGACGAGGTCACCGGTTCCGCCGACGGCCTCAGCGGCTACCACGGCAGCTTCCGCGCCTCCAACCCGATTCCGGAGGGCACCTACGGGTTCGGTCCCTTCATGTACAACGAGATCGGGTGGTGGGTGCGCATCCTCGGCATCATCGCCCTCATCCTCGCTGCCGTCACGGTGTGGCGCCTCATGTCGAGCCCCTGGGGCCGCGTGCTGAAGGGCATCCGTGAGGACGAGGACGCGGTGCGCGCACTCGGCAAGAACGTCTTCTCGTACAAGCTCACGGCGCTCGTCGTCGGTGGGGTGATCGCGGCGGCGGGAGGCATCGTGTACGCCCTGCCCTCGGCAGTCAACCCCGGCGTGTACGTCACGTCGCTGACGTTCTTCGTCTACACCGCCCTGCTGCTCGGTGGTGCGGCGACCGTGTTCGGCCCGCTCGTCGGCTCCCTGATCTTCTGGGTGCTGCAGACCGTGCTCGGCAACGTGCTCCCGGCCGCGGTCGACGCGGGCCTGCTGCCGTTCATGTCGAACATCCAGGCGCAGACCCTGCGGTTCATCCTCGTCGGTATCGCGCTCATGCTCATCGTGATCTTCCGACCCCAGGGCATCCTGGGCAACAAGAAGGAGCTGACCTTTGTCAAGTGACATCACTCCTCCCGTGGAGCGCCCGAAGACCACCGGACTGCACGTCGGTGAGGCGGCGCCCGGCGTGGCGAAGACCGACCCGATCATCGTCGTCGACGGTGTTCGCCGCACGTTCGGCGGCCTCACCGCCGTCAACGTCGACCACCTCGAGATCCCGCGCGGCGCGATCACGGCCCTCATCGGACCGAACGGCGCCGGCAAGACCACGCTGTTCAACCTGCTGACCGGCTTCGACCGGCCCGACGCGGGCAGCTGGACGTTCGACGGCAAGTCGATCTCCGGGATGCCCGCCTTCAAGGTCGCCCGACTGGGCCAGGTCCGCACCTTCCAGCTCACCAAGGCTCTCGGCCTCCTCACCGTTCTCGAGAACATGAAGCTCGGCGCGAAGCACCAGATCGGCGAGCGCTTCTGGCAGAGCCTGTTCCCCTTCTTCTGGCGCCGCCAGGAGCTGGAGATCGAGGACCGCGCGGTGGGCATCCTCAAGAAGTTCAAGCTCGACGCCAAGAGCGAGGACTTCGCGGCCAGCCTCTCCGGCGGCCAGCGCAAGCTGCTCGAAATGGCCCGCGCGCTCATGAGCGAGCCCCAGCTGGTCATGCTCGACGAGCCGATGGCCGGCGTCAACCCGGCCCTCACGCAGTCGCTGCTCGAGCACATCCTCGACCTGAAGGACGAGGGGATGACCGTGCTCTTCGTCGAGCACGACATGCACATGGTCCGCCACATCGCCGACTGGGTCATCGTCATGGCCGAGGGCCGGGTGGTGGCCGAGGGCGACCCGATCACCGTCATGCGGAACCCCGCCGTGATCGACGCCTACCTCGGAGCCCACCAGGAGCTCGACCTCGGTGTCGTCACCGGGCGGTACGAGGCCGAGGATGCCGACCCGACCACCGATGCCCTGGCGTCGGACACCGTCGAGGTCTCGGACATCGAGGAAGAAGCCAGCGAGGAGTCGAAGTGAGCCCCACCGCAACAGCCGAACTGGTGGTCGACATCAACAATGTCGTCGCCGGCTACCTCCCGGGCGTCAACATCCTGAACGGATGCTCGTTGCAGGCCCGCCGCGGCGAGCTCATCGGCATCATCGGCCCGAACGGCGCCGGCAAGTCGACGCTGCTCAAGTCGATCTTCGGCCAGGTCAACGTGCGCAGCGGCACGATCACGCTCGACGGCGAGGACATCACGTCCCTCCGGGCAAACCAGCTCGTCGCCCTGGGCGTCGGCATGGTGCCGCAGACCAACAACGTGTTCGCGAGCCTCACCATCGAGGAGAACCTGCAGATGGGGCTCTTCCAGCGCCCGTCGGCGTACGCCGAGCGCCTGGAGTTCGTCACGAGCATCTTCGGGGAGCTGGGCAAGCGCCTCAAGCAGCGGGCCGGCTCGCTCTCCGGTGGTGAGCGCCAGATGGTCGCCATGTCGCGCGCCCTCATGATGGACCCGAAGGTGCTCCTGCTCGACGAGCCCTCCGCTGGGCTGTCGCCGGTGCGCCAGGACGAGGCGTTCATCCGCGTCTCCGAGATCAACAAGGCCGGCGTCACCTGCATCATGGTGGAGCAGAACGCCCGCCGCTGCCTGCAGATCTGCGACCGCGGCTACGTGCTCGACCAGGGCCGTGACGCCTACACCGGCACCGGCCGCGAGCTGCTCAACGACCCCAAGGTGACCGAGCTCTACCTCGGCACGCTGGGCGTCTAGCTTCCTCCGCTCTACCGAAGCCCCCGGCCGCGAGGTCGGGGGCTTCGTCGTGCGCGCGCGGGCATGCCCCACGGCCCGCTACCCCGGCACGGGCATCCCCGCCGCTTGCCCCAGTTCACTTCTCCGGGGAAACCGGTCCCAAGTCAGACCCGCTGCGCGCGAATGCGGCGTGGCGGCGGAGAACTCCGGAAAAACGAACAGAACAGCCGGCGGGGATGCACGGGGTGCGGCACGCGCGGCTCGAGGTTGCCCGCTGCGGGCACGGGAGCCGCGGTGTGGGGAACGGGGCGCGCCCGGGCACGGGAAAGGGCCCCGGTCCGAAGACCGGGGCCCTGCCGTGCTGTGACAGCTACTGGGGCTTAGTAAGCCACGTAGTTGTTGTCGTCGCCGAACTGGTAGATACCGATGGACGCCTCGGTCGGGTCGCCGACCTCGTCGAACGTGATCGGGCCGGAGATTCCGTCGTAGTCGGCAACGCCGCCTCCGAGGATGATGTCAGCGCACTCCTTGAAGGTGGTGCACTTCTCGCCGTCGCCGGTGCCACCGGAGACCTCCTGCAGCTTCTCAGCCACATCGGCACCCGTCGTCGCGCCGCCAGCGGCGAGCGAGGCGAGAGCCAGGAGGATCACTGCGTCGAACGACTCAGCCGCGTAGCTGTAGTCCTCGAGCGCCGGGGTGCCCTCGGACTCGACGAACGTGTCGAGCTCGGAGGTGAAGTCACCGATCGAGTCGATCGAGAGACCGGGCAGGGTGCCCTTGGCGCCGGTGAGCGAACCAGCGGCGAACGCGTCGCCGAAGTTCTTCAGGTTGCCGTCGACGAAGTAGAGCTTGTCGGACGGGAACTTGCCGAACAGGCCGGGCAGGATGGTCGAGACCTCGTCGAAGGTGATGAGGGCGATCGCGTCGGGGTCCGCTGCGAGGACCTCGCTGATCTGCGAGTCGAAGACCGTGTCACCCGTGTTGTAGGTGGGGGCTGCGACGACCTCGCCACCGGCGGCCTCGAAGGCCTCCGTGACGTACTTGGCAAGACCGGTGCCGTAGGAGTCGTTGAGCACGATCAGACCGAGGGTCTGGTTGCCGTCTTCAGCGATGAGGTTACCGAGAACCTCGCCCTGCAGCGTGTCCGACGGAGCCGTACGGAAGTACAGGCCGTTGTCGTCGTAGGTCGTGAATGCGTCCGACGTGTTGGCCGGGGAGAACTGGATGACTCCAGCGCCGACGACCTGGTCGATGAACTGGAGCGAGGTTCCCGACGACGCGGCGCCGATGATGGCGGCCGGGTCCTCCGCGAGCAGACGCGGGATCTCGGTCTCGTACGCCTTGTTGTCGGTGTTACCCGAGTCGCCGTAGGTGACGTCGACGGTGAGGCCGGTGGTGGCCGACTCGGCGTTGACCTGGGAGGCTGCGTAAGCGACGCCGGCCTCTTCGGGCGGGCCGAGGAACGCGAGGTTACCGGTCTGCGGCAGCGCCGTACCGATCTTCAGGGTGTAGTCGGAGACGGGACCAGCGGTCTCGTCGGCCTCGGGGGTGGCGGCACAACCGCTCAACACCAGCGCGGTGGTGGCGAGCAGCGCGATACCGACGCCGACGACCTTCCGCGAGTGCGAGGCGGAAGCCTTCGCGAATACGCTCATGATGCTCCTTGCGTTTCGAAATGTTCTCAGGACAAGAGACCGCACAGTCGTGCGGTCATTCGGCAAAGGTATTCGGAGAGTGGACCGCGCACAATACAGCTGTGTTACAGCCATGTAACGCAGCGCAATCGTTATATTCGGGCGGGCTCGCGCACAGATCTTCCACGTGACGCGCCAGCCCCGCTCGTCCTACGATCGGCAGGTGCGCCGCTCCCCCACTTCCGCCGTTGTCGTAGCCCTGTGCGCGCTACTGGCGGGATGCGCAGCGCCCTCCAACCCGGCGGCCGTGCCCGAGGGCATCTCGGTCTCGGTGTACCAGACCCGCACCGACGTCGGACCCCGCCGTCTCGAGGTGTCGATCCAGAACGGCACCGACGGACCGCTGACGATCTCCGGCGTCCGTTTCGAGTCCGCGCAGTTCGACGGGGCCGCCGCGTGGCAGAAGGACGAGACGAGCGTCCCGAAGGGCGCGACCGTGGACCTGCCGGTGCTGCTGCCGCCGCCAGACTGCGACGCCATCGACCCGCAGCCCGAAGTCGAATTCGACTACGAACTCAGCGACGGCACCATCGGCACCGCCCGCACTGTCGCCGACGACCGCCTCGACCGACTTCCCCCTCTCATGGTCGAGGACTGCACGGCCCAGTCGGTGGCCGACATCGTTGCGCTGACCATCGTCGATCCCCCGCGGCGCACGACGGTGGCGGGGATGCCCGCCTTCGAGCTCGACGTGCGGGCCGAGCCGACGGGTGCCGACGGCAGCGTCGAGCTCGTCCTCGTCTCGAGCACGACGTTGCTCATGCCCGCCGACCCTGCGACGGGCATCCCCGTCACCGAGGGTGGCATCGACCGCACGATCGACGGCGGCGACGAGCCCTCGATCGTGACGCTCGTACTCACCGCGGGTCGCTGCGACCCCCACGCCCTGCTCGAGGACAAGCGGGGCACGATCATGCCCCTGGACGTACTGGTCGACGGCGTCGCCGGGCGCATCTACCTCCCGTCGGCCGACGCCGTGCGCGGCGCGATCTACGAGGTCGTCGCGCAGTCCTGCGGCTTCTAGTCGATCCTTGTGAAGATGTTGTCGGCCCCATAGCGGTACATGCCGATCACGGCGCCCTGCGGGTCGCCCTTGCCGTCGAAGGCGATCTCGCCCGAAGGACCGTCGTAGTCGACGACTCCGCCCGCGAGGACGATCTCCGCGGCGGCACCGAAGTCAGTGGCCTTCTCACCCTCGCCCGACCCCCCGGAGACCTCCTGCAGGTACTCGGCGATGTCGACACCCTCCGTGGAGTTCGCGGCGAGCGCCGCCAGCGCCGCGAGCACGACGGCGTCGTAGGTCTCCGCCGCGTAGCTGAAGTCGGTGAGCGCGGGATTGATGTCGAGCAGTCGGTCGGTGAAGTCGTCGAGCGACGAGATGTCGAGCCCCGGGAGACTCGCGGTCGAGCCGGTGATCGTGCCCGCCGGGATGTCGGCGCTGTGGTCCGCGATGCCGAGACCGATGAAGTACAGGTCAGGCCCCGCGAACGCCGCGGCCGCGAGACCCGGCACCGCGGCGGGGGCGCCACCTCCGACGACAACCACGGCGTCGGGGCTCTCGGCCGCAACGGCAGTCACCTGCGCGGTCAGGTCGGTGGCCCCTGCGGCGTACGCCTGCTCCGACACCACGGTTCCACCAGCGCGCGTGAAAGCGGCCGAGAGCGCCTCCGGCAGCCCGGGCTCGCAGAAGCCGGTCTGGTAGATCACCCCGAGGGTCTTGACGTCGTCGGCCGCGATCTGGTTGCCCATCGCAGTTCCCTCGAGCACGCACGAGGGCGCGGTGCGCCAGTAGAGCCCGGAGTCGTCGGCCCGGGTGAAGTCGGTGGAGGTGTTCCCGGGTGAGATCTGGACGACTCCCGCGCCCACGATCTGGTCGAGCACCTTGCGCGACACGTTGTCGGAGATCGGCCCGACGATCACCGAGGACCCGCCGTCGATGAGCGCGGTCGCGGAGGCCACGACGGTCTCGGTGGTGGCGTCCCCGGAGTCGGCCGAGGAGGAGGTCACGGTGATGCCCACGTCGGCGTTGTTGATGTCGAGAACCGCGAGGTCGATGGCAGCCTGGGCTGCGGGGCCGAACGCCGCGAGCGTGCCGGTGGAGGGCAGCAGTGCCCCCACGGAGAGCTCGAGGTCACGGCGACCGACCGGCGAGGGGCTCGGCGCGACGGTCGCGGGCGTGCATCCGGTGAGCACGAGAAGAAGGGCCACCGCCGCGGCGGCGCCCGGGAAGACGGTTCGGGACGTCATGGTTCTACTCCTACGTTCGAGGCGCCGTACGGTCAGCCGGCAAGCACTCCGCGTGCGAAGACGAACCTGTTCTCTCCGTCGTACGCGTAGATGCCATAGTACGCGGGCGAGATGTCGCCGCCTGTGGAGAAGTTGAGAGGCCCGGAAAGCCCATCGTAGTCAATGTCCTCTCCAGCCCCCAGAGCGGCGAGGCACTCACCGTAGTTGCCGCACTTGAGTCCGCCGACCGAGACGTCGGTCAGCCCGGCCGCGACGGCCTCTCCGGTGTCCCCTCCGCGTTCCGCGGCAAGAGCGGCGAGGATGACCGCGTCGTAGGCCTCTGCGGCGTACTGGAACGTGGTGAGACTCGAGTCGACGGTCTTCAGCCGCGCGATGAACGCCTCGTCCGGCGGATACCCCTCGATGATGCCGTTGACGCCGAGCAGCGTGCCGTTGGGCAGCGCCTGCGAGTAGTCGCCGGTGTTCTGCGTGGTCAGCCACAGCTTGGCTCCGCCGTAGCCCGCGGCGATGACGGAGGTGATCAGGGCCTTGGTCGCGTCGACCGAAGCGTACGTCGATCCCAGCACGACAGCATCGGGTGCTGCGTCCGTGAGCTGCTGCATGACGAGCGTCAGGTCGCTGGTTCCCGTGGGGATTCCCTGGGAGAGCACGAGTGCGCTCCCGTCGTGCTCGAGCCCCTCCGCGAGGGTCGGTGCGATGGATCGCCCGAACTCGTCGTCCAGGTAGAGGAACGCGACCTTCGCCGGCCCCGACTCCGAGAGCACCTGCCCGAGAGCTAGCCCCTGGTGCCCGTACGCGGCGATGGTGCGGAAGAAGAAGCCATCGTCGTCGGCGTCCGTCAGCGAGGGGAACGTCGCGGCCGGCGAGATGACGGCGACACCCGCCTCTGCGGCGAGCGGGATCACCCGCCCGGCGAGCAGCGATGACGACGGTCCGATGACGACGTCCACGCCTCCCGCAACCAGTTCGGCGAAGGAGGCCTCGAGCGTGCCGGAGGTGGCGTCGCCGGAATCGCGCGCGAGCACCTCGACGGGGGTGCCGGCAACTCCCCCGGCGGCGTTGACGTCCGCGATCGCGAGAGCGACCCCGGCGGCCTGGGCCGGACCGATGTACGCGGCTGCTCCGGTTCCCGGGAACAGGGTGCCGATGCGCAGCACGCCGTCACCGGCGGTGGACCGCACCGGGCCGCCCGACGGGGTCGGAGCGGGCGCGGGTGCCGTGCATCCGGCCAGCAGTGCCACGGTCGCCAGGGCTACGGCGACGACGCGGATGGGCACGGAGGACAGGCTATCGGCTACGGAGCGCCCGCAACCTCGGGAGCAGCAGCGCCGCGCTGGCGGCGGGCCTGCAGGAAGACGTCGACGGTGAGGATCACGAGGGCGACCCAGACGATCCCGAACCCGACCCAGCGCTCGACGGGCATGTCCTCGTGGAGGAGCACGACCCCGACGACGAGCTGCAGGATCGGCGCGATGTACTGCACCAGTCCGAGGTAGATGAGGGGCAGCCGGCGAGCCGCCGCAGCGAACAGGATGAGCGGCACCGACGTCGCGATGCCGAGCGAGAGCATGAGCACCGTGTGTGCCGGTCCGAAATCGCCGATCGAGAGCCCGGACGTCACCGCGATCACGACGAGGGCCACGACCGCCGCCGGTGCGAGCACGGCCGTCTCGATGGCGAGACCGCTCACGGCGTCGACGGTCGGGCCCACCCGCTTCTTGACCAGCCCGTAGAAGCCGAAACTGAAGGCTAGCGCGATCGCGATCCACGGGAACGCCCCGTAGCCGACGGCGATGACCAGCACGGCGATGACGCTGACACCGAGCGCTATCCACTGCAGGAGGCGGAGCCTCTCCCGCAAGACGACGACTCCGAGCAGCACGGTCACGATCGGCAGGGCGAAGTACCCGAGCGAGGCCTCGACGACGTGGCCGCTCACGCTTGCGAAGACGTACACGAGCCAGTTCACGAGGATGAACACCGCGGCTAGCGCCAGGGAGAGCATCGTGCGGCGGCTTCGCACGATGGCGATCAACGCCGGCCAGCTGCGAGTGACCGTGACGATGAGCGCGCAGAACACCAGCGAGAGCACGATGCGCCAGGCGACGATCTCCGGTGCGCTCGACTCGCGGACGGCGAAGAACAGGATCGGGAGGATGCCCCACAGCAGGTACGCAGTGATCGCGAAGGCTGTGCCGCTGCCCGAAACCTTGTCCTGGGCATCCGTGTTCACTGGATCAGCCTAGGGGTCGGTTAAACGGCCGAGCTCCCGATGACCGAGATCACCGGGAGCTTGGCGGAAAGGAATCGCGACTAGCGAACCACGACCGCGAGTACGTCGCGGGCAGAGAGCACGAGCAGGTCTTCGCCGCCGTACTTCACCTCGGTGCCGCCGTACTTCGAGTAGATGACCTTGTCACCGACAGCGATGTCGAGCGGGATGCGGTTGCCGTTGTCGTCGATGCGACCGGGGCCCACGGCCACGACCTCGCCCTCCTGGGGCTTCTCCTTGGCAGTGTCGGGGATGACCAGACCCGACGCGGTGGTCGTCTCTGCCTCGACCTGCTTGATGACGATTCGATCCTCGAGCGGCTTGATGGACACCGACACGGTTGACCTCTTTCTAAAATCCTTAGTTGGCACACTCCCTCTGAGAGTGCCAGATCAACTATAGAGGCTCGTTGGCACTCGATCAACGCGAGTGCCAACGATTACGGTTGACCCATGGATCAGGCCGAACTGCGGGAGCTGCTGTCGCCGGGCGGCCTCGCCCTCCTCGACTCCCTGCCCGCGTGGGACTCGACCGCCGACGTGCTGCGCAGCGTGAACGACCTCCGCAAGGCCGGCCACTCCCCCGCGCTGGTCGCGGCGGTGCTGAGCCAGGCCAGACTGCGCGGCCGTGCCATCCCCAAGTTCGGGCCGTTCGCGTCGTCGATGCTCTTCACCGAGGCCGGCCTCGAGCAGGCGACCCGGCTCAGCGTCGCCGCCCAGCACGCCGGTCGGTTCCAGCGCGCGGGCCTGAACTGGATCGCCGACCTGGGCTGCGGCATCGGCACGGATGCCCTCGCCATCGCCGCGCTGGACATCGAGGTCACCGCGGTCGAGCGCGACGAGGTGACCGCTGCCGTGGCCGCCTACAACCTCGCCCCCTGGTCGAATGCGCGGGTGGAGCACGCCGACGCCGAGACCTTCGACCTCTCGGGGGTGGACGGCGTGTACCTGGATCCGGCACGGCGCGACGGCGCGAAGCGCCTCAAGAACCCTGCGGACTGGTCGCCGTCCCTCGACTTCGCGTTCGGTCTCGCCGATCGACTGCCCACCGGGGTGAAGCTCGGACCCGGCGTGGACCGGGACCTGATCCCCGACGGGGCCGAGGCCCAGTGGGTGTCGGTCGACCGCGAAGTGGTCGAGGTGGGCGTCTGGTTCGGTCCACTCGCCCGGCCGGGGGTCCGCCGCTCCGCCCTCGTGGTGGGTGATCACGGCACTTCGGAGATGGTCGCGCCCGCGGACTCTGCCGATGCTGCCGTCGGCACCCTCGGCGAGTACGTCTACGAGCCCGATGGTGCGGTCATCCGTGCCCGGCTCATCGGCGACCTCGCGCGGAACATCGACGGCAGGATGCTCGAGCCGTCGATCGCGTACATCACCTCAGACACGGCCCTCGAGACGCCGTTCGCAGTCGGCTTCCGGGTGCTCGCGGAACTGCCGCTCGACAAGAAGGCGATCAAGCGCGAGCTGACCGCGCGCGGGATCGGCACGCTCGAGATCAAGAAGCGCGGCGTCGACATCGAGCCGGCGACGTTCCGCACTTCGCTCGCGCCGAAGGGCCCCGCGAGCGGCACTCTGATCCTCACCAGGATCGGCGACAGGCGCAGGGCCCTCCTGGTGGAGCGGGTCTAGTAGCCGTAGCCGTCGCTGAAGGCCGCGATGATGCCGATCAGGACGAAGAGACCCCAGATCAGCGAGATTCCGAGCCCGACGTAGCCGGTGACCAGGCCGGTGAGCCACAACGGTCGCGCGTAGGACTGGCGACGCTGGGCGAGGTGACCCAGCACGACCGCGGCGATGGCGGGCAGGAGTCCGACCGAGACGAACGCCAGGAGCACGCTCGCGATACCGACGATCATCGATGCGAGCGCCAGACCCTGCGGCGGGCCGGCCGCGGCGGGGGTGTACGCGGCGCCCGGGGTGCCGTAGGCGGGCGCTGCGTAGGCGGGAGGCGGAACGGCGCCGGGCGGCGCATAGGTCGGCTGGGCGCCGGGCTGCGCGTAGGGGTCAGGGCGCGCGGCCGCGACCGGAGGAAGGGGCGCGGGCGGTGCGGCTGACACGGGCGGCAGCGGGGCCGGCGGCGCGACCGAGGGAGGCGCGACGGGGGTCTCGGGCGCCGTCGGCGCGGCCGGCGGCGTCACGGGAGGCGGCTCGACCGGAGGGATCGAGGTACCCGCGGGCGGCAGCGGGATCGGGGGGATGTCGTCGTTGTTGGCAGCCATGATCGAACCCTAGCCCTCGAGCGCCGGGTACACCGCGTTGAGGACGTACGGGAGGATGAACGACACGACGAAGTAGATCGTCACGAGAACGCCGACGATGATCGCCGCGATCGCGAGCCAACGCCCCGCCTCTCCGCTCTTGCGGATCTGGACCAGGGCGATGATGCCCAGAACGATCCCCACGACCGACGCCACGAAAGCGGCGACGAGCGCGAGGATCGAGAGGGTGTTGGTGCGTCTGGCGACGACGGGAGTCGTCACTAGTAGTTGTAGTCGCCCGAGGAGGCGACCGCGGCGAAGAACACGATCCAGATGATGCCGAAGATGATGCCCGCCGCGACCGCGACGTAGCCGATGATGGCGCCGGCGAGCGCGAGGCCGCGACCCTGCTCACCCGTCCTCTTGATCTGGCCGAGCGCGATGTGACCCGTGATGATGCCGACGATGCCGAACCCGATGAGGGAGGCCACGAGCGACACGATCGAGAGCACGTTCCACGGGCGGGCCGGGGCGTATGCGGGCGCGGCCGGCTGGGTGTAGGCGGGAGCCGGGGTCGTGGGGGTGGGCTCGGGTGTGGGGGCGGGAACCTGATCAGTCATGAGATGTCTCCTTGAGTCCGATGCACCGGGAAAACTGGCGCGCTGTCATCGTTCCAGTCCGGAGACGGGCCTGTCAACGCGACGCACCCCGGTTAGGCGAGGAGTCGTCACTGCTGTATGACGGTCACCGGCAGGGTCGAATCAGCGCCGAAGTCGAAGCCCGAGGGGGCATTCCCTGCCGCGATGAGCTGGGCGCCCAGAGCCGCGATCATGGCGCCGTTGTCGGTGCACAACGACAACGGGGGTATCCGCAGAAGGATGCCCGCCGCAGCGCAGCGCTCCGCTGCGAGCTCGCGCACCCGGGCATTGGCGACGACGCCCCCGCCGAGCAGGAGCCGGGGCACGCCGAGGTCGACACAGGCCGCGACCGCCTTGGTGAGCAGCACGTCGACGACCGATTCGCGGAAGCTCGCGGCCACATCCGCGATCGGCACCTCGCGGCCCTCGTCGCGCTCCCGCTCCACCCAGCGGGCGACGGAGGTCTTCAGTCCCGAGAAGGAGAAGTCGTAGCGGTGCTTCTCCCTGTCCTTCGGGTGGCTGAGGCCGCGCGGGAACCGTATCGCGGTCGGGTCGCCACCGATGGCCGCCCGGTCGATCTCGGGTCCGCCGGGGTAGGGCAGGCCGAGGAGCCGGGCGACCTTGTCGAACGCCTCCCCCGCGGCGTCGTCGATGGTCTCGCCGAGCAGCTCGACGTCGGAGATCAGGTCCTTCACGTGCAGCAGCGAGGTGTGCCCGCCGGAGACCAGGAGTGCGATGGTCGGGTAGTCCAAGGGATCGTGGTCGAGCACGTCGGCACCCACGTGCCCCACGAGGTGGTTCACGGCGTAGAGCGGCTTGCCGAGGGAGAGCGCGAGCGCCTTGGCAGCGCCGACACCGACCATGAGCGCGCCCGAGAGGCCCGGCCCGCTGGTCACCGCGATCGCGTCGAGGTCGGCGAGTGCGACGTCCGCCTCGGCGAGCGCCTGCTCGAGCGCGCGCACGAGCGCCTCGAGGTGGGCGCGCGCCGCCACCTCGGGCACGACTCCGCCGTATCGGGCGTGCTCCTCCATCGACGAGGAGATCACGTTCGCGAGCAGGGTGGTGCCGCGAACGATGCCGATGCCGGTCTCGTCGCAGCTCGTCTCGATACCGAGCACCAACGGCTCTGACACGCTCATGCGGGTCCCGTCCTCGTCGCGGGGATCAACAGCTTCATGATGTTCGCGTCGACCACTCCCCCGTAGTACTTCTGCCGCACGGCGATCTGGTGGAACCCGAGCGATTCGTACAGGTTCTGCGCCGACGGGTTGTCGGCCCGAACCTCGAGGAACAGCTCGGAGGCACCGCGGTCGCGCGCCTCGTCGATGAGGCGCAGCATGAGCACCCGCCCGAGCCCCTTCCGCCGCGCGGACTCCACGACCGCGATCGTCTGGATGTCGGCCTGCGGCTGGCGCCGGGGCGCGCGCAGCCCCGCGTACGCGTCGATCCGGGTCGGGTCGTCGGGCGGGAACGCGACGAGGTAGTGGCCGTTGCGGTCACGCAGCTCGGCGAGCATGGTGCCCGACGACCAGGCGTCGTCCTCGAACACCCGCGTCTCGATCGCCATGATGGCGTCGAGGTCGTCGGGGGTCGCGGTGCGCAACTGCCACACTGCGTTGCCGGAACCGCTCATGACGTCACCCGCTTCGGCCCCGCGGAGAGCGTCACATCCGGCGAGCGCAGGTACAGGGGCTCGTCGGCGGCGAAGGCCCGGCCGTTGGCGTACAGCGTCTCGGCGAGCATCCCCAGGGAGGCGGCGGAGACGGTCCGCGCCTCGAGCAGCCGGTAGGCGCCGAAGTCGGCGACGGCCTGCTCGAGCTCCGCCGCTTTGGCGAGAGAAGGGCCGGCGGTGCGGATCGGCAGGCCCACGGCATCCGTGCCGCTGTACGTCGACCAGTAGACCTCGCTGCGGCGCGCGTCGGTGGCGACGAGCAGCGGTCCGTCCTGCCCGAAGGCGATGGCGTCGTGGCTCACGATCGGCACCACGATCCGCCCCGCCCCGAACGCGAACGCGCGCGCCGAGGCGATACCCACGCGCAGCCCGGTGAACGGTCCCGGCCCCATGCCCGCGACCACGCCCGAGAGCGCGGCGACTGCGATGCCGGAGTCCGCGAGACAGGCGGCGATCAGCTCGCCGATGACCTCGGCGTGGCGTCGGGTGTCGTCCGACGAGTGCTCGGCGAGGATGCCCGCCTCACGGTCCACGACCGCGACGCTCGTCCCCGCGGAGGTGTCAATGGCCAGCAGCATCGAGCCACTCCAACTTCTGCCAGCGCGGGCCGTGCCCGGTGACGGTCACGGTGCGCGGCTCCACCTCGACATCGGGGTCGCCGCCGTGCGGGCGCTCGATGTCGAGCTCCAGCCACGACTCGGCCACGCCGTCGAGCAGTCCGGCGCCCCACTCCACCACGACGATCGAGCCCGCGTAGTCGATGTCGAGGTCGTCGAGCTCCATCGCACTGCCGAGGCGGTAGGCGTCGACGTGCACGAGCGGGACGGAATCGCTCGGGTGCGTGCGCGCGAGCACGAACGTCGGGCTGGTCACCGCGCCGCGCACTCCCAGCGCCTCGCCGAGCCCGCGGGTGAACGTGGTCTTGCCCGCGCCGAGCTCGCCGTTCAGCAGGATGAGGTCGCCGGCGCGCAGCTGCCGCGCGATGAGCGCGCCGAGCTCGGCCATGGCCTCGGGTGTCTCCACGATCACGGTACGTACCGCCGCGTCACTCGCGGACCGAGGCGCGTCACGATCTCGTAGTTGATGGTCCCGGCCCATTCGGCCCAGTCCGAGGCCGAGGGAACTCCGTTGCTGTGGTCGCCGAACAGCACGACCCGGTCCCCCACCGCGACGGGGTGGTCCCCGACATCGACCACGAACTGGTCCATGGCGATACGGCCGGACACTCGGTGGCGCACGCCGTTGATGGTGACCTGCGCCTTGCCCGACGCGTGGCGCGGGATCCCGTCCGCGTACCCGAGGGGCACGAGCACGAGAGTCGTCTCCGCGCCGGTCACGTGGTCGTAGCCGTACGAGACGCCCTGGCCCGCGGGCACCCGCTTGACCGAGACCACGGATGCCGCGAGCTCGAGAGCGGGCCGCAGGTCGGTGACGGGCTCGCCGTCGGGTGACAGGCCGTACGCGCCGACCCCGACCCGCACCATCCCGAACCGCGCAGCCGGCAGTCTCAGGGCGGCCGCGGTTGCGGCGAGGTGCACGAGCTCGGGGTCGAGTCCCGCGGCGCGCGCTGCCTCGAGTGCCTCGGTGAAAGCCTGCACCTGGGCGGCGTCCTCGCTTGGGCCGGTGTTGGAGAGGTG
>Ga0247740_1000430_pt1 | contig 20759 bp, 20 predicted proteins | sample UWRJL148409B2_FD_180942 | JGI IMG/M metagenome (GOLD analysis project Ga0247740, IMG submission 180942) | Plant litter microbial communities from Arlington Agricultural Research Station in Wisconsin, United States - UWRJ-L148-409B-2 | ecosystem: Environmental > Terrestrial > Plant litter >...
AGCGAGGCCGCGCCCGCCGCATCGAGCGCTGAGCTCGCTCCCGCCGCCTCCGCTGCCGAGCCCGAGCCGGCAGCTGCCGAAGTCGCGGCGGCCGCGGCTGCGACAGAGCCCGCGCCCGCGGGCTCCGCGACGGCCGCACCGTCAGCCAAAGCCGACGCGAGCGAGCTGCGCCGCGTGACGGTGAAGAGCAAGCCGCCCAAGGTGCGCTTCTTCCACTTCGGCAAACAAGTCGGTGTCACGCCCTTCGTGCTCGAGTTGAAGCCCGGTGAGCGCCACGCTTACGAGGCGGGCTTGCCTGGTTACAACACACGCAAAGTCGTGATCGACGGCTCGAAGCCGCAAATCACCGTTGGACTGACGCCCGAAAAGCGCTGAGAACGCACCGCCCGCGCCACGCCTCACGCCCCCGTGACGAGCGGGTTGCGCGTGCGTAGTTCGACGAATCTGCCAAAGTCGCGATCAACAGTCCAAAGCTCGCTGACCCCATGCGCGATGCACAGAGCGGCGATCCTCGCATCATGAACGAGCGCTCCCGTTACTTTACCCGCGAGTAGCTGCTGCTTCAGGCTCGACCAGTGGTCGCCGGCTTCGGCCAGCAGCGTGAGGCCGGGCGCGGCGAACCAAGCCTCCAACTGGTCGACAGCTTGAGCCGTCGAGCTTGGTGGCGCGTAAATCCTAGCGTGCGTGACCACTGAAAAAAATTCATACACGCACGGCCAAGGGATCGCCCAAGAAGAACGCCCCTCAGCCAACTCGCGTAGACGAGCATATGCGGATTCGTTCCACGGACTGTCCGCGCGGTGAGCGTAAACGAGGATGTTGGTGTCGACCGCGATCAAGCGCCGCGCCTCTCGTAGGCCGCGTCGCGAATTTGCTCCCAGCTCGAGTTCTGAAACTCGGCTTGCAGACCACTGCCGGCAACACGCTGGTCGCGTAGCGCGAACGGTGGCGCGGCTCGTTCATCGTCCAACACACGCCTCAGCCCCGCTTCGACCAGTTCGCGCAAGGTCTTGCCTCGTTCGGCTGCGAGCCGCTTCGCCCGCTCCAGCAGAGCGTCGGAGATCTCGACGGTGGTCTTCATATGGGTACCCATATCACTAAATATGGGTACCCACCATGCACCGGCCGCGCGCCAATCAAGTTGGTTCTCGCGGTTGGTGGCACCGGCTGCTACTACGCCGCCAGATTTGCCATGAGTTCCCTGGTCGACTCGGTCGAGCGCCGGCGTACGTTCGCCATCATTTCGCATCCTGACGCGGGGAAAACCACGCTCACGGAGAAGCTGCTGCTATTCGGCGGCGCGATCCAATTGGCGGGCGCGGTCAAGGCGCGCGGCGAGCAACGGCGCGCCCGCTCGGACTGGATGAAGGTCGAGCGCGAGCGCGGCATCTCCGTCAGCGCGTCGGCGATGACGTTCGACTACGGCAACAACACGTTCAACCTGCTCGACACGCCGGGTCATCAAGACTTCAGTGAAGACACCTACCGCACGCTGACCGCCGTCGACAGCGCAATCATGGTGATTGACGCAGCCCGCGGTATCGAAGAGCAAACGCTCAAGCTGTTCGAAGTGTGCCGCTTGCGCGACGTGCCGATCATCACGTTCGTGAACAAGCTCGACCGCGAGGGTCGCGACCCGTTCGATTTGATGGACGAGATCGAACAAAAGCTCGCCCTCGACGTCACACCCGCGAGTTGGCCGATCGGCATGGGTCGGCGCTTCTTGGGTTGCTACGACTTACTGCACGATCACTTGGTGCTCCTGCAGCGGGTGAAGGACCGCATCGGTGAGGCTGGCGAACAGTGCGATGGCCTCACCGACCCGAAGCTCGATGCGTTGTTGCCCGAAGACGCGGTGCGCACGCTGCGCGAAGAAGTCGAGATGGCGCGCGGCCTGTGCCCAGACTTCGATCTCGAAGCGTATCGCGGCGGCCACATGACACCGGTATTCTTCGGGAGTGCCATCAGCAACTTCGGTGTGCGTGAGTTGCTTCACGGCATCGGTGAGCTCGCGCCCGCGCCGCGCCCGCAACCGGCGCGCGAGCGCACGATATCGCCCACCGAAGACAAGGTGACCGGCTTCGTCTTCAAGGTGCAAGCCAATATGGACCCGAAGCACCGCGACCGCGTGGCCTTCGTGCGGCTTTGCTCTGGCCACTTCCGACGCGGAATGAAGCTCAAGCACGTGCGCAGTGACACGCAGCTGGCCGTGCACAACCCGGTGCTGTTCCTCGCGCAAGACCGCGAGCTCGCGGAAGAAGCGTTCGCGGGTGACATCATCGGCATCCCCAATCACGGCAAACTCGGTATCGGCGACGCGCTGACCGAGGGTGAAGACTTGCACTTCAAAGGCATCCCGAGCTTCGCGCCCGAACTCCTGCAGCGCGTCCGCCCCACGGACCCCATGCGCGCCAAACACCTCGGCCGCGCGCTCGAACAACTGGCGGAAGAAGGCGCCGCGCGCATCTTCAAGCCGCGTATCGGCGGCAACTGGATCGTCGGGGTGGTCGGCTCACTACAGTTCGACGTGCTCGCCGACCGTATCAAATCCGAATACGAAATCCCGGTCGTGTTCGAGGCCTCGGGACTCTACACCGCGCGCTGGGTGGAATGTGACGACCAGGCCGTGATGAAGAAGTTCTTGAACGGCAACGAGGGCTACATGGCCGACGACCACACCGGCGCGCCGGTCTTCCTCGCCCGCAACTCCTGGCACTTGGACACGACCGCCAAAGACTGGCCGGGGCTGCGCTTCCAAAAGACCAAAGAGGCCTGACGGTTGCATCTGGCGCACGCCGCCTCGAGCCGCCTGTCCGAGGCCTCGAGCCGCTTGTCCGAGGCCTCGAGCCGCTTGTCCGAGTCCTCGAGCCGCCTCGAGCCGCTTGTCCGAAGCCTCGAGCCGCCTCGAGCCGCTTGTCCGAAGCCTCGAGGACCGGGATCAGCAACGCAAAGGACTGTGTTTACACAGTCGTTTTTGCAACGAGCACGGTGACTTCGGGCGCCCCCGGCGGGCGACTTCGTGGCACCTCCCCGCGATGCCGAGCCAGGGGCGTCAATCAAGCTCACTCGCCAGCGATCTTCTTCAACGCCGCGTCCTTCAGCAAAAAGCTGGGCGAGAAGATGTACACCGGCGCGTTGTCAGCCGCGCTGACCACCGCGTTCAAGCCCGCCAACGTGCCGCTGAGTTCACAGCGGGTGCGTTTGATGCTCTGTCCCGTCGCCGCCGGCACATCCCACGTACGCAGCACCTTGTTCGGGCCGAGATCGTCACACGTGGCGGGCGATGGCGCCTTGGTCGAAAACATCACGATCGACTTATCGGCGTCCCAGTAGCGCGCGGTCAGCGTGTTCGTCCCCGCGGTGCGCGTGGCGGTACAAAAGCGCTCCGTCGCGGCGGCACCTGTCGGCTTGGGCGCCGCCGGATCCGGATCGTCACCATCACACTTGGGCGCGACCGACGCGTGATCGGGAGCGGCGCGGTTGTCACCCGCCCAGGTCACGAACGTCTTCAGCAAGCCGGCGTTTGCCGCCAAGCGCTGCGCCTCTGCCGCCTTGGCCGCCGCTTCTGCGTTCTGCCTGTCGGTGATCTCCTTGTCGAGCGTGGCGAGCGCCGCCTGATCTTCGCAATACTTGTACGAGCGCTCGCGCCACTGACTAGTCAGCACCAAGTCGGAAGCAGCCACCGACTTACGCGTCCCATCGAGCGCCTCCTGACACTTGGTGGCGTCCTTTTCGGAGCAGCCAAAGGCCGACATGGTCGCAGCCAATACGAGGAGTTCGCCGAGTCTTGTTCGCATGAGGCGGCATGTAAGCCCGCCTCCGACCATCTTTCAACCGCCAATTATCCCGGCACTTTCCGCACGAATCGCCCCACTCAAATGCGCCGCAAAGCCGCACGGCCGCCCGCTGCTCCTCCGCCGAGAGGTCTTGAATTGATGGTCACGAGCGACGCCGAACCCGGCCCAGCCTTCGGCGTCGCGTTGCGAGGGCGAAGAGCTTGGAGACCACGAGCGGACGCACGAGCGAACGCTTTCGATCGACATCTGCCATGACGTCGCTCGCTGTCCGCTCGCCATCAGCGTGGTCGAATCACGGTCCCAGAATTCGTCGGCGCCCGTGACCGCCGCCGCACGCGAAACCGAAACCCGCCTACACTCAACCACTCCGCTGATGCAAAGAGGCTTATCTCATCCTGAGACGGCGCCGTATCCTGGTGTCGTCGGACCTTTACGATGCGATTACAGCGAGTTCATTCGGCTTTATGCGTCTGCGGTGCCCTCCTATTGGCGCGCGGCGCCCACGCGGAGCCACTCCGTTTGCATGGGGTTGCGGCGGGTGCGCACGCGATCAGCGGCTATCAAAAGGACGAGTTCGGCTGGGGCGTCGCGGGCCAGGTCGCGCTCGAGCTTCCGTTCGGCAAGCAGCTCGGCCTGCAGCTCGAGCTCGACACGCTGTGGCTGAGTCAAGGCAGCGCGCCCGCTGATCCGCGCTTCGCGCGCGGGGGCGCGGCGTCCGCTTCGGGCGCGGGCTTGGGGCTGCGTTTGCGCCCGTTTGCGCAAGGCTACGAGGGCCACGTGCTGAGCGCGGCGGGGTTGTGGTTGGCCGCGGACGTGGGTGCGGCCCTGACCGATGGGCTCGCGCGCGGCAAGTTCGATGCGCAGCTCGGGTACGACTTTCTGGACCAAAAAGGGCGTCAGGCGATCGGCCCCATGGTCTCGCTGGTGCACGTGTTTCAGCCCGACGGCGAGGTGCGCCCCGAAGACGCGAACATCCTCTTGCTCGGCGTGCACGTGATGTACGACTTCGGCCCGGGCTTGAACCCCAACGCGATCGTCGACCGCGACCACGACGGCATCTTGGACGAAGTCGACCAATGCCCGGACGTGCCCGAAGACAAAGACGGCTTCCAAGATAGCGATGGTTGTCCGGAAGACGACAACGACAAGGACGGCATCGCGGACAAGGTCGACCATTGTCCGGACGTACCCGAAGACAAGGACGGCTTCGAGGACAGTGACGGTTGTCCGGAAGACGACAACGACAAAGACGGCATCATCGACAAGGCCGACAAGTGCCCGAACGAGCCGGAGGACAAGGATGGCTTCGAAGACGAAGACGGCTGCCCCGACCCGGACAACGACAAGGACGGCTTCCTGGACGCGCAGGATTTGTGCCCCAACGAGCCAGAAACGGTCAACGGCTACGCCGATACGGACGGCTGCCCCGATGAAGATCAAGTGCGCGTGGTGGGCGACAAGATCGTGCTCGATGACCGCGTGCACTTCTATGTGAACAGCTTCGTGATCCGAAAGATTAGCTACCCGCTGCTGACGCGGTTGTCCAAGCTGATCTCCGATCACCCGGAGTACGTGCACGTGTCCGTGGAAGGGCATGCCGACGAACGCGGCCCCGACAACTTCAATCAGAAGCTCAGCGAAGACCGCGCGCGCGCCGTGAAAGACTTCTTGATCAAACAAGGCATCCCGACGGACCGCTTGAGTTCGATCGGGTACGGCTCGACGCGCCCGTTGGTCGACAAGAAGAGTGAGTACGCGCTCCTGCTCAATCGCCGGGTCGAGTTCACCGTCACTCGCCAAATGAAGGCCGATGGCACACCGCTGGTCGGCGCTCCCTCGCTCAACCCCATGAAGTCGCCAGCGCCGGTCGATGCCGATGAGCCGAGCGCGACCGAAAATCCTCCGTCTACGGATCAAAAGCAGGCGCCCGAAGGCAGCCAGAAGGGCGGCGCACAATGAGCAAGAATCCGCGCAAGCTCCTCGGTCTTTGGGCAGTCTTGGTTGCGCTGGCCTTTCCGGCCGCGTGCGGCAGTAGTGGCGTGGTCGGCGGGCAATGTTCGGCCAGTCACGTCGACTGCAACGGTCAGTGCGTCGACGCCCAAAACGACCCGAACAATTGCGGCGGCTGCGGCCGGAAATGCAAACCCGGGGTGAGCTGTCAAGACGCCCTGTGCGAAGGCGTGCCGGCCGGCAACGGCGGCGCTTCCGGCAATGGCGGCAACGGCGGTGGCGGCGGGCTCGGAGACGGAGGCACGAACGCCGACTCCGGCGCGGGTGGCAGCAGTGCCGCCTCGGGCTCGGACGACTACGACGCGGGCAACCTGAGTGACGCGCGCCCCGACGGCGACGCGGGCTGCATGCCGCCCTACGACAAGCCAACCGGCTGCGGGGAGTGCCACAACAAGTGCAGCGGTGCCAAGCCGAACTGCGCCCCGTACGGTACGGACGAGTACGTGTGCGTGGCGACGTGCTTGGCGCCACTGGTCGAATGCGCGGGACAGTGCGTCGAGCCGGATTCGTTCACGACTCCCGACGCGTGCGGGGCGTGCGGGGTGAAGTGCGCGGGTTCGAAGCCATTCTGCTCACCGAACGCGCAGGGCGACTATGCCTGCAAGGGCTTGTGTGACAGCCCCTTGGTCGAGTGCAACGGGCAATGCGTCGACCCCACGTTCGACACGGCCGAGGCGTGCGGCGCGTGCAACGCGAAGTGCCCAATGTCCAAGCCGACCTGCTCGCCCGACGGCGCCGGCAACTTCGAGTGCGTGCTCGTGTGCGACGCGCCACTGCAGGAATGCAACGGCAAATGCGTCGATTTCAATATCGACGCGGACAACTGCGGCAATTGCGGGGTCGCCTGCGCGTCCGGCATCTGTCAAGGCGGCATGTGCGTGGGCGCGAGCGATGGCCACGTGGTGCTCGCTTGCATGAACTTCCAATCCCCCGTCTCGAACTCGGCGCCGAACACGCTGCTTGGCAACGCGGTGTTACTACCGCAGCCCAAGCAGGTGCGCATCCTGGCGTATACCGAGTTTGCCTCGGCCGCGACACGCGCCAAGGTCGACCAGCACATCGCCTTCGCCGCGGCGGCTCGTGGCCGCAGCGTGGTCATCACGCCGCTCGACAAGTACACGAACGCGAGCGCCGCCTTGAGCATCAGCAACTACGAAGTGTTTCTGATCTACGAGCAAAACACCGCGCCCACAGGGCAACTGACCACGATTGGCGCCGTGTGGCAGTCGAACTCGGTGCTCACCTCGTTCGCCGCGGCGGGCGGCGTGATCATCGGTTTGAGCGGTGGCAGCTCGGAGATGGACCAATTCTTCACCAGCTCGCAATTGCTCGACGTGTCCGCGCAGACCGTGGTCACTGGCTCGGTGCTGTACAACCGCTCTTCGCTCGACTCGGTGGGCAACAACGTGATCTCGCCCTTCTCGGCGCCCGCGGACTCGTGCACCTTCACGACCACGGCCATGCCGGATGCGAGCACCGTATTCGTCGTGCGTGACGCAGCGAACAACAGCGCAAACCCGGTGGTCGTCCACCGCGCCATGCCCAAGCCGTAGACTCGACTCAGCTGGCCACGCTGAGCGGCAAGATCTCCGCTCGCATGGCCACGATCTGTGCGCGTGCTTCTTCTTTGAGGCGCGGGACGTCCTTGTGCGTCATGCCGGCAGTGGAGATGGCCTTGCCGATCGCCAAGATGCCGCGTGCGTAGCCCGGCCGCCAATCATGCTTGGAAAGCGCGCCGTCCGTGCCCGCGACGGCCATCGGCAGCACGTCCGCACCCGTGTCTATCGCGAGCCGAAACGCGCCGTCTTTGAAGGCTTGCATCTCGCCGGTTTTGGAGCGCGTCCCTTCCGGGAAAATCATCACCGGCATGTCTTGCGCGAGCCACTGGGCGCACTTGTCCAACGCCGCCTTGGCCGCCGAGGGTGACGCGCGATCGATCGGGACGTCTTTGACCAGCCGCATGCTCCAGCCGATGAACGGCAGATTGAACAGCGATCGCTTGGCCAGCCACTTCATCTCCCAGGGGACGTGCGAGATGAGAAACACGTCCGTGTGCGAGCAGTGGTTGCTCACGCACACGGCCTTGCCTGGACTCTTCGGGATCTCGCCGTGAATGCGGAAGCTCCACATGGGCGAGAACGTAGCTGCGGCTTGGGCCACTCGGCGCAGCGTCCGCCCGCTGAGAATGCGCTTCTTGTCGAAGAGGAACGTGGGCAAATACACGATGACCACGGCCACCCAACCCAGGGAAGCCACGAGAAACAGCTCGATACAGGCGATGATCGCTACCAGGGTGCGCACGTTTGGACTCGGCCGGGTCCTATCATAACCTTGGCCGCGGGTTCGACCGCTGACGCAAAAATGACCTCCCATTCCCCGCTCTCCGAGCCTGTTTCCGCCGCCGCCGCGCTCAAAGCGCACGCGCGCATACCGCTCGGCCTCTTGGTCGTCCTACTTTTGATCTGCGCGGCCACGCTCTGGGCGCCGCCGGCGGGTCGCATTAGCTGGGCGCTCGAGGTGACGCCAGGACTTGCCATGGTTTTCTGGCTCGCGCTCGCCTATCGGCGCATGCCGCTCTCGCACTGGGTGTACGCGGGCGTGTTCATGCACGTGCTCATCCTGATCTATGGCGGCTGCTACACGTACGCGCTCACCCCCCTCGGCAATTGGGCCAAAGAAGCCTTCCACCTCAGCCGCAACCATTACGATCGCCTCGGGCACCTCGCACTCGGCGTGTTCCCCGTGTTCCTCGCGCGTGAAGTCTTGCTCCGCAAAACACCGCTTGCGCGCGGCGGTTGGCTGTCGTTCTTGAGCGTGAGTGTGGTGTTCGCGTTCGCCGCCTTCTGGGAGCTGCTGGAGTGGTGGACCACGCTCGTGGTCGCGGGCGACACCGGGACCGCATTCCTCGGCTCCCAAGGCGACGTGTGGGACGCGCAATGGGACATGTTCCTCGCGCTCCTCGGCGCGATCCTCGCGCTGCTGCTCGCCGCCCGCGCCCACGACCGCTCGATCGCGCGTGTCCCCTATCCGTCTGCATCGAACAGTTGAACTGCTACTTGTTTGGTAGTGGGCGCGGCGCGCGTCTGACCGCCGCGTAGCTCGCAAGGCGCTCCCTCAAACGGGTACAAGCATGCTAGCTCAAAGCCATGCGCCACCCGCTTTGGTCGAGCATTGCCAGCCTCGCTCTGTTCGCCGCCTGCTCGAGTAGCTCCGACACAGCCGGCACAGCCGGCACAGCCGGCGCAAACAGCGGCGGAGCGACGGGGGCGGCGGGGGCCCCGTCGGCTGCCGGTTCAGGCAACGCGGGCGCAAACAACGCGGGCGCAAACAACGCGGGCGCAAACAACGCGGGCGCAAACAACGCGGGCGCAAACAACGCAGGCGGTGGTGGCGGCAACGCGGGCGCAAACACCAGCGCGGGCGCCAACAACAACGCAGGCGGTGGTGGCGGCAACGCGGCCGGTGGTGGCGGCAACGCGGGCGGCAAGGCCGGCGCTAGTGCGGGCGGCGGAGGCAACAATGCGACCGCCGGCACAGGCGGCGCGAGCGGGGGCATCGGAGGGGCGGCCAGCGCAGGCGCCGCGGGTACCTCCACGACCGGCTGCACCAGCACGACGGCGGGCTACAACCTAGTCTGGTCCGACGAGTTCAACGGCCCCGCGGGCACCGCTGTCGACAGCACCAAGTGGACGTTCGACGTAGGCGGCAGCGGCTGGGGCAACAACGAACTCGAATACTACACGAACGGGACCAACAACGCCGCCCTCGACGGCGCGGGTAACCTCGTGATCACGGCCAAGAAAGAGTCCATGAGCGGCAAGGACTACACGTCCGCGCGCATCAAGACTCAGGGCATCAAAACCTTTACCTACGGTCGCATCGAAGCGCGCATGAAAATCGCCCAAGGCCAGGGGCTCTGGCCTGCATTCTGGATGCTCGGCGAAGACATCGGCACGAACCCATGGCCCGCCTGCGGCGAAATCGACATCATGGAAAACATCGGCAAAGAGCCGAACCTGATCCACGCCACGATCCACGGCCCGGGCTATTTCGCGGGTGAAGGGCCGACCAAGCAATACATGCTCTCCGCGCCGGTCGCCTCCGCATTTCACGTCTTTGCCATCGAGTGGGAGCAAAGCGCGATTCGCTGGTACGTCGACGGCACGCTCTATTCTACCAAGACTCCGAGTGACATCCCGAATGGCACCAGTTGGGTCTATTCACATCCCTTCTTCATCATTTTGAACCTCGCCGTCGGCGGCGGTTGGCCCGGCAACCCCGACAACACCACGACCTTCCCCCAAACGTTGAAGGTCGACTACGTGCGGGTGTGCCAGAAATAACGAGCGAGCGTGGCGCGGCCCCCGGACCATGCACGGCAGATTGCCTCGTTTTGCGCAGGCGCAGCGCCACAGCGCCGGCTGACACGAGCCATCGTGCGCATGCCGCCATTTCGACACCGTTAGCCTAGTGGCGCTCGTGCCCACGTAGCGAGTGCTCCTTCGCAGGTGCCGACGCAGGTACAGGCCGACGGCACGCAAGCTGCAGTGGGCCCGATTGATCGCGTGGCTACGAGTGCGTGGCGCGGTGATCGATGCTCACTCGAAAGGCACACGACCATGATTCGTAGAAACAGTGCGATCCTCACGATCGGATCGATACTCCTGGCCGCGCTCGCGGCCTGCTCGAGTAATGACGACAACAATGGCGCCTCTTCCGCCGGCGCCTCGGGTAGGGCCGGCGCGGGCAACGGTTCGGGAACGAGCGGACACTCGGCAGGCGGCGCATCAGGCGCGCCGGAGACGACGCCCTCGGCCGGCGAGGGCGGCGACTCTGGTGCAGCCGGCGGCGAGCTCGCGGGCTCTGCCGGCCCGAGCGATGTGCTGTTCGACGAGTTTCAGCACCCGGTCGGAAAAGACCTCGAGCACGGCAAAGAGGTGTACCGCTTCGAAACCTTCGGTAACGAGGGCTTTTGGACGCGCACGTTGCGACTGCCGCAGGGCATGATTTCCAGCAATCTGACCATCACCCAGGCGCTCGAACTCGGTCTCAACATCGACATCGACGCGGTGCCGCAAGCCCTGCGGTCCAAGTTGACCGCGGAGGCCAAGACGGATCTAACGCCCAAAAAGGCGCCTCTGATGAATGATCCCGCGACGTTCGTGAGTTTGCTCGAGGCGAGCGCGATCGTCGGGTTGCCCGCGCGTAACGTGCAGGCGCTCAACGGAACGCTCGAGATTGACGACGCGAACGTCTACGCCGGTGAGAGTTTGGGCATGTCGTGCGCCTTCTGCCACAGCATCACGGATGGCAGCGTGTACGCGCTTCCGCACGGCGGAGGGATCGGCAAGCGAGAAGACGGGCGCCCGAACCATGACCTAAACTTTGGCGCGACGATCGCGCTAGGGGAAGCGTCGCGGGCCTACTACCCGACGCTTGCCCTGGACCTAGTAGCGAACGATCACAAGTCGGTGAGTCGCAAGGGCCCCGGCGTTGCCCTGATTTCGAAAGCCGCGACCGAGATCGAGGTCGACGCCTTTCTCAACGATCCGGAGCTGTACCCCGTCGGAATGTTCGATGACGCGACGGACGGCAACTGCGCACCGATGAAGAATGCAGCCCTGTTTCGCACCGATCTGGCTGCTCCTTGGGGCACGGATGGCTCGATAGAACAGCTGCAGAACTTCAATAACCTGGTTTATACGGCCATCATGGACCCGACCGATATCGTCACGGACGGCGGTCGGCGTTTCATGCTCGAACGCGGCGCTGCCGCCGGGACCGAAATCGTGGACAACTACGCGGCCATCTTGGCAGACCTCGGGGTGCCCGCGGGCGGCGTCAACGGTTACCCGTTCGTCGGTCGCGCCGGTAAGGCGGACGTGACGGTGGGGCTACCAGCGGGAGCGAAAGTGGAAGACACCTTGATCGGCATACGGGTGGATGACACCGCACTGTTCGATATGAACGCGTACCTGAACTCTCTCGCCGCGCCCGCCGGCGTCAAAACCGATGCCGAGGGTGCGGCGCGAGGTCGGCTCGTATTCCGCAGCGAATGCACCAGTTGTCACAACGACGACCAAAGTCGGTTCGTCCCGCCGAACATCGTTCCGTTCAACGACACGGTGGAGTTTTTTGCCAACGCGCCCGCACGGCCGGATCTCTTCCCCCGCTACGCGGGCAAAGTCGTGGCCGATCGCTCGGCGGCGCGGTTGGCGCCCGCGCGTGATTCTGCCGGCATTTTCGACGATAAGTGGATCATCGTCGACGCCAGCAACCGCAACCAGCCCCGGGGCAGCGCGCTTCCCCTGCTGCTCGACCTCGCGCGGAAGCCGAACTTCTTGCACGACAGCTCTGTCGCCTCGCTCGACGAGTTGCTGGATCCGGAGCGCGGAGCGCGGGCACCACACCCCTTCTACATTGCGGATACCAACGAGCGCGCGGACGTAGTGACGTTCCTCGAGAGTCTCGACGATCGAGCACCTTGAGGCGCGAGTAGCCCGAGTGGAAAGGTTGGGGGGCTCCGCGCCCTCCAACGCCCCACGCGCTACTTCTTTTTGCGCGAGATCTTCTTCACGCTGGCTTTGGCCTTCTCGAACTCCTCTTGAACGACCTCGGCCACTGCCTCGGCGACAGCCGTCACCTTCGCCGCCTCGCGCTTCACCGCGGCAACGATGCCGGTCTTGGCGGCTTTCTTCTTAGCGGTCTTGGCGGCCGCCTTGATCGGCTTGGCTGCACTCGTGACTGCTGTCGCCGCCTTCTTGCTCACTTTTTTGGCCGCTTTGGCAACCTTCTTGGTGACCTTCTTGGCGGCAGACTTCGGGGCGACTTTGGCTTTGGCTTTCATCGCGCCGATCTTCCTTCAATTTGCGCTCGCTAGGCAAATCCGCGACATCCGGCGTTGGTCCCGGAGTGAGGTCAGTCCACTCCTGATGCCAGTTTGGTTGTGGCAAGGTGTCACGGTCTTGGTCCTGTTCGCTCACGGGATCCTCGTTTTCTGCCTGCTCATGTGCGGGCGGAAAGAGGGGGTGCAACGCTTGTACCAGGCCTATTTCGGCCGTTTTACGTCAGGGTGCTCGTTGTAAAACGCATCCAAGCTTTCCTTGGAGATGCGCAGCTCAATCAAGCCTTCGCGCTGAATCTTCGCTTGGCAGCCGAGTCGCGAGCTCATCCGCACGTCGAACGCCTTGTCGAGGATGTCTTCTTCGTCCTCCTCGGCGGGCGCGAGCAAATCAGCTCCGGTCTCCACGTACACGTGGCAAGTCGAGCAAGCGCACACGCCGCCACACGCGTCGCCTTCCGGCGCGCCCGACTGCTTGGCGGCTTTCAACAGCGTAGTGCCCACCGGCACGTCGACCTCGATGCCGTGCTCCAGAAATCGAACCTTCGTCATCGCGCTTACCGCTCTCCGTGCTTGGCAACGTGGGCGTCGACGCCGGCCGCGTGCGCCACGCTCTGCTCGACCGCACCCAGATTCTTTCCGGCAATGGCCGACTGAATCGCGCGGTTCATGCGCCGCCCCGCCCATTCATGGGTCGCGTCATCGAGCGCGCTTATCGCATTCTCGACGACCGAGGCTTGGCTCGCCGACGACGCCGCCGCGCGTACGGCGTTCAGGGCCTGCTCGATGCGTGCGCGCTCGGCTTCGTCGAGCAAGTCCGCGTCGGTGTCTATCGCCTTGTCGGTGGCGAGCAAGATGCGCGTCGCTTCCACCTGCGCGTCGCGCAAGCGCCTGAGCTCGAAGTCGCTCTCGCCGTGATCCAACGCGTCGATTAGCATCTGCTCGACTTCGTCGTCAGTCAGGCCGTAGCTCGGCTTCACTTCTACGACTTGCGTGATGCCTGTCGTGAGTTCGAGGGCCTTCACGCTGAGCAGGTTGTTTTCATCCACGTTGAAGCTCACTTCGAGCCGCGCGAAGCCCGCCGGTAAAGGCGGGATCCCGGTCAGCTTGAAGCGGGCTAAAGACCGACAATCACTCGCGATTTCACGTTCGCCTTGGACCACGTGCAAGTCGAATCCGGTCTGGTTGTCGGCGTACGTCGTGAACGTAGCCTTGGCGCCTGCGGGGATGCCGGTGTTACGCGGCAAGATCTTGTCGACCCCGCCGCCCATGGTTTCGATGCCGAGCGATAGCGGCAGCACGTCGAGCAAGAGCACTTCATCGCTCGAGCGCGCGAGCAGATCGGCTTGAATGGCGGCCCCGTAAGCGACGACCAAATCCGGATCGATGTCCGATAGTGGCTCTTTGCCGAACAGCTCTTGCACGTACGAGCGCACGCGAGGCACGCGGGTCGAGCCGCCTACCAAGATCACGCCGTTCAGTGCAGGTGCTTCCAGTTCCGCGTCGCGCAGCGCGCGCCGGCAAGATTTACCGGTGCGCTCCAAGAGCGGCTGGATCCAGGCGTCGAAGTTCGCGCGGGTGAGCGAGAACTCCAGCTCTCCTCCACCCTTCCGCGGCAGCTCGATGCTCACCTCGGCGGCGTCCGTGAGCGCATGCTTGGCACGGCGCGCGGCCTCGAGGGCAATGCTCACTACTTCCGGCGTGCGCGTCTCTGGGCTGGTAGCGCCCATGGCAGTCAGCATGCGTTCGGCGATTTCGCGATCCATGTCGTCGCCACCGAGCGCGCTGTCACCACCCGTGCTCTTGACCTGGAACACGCCGTCTTCCAGCCGCAAGATCGTGACATCGAAGGTACCGCCGCCGAGGTCGTACACGGCAAACAAGCCATTTTGCTGCTTGTCCAGGCCGTAGGCCAAGGCCGCAGCGGTAGGCTCGTTGAGCAGGCGCAACACTTCCAAGCCAGCCAAGCGCCCCGCGTCGCGCGTGGCTTGGCGCTGCGCGTCGTCGAAGTACGCAGGCACGGTGATCACCGCGCCGCCCACGTGCATCAATTGGTCGACGGCGCTTTGCCGCAAGCTCTTCAAGATTTCGGCGCTCACTTCGATCGCGCTCGGAGTCAGCTTGCCCAAGTCGAAGCGCACGACTGACGCTTCGCCCGGCACGAACTTGTGCGCCCCGAGGCGCGTGGTCTCCGCGTCGCCCGCGGCCCGGCCCATGAAACGCTTGACGCTCGAGATCGTGCGCTCAGGCTCGCGCGTGGCATACGCCGCCGCGTTGCGGCCCACCAAGACCGAACCTTCGGCCCCGTAATGCACGACCGAGGGCAAGAGCGCGGAGCCGTCGCACGTGGTGAGCGGGACCGGCCGACCATCACGCACGTGCGCAACGATCGAATTGGTAGTGCCCAAGTCGATGCCGATGGCTTGCGGAGGTGCTTTGGGGTCGAAGATATCGAGCAGCATGGGGAGGGAGCGTTGGTTCAGAGCAAGTCGTCGGCGATCGACGCGGCTTCGTCCAAGAAGCGGCGGTAGTAGCGCAACTCGCCGATGCGCTTCAGAATTTCTGCAGAATTCGCGCTCGGAGACGCAAATTCATCGCTCAGCGCGCCCTGCACGCGGGCCGCTTCCGCGCTCACTTCGGCAATCAAGCGCGTGAGCGCGGTTTCGCTCTTGCTCTGGCGGACCTCGGCGAGGGCCTCGCGGCGCTCCATGACCTCCATCAAGAGCGCAGGCGACGCGGGCGGCTCTTTGCCCTCACCGCTCTGCACACCGCGCACCGCCAACAGGGCCTCGGCCCGACGCACGGGATCTTTCAGGATCCGGAACGCTTCGTTGACTTCGATCGCGCGGCCCAAAGCCATGCGCCGCTCGGCCGCGCCCGCTCCGGCGTGACGGTCCGGATGCAAAGCGCGGCTCAAATCGCGATGTCGTTGCTCCAATACGGCGAGGTCGAGACTGAAGACGGGCTCGACGCCCAGCGTCTCGAACGGATTCACTTCAGCGAACCGTGAACGAGTGACCACACCCGCAGCTCGACGCTTCCTGCGGGTTCTTGAATTTGAACCCTTGGAACATCAACGTCTGCTCGTAGTCGAGCACCGAGCCCGCGAGGTACACGAAACTCTTTTTGTCGACGTAGAAGCGCACGCCGCCGGCGTCATACACGGTGTCGCGCTCCTTGGGCGGCGTGTCCTCGTACTGGATCACGTAAGAAAAGCCCGAGCAACCACCGCCTTTGACGCCCAGGCGCACCGCCGCATCCGGCGTGCCCCGCTGCGCAAGCTTCTTCTTCGCGAACTCGACGGCCTTGTCGGAGATGGTGATCTCGCGACGCGACTTGGGAGCTTCAGACGGAGAGGGCGCTGGCGCGGGGGTCTCGGCGGATGCGGGTGAGGTTTCCATGGCGGTACTCGGGGTTCTGAACTCAGTTGGCAGGTGCAGCGGCGGCCGACGCGCTGGGCGCGCTTTCGGCGGGGCTCGCGTCGAGCGCGAGCCGGGCGGCGCGCTTGGCTTTGTAGTCTTCGATTGCGCTCTTGATCGCGTCCTCCGCCAGGACGGAGCAGTGGATCTTGACCGGAGGCAAGCTGAGCTCTTCGGCGATCTGGCTGTTCTTGATGCCGGCCGCTTCGTCGATGTTCTTGCCCTTGATCCACTCCGTCGCGAGCGACGAAGAGGCGATCGCCGAACCGCAGCCGAAGGTCTTGAAGCGCGCATCTTCGATCACGCCCTCGGGGCTGACCTTGATCTGCAAACGCATCACGTCACCGCAGGCCGGCGCGCCCACGAGACCAGTCCCGACGGATGGATCGTCTTTGTCCATCGTGCCGACGTTGCGTGGGTTTTCGTAGTGATCGAGGAGTTTTTCGCTGTAGGCCATGGTGTTTCCTTCTTTGCCTCAGAGCCTCAATGCGCGGCCCATTGAATCGATTTGATGTCGATGCCCTGCTGGTGCATCTCGTAGAGCGGAGAGAGTTCGCGGAGACGTTTGACTTTGCCGATCACGAGTTCGGCCACGTAGTCCACTTCTTCTTCGGTGTTGAAACGGCCGAGGCCGAAACGAATCGAGGAATGGGCCAATTCTTCATCCAAGCCCATCGAACGCAGCACGTAGCTTGGTTCCAAGCTGGCGCTAGTGCACGCCGAACCGCTGGAGACGGCGACGTCTTTGATCGCCATCATCAAGCCCTCACCCTCCACGAAGGAGAAGGACAAGTTCAAGTTGCCAGGCAGGCGCTTCTCCGGATGCCCGTTGAGGAACACCGAGTCGAGCTCTTTGCTGATGGCGTTGTGCAGGCGGTCACGGAGGCCGCGGATGCGCTCGGCTTCGGCCACGCCCTCTTGCTTGAAGATGGACACCGCTTTGGCGAAACCGACGATGCCCGGCACGTTGAGCGTGCCGGAGCGATTGCCGCGCTCGTGCCCGCCGCCGTCCATCTGCGCGACCAAGCGCACGCGGGGCTTGGAGCGGCGCACGTACAACGCGCCCACGCCTTTCGGCCCGTAAATCTTGTGCGCGGTGAGGGACACCAAATCGACATTCATGGTGCGCACGTCGAATGGTGTTTTGCCGAAGCCTTGCACGGCGTCGCAATGAAAGAGCACGCCGCGCTTCCGCGTGATCGCGCCAATCTCTCCGATGGGCTGGATCGTGCCGACCTCGTTGTTGGCCAGCATGACCGAGACCAAAATCGTTTTGTCCGTGATCGCGGCTTCGATGTCGGCGGGGTTCACCAAGCCGTCGGGCCCGGCGTTCACGTAGGTGACGGTATAGCCCTCTTTTTCGAGGCGCTTGCACGAGTCGAGCACGGCCTTGTGCTCGATGGTCGTGGTGATGATGTGATTGCCCTTGCCCTTGTAGTATTCGGCGACACCTTTGATGGCCAGGTTGTCGCTCTCCGTTGCGCCGGAGGTGAACACGATCTCTTTGCCGGATTCGGCACCGATGTAATCGGCGATGACCTCACGCGCGTCTTCGACGGCCGCTTCGGCGTGCCAGCCGTAGGCGTGGGTGCGGCTGGCCGCATTCCCGAAATCTTGCGTGAAATACGGCAACATTGCCTCGAGCACTCGCTTGTCGAGCGGCGTCGTTGCGTGGTTGTCCATGTAGATCGGAAACTTGAGGGCCATGGCTTCGTTCCTTCAATTCACGCGGCTGCCGGCGACCAGCTCGGGCGGCTTGGGTTGTTCGGCGTGGTGCGCGCAGGTCGGGCACGAGTTGATCGAAGAGACTTCGGACTCGCACACGCTGTGACAGGTTGAGAGGAACTCGAGGCTGGCCTCGAGCTCCGATTCGAGCGCCTTCAGCTCCGCGAGCTTGTTGCGCGTTTCGGCCAACTTGGCGAGGTAAACCTCTTGCAAGCGCATGGCCGCGAACTTGGCGGACGCGGCGTCATTCTGACCGCGCACCAAAGCTTGAATGTCGGAGAGCGAGAGCCCGAGGCTCTGCAGTTTGATGATCCAGCGGACACGCACCAGCGCGTCGCGAGCGAACAAGCGGTAGCGACCCTTGGAGCGCTCATGCGCGCGCACCAAGCCGAGCTCCTCGTACAGATGAATCGCTCGCACCGTCTTGCCCACGGCCTTGGCGAGGTCTCCCACCAAGAGCAGCTCGGCCTCGTCGCTCACGCGGCTGGCTTCCGCAACGCGCGCGGACGCCTCCGGGGACGAACCCGGGGCGACGATCGCGAGGTGGCGGTGGGAGTTACGGTCGCTCATGGACTACATTGTAACCCTAACCCTAACGTATGCGTCAGGGTTAACGTGCAGGCTGATATAGTGAGCCGTCACGCCCCTGTCAATCTCTGAATAATCTCAATTATATCCAACTATTGCGAGGTCAGCTCCCGGGTCTTCCGCAGTAACCGTAAAAATTCCGTAGCCGCACGGGGCGTCGGTAGGCTCTCGGGCCGTCTCCGAACGAGCCAAAGATCACGGCGCGGCGTGGGCTCTTTGAGCCGGACTGCGACCAGATCCGGGTCCGAGCGGCGTAGGTAACCGGCCGGCAGGATAGTCAGTGCCAGACCCGCGCGCACTACCTCGCACAGAGCCTCGGCGGACGAGAGCGTGAGCACGACCCGGGGCGCAAAGCCGGCCGCGTGACAGGCCTCGTGAATGATCTCGCCCGTAAAGGTGGCGCTCGGCACCAGCACCAGCGGGCGCTCGGCGAGCGCAGACAAGCGCAGCACTTTGCGACGTGCGAGCGGGTCCTTCTTGCGCACGAGCGCCACCAGCTCTTCACGACGGAGCAGCTCGCGTTCCACTTCACGCAGGGCGGAACCGGGAGCGCCCGCGACGAAACCGAGATCGGCCTGACCACTGGCCACCGACTTGGCGATCTTCTCCGCCGCGAGCGTGCGCACCGAGAGCTCGACCCCCGGGTGCTCGTTGGCAAACGCGGCCAATGCGCGCGGCAACAGACTCACGCACACGCTCTGCACCGCACACAGCCGGAGCTGCCCGCGCACGCCGCTTTGGACCTCCGCCAAATCATCGGGCAGGGCACCGAGCGCGGCTAGCGCTTGGCGCGCGCGTTCCGCGAGCCGCTGCCCGGCCTCCGTTACTCGCATCGGTGCGCGTGCGCCGCGCTCCAGCACCCGCACCCCGAGCTCCGCCTCGAGGCGCGCGAGCGCGTGGGAAATCGTGGGCTGGGCGCTGTGCACCTGACGCGCCGCCCGCGTGATGCTCCCGCTGTCCACGCACGCCAAAAAATACGACAAATCGCGGAGTTCCATGGTTCATCATTCTAGCAATGAATGATACTCATCGATATCTATCATTAGTCAGCATGCCTAGCGGCTGTCAGCATGCGGGCATGAACAGCGCTTGGAACCCCACCCTGTATGACGACCGCGCGGCCTTCGTGTCCGAACTGGCCGGCGATCTCGTGCTCTGGCTGCGCCCGCAGCGCGGCGAGCGGATCTTGGACCTCGGCTGCGGCACCGGCACCCTCACCTCGCAGATTGCTCGGCACGGCGCGCTCGTGACGGGCGTCGATCGCTCGCCGGAGATGATCGAAAGTGCGCGCGAGAAGTACGGCGAGCTAAGCTTCGAGGTGGTCGACGGGCAAGACCTGACGTACTCGAGCGCTTTCGATGCCGTATTCTCCAACGCGGCGCTGCATTGGATGCCGCGCGCGTCGGACGTGCTGCGCGGAGTCGAGCGCTCGCTCGTGCCCGGCGGCCGCTTCGTGGCGGAGTTCGGCGGTGCGGGTTGTGTGCGAACCGTCAGCAACGCCGTCGAGCAAATCTTGCGCGAGTGGCAGATCGATCCCGCGCCGTATGTCAGCTGGTTCTTTCCGAGTCCAGGCCGCTATGCCGGGTTGCTCGAAGAGCACGGTTTGGTGCCGCGCGAGGTGCGCTACTTCGACCGCCCGACGCCAGTCGCGGGTGCCGACGGCCTCTCGGCCTGGCTTGCTCTGTTCCAGGCGCGCCTAATGAGTGACCTCGGCGACCGCGGGCCGGAACTCTGTCGAAAAGCCTCGGAGCGTTGCCACAGCGCCTTGTTTCGCGACGGTCAGTGGTGGCTCGACTACGTGCGCCTGCGCATCATAGCCACAAAACCCTGAAACCACTCGACTGCGTCGCGCCTCAACTGCGTTACGCGAGTGCGCCTCGTAACGCGCAAGTGCCTGTCGAGAAACTTACGCGAAATGCCGCGCGCGTTACCAGGGAGCGTTCTCCGAGGACGTCGTGACGCAATCCCTGACAGGCCTTCAAGTGATCTCGTTCGAGAGTCGCCTGAAGAATGAAACCACGGGGTTGCTGGAGAAGCACGGCGCGCGCGTGGTCGCCGCGCCGGCGCTCCGTGAAGTCCCCCTCAGCGAGATCCCGGAGGCCAAAGCCTTCGCCGAGGCCGTATGTGAAGGGGCGATCGATGTGCTCGTGCTACTCACGGGCGTCGGCGCAAGCCTATTGCTCAAAGCCGCGTGCAATCATCGACCACGCGCCGAGTTGATCGAAGGCCTCTCCAAGCTGACCTTGGTTTGTCGCGGCCCCAAGCCGTCGAGCTCGCTCAAACCGTTCGGCCTGCGCCCCGCTTTCAGCGTCCCCGAGCCGAACACCTGGCGTGAAATCATCCGCAAGCTAGACACGCAAGCCCCCGTCGCAGGCAAGC
>Ga0247740_1000431_pt1 | contig 20741 bp, 13 predicted proteins | sample UWRJL148409B2_FD_180942 | JGI IMG/M metagenome (GOLD analysis project Ga0247740, IMG submission 180942) | Plant litter microbial communities from Arlington Agricultural Research Station in Wisconsin, United States - UWRJ-L148-409B-2 | ecosystem: Environmental > Terrestrial > Plant litter >...
ATACAAAAATTGTATATATAAAAGATCCTGCTTCAGGAGCATGGATCCAGATCAGCGGTAACAACGGAAAAGACGGATTAGACGGTTCTAATGGTATCACTGGCGGAAATGGTTTGCCTGGCACAAAAGGACTTGATGGCGAAATCAAAATGTACATTGATAATACTACAGGTATTGTTTATGTAAGAGATGCCAATAACCCTGACCAATGGATTCCATTAAACGGAAAAGACGGTAAGGATGGAATTGCAGGAGCTCCGGGCTTTGCTGCAGGACCAGGGGAACCGGGTAAAGACGGAACTCCGGGAGCACCGGCAGAAGGAGTAACGACCTGGATCGATTCTACAACAGGAATTATATATATTAAAGATACAACGACAGGAGAGTGGACCCCAATCAACGGTAAAGACGGAAAAGACGGTGTTGCCGGGGGACCAGGTGTACCGGGTAAAGACGGAGTAACAGTTCCGGCTGATGCAACAATCTGGATCGACTCTACAACAGGAACTATCTATATTAAAGATACTACCACTGGAGACTGGGTAAAAATCAATGGTAACGATGGAAAAGACGGCTTGCCGGGCGGACCAGGCGTACCAGGAAAAGATGCTACACCTGCAGAAGGGGTTTCAATCTGGGTGGATACCAATACAAAAATTGTATATATAAAAGATCCTGCTTCAGGAGCATGGATCCAGATCAGCGGTAACAACGGAAAAGACGGATTAGACGGTTCTAATGGTATCACTGGCGGAAATGGTTTGCCTGGCACAAAGGGTCTTGATGGCGAAATCAAAATGTACATTGATAATACTACAGGTATTGTTTATGTAAGAGATGCCAATAACCCTGACCAGTGGATTCCATTGAACGGAAAAGACGGTAAGGATGGAATTGCAGGAGCTCCGGGCTTAGCTGGAGGATCAGGAATTCCAGGGAAAGACGGAACTCCGGGTGCTGCAGGTGAGGGAGTTACTACGTGGATTAATACCGATACAGGTATTGTATATATTAAAGACACTACAACTGGAGAATGGATTCAGGTAAGTGGATTAAATGGAAAAGATGGAAAATCAGCATTCGAGATTTGGGAAGAAATTCCAGCCAATAACGGAAAAACCGAAGCGGATTTCTTGACTAGTTTGAACGGAACAGATGGAACCAACGGAACAAATGGAGTTAATGGAAAATCAGCATTCGAGATTTGGGAAGAAATTCCAGCCAATAACGGAAAAACCGAAGCGGATTTCTTGACTAGTTTGAACGGAACAGATGGAACCAACGGAACAAATGGAGTTAATGGAAAATCAGCATTCGAGATATGGGAAGAAATTCCAGCCAATAACGGAAAAACTGAAGCGGATTTCTTGACTAGTTTGAACGGAACAGATGGAACCAACGGAACAAATGGAGTTAATGGAAAATCAGCATTCGAGATTTGGGAAGAAATTCCAGCCAATAACGGAAAAACTGAAGCGGATTTCTTGACTAGTTTGAACGGAACAGATGGAACCAACGGAACAGATGGAACCAACGGAACAAATGGAGTTAATGGAAAATCAGCGTTTGAAATCTGGAAAGAAATTCCTGGAAACGAAACAAAAACTGAGGCAGATTATGCCGCTGCAATAAAAGGTGAACCTGGAGAAAATGGAGTAGCTTCATTCGTACCAACTGTAATTACGGGGCATAATATTGCAACTTATACAGATGCTTCTGGTCAACCAGCGGCACTTAAGGAAACTGTAACATCATTGACTTATGATAGCGTAAATAAAGATTTAGTGTATGGTGATGAAAATGGTGCTTCTAAAATTCTTAAGTTGGTTGATTTAGTTGGAGATGCAGAAACTGCAACAAGGTTAGATTTAGACCCTGTAGCCAAAACATTGACTTATACTGGTGAAAAAACAACATCAAAAATTGATCTTAAGGATATAACCACTACAACTCCATCTACTGTTTTAGAAGTTACTGGAGGGAAAGGAGCAACATTTGCAGCTGCAACTGTTAATATCGTACCAGCAACTGTTGAAGGTCAGGTATTAACTACGACTGGAACCGGTACTGATGCAAAAGTAGAATGGAAAGCGCCTGTGGCAAGCAACGTAATGGGTATTAAAGTAATTAGTTCAGACTATACTGTTACTGCAGCTGATTACACTGTAATAGCTTCTCATTTGAATAGTGATATTAAAATTACTTTACCAGATGCGGCAAGCAATGTAGGCAGAATATTAGTAATCAATCAAATCGATATTGAAAGCGATTCAGGTGCAGAAGTAGCGGTGAAGTTTAATACAGAAGTCATCTATTCTGATACGGTGAGCAAAAACCAAATTATCTCAGATTACTATTCAACTAGTACAGGAGGAAGTTTGAAAGTGACACTGCAATCAGATGGAGCTAACTGGTATGTGATTTCATTCATGTAATAGTTAAATTATAAACTCAGTTTACAGGTTGTTACTTGTTTAACAACCTGGAACTGCAGTTTTAAAATCACAAATTAATCTAACTCGTTTAAGAGATTTAATATAAAACTAGTAATAAGAATTTTAGAATTTCCTTGACTTATGATAGTGTTTTAGTATAAAAACACGAGAGAATGTTAAAGTAGTTTTATCATAATATACTGATTAATAGTTTTTTAATGTACCTTTATGTTGTAAATGGATACCATTTTAAATTAAAGTGTACTTGAATAAAGAGATTTATTCTCAGATAAAATCGAATAAGTATAAATGTAATTTAAGAACTAATGAAAAAAAATCTATTTAGTCTTTGGCTCTTCTTATTGGCTGTTTTCTTTACATCCAATAGTAGTGCGCAGGTTACCTTAGGAAATACAAATGGTATTTCTAAAACCGCTGAAGCATTTTCAGCACTTGAAGTAATCAGTAATGGCAAAGGAGGATTGCGTTTACCGCAATTGACTACTGCTCAAAGAAATACTTTAGCACTTGCTGCTATTTCAGACCCGGTTAAAAAAGGATTATCAAACGGTCTTTCTATTTACAATACCACTACAAATTGTGTGGAATATTGGAATAGCAATCGTTGGATTAGTTTATGTGAAGGCACAAGCCAGACTACCATAAGTCCTCAGCCATGTACCAATGTGGCAGCTGACGGCACTGGCTGTGACCAGACTTTTACGGTAACAGACCCGGATTGTCCTAATGGTCCTTTTGCAATGGCAATCGTAGCAGGAAATGAATATGCTATGTTAAGCGATGTAAATGCGAATGCAGGTACATTTAAAGTAAACTTTAACCAAAATGATTCAGTTACACCTCACTCCGTATTAGTGAGAGTTACAAACTCTTGTACAAACCAATACAAAGATTTTATCTTCATGCAAAACGGGGTAACCTGTGAAGCCTTAGGAACTGCGCCAGCAATCAGCCCGGGCAATAGTACTTTAAGTTTATGTAAAGGTGGTGCTGTTTATTTATCAGTGCCTGTAAATAGCGCTAATTTAGATAAAATTATCTGGACTCGTAACGGTATTGAAGTAGCGCGTGGAGTTAATTATTATGTAGCCACTTTAAATGGTACTTATAATATTTCTCTGGGTGCAGCTGGCTGTAATGTAAGTGCAAGCAATGAGCGAATTATTAAAGAATCAGGAACGGCTCCTTCAATTATCAGTACCATTATTGCTTCAAATAACGGAATGATTTGCGGACCAAGCGGTACTATCACTTTAACAGCAGTAGGAGCTTCTGGTTCAGTTGCATGGTTTAAAAATGGAATTTTAGATACTTCTAAAACAGGTGCAAAAATTACGTTAACAGGAACTGCAGATGCAGGAGACTGGTTTGCAGCAGCAGGCAGCGGTGGCTGTTACAGCAAACCTTCCAATACAGTATCAGCTTTAGTAGTAACTCCTTCAGGAACTCCAATTACAATTGATACGGATAACGTATTAGTAAATAATACGCCTATTAATCAAGTAAATTCTTTTTGTTCAGGAGGAAGTTTAATACTAAAAGTAAACAACCCACAAGCGGGAGTTTCTTATACCTGGTATAATGATGAAACGATCATTACCAGCCCATATATGATTCATGCAGGTCAAACCAGCTTATTGATTCGTATGGTTGCTACAGATAACAGCGGTGCGGCCTGCCCAGTGGAAGCCAGAAGTACGGAAGTGCCTATTACAAGCGCGAGTGCTCCGGGTACCCCTACTATTACAGGAAATGGTGTGATTTGTGACGGTTCTGCAGATTTAACTATAGTACCAAAAGAATCAGGAACGTATACCTACCAATGGTACAAAAACGGAACGTTATTAAGCGAGACTACGCCAACCATTACAGCAACAGAGCCAGGTGTAACGTATACCGCTACAGTAGCCAATGCATCAGGTTGTATTAGTGCTGTTGCAACTAAAACTATTGCAACTGAAGTATCCAGTATGCCGGTATTGAGCTGGGTAACAACCGGTACGACGGCAAATTTTGGTGATAAGCTTACTTATCAGGTAGCCATTGAAAATGGACCTGCAACTTATGCATGGTCAGTAGACGGAGGGGCAACTTTTGTTGGTACAGGTTCAAGTATTAGTGTTACTTATCCTTCAAGCGGGACAGCAGTAAATATTAAAGTTAAGGCAACGAATGCTTGTGGCACTTCTGAAGAAATAATAAAAGTAGTTCTATTAAGTTCAGCTTGTCCAATGCCAACAGTAGCAGCAGCTTCTGATACGACTTTATCAACGGTTACAGGTATTGGTGTTCAGGCAAAAGTTACAGTGACTAATGGTAATCAACAAACCTACCAATGGTTTAGTAATTCTACGGCTTCTGCAACTGGAGGAACAGCTATTAGCGGTGCTACAAGTGCGACAGTAAATTACGTTCCAGCAAATGCAAATACGGTTTATTTATATTGTGTTGTAACAAATGGCTGTCTGGGTAATTTGCAAGGGACTTCTCCAATATTTACAGTAAATGTAACTCCAGATCCAAGTACGCTTACCCTAGGTTCAGGAATGTTTATAGGAAAAACATGTTTTGATATCAACAAATCCAATTATGGTAGTGAATGCGGCACACAAGATGGACGTACAAGTAGTATGACTAATTTTCAAACGCAAAACGTTCAGCCATATACGTTTACTGCAAGTGCTACAGGGGTGAAGAGTAATCTTCGTTTTGTAGTTGTAGATCCGCTGGGAGCAGTACAAAGTACTAATGCTGATGCAATGGCAGTTGCAGGGCCAGTTGCTCACAGCCTGGTGGTAACCCTTACAGTTACGTATAAAAATACTTTGAGTGATGCAGGAAGTATTGTTTATGGTAAAACTACTTCTCAGGCAGTAAATGTAAAAATTTATGCGGTTTATAACGATGGTACTAAAGACGTTTCGGTACCGGTCAATGTAAAAATTCAGGATTGTGCTTGCTGTGGAGCTTTTATAGCAGCCGGTGTATGGAAAACTTTTATGTGCCATAATCTTGGGGTTGACCAATCATTAGATCCTTCGGTAGTGAATCATGCCTTAATAGGAAACTATTATGTATATGGGCAAGCTACTCCAACCATACCGGGAAGCTCATCACCTTATGTTGGGTCTGGTTCTAATGGATGGGCTAAAACGACAGCAAATCCAACAAAAGGACTTAATGATCCATGTCCACCAGGATATCGTATTCCAACTAAAGCAGAATGGGCAGGAGTAGTTCAAAATAATACGGTAACAACAATCGGTACTATGCTAGACAGAGATGGAATTACCTCTCAAACGCTAACTGGTATGTTTAAAGTGGGAACTAGCCTATATGTTCCAGCAGCTGGAACTTTTAATAGTAACCAGGCTTTAATATATGGAATGAATTATTATGGATGGTATTTTGCTTCTGATGCTATTGGTTCATCTGTTCCTGGTATTCAAATGAGTAATTATTATAAACCAACATATATTAAGACTTTACAGCTTAATGCACCCCTTAATGTAGCTACTCCTGTACGTTGTATGGAACAGTAAATGTTTTAAAATGTTTAGTTGAAATAAAGGTGTAGAATAAAACGCCTACCATCCTGCAGGCGGGTTGCTCCTTCCTGCAGGAACTAAAAAAGGCCGCATTATAATAGATAGTACCGGCCTTTTTAAATTATTAAAGGAATTATCTTTACTATAAAAATCGATAGCTTTTATAAATTAAATAAAACAAGATGAAACAATTTTTATTAGCGATTGTCGTTATTTTTGGGAATTTATCTGCACAAAGTCAGACGATAAATATTGAGCTAAACCATTTTGGAGGTAAAGGATATAAATATGTTGTGGCGCGAGGCGCAAAATTTGATACTATTGCTACAGCTAAATTAAACAAAGAAGGAAAAACTACTATAGTATTTAAAGATCGTTATAAAGCATACAAAGGTATGTCACGCTTTTTGTTGGATGACGGGGGAGGGTTAGAATTAGTAATCAATGAAGAAAACTTTACGGTACGCTGTACTGGAGAAGTTCTCACAGCTGATAAACTTCAGTTTACAGGTTCTCCTGAAAATGAATACTTAACTAGTCATTCTGTAAAAAAACAAAAACTGCTGCAAAAAGCGCAAATTGCCGGAGCAGTTTTGACCACATATAATACTGCAGATGCGGTATATGCTCCTTTTGAAAAAGAGCAACAGCAATTAAACGAACAGTATAAAGTACTCAAAAATGCAAATTCAAAAAATCAGTTATATGCTGCACGACTAATTGAAATATTTGATTTTTTAATGGGAAACAGCAGTGACCTCAAAGACAGCAATGAGAAAAAAATGGAAGAAGCCAATACTTTTGTACTTTCAAAAGTAAGCATGGAAGATCTTTATGCCAGCGGCTACTGGACAGATGTATGGACCAGTTGGTTACAGCTGCAATTGATGCAATCGAAAGATGATTCGAAATTATTGTCTAACTTAGAACAAGCCGGATCACGAATCAGTGATAAGACCCAATTTACTGCTTTTGCACAACAGACAATTCTAGAATTGGCAAAAGTAGGTAAAGATAATGCAGTAATTTCTTTTGGTACTTATTTAAGCCAATCTGGAAAAATTGAAAATCCCGGCCACAATTTATTAGCGGCTATGGGAGGACCGCAAACGGGTATGAAAGCGCCTGAACTGATATGGAAAGAAGGAAATTACAGTTTTGACAAAAAGCAAAAAACGTTGTTAGTATTTTATGAAACAGGTTGTAACAATTGCGATAACGAAATCAATCTCTTGATGGGTAATTATCAGGAACTTCAGAAAAAAGGGTATGAAGTAGTGACAGCAGCCTCAGACGTAGATCCTGCTGAATATCAAAAAAATGCTGAGCGTTTTCCGTGGAAGAAAAAATTCAGCGATTTCAGAGGGCAGGTTGGTTATAATTTTATCAGTTTTGGTGTAATTGGCACCCCAACCATTTTTGTAATTGACGAAAATGGTATGATTACTGGGCGTTATGCTCGTCTGGCAGATGCACATATTTTGAATTAGATAATTAAATAATTAAATTTTTGAAGAGCTTACACATTTTGTGAGCTCTTTTTTTTTGCACAACTTTTCAATGAATCGGGTAGGCTGGGATACTCCGAAACACTGTATGTTTAAGCTGCAACAGCTATTTTTTAAAGCCGGAACTCTGTTTTTTCATTTTTTTGAAACGCATTACTAAGAGTGCTATGGAAAGATATAAGTTGCTTGTTGATAATCAAGTTTTTCAATAAGTGTCCCTGAATAAAAAGCACTGATTTTATTGTCTTTATTTAATACATCAATGACTTTTAAGGGATAAGCAAGCTTTGCTATTAACCTAATTTTGTCTTCTAATTTTAAGATGCAATTTTTAGAAAAAAGTTAAAAAAATATGTATGAAAAATAATTTCTGTAAAATAGAAAACCAACCCAATTTAATTTTGTTAAATGGTAAAGGTTCACTTTATGCAATAGGCCTTCTTGTTGGTCTATTGAGTTATCAAAAGACACAGGCACAATTAATTAACAAAGGGGATGTACAAATAGCAGACAAAACCATTGTTTCGGTTTATATGGATTATGAAAATGAAACTTCAGGTGATTTTGTCAATGACGGTAATCTGTATATTTTCAATAACTGGAATAATAATGGTAAAGTATCTTTTACAAAAGAAAAGTTTGGCAGCACCTTTTTTACCGGATCACAGCCACAACAAATCTCCGGATCGACAATAGCCACCTTCAAAAACATTGTGTTTGACAATCTGGCTTCCGTAGTTCCCTTTGATCTTAAAACAACAATTGAAGTAGCAAATACGACTGACTTTCAAAATGGAATTGTCAATGCAGCTGACTACGATGGTAAAGTGATTTTTGATGAAAATGCCTCACATTTAAATGCAGCAAATCAAAGTTTTATAGATGGAATGGTGCAAAAAAAGGGAAAGGCAATGTTTGAATTCCCTATTGGAAATCAGCTGTATTTTAGGCCATCATACGATGCGTCGTCTTCTTCTGAAAAAAATACATTCAGTACTCAATATTTTTATCAAAATTCAGATGCTCTTTATCCTCATGATAAAAAAGAGGAAATAATTTTATCAATAAACGATGCCGAATACTGGAAAGTTACACAAGACAGCGGTGATGAAAAAATTGTACTGAGTTTAACTTTAGACAGAGCGACTACTCCCTCGGCATTTTTTGACAAAGATGCAAATACAGAACTGGCAATAGTACGCTGGGATGAAAAACTGCAAAAATGGATGAGTTGCAAAGGAGAATTGAGTGATCCAAGCCAAAGTGAAGTTTATGAACAACTTTTAACCTCACAGGTTACCGGTTACGGAATTTTCACCATGGCAATTGTTAAGAAAACAGACGATGGCCCAACTGATCTGATTGTTTACAATGCTGTGTCTCCTAATGGGGATGGAATTAATGATAGTTTCCATATAAAAGGAATAGACAAATATCCAGACAACGAAGTTGAAATTTATAACCGTTGGGGAGTTAAAGTTTTTGAAACAAAATCGTATAACGAATCAGATAACATGTTTAGAGGATATTCAGATGGACGCGCTACTATAAACAGAAATGAAAAACTTCCAACCGGAACTTATTTCTACATTTTAAAATATAATAATACACAAAGGGTAGTCGAAAAATCGGGCTATCTGTATATAAATAATAATTAAATAAATAAATAGAACGTAATAAAAAGATATAATGAAAAAGCATTTTTATATAGTATCATTATTGTTTTTAGGCATTCTTGGGGCTTCTGCGCAACAGGAATCGCAATATTCGCAATACATGTACAATACTATGACTTTTAATCCTGGTTATACAGGTTCAAGAGAAGTTTTAAGCGCCATGGCGCTATACAGGACACAATGGGTGGGTTTAGATGGAGCACCAAAAACGATGAATTTTTCAGTTCAAACGCCATTAGGATATCATGGTAATGGATTGGGTTTAAATATAGTAAGTGATCAAATTGGGCCAACAAAAAATACCGGTTTTACAGTTAACTACGCTTACACTATTATGCCGTCAGATGAATTAAAAGTTTCATTTGGTATCTCTGGAGGTTTTGACAATTTTGAAGTGGATTACAATAAAACAAATCGTGAATATGAAGATCCGACTATGACAGGGGTGGAATCTCAATTTTCGCCTAATGTTGGGGCAGGGGTTTATTTTCACACTTTTAAATGGTATGCGGGAATCTCTGTTCCTAAATTATTAAAAACAAACTTTTATGATGATGTTGCAGCATCTGTATATTCAACAAAAGCCCATTATTACTTTATGGGAGGATATGTTTTTGATATTAATCCGTATTTAAGATTTAAACCTGCAGTCTTGGCTAAGTTTGTTGTGGGCGCCCCTGTTGCGGTCGATATGTCGGCTAACTTCTTGATCAATGATAAATTAACGCTTGGAGCAGCATACCGTTGGGATGCAGGTGTTAGTGGTTTAGCTGGTTTTCAGGTAACAGACGGTATTCAAATAGGATATGGATATGATCGCGATATCACAAATCTTGGAAATTATAATTCAGGATCTCATGAGATATTTTTAAGATTTGATTTGTTAAGTAAATCTAAAACCAGACTAGTTAGTCCAAGATTCTTCTAATAACTCTTAATTAAAATAAGATGATTTATAAAAAAATAAAAATTGCTTTTGTTTTTCTGATAGTATGCGTGCTGCATGTTAACAATGTTGCAGCTCAGAGTAAAAAAATGGAAAAAGCAAATGAAGCTTACAATAAATTTGCTTTTATAGAAGCAGCTAAATTATATCAGGAAGAAATAAAAAAAGGTACTAATACGGAGGAACTTTACATGAAGCTTGGTAATTGTTATTACTATAACGGAAATTATCCGGAAGCCGCACAATGTTATGCAAAAATTGTAACACCATCAAATGATATTGATCCGGAATACTATTTTAAATATGCTCAAGCCCTAAGTAATGGCCACGATTATAAACTAGCCGAAGCAGTAATGAAAATGTACTACACAAAAACGGGTAAAAAAGATAAAAGTGAAAGTTGGGGTGAGACAAAATTATTAGCGGAACTTAAAAAACAATCTGAGCGCTATGATGTTAAAGCTGTAGAACTAAACTCGCCATTTTCAGACTTTGGAACTTCTTACTTAAATAAAAGTAAAGTAATCTATTCATCAGCAAAAGATACCGGTGTCGTTATCAAACGTAAACACAGCTGGAATGATAAATCGTTTTTGAAATTGTACACAGCCGATGTTACAGTTGATGGAGGATTACAAAATCCGGTTCTTTTAAAAGGAGATGTAAATACACGATATCATCAAAGTACTCCCGCAATAACAAAAGATGGTAAAACGATGTATTTTACCAGAAATAATTTTTTTGGCGGAAAGCTGGGAGAGGATAAAAACGGAACTACTTTCTTAAAAATTTATGTGGCGCAAAATGTTAATGGCGAATGGACCAATATAAAGGAACTTGGCTATCCTGTTAATAGCGATGCTTTTTCATCTGCGCATCCTGCATTGAATGCTGACGAAACAGAATTATACTTTGCATCAGATCGTGATAACAAATTTGGTAATTCAGATTTGTATAAAGTGAGTCTTAAAAAAGGTGGTTTTGTTGGGAATGACATCACCAAATTAGGAGATGAAATTAATACATTAGGTAGAGAGACGTATCCTTTTATTGATGCTTATGGAGTATTATATTTTTCTTCAGACGGTCATCCAGGCTTGGGAGGTTTAGATGTATTCGCAGCAGTCAAAGATGAAGCGGGCATTTATCATGTTGTAAATGTTGGAGACGGCGTAAACAGTAATGCAGATGACTTTGCCTATACTTATAAGGCAGAAAATAAAAAGGGTTATTTTTCTTCTAACCGTGGCGGCAATGATGATATTTATGGTTTTATCGAGAATAAACCAATTTCTTTTGACTTTGAAATTAAACCAATAGCCTTTGGTACGCTGAAATATCTAAACGGACAACCGGCAGAAAGTGTGACTATTGATCTTTATGATGATCAAAATGAAAAAGTGAAAACATCCTATAGTGACAAAGAGGGTAAATATTCAATTAGTTTGCTGCCTTATAAAGATTATAAAGTAGTATACACTAAAGCTGGAATTACTGGAAAAGAACAAATTATTCCTTCTTTTAAACCAGGAGAAAAACGAGAATATTCATTTGATTTTATCAATGAGATGGAGGTAATTGTTGATAATGTGGTAGTACCAATAGCTGAAGGTGATGATCTTTCAAAAACACTTCTTTTAAACCCAATTTATTTTGATTATAACGGTTATAAAATTAGAGAATCTTCTAAAGGAGAATTGAATAAGGTAGTTGAAGTATTAAAGGTTCGCCCTAGTCTTTCTATCAAAATCAATTCACATACGGACAGTAGAGGAAAAGATGATTTTAATATGAAATTATCTCAAAACAGAGCTAAATCTACTATGGAGTATATCATAGCACATGGAATTGAAAAAGGACGCGTAAGTGCTGAAGGATATGGAGAAACCAGGTTAATAAATAAATGTTCAAATGGTGTACCGTGTACAGAAGCGGAACATCAGCAAAACAGACGTTCAGAATTTATAATTGAGGTTAATCACAAATAATCATTTGGTCTGAACCCCATTTTAGTTGAACATATTTTTAAATAGAAACGGGTATCTTTTAAGATACCCGTTTTCAAGTTTATAGTTTTAAGAATTAAGTTTTCAAGCATGTTTTTTTATAAAATCTTCGGACGGTTTTCTTTGAAAAATTTCATAATATTTTGATGAAAAATAACTTAGTTTAGTATAATTCAATTCATAAATAATAGCAGTTAAAGAGATGAATGTACCACTTTGTAAAAGTTCTTTGGCAAGAGACATTTTTTCCTTAATAAATAAATTGTTAGGAGTATCATTAAAACATTTTTTAAATAAAATTTTATATTTTGATTCTGACATACCTGCCATTGAAGCTAAAAAAGTTACTGAAGGAAATAGGCCATACAAATTATTAAGAAGATATTCTTTTGTTTTATTGATTGCTTCTTGTTCACTATCAGTAACACCGCTTTTTGGATTTTGAGAATGATAAAATTTATTAAAAAAATTGCCGAGTAGTTTTAAGGATACGCCTTTAAGCAAAGATTCAAATGACAAATCGAATACTGATTTATTTTTGATGGACTGAATTAGTAAAATACTATTGCTGTCGATATTGCCATAATGATAAAAAACTCTTTGGCCTTTTTTAACACTTGGTTTTACTTCTTCTTTTTTGGAATGTTTTTTTATAAAATCATTTAGCAGGGCCTTATCAACGAGTATTCTTATAGCAATTGTTCTTTCATTGACAGAGGGTTTAAAGGAGCTTTCTATCTGATTGTCTATAATAGCAAGATCTAATTTGTCATAGGAGCCAATCTCGTAAGACTTATTGTTGATTTTTATTAAATTAACATGCTCACTTAAGTCAAAATGAAATATGTATAGAGGACTATCAGATCTATTTCTTGTAATTTTTAGCGGAACTTTTAAAGTGAAATCTATAAATAAAACCGATATACCAGGTATTATTTGAGTGAAATAAGAATGCCCCTTACCCATTGATTCGGGAATAACAGTAATTTTATCATCAATTAATTTGGCTCCTAAATTTTGAACAAATTCACTTTGCCATTCTGGAGTTAAACTATAGTAATGTGAAACTTTTTTCATAAGCAATTATTAATCTTAGTAAAGAAGGATTCTGTTTAGGAAATTAAATTTCAAAATAGCTACAATTGCTTGATAAAAGTTTTGGGAGATAAGCCAAAATTCTCCTTGAACTTTGAAGCAAAATAAGAGTTATTCGTAAAACTTAATTGATCTGATACTTGCGATATTGATAATTGCTTGCTTTCAAGCAATTCTTTAGCTTTTAGGAGTTTATTGTCCATGAAAAATTTATTAGCGGTCATTCCGGTAATTTTTTTAAATAAATTTTTAAATTTTGTTTCTGACATATTGGCTCTGCCTGCCATTTGTGTAATACTTGGAAAATGATCTTCGATATGGTCTATTAAATACATTTGTGAAGCAATTATATTTGATAAATCTGAAGAATTGACTGTTTGAATAATGATTCTTCGGCTAGCCATTTTTTTTAAGTAATTTGAAATAAGCATTTGAACGGTTCCAATTAAATTTAAATTAAATATAGACCCTCCAACTTCTAATTTGCGTAAATCATTTAGTAAATGATAGCTTTCACTGCTCATTCGATCAAACCTTACAATTGTATTTCTGCTTGGATCTGTCAATAAATCGATGTCGCGAAATGTAATATTATGATCTCTCACAAATGTTTTTATTTTTTCTTTTTTTATAAAAATGCAAAGAGCAAATGTGCTACTTCCGGCCTTAACATTATAATCAGATTCGAGCGATGCATCAATTACTGACATATTATATTGCCATCTGCCTACATCATACACTGTACTTTCTCTACTGACAGTAGCTTCTCCTTCGGTTAAATTGTAATAAAGACCTACAAAATCATTGTCTTCGTTTTTTTGAATAAATCTAAAGTTCTTATTATATTTTACATCTATATAATAAGCAACTATACCTTCTCCGCAATCAAGGAAATATCGGGTTCCTGTTTGTAATTCTTCAGGCATAATAATATAATTGTCTTCGATTTTTCCTCCAAATTGATTAGCGAAATTTTCAATCCAGGAGAGATCAGCACCATAGGAATGTTTAATTGTTTTCACGGAAATATTTTTAATAAAGTTAATAAAATTTTTCGTAATGTTTTAACATTTAATATGTTGGAGTATTAATGGATTAAGATGGATCATTTCAATTCTGAATGAACTTTACAATTTTCAGTATTTTTTAGTCTGAAGTATACTGAAATAACGGCATTAAAAAACTGCATTAAGACAAGGGAAATTGAGAATTTAAAGATTTGCAGATTTTGTATCTTATAAATGTTTCGCAGAATTATTATGTAATTTATACTATTAAATTTATCACTAAAAAAATACTGGAATTTTCAGGAACCGTTTCGACACACCAAACAAATTAAGCAGGGATAGCCCCCAGATTTTGATACATTTTTGTAATTGGTTTCTCTCCGGTTTATAATTGAATTGTCTTAAAAGAAAGTTTTCCTGTCAGTCTGGATTGCTCTTTTTGGAATATGTACCCTTAATTTATTGGGACAAATTACTTTGTTTGAGAAGGCGTAACAATTTTATTTCGCTTCGTATATTCATTTCGATTTATATAATTGATTCAATTTATTTCATAATTAAACTTCTTAGCGACTGATCTTTAAATGATTAAATGTTTAAATATTGCAATAATGCTGTAAAATTGTATAAGAAAATTAAAACACCGTGGCAGTACATTTGAAAAACAAATTTTTAAAAAACATATCATGAAAGATTCAAATACAAAAACAGCAGCGAAAAAAGCAACTCCTGCTAAAAGTAGTTCGACATCAAAAAATGGCGCTACAACTAAAAAATCAGCTGACAGTAAAACCACTTCTCCGAAAGGGACAGTGAAACCGAAGGCATCAGCTGCAGAAGGATTAAGAGATCTTTTTGTAGATTCACTAAAAGATATTTATTGGGCAGAGAAAGCTTTAGTTAAAGCGCTTCCTAAAATGGCTAAAAACGCTACGTCGCAAAATTTAATTGATGCTATTAATGATCACTTGGAAGTTACTAAGGGTCAGGTTAGCAGACTAGAAGAAGTATTTGCTTCAGTTGGTGAAAAGGCAGTAGCCAAAAAATGTGATGCTATGGATGGCCTTATTAAAGAAGGCGAAGGTATTTTAGAAGAAACTGAACCGGGTGCTGTTCGTGACGCAGGTATCATTGCCGCGTCGCAAAAGATAGAGCATTACGAAATTGCAACCTATGGAACTCTTGCAGCATTCGCGAAAACTCTTGGAGAAGACGAAGCTGTATCTTTATTGGTTGAGACCTTAAACGAAGAAAAAGAAGCAGACGTTACCTTAACGGAAGCGGCTTACAATACTATTAATTTCGATGCTACTGAAGACGACGAAAAATAGTAAAATACTATTACAGAAAAAGCCTGCAGTTCAAAACCTGCAGGCTTTTTTTTTAATATCTTATCTAGATTATCTTAGACAACGTAAAAATGATAAATAATGGTAAAACAACGCCTGTTAAATTTTCAAAAGTCATCTTAAATAATCTTAACTGAATAAAAACTTACCATTTTATCTGGTTATATGATTTCAAAATGGTGATTTATATATAAGAATTTTAGCATATATTGTAATTTTAATGTCTTAAATATAAGTTACTTAGCTTTCTGTAAATTTTAAAATAAAAAACTATGAAAGCAGCAGTTATTCACGGGCCAGGTTCCGTTAAATATGATACAGTAGAAGATCCAAAAATCAATGCTCAGGATGATATTATTTTGAAAGTAACATCAACAGCCATATGTGGATCAGATCTGCACATTTATTCCGGGGCAATGCCAACATCCCCAATGGTTTTGGGGCATGAATTTATGGGAATAGTTGAAGAAACAGGATCAGCAGTTACGCATCTTAAACGAGGCGATCGCGTGGTTGTTCCTTTTCCGGTAGCATGCGGGAACTGTTTTTTCTGCAACCATGATGTGCCGGGAAACTGTGAGCACAGCAACCCCGAGCACTATGGTCCTGAGGGCGGAATCCTGACGGAAAAGGGTGGTGCTCTTTTTGGATATACCGACTTGTATGGAGGATACGATGGAGGACAAGCACAGTACGTAAGAGTACCTTATGCCAATTATGGTCCCAGAGTAGTGCCTGAAAACCTTAGCGATGAACAAGTACTTTTTCTGACCGATATTTTTCCAACGGGATACACTGGTGTAGACTGGGGAGAAGTGAAAGGAGGAGAGACGGTTGCCATTTTTGGTTCAGGTCCCGTTGGGATAATGGCTGCAAAAAGCGCATGGCTCAGAGGCGCAGCGCAGGTTATTATCGTAGATACATTGCAATACCGTTTGGATAAAGCCAGAGTTTCTACAGGTGCTACCACTATATTGTGGGAAGATCCAAAAGATGTGGTGGAGCATATCAGATCACTTACAAACGGACGTGGCGCGGACGTATGTATTGATGCTGTTGGATTTGAACCCGAAAGAAGCTTCACAGACAAAATAAAAGCGACTATCAACTTTGAAAAAGGTTCTATCAAAGTTTTAGAAGCTTGTATGAGTGCAGTTCGACGAAGCGGTATAGTGTCGGTGCTTGGTGTATATCCTGTTAATTATGATAATTTTCCTCTGGGACAGTTTTTTGATAAAGGAATTATTTTAAAAGGTGGACAGGCACCTGCGCATAAACATATCGACAAACTTTTGGAATATGTGGTACAGGGAAAAGTGCAGCTTGATGATATCATTACCCACAGACTACCTTTATCTGAGATTTCACACGCATACGAAATTTTTAATAAGAAAGAAGACGGATGTGTAAAAGTAGTATTGGATCCTTGGAAATAATTTGCCTTGACCGTACGATATTAAACAAAAAAATCTACAACTGTAAAGATGTAGATTTTTTCTGTTTTAATGATTTTTTTAATGGTGCTTAGCAACATAAAATAATATAATAAACCACTACAATAGTATAAAAGTTAGATACAGTTCTTGCTCTAATTTTAAAGTATAAAAAAATAAGCAAGACAACGCATTGAGTATAACGCTCAAAGAAATAATCTACTAACGCTAAATTATATAATTATGTTTAAGAAAGGACAAAATGTACAGCAGGAATTTGGTAATCAGGTGATGAAAGTAATTGGATTCGAGCCTGAACTTATTGAAAACGTAATAACACAATGGGAAGATGAAGAGGGTACTATCGTAACTGGAAAATTCATGGAGTCACAGCTGCAGCCGGCAGAAGAATAATGAACAACAGGTTGCACCTGCATTTAAATAATATCAAATAAAGAAATAAGATGATTAGTAAACTGCTACCGAAAGCTTCCTTTTATGATTATCAGGAAAAGGATATAGAATCTATTTTTGAAAAAATGGATAATAAAGCGACAACAAGGCTTTTGTATCAGTTGCCTACAGGCGGAGGCAAGACAGTGGTATTTTCAGAAATAGCCAGAAGATTTATTGCACAATATGCTAAAACAGTCATTATCCTTACCCATCGTAAAGAATTATGCAAACAAACATCCACGGTATTAAAAAGCCTGGGTGTGCAGAACTGCATCATTAATAGTACAAGCGGTAATTTTAAAACAGGCTGTGATTGTTATGTAGCCATGGTAGAAACGCTTCGCAACAGAATAAAAGCAAAGAAAATAAAACCTCGTGATGTGGGACTTGTGATTATTGATGAAGCACACCATAATTCATTCAGAAAATTAATGGGAAGTTTTAAAAATGCTTTTATTATTGGTGTTACGGCAACTCCTTTTAGTAGTGATACTGCAAAGCCAATGAATCTTCATTATGATACACTGATCACAGGAGAAAGCATTACAACGCTTATAAATGAAGGTTATCTGGCCAAACCGGAGTCATTCATTTTTGAAGTTGAACTTAATACCCTGAAAACGGGAATCCATGGCGATTATACGATAAACTCCTCAAATGAATTGTACAGTTCAGCCGTCATGCAGGATTTATTATTAAAAGCATATAAAGAAAATGCATTAGGAAAAAAGACACTCATTTTTAATAATGGTATCGAAACGTCTCAAAAAGTTTTTGAGACTTTTACAAAAGCAGCAATTCCGATAAAACATTTGGATAATAAAACATCTGATGAAGAGCGCAAGAAAATCTTAAAGTGGTTTAAGAAAACAAAAGACGCAGTTCTTACTTCAGTTTCAATTCTTACCACGGGATTTGACGAGCCGACCGTACAGCATATTATACTGAACAGGGCAACCACTTCTATTACCCTGTATCATCAAATGATCGGTCGAGGTTCGCGAAGACTTCCATCAAAAAAAACATTTGGAATAACTGATCTAGGAAATAATATTCATCGTTTTGGTAATTGGGAAGCACCCCTGGATTGGCAGTTTGTTTTTGAAAATCCCGAGTCTTTTGCAAAACAGCTACAATATCATACTGTTGGAAATTCTGCGGTACAATCCCATAGCATTTCGGCTGAATTGCGCGCCAAGTTTCCCAACACACTTGAAATGACGTTTGATGTTGAGGCTGCCTATCATGAAGCACTTGAAATGGATAAAAAACCTAAGACTGTTATGCAGGAATCGATTAGGCAACAGGCAAAGATGTGCATGGATAATGCCAACACTCTTTCTGAAGCAGTTGCATTAGCTGAAGCACTCCATCCTGAAATTGAGTGGAGGGTAAAACAATATGTGAAGTGCCTTGAGAATGCCAGCAGGAATTATAAAGAATGGTTGATAGAAGATTATCAAAACCGACTAAAGAACCTTATCGTCAAATTGTTTGCTAGGGTGAAATCGCCAATCGCTGAAGTAGTTTAATTTGTCACGACTGCCAGAGAAATTTTGAGTGTTTTTATAACATTTCTTAAATAGTATTCTTGGATTATCAGGAAAGGTGGTTATTCAGGAAGTAATAACTAATATTTAAAAGGAAAAATAAATAAGTTTTAGTTAAGAATAATCTTATAATTTTTAAAAAACAAGAAAATATCCTGATTACGTACTTTTTTATTTTATTCAATTCCAATGAATTAAAAAATAACTTTAAAATAACTTAAAATTAAGTTCGTTTTTTGTTTGTAAACATGAAAAACGTTCCTATATTTGCAACCGCTTAGAACAACAAAGCGCACTAACGCTGAGATCGGGGAGATACTCAAGCGGCCAACGAGGGCAGACTGTAAATCTGCTGTGAAAACTTCGCAGGTTCGAATCCTGCTCTCCCCACTAAAAGTCCTAATGAAAATTAGGACTTTTTTTATGGATAAATTTTAATGTTGAAAATTTTAAAATCGGCTTTCTAAAATTTATAAAAAAGCAAAATCTGCACTTCAAAATTTTTATATTTTTTGTGCGATAAAATCTTTGAGCAAGATGTTTATAGTAAAATACAACATCTTGGAATTCTATTTTTAGTAATAATTAATCCTTTTACAAATCTATCACTGATCAATTTTCGTATATCAGATTAAAGGAACTATCATGGAAAACTTATCGATATTTCATATAAAAATTTTGCAGACATTAGCTGAAAGGTATGGCATGAGCTTCAGTATAGAAGAGCTGACAAGCCTCCTTAGTCCAATTTTTAATACTTCAACAACATTAGCGAGCAATATAGCCTCTGGAATGGAAAATCAAGCAAGAGTATTAGAAGCTTTAATTTTTTTGAATGAACAGGGATATGTCTTTTTGAATTTGGATACTGACAAAAGTTTGATAACGATAAAAGGTCTTGTTATATTAAACGATAAAGTCTTGTGTAATTAATCCAAATCTAAGAGTAAGTATTTAAGGCTTCTAAAGTCCAAATTTCGCAAAGTTAAGTCTAATGTAGTGCTTTGTGTTTCTACGCCTCGCAATGTTGTTTATTAAAGCTAAAAATGATAAAGCTTAGTGATCTCTGTGTAAACTATTTTTCTCTCTACGGGGTGTAAGGTTGATTTTCAATTATTGTATATATCCCAAAAAAAAATCTCCACGAGGGAGATTTTTTTGTATTGTGAATAGTGCTATTATTTAGCTAAAAGCTCTAATATTTTTGCTTTCAATTCAGGACCTCTTAAGTCTTGAGCAACCACTTTTCCTGATGCATCAAGAATAAAAGTTGCCGGAATAGATTCTACTCCGTATTGTTTTGCAATTGGCTCTTCCCAAAATTTTAGGTTAGAAACATGAGTCCAGGTTAAACCATCTTTTGCGATAGCTTCTGTCCACTTGCTTTTTTCTTTATCTAAGGATACACCAATAATATTTAATCCTTTTGAATGAAGTTCCTTGTAGATTGCTACAACATTTGGATTTTCCTGTCTGCATGGTCCACACCATGAAGCCCAAAAATCTACAATTGTCACTTTACCTAAGCTTTCTTTAAGAGAAACAACTTTTCCTTGCGGATTAGGAGCCGAAAAATCTGCTCTTCAGTTAGGGCTGCCAACAGGAGCTGCTGATGCACCAACTGCAGGTAATTGTGCCTGACCTAATTTTGTTTTAATTTCTTTTCCGGTAGTACTATTTTTCAAAGACTCATCCAAAGCATTAAATAAGC
>Ga0247740_1000432_pt1 | contig 20709 bp, 15 predicted proteins | sample UWRJL148409B2_FD_180942 | JGI IMG/M metagenome (GOLD analysis project Ga0247740, IMG submission 180942) | Plant litter microbial communities from Arlington Agricultural Research Station in Wisconsin, United States - UWRJ-L148-409B-2 | ecosystem: Environmental > Terrestrial > Plant litter >...
CCGTGACATTGCTGAGCCCCTCGTGATTGAGCGCTTCGAGGCGCAGCACGCTCACGAGAGGGACGCTCCCGGAGCGAGCAAGCGCGCGAGTAGTGCGCCAAACAGGCGCGGAAGGCTGGGAATTGCGGGAAAAGCCAGTGAAACCAAGTACGGGCCGAGCACCAATGCCGTGAGCAGCGCGCGCGGATGACGCGGGGAGAGCTCGGCCGCGAAATGGGCGAGCAGAGCGAGCGCGAGGCCCAACGCGCCGGCATAGATGATCAGCGCGGGCGCGACTGCGAAGGCCCACGCCGGGCTGGCGCCACGCGCGAGTCCGACCAAGACCAACAGCACGGCGGGCACGCCGACCAAGCGCGCCACGCGCACGGTCGCGGCCCAAGTGCGAGCGCGCAGCAGCGCCGAACGCGGAAAGCCACGCTGCAACGCGAGCGTGCTCAGCGCATCGCGCTCGCTTTGCGCGGCCAAGGCGTGCGCCGAGCCAAGCGCGGCCAGCGCGCCGACCGCCCACGACAATGAAACGACAGCCGCGCGCAAGAGGCCATGAATCGCGGCGGTGCGATCCGGGACACTCGTGAGCCCGATGGCGACGGCGTAGCTCGCGAACACGCCGAACGCGTACACCTTGGCCGCGCGCAAGCCGTAGCCCTTTTGCCGGCCGAGATCGAACAGCGCGACCAACGCGCGCTCGCGCTGAAGCCGCAACTCGAACTCCGAGAGCCGAGGGCGCGGAGGAGCGAGGGGTGCGGTCACCGAACCGAGTCTAGAGCGACTCGCACGCCGGGCGATAGCGCCGAAGCGCGCTCGAGCCAGCGCCGGGCGGCCGGATCGCCCAGCTTTTTCAGGCTGATCCCCAAAGCGTAGCTCGCCAGCGCGTCATCCGGAGTGAGCGCAAGGGCGCGTTCAGCCGCGGCCACGGCTTCGCGCGGCCGCCCCTGAGCGAGCTCGGCCGCGGCGAGCCAAGCCAGCGCATGCACCGCGAGCTCCGAGCGCCCGCGCGTGACCGGTACGAGTCGGGCAATGGCCGCATCATACTGGCCGCGGCGGATCTCGAGCCGCGCGGCGAGGATCGCGAGCTCTTGGTCATCCGGAGCGACGGCCAGTGCGTTCGCGATCACTTCGCTCGCTTCACTCACGCGCTCCAAGTGGAGCAGGGTGGCCGCGAGGCCCGCGTGGGCGGCGATCACGTCGGGCGCGACTTCGACCAAACGCTTGAACTGGACCAAGGCGTCTTCGAATAGCCCGCCGTTGTACAAGAGGTGGGCGAGGTTGGCGCGCGAGGGCGCAAAGCCGGGATCGACGCGCAGGGCCTCGTAGTAACTGCGTGAAGCGAGGTCCGGCCGGCGCTCGCGTTCGGCGAGAACCCCGAGCGCGTGGTGCGGCTGGGCGACGTCCGGGTTCAGACGACGGGCCCGGGTGAGCAATTGGCGGGCGCGCTCGAAATTGCCGCGCTGTAGCTCGACCAAGCCTTGGTTGGTCAGGGCGTCCACGAACTTGGGGTTGTATTCGAGGGCCAGGCTGAAGCGGGCGTCTGCCGTTTCCAAATCCCCGGCGGCCAGCGCGGCCACCCCCGCCTCGTTCAGGGCTAGCGCCTTGGGCGGTAAAGGTGCCGTCCCAGTGCACGCAAAACACAAAACCGGCAGAGCTAGGGCAATCGCCGCAATCCGTTTCATCCCGTCTGGTCGGTCGGGGCCCGGACCGGTTGCGTGCGAACGACATTCGGGTTACCCGAGTGCGCCCATGGCAACGGATTCCGAGCCGGTAAGCGGCGCCGCCGACGAGCAGCAGGCCTCTGTCAAGAGCCCCGCGGGCAGCGGCGCGAGCGATCGCCCGAAGAAGAAGAAGCTCAAGCGCCCGAAACCGCCCATCCCCAAGACGGAAGAGGAAATCGACTCTCCGACGAAGATGACGGTCGGTATGCTCGGGGTGCTCGGGCTGATGACCGTGATCATGTGGGCCTTGGCGCGCGGTGCCTGCAATTACCACCCGCCCAAGGAAACGCGCGTGCCCCGCGTCGTGACGACCGAAGACTTGGCGCGCGACCCGAAGAACGCCGCGGTCGAGCTGCAACAGCGCTGGCTCACGCGTGATTTCACGGGCGCTGCCGAGCTCGCGACCGGCGACGTCGCGCAACAGCTGCAGCAAGACAAAGCCGCCTGCAACGCGGCGTGCCTGGCCGAAAAGAAAGCACTCTCGGAGAAGGTGCTGACCTCCGCCGTGATCCTCGACGGGAACATGATGGGCGCTACGGCGCGCGTTACCAGCGTGGGTTTGCCTGGCGGTTCCAAGGTGTTCCTGCTGCGCATGGAGCGCTCGGAGCAAATCTGGAAAGCGACGATGCGTAAACTGGACGACGGCACGCCCCTGCCGCCGCTGCCCGCGTCGCCGCACGACATGCCCATGATGCCGTTCAGCCCCGCAGCTTCGGGCTCGGCAGCCCCCACGGCTTCGGGTTCTGCCGCAGCGGTGGGCTCCGCGACGACCTCCCCTTTGCCGCACATGATCAAGCTGCCCGCCGCGCGCCCCATGGTTCCGGCGCCCGCCCCCGCTTCCTCGAAATAAGCCAGACCCTGGGTCATTTTTGACCGCACCCCGGGTGCGGTCGCGGCGCGGCGCGGGTTAGCGCTCGGCGAGCCAGCTGTCGATGTCGGAGCGTGAAACGACGCCGGCCGCGGAGTGGCGCACGGTGCCTTGCGCGTCGATGTAGATCAGCGTGGGCAGCATGCTGATGCCGTAACCGCGCGAGACGCTGCCGTCGTCGAGCGCGACGTCGAAGGGCAGCTGCCACTCGCTCTTGATGCGCGCGGCCGCCGCGGGATCTTCGTCTACGCTGACGGCGAGGAAGGTCACGTCTTTGTCTTGCTGCGCGCGAAAGGCTTCGGCTAGGTGGGGCGCGCTGCGTTTGCAGGCGCTGCACCAGCTCGCCAACACTTCCATCAGCACTGGTTTGCCGCGTTGCGCGGCGAGACTCACGCGCCGCGTTTCGCCCGCTTCTGCTCCGGCTAGAGGCAGATCGAATGCAGCCGCCGCGCTGCCTTCTTTGGGACCCGACGAGTGCCGCACGAAGTGCGTCGACAGCAGATAGACGCCGCCACCGATCGCGCCGTAGCGCGCGAGGTCGAAGAGCTTGCCGCGGATGACTCGCGCGCTGGGCCAGTTCACGGCGACAAAAGCCGCCTGCCCGCCACGAAGCCCATCAACCCCAGCGCCAAGACGATCAGCCCGTGCGCGGTCCACAGGTGCCAAGCCTCGTGGCTTGGACAACCGATGCCGACCGCGAGTGCTCCCCCGATACCACCCACGAAGCCTGCCAACGTGCCCGAAAGCCGCGGCGTGACCGGATTGGTGCCACGCCAAGCCAGCAGCACACAACCGCCGACAATCGCGCCGAAGCCGAGCGCGACCAAGCCGCAGCCGATGGCGTGCCAGGCGCGTGGCCCTTGCCGAAACTCTTCGAACGGCACGTAGCTCCACGCCGCATACGTGAGGTAGCCAATGAACAACACGGGCACGAGCACGGCCAGCGCGAGGCGTACGCCGCGCGAGCCAAGCGGCCCGCGACGCGGCGCAAAGCCGATGAACAGCACCGCGGCTTGCAGGAGCGCCCAGCCCACTGCGCTGTACACGCCGGTTCGCAAACCGAACTCCGAGCGATCATGCCGCACGCCGAACCAATAACCAACGCTTGCCACCAGGCTCGACACCGCGATGCACAGCGTGAGCCGGCTGAGCGCAGACAAGCCGCGCTTCGCGCACAGGTTCTTCGTGCACGCGCCGCAGATCTTCGCGGAGACGGCCTCGCGCGGAGCCTCTGGCTTGGGCCAGGGCAAATCAGCGAGCGGGTCGGGCTTGGGCATGCTCATGGGGTACGTGAGTACTGCTCGAGTTCTTTACGCAGCTGGGTGTAACCGCGATGAACTCGGAGCTTTACGGCAGTTTCGGTTGCGCCCAAAACGGAGGCGGCTTCAGCCACGCTCAGGCCGGTGATTTTTGTGAGCACGATCGCTTCCCGATAATTTTCTGGGAGGCGGTCGAGCGCGACTTCGAGTGCGTCGGAAACCTCCGTCGGCAGCGGGCGCTCGTCATTCTGCTGCTCGGGCAGCGAGCCGTCGGGCGACAAGTCCTCCGTCCGGACCTGAGCGGAACGACGTTCGTCCAAAAACGAGCGTCGCGCGATGGCGAGGATCCAAGGTAGGACAGGTGCGCCTCTCAAGAAGCTACTGCGCGCACGGTGGACCTTGGAAAAGGTGATCTGGAGCAAATCTTCCGCTCGCTCGCGATTACGAGTCAGGCGCAGCAGATAGCCCATCAAATTCGGGGACACCCGCCGATACAGAAACTCGAAAGCCTCCGGCTCGCCGTCGACATAGCGCTCCATGAGCTGCTCCGAGGTACTCTCGGCGAGGCTAGGGCTGCGCTCCGACGTCAAGCACGCCGCTTGTATCGCGGGCCAGATGCTGACGCTATAGCTGGTCACGGCTATCCACTCAGCGGTCTACGGCTGCGACCGGCCCCCGGTTTCTTCTCGCTCCATTTCGCATTGTTGCGCAGATCTGGGCTTGCGGCGGCCGACCTTTGGCTACAGGACCGCCGTTGCGCGCAGCGTCACGCGCGGGCTGGCCGCGGGGGCTGGCCGCGCGAAACTGACTGCGCGGTCAGCCAACCCGGGAAGGGAGCAGGCGGGCGTCAGATGAGCGACTTGAGGTCGAGCATCTCTTCGACGTCGGGCATCAAGACCAACTCGACGCGCCGGTTCTGTTGGCGGTCAGCGTCGGTCGCATTGCCACCCACCGGATCGGTATCACCGTAGCCGGCCGCGTGCAGCCGAAGCGGGTCGAGACCACCGCCACCTTCGACGGGCACGCCGGGCTTCGGGGGCTTCGCGTCTTTCGCGGGCGGCGCAGGCACGGGCGCTATCAAATACAACAGCACCTGGCGCGCGCGCATCGCGGACAAGCCCCAATTGTCGCCGAAGCGGCCGCCCTTGAGCGGCTTGTTGTCGGTGTGACCCGCGATTTGAAAGTAACGACCCGAGAGCTGCTTGTCGTTGCGAATGACATCGGCCACCGCGTCCAGCACCTTTTCGCCGTTTGCGCGCAGCTTGTCGTCCCCCGAGCTGAACAGCACGTCGCCCGGCAGGCGAATGACCATGCGGTTACGCCGGATCTCGACCTTCAACCCGAGGTCGGTCAGCTTCTTCAGTTTGTCGCGCAAGACTTCGAAGCGTTGCTTGATGCGCTCGAGTTGCGCGGCGCGCTCTTGGTACTCCTTGAGCGCGCGATTCACTTCTTCCAAATTCTTGGACAGAGTTTTGTTTTGCGAGCCGGTCTGTTCGAGTTGCTGGCTGAGCGCAGACACGTTCACGCCCATCTTCTCGAGTTGCTCTTTCAGCTGGAGCACGAGTTGCTTCTGGTCCTCGAGCTCTTTCTTGTCGGCTTCGTGCGCGGCCTTCTCCTTGTCGGTCTGTTGCGAAAGCTGGTTGTACTTGGCGAGCTGCGCTTGCCACTCGTTTTCGTTGTACCCGCAGCCGACCAGTGACAGCGCCAAGAATGAAACCGCAAACCGAGAGAGCATCGCCTGAAATCCTCCGACTCGAGCCCGATGCCCGGTCTATCGGCCCGACAGTCGGCGAACGCGGACGTGCTGTCAACCGCGGCGTGACCCGGGCGTCGAGTGCACGACTTCAACGCGCGATGACCAGCAGATTGTCGAAGTGCACGCCGAAGCTCGGCGCCTTGAACGGCTTGATCACGGCGAGCCGTACGCGGGCCGTCGTCATGCTTTCGGGCACGGTCGCGGAGCCGCGCAAAATCACGGTCTTCCCCGTCGGGATCGGTTCTGTCTGAAACACCGACGAGGGGCTCTGCCCGCAGGCCTGGGTTGGAAAGAACCACACGCTGATGGCCGCATTGCCGTCGGTGTCAGAGACCTCGGTTTGCACCTGCCCGAAGATCTCCAACTCTTTGCCGGCTTCGACCGCGATGCACTGACTCGCTGAAACGAGGCTGCTGCCCAACGCGTCGAGCGCGTCAGTCGAAGTGACGAGCGCGGAGCCGGAGTCTTCCGCGCCTGACAAATCGAGGGCGTCCCAAGCCAAGGTTGCGCCGACCTCGACCTCCCAATCCGAAACATCGGTGGCGAAGTTCGAGTTGTCGAGCAAGGTCTCGCTGCAGTCCGATGCACCGTTGCGATCGAGATCGGCGCAGCCATCGTCGAAGATCGCGGCCGCTCCAGCGGCTTCTCCGGCCTGCCCTCCTTCTGCTTGCCCTGCTTGCCCTGCTTGCGCGCCCGCGTCCGAACCGGCACGCGGAACCAGCGCGCCGGCTTGCCCTGCCATCGCGTGCCCGGCACTGCCACCTTCATTCGTCGAACCCGCGAGGCGTGGGTCGAGAGTCAACGTTCGCTCGTCGAGCGAGCAGGCGCTTGGCAGCCATGCCAACGAAAGAACCAGCAGCACGAGCGATCGTCGAGACACGAGGTCCGCGAGCGTCGCTTGGTTCTGTGACGACGCCGTGTCCTTCCTGCACGCGTTTCGTGTGTCGATTCGTCATCGTCTTCACGTGACTCGAAGCGACTCGGCCCGCCTCTCAGACTCCTTCGAATCGTAACAGCGGCAGTTTGCCGAGTGCTGTTATAAGCCGTTGCAATGACCACCGGCACCTTGGCGATCACTGATGGGGAAAGCGTTGCGTTCAGCGCTCATGAGCCCCCTACCGGGCGTTCCGAGGTCAACCTGAACGAGAGCGGGTTTTGGGGAACCCGAGCGAGCCGGCTACGCAAGGAGTCTGCGCTCCTCTGCCGGTCTGAAGCGTCCGAAGCGCTGCAATTGGTACCGAAACCGCCGCGCAAGTTGGTGGCCGCTTCGAGTTCTATGTGTCGCCTGCTCGAGCTGCTCGAGCCGCTCGCGCGTGCCGAAGTCACCGTCACCCTGATCGGCGAAACCGGCACGGGCAAAGACGTGCTCGCGCGCACCATTCATCAGCAAAGCGCGCGCCGGAACGGCCCGTTCGTGGTGTTCGACTGCGGCGCCGTGGCTGCCAATCTGGCCGAGAGCGAGCTACTCGGACACGAACGAGGCGCCTTTACCGGTGCGGTGGGCGCGCACATGGGGGCGTTCGAACGAGCTCACGGTGGGACGTTATTCCTAGACGAGATCGGTGAATTGCCGCTCGAGCTGCAGACGCGGCTACTCCGCCTTTTGGGCAACAGCTCGGTGCGCCGCGTGGGTGGAACGGAAGACCGTCCGTTCGACGTGCGCATCGTGGCGGCCACGAATCGTGACCTGCAAGCCGAGGTGAGCGCGGGGCGCTTTCGACGTGATTTGTACTTTCGCTTGGCAGCCGCGGTGGTTCAAGTCCCGCCGTTGCGCGACCGTCTCGAAGACATTCCCGTGTTGGCCGCCCGCTTGCTCGAAGATTTGGGCCATGGCGAGGTGCGCATCGGTCCGGACGCATTGCACGCGCTGACCCGCCGCAGTTGGCGCGGCAACGTGCGCGAGCTGAAGAACACATTGGCGTGCGCGATCGCATTCTTGGACGGCTCGGTGCTCGAGGCTCGGCATTTGTCCGTCCCTTCGCCATGCGATTCGCCCGAAAGAGATCCGGTCGATCAGCTCTCGCTCGGCGGACTCAAACTCGCGTGCATCGAGCGCGCGGCAATCGAGCAAACGCTTCGCATCACGGCAGGCAACAAGGCGCGCGCGGCCGAGCTCCTCGGCATCGCGCCTTCGACCCTGTACGAGAAGCTGAAGAAGTACCAAAAGACCGTTCGCTAGCCAGCGTCCGTCGCCTCGATAGGCACGTGCCGAGTCTGTAACGTCGTGTCGAAGGAAACATGATGTTCGTGTTCGGCGCTCGCCATGTGTCGAGTTGGCGAACACTTGGTCTGATGAGCACGGCTGAGCTGCCCTTGGTGTAGGGTGCGCGGCCAAGAAGCTTCGCTATGAACGATTCGCTTTCAGTATGGCGCCGCGCGCGAGCGCGCTGGTCTGTCCTTGGTGTGTGCTTCGTGTTGATCGCGCCGCGATCGGTGATGGCGCAAGCTCCCGATCCCACGCCGGCTCCATCCGAGCCGAAGGCGAACCCGCCGGTCGCGGCCGAAGATGACATGGATTCCGAATCCGACGCTGAATCCTCAGCCGCCGAAGAAGCGGCGGCCAGCGCCGAGATGGAGGCAGAAGCGAAAGCGAGCCTCGAGAAATCACAAAAGCCGCCGCCCAAGGGCAGGGGCGTGGTCTGGGGCACCGTCACCGATACCAAGTTCAACGAAGCCATCGTCGAAGCCCAAGTGCAAGTACAAGGCCGCAAACAAAAGGTCTTCGCCGATGTCGAGGGCCGCTATCGGCTCGAGCTGGCCCCCGGCACCTACTCGCTGCGCGTGACTTACGAGCTGCATCGACCGAGCCGCGTCGAGATCCTGGTCAAGGCAGATCAGATGACCCACGTCGACTTTCAGCTCGTGCCCGACGAAGGCGCGATCGAAGAAGTCGTGATCGAGGAAGAAGCGGATCACGCCTCGGCGGAGGGCCAAACCTTGGAGCGTAAGCGCTCGTCGGCGGTGGGTGACGGCGTGGGTCGTGCCGAAATCGCGCGCACACCGGACAAGAACGCGGCCGAAGCGGCGCAGCGCGTGGTCGGCGCGACGATCGTCGACGGGCGCTATGTGTACGTGCGCGGCTTGGGCGAGCGCTACACGAACGCGTTGCTCAACGGTTCGCCGCTGCCCAGCACCGAGCCCGACCGCAACACGGTTCCGCTCGATCTATTTCCGTCTCTGGTATTGGATAGCTTGACCATCAACAAGCAATTCTTGCCCGACATGCCCGGAGATTTCGCGGGCGGCTCGGTGCGCATCAACACTCGGGATTTTCCGCGCCAGCCGCTGTTTCAACTCTCGGTCACGGGTGCGTTCAACACCGAGAGCACGTTCCAGAAGCGCCCCGGCTACCAAGGCAGCAACACGGACTGGCTCGGCTTCGACGGCGGCCGCCGCAGCTTCCCCGAGGGGATCCCGAATCGAAAGTTGGATGCGTCGTCGACCACCACGCAAGAGCAGGTGAGCTACGGACACCGCTTCAATACGCCGTTGATCACGTACATGAAGGCGACCCCGCCCAACTTCGGCGTCTCTCTGGTCGCGGGCAACTCGTACAAAATCGGCAAGGAGGAGAAGTTGGGGGTGATCCTGGCCCTGAATTATGGGCGCTCTTACCAGCTCGTGAACATCACGCAGCGGCGCTTCAAGCCGGGCGCACTGCCAGACGGCACACAGACATTGCTCGTCGACAACGAATACTCGGGGCAACGCTCGATCGACTCCGTGCGCTGGGGTGTGTTCGGCAGCGCGGCGCTCGAGCTGGCGCGCCGACACACGGTCAGTCTGATTGCTCTCCATAGTCAAAATGCCGACGACGCGACTTGGAATCTCGAGACCCCCGAGGCCACGGGCTTTCATGCCACTCACTTGGAATACGCCAGCCGCGCGTTGAACTTCGTTCAACTTCGGGGCGAACACCAGTTCCCGACGCTGAGTGATTTGAAGATCGACTGGCACGGTTCGCTGGCGACGGCTGGCCGCGACCAGCCGGACATGCGCGACGTGCGCTACCGGCGCGCCGAGCGCGACGGGGTTCCCGGTTGGAACTTCGTCAACGACTTGAGTGGCACCCATCAGTTCTTGGATCAATCCGACACCACGGTGACGGGCGGGGTGGACTTGACCCAGCCGCTGATCAAGAGCGAAGCCCACGACACGAAGCTGAAAGTCGGCTCGTTGATCACGTCTCGCCGTCGCGACTTTCGCGCGCGCCGCTTTCAGCTCGTGCGGGCACAGGTGCCCGGTGCGCTGTTCAACGAGCTGTCGTTCTGCCCGGGCCAAGCTTGGAGCGGGGGCTGTCCCAATTACCTATTTCGGCCGGAGTTGATCCGGCCCGATGGTCTCTTGCTCGACGAAACGACGCAGAACTACGACCAGTACCGGACCGGACTCGACGTGTACTCCGTGTACGCGATGCTCGACTCCAAGGTACTGCCCAAGTTGCGCGCGGTGGCGGGCGCTCGCGCCGAGATCACGTACCAGGCATTCAACGGCTTCGATCCATTCGATCCGAACCGCAATCCTGCTCGCTCGCAGATCTTCCAAACCGACTGGCTGCCTGCGGTGTCGCTCGTGTACGAAGTCACACCGAAGGCCAACGCGCGCTTCGGAGCGAGCCAAACTTTGGCGCGGCCCCAGCTGCGTGAGCTTTCTCCCGCGTTGACCCCCAGCGCGGCCGGGGACTACACCGTGCAGGGTAACCCGGGTCTGAAGTTGACGTCGATCACGAATCTCGATCTGCGCTTCGAGTACTTCCCCACGCTGCGCGAGGTGCTAGCCGTCAGTGTCTTCTACAAGCACTTTCGAGATCCGATCGAAGAGACCGTGACCAGTACCGGGCTCCTGGGCTTCACCAACGCGGCGCGCGCCAATCTGCTTGGCGCCGAACTCGAAGCGCGCAAGACGTTGGGCGACCTTGCCGCCGCGCTGACTGATTTTTCGATCCTCGCCAACCTCACGCTCGTGCAGTCCGAGGTGAGCCTAGGCGGGCGGCGCGGTGGGGCGACGACCGACAAGCGCCCGTTGGCTTATCAGTCGCCATACGTGGTGAACCTCGCCGTCGACTATTCGAGCCAAAAGCAAGGCTTGGACGTGCGCTTGCTGTACAACGTGTTCGGCCCGCGCATCACCTTGGTCGGCGCCAACACGTTGCCCGACACTTATGAAATGCCGCGCCACTCGCTCGACTTGAGCGCCGCCAAGAAGGTAACGAAGAACATCGAGCTCAAGCTGCAGGTGCTCAACATCTTGGCGGCGCCCGTCGTCTTCGCTTATCGCAATCAGCAGGCCTTTCGCGAGACCAGCGACGGCGGTGTGCAACGCTACGAGTCTTTGGGTCGCACCCCTGAAGCGCGCCGCTACCAGCCCGGGACGACGTTCGCCGCAACGGCGACGTACTCGTACTGAGCGCCAGCCCGTGCCGCTCGACGACGCGCGGCCGTCGAGCGGCTGCGCAACTAATTCGAAGACCAGTCGACCCAGGCGCCGCGCATCCAGTTGCTGTCGGCCGTCGCGTCTTTGAACGCGCCCATGTAGCTGGCGGTTTCGTCGGCGAAGCCGGTGGGGGGAGTGCCCTTCGACGGAGTTCCGGTGACGGCCACGGGCGGGTTGGCCCAGCAATCACAGAAGCGGTCGGGCTCCGCCGAGGTGTTGCCGCTCTGGCTGAGGAACCAGCTCTGGGTTAGCCCAATATTCGAGGCATTTCCCGCGTCTAGGGTGGTCATGAGGCCCTTCGCGTTGCCGAAAATGTCCACGAAGGTCATCGAGGCTTGCGAGGAAGCGTCGTTATGAACGAACAGGCCGCTGCCCGCGAAGCCGGTGACGAGGCCGTTCATGAGCGTCATGGCAGACGCTAGATTGCGGATCACGATCCCGTCACGACTGACGGTGCCGTCTTTGGGGCCGCCGCCACACAAGGTGAAGTTCGAGATCCGTTCGGCGCTCCGCGGTCGATATTGCAGGTTCGATGCGCCATCGAGCTCGAAGCCGCGCGATTCGATCTCCGTGGTGGCTTGGAACTGGCGCCCGAACAGAAACTGCAGTTTGCCGGAAAAGCCCGTGTCCGCATCGAACATGTCGTCGTCGCAGTTGAGCGCGATCAGGTGATCGGCGTTGACCGCGCCGCCGAACCACTCGAAACAATCGTCGGCAGAATTCGAGACCATGACGTAATGCAAACCGGTTCCGCTACCCACGGAACCCAGGGTAAGTCCGTTGGTCTCATTGTCCTTGACCAGTTGCTTACTCGCGTACTCGATGCGCACGTACGAGAGGTTGCCGCTGCTCTCGCTGTTGAACTCGTCGCTGAGCCAGCCGTGGCACTCGTTGCGAAGTAGGCCTTCGATCGCCACGCGGCTACCGGACTTCGCGTCGTCTCCCGCGAGCGCCAAGTTGTTCTGGGCGTTGCCCATCAGGATCAGTCCGCCCCAATCACCAGCTTTCCGCTGCCCTTTCGGCTTCGCGCTAGTAAACACGATCGGGGCCATGGGCTCACCCACCGCCATCAGCTTGCCGCCCGGACCGGGCTCACCACTCTCGTAAAAACAGCCGTCATCGGGATCACCGAGGGAGCCCGAGAGCACGGCCAGTACGGCATCCGAATTCTCTCCAATCACTTTGACGCACGGCTCGATGGTGAGCGTCACTCCCGGCATTACACGCACCCCGCCCTTCAAGAGGTACGAGTGACCAGAAGTCAGCGTGCGGTTGGCACTGACATCACCAGTCAGAACCCCGCCATCGGTCAACGCATCGAGATCGCACTCGACTTTGCCGATCGGTGGGTCATCCCCGCTCCAGGGATTCGCGCAGTGCGCGAACAGGTCATTCGAGTTCCCACCGCCGTTGGACATTCCTCCACTCGACGCATTGCCCGAGCCACCACTCGAGTTCGAGTTCCCCGTGTTCCCGGTCGCCGCGCTGCCATTGTTGCCGGTATTCCCCGTGTTGCCCGTGCCCGTGTACTCATCCGGATTGCCGTAAATGATGATGGCCGGGTAGCTCGGGGCGCTGTCGTTGCACGCCAAAGCAAAGAGCGGAAAGAGAAGTGCGGAGCAGGAGAGCCGGCCGAAGCGCATGAGGCGCGCAGTCTGCACGCCGCACACAGCGCTCGGGAGACGTTCTCGTGAATTATTGGTCAAGACCTGACGACTGAAATGCGCGTTCTCGATTCGCTCCACATGTGGAGTCGACGCTTGCATTTAGACAGCGCGATCACTCGCTGCGTGACTCAAAATGTAACTTCGCGATGCAGACCCCCGTGGTATGCGTCCGCCGGTTCGGTTCAGCCGCGTTGTCGCGCGCGTGACCACCAAAGTCGCCATGAAGCATTCCCCATTCACCGCGCGCTTCGTCGCGTTGGTCCTCGGCATTGGATTCGGCGTGGCCAGCTGTTTTCCGGATCAAGCCAAGCTGGGGATGAATCCCAGTGCCACGGGCGGACTCGGCGGATCCGGTGGGCAAATGAACGAAACCGCGGGTGACACGGCCGCGGGCGCCTCGGGTGAAGGTCCTAGCTGTGCCCCGCGCGTAGCGGTGGAAGGCGCTCAGTGTCATCCCGCGCAGTCCGCCGAATCATTGGCGGCTCGCGCGATTGACGGGGTGGCCCAAGAACGCACGCTGTTCCGTGAGGACCTGTTCAAGACGATGGACTCCTATTGTGGCGCTTGCCACAAGAGTCCGGCTGATCTCGGCGGCTTCACCTTCTCCTCCGGCACGTTCTCGTCGGTGATCGATCAGAAGGTGGTCGACGCCATTCGCTCGAACGTTGCAACCTGTGCCGTCGACGGCTCCGGCAACAAGGTCGACCCTACATGCCTCAACTTCATGCCGCCGGTGGAGCTGGGCGGGAAGAAGTGGTCGGAGCGCGAAAAGGACGCCAACGATCGCCTGGCTCCGTTCGTTGGGCTGCTCGGCGCTTGGCTCGAACAGGGCCGCAAAGACACGTTCGTGGTTCCGCCCGAACAGGGCACGAAGCCGCTCTACTCGATATCGCAGGAGCTCGCGGACTCCTTCACCAATTTGGGCACGTGCGTGCCCGAGGCCGGCATGGTCGGCACTTCACCTTCGACCTGTGATCTGGACGCGCGCTTCAGCAACCTCGAAAAAAATCCGAACGGCGCCACCGCCGCCGAGCGGCTCGGCTTGCCGCTCACGCTCGACGCCACGGATCTGACCACCTACGATTCCGCCGAACTCGCCCGCAATGGGGTCGTGGCCTACGTGCCGGCCTACCCGCTCTGGACGGACGACGCAGGCAAATTGCGCTTCGTGCGCGTCCCGCAGGGTCAGTCGATCGCATTCAACGAGAAGACCAAGCAGTTCGATATCCCGGCCAACACCCGTTTTTACAAAACCTTCATGAAGAAGGTGAAGGGCGTGGATGGCGTGCTGCGCTACCGCAAGATCGAGACGCGCCTGATCGTGTCTCGCCCGCGCGACGCAAGCGGCCAGGATCAGTCCCTGTTCGGCACGTACGTCTGGGAAGACGACGAGTCACAAGCCAACTTGCTGATCACGCCCCAGAACAACGGCGAACCGTTCGTCGACAAAGTGAAGACCCTGATCACCGACGAAGGCATCGCCGCCGAAGTCGCGGACTTGGTGAAGAAGGGAAAAGTCCGCAACTTCACTTACGAATTGGACAGCCGCCACGCCACTCGTCGCTATGCGTTCCCGAGTTTGCAGCGTTGCATCCAGTGTCACATGGGCAGCCCCAATCAGAACTTCATTCTGGGGTTCACGCCGGTCCAAATCAATGTGCGCCCGTGTAGTCCGGAAACCATCGCCAGCAATGGGCATTGTGATGCGGGTCAGGTCGAGCCCGCGCTGGGCGATGAAGTCACGCAGGTGGAGCGCTTGACGAGCTATGGCGTCATCAGCAACTACTCGCAAGCCGACCTGATCAAGCTGGAAGATCCGCAAGGCACGAGCAAAGAGCCGCGCGCCCCGCGTTCGACCGAGGAATTGACGGCGCAGGGCTACATGCTCGGCAATTGTGCTCATTGTCACAATCCGAACGGCTATCCCTCCGTCGAGCACCCCGAGCTCAAAGCGCTCTTGGACTTTCTGCCCAGCGCTCAGGGCGGCATTTACGGCTTCCCCTTCGAGCGTTACAGCCCGCGTGTCTTTCGCAACAAGACCAGCGACGGCCCGATTGCTTACATTACGCCCTCGCTGCGCGATCGCTACGCGCCGTTGGACAGTTGGACGCCCAAGATCGGTAGTCAGAACGGGGTCAACGGGCTCTTGATCGACGCCCCTTGGCGCAGCCTGATCTATCGCAACGTGGATACGCCGTTCACGTACGTGGATGATTCGGCGATCTATCCACACATGCCTCTGAATTCGCCTGGCTTCGATTGTCGCGCGCCGCGCATCATCGGTGAGTGGATGGTCAGCATCCCGGCGCTGCGGAAGAATCCCGACCTCACCGAGGACGTCGCGGCTGGTTTTGCCCCCGATGCGTTCACCGAGATGGACCCTCAGCCGTACCGAGAGGTGAAGCCGGGTGACGAGGACTATCCGAACGGTTTGGCCCAAGCCGCCAAGCGATTGGTCGCCTTCCGAGCCGGGCAGCGCGACAAGAATTATTGCCCGGACACGAGCGACATCGTCGACCTGAACGTGGAGCGCAGTAACTCCGACCTGCTCATTCCCAGGGACCAGGAGGTCTCGGGCATGCCCAAAGACGGCGTGCCCGACAAGCCGCACTGGGTCACCATCGACTTGACCAATCCGCCTGGTGACTGGAACCCGCGCCGCACGGATTGGCGGCAGATCATCGTCGATCAGGACTTTTCCAAGGTCGACAAGGACTACTCTCAAGAGCCGCCCGCGCCCCTCTTGCCTCAGCTGCAGGCCGCGCTCGGCGCACAGCAGCGAGTCGTGGAGTTGCTGCAAGGCGTGACCCTGAATGACCGAATCAAGACCTTCGCCAAGACCCCGGTGCCGTTCGGTATCTGGCAACAAAAGCCAGGTTGCAACTTCGACTCTCAGCCCAAGGTCGGTCAATTCGACGACAAGCAGCTCGCGCGCCCCCGCTGGATGGATCTGGCCAAGGAGACTTACGACGGGCAGAAGATCACGCCCGACAGTCCGGTCTACTCGGCCGCCCCAGGCGCGCTCGTGTTCGGTATGATCTGCGTCAATTGCCACGGACCGGACGCCGACTCGGGTGGTCGCCAAGCGCAAACCTTGGCCGAGATGACCGGCGGAACCGCGCGCGTCGCAAACTTCCGAGACGGCTTGTTCGGACCCTTCGGCAAAGGCGGCGAGAATCTGAATCGCGTTTTCGGCTCCGAAGACATGGCCGCCCGCTATTTGCCGTGGATGGCGCTCGGCGGCACCAAAGCCAAGATCCCACTGCCGATCCTCAATCTCGTCGCGAATACGCCCGTCATGGGCAAGGCGCGCCGGAGCATCTCGGTGTCCTCCGCCAATATGCTGCAAACGGCCCAAGCCCTGTGCAAACTGGTGGGCCAGATGGAGATTGGAGCGTTCGTTCCTACTGATCTCAAGAATGCCGACAAGCAGGCTACCTTGCACAGCAAGGTGGGTCAGTTCCTGACTGACAACGGCGACGCGGAGCTATGGACACGCTTGTGCACGTTCGACAACCCGGCGCCCGTTCATGTCATCCGCGTCTCGAGTACCCAAGCGTTGTCTTATAACTACATCGACACCTACTCGCCGAAGAACTACCCGGCGGCGCCGATTGGCAACGGCAAGGGTCAAGTGCGAGCGACGCTCACCGCGGACAACGACACGCCGTGGTGCATCGCCGAGCCGGCGGACGAAGCGCTCAAGGCGTGGCTGGTCCAGCAGGTCGCAGTTGCGGGTCCCGGTGAGACGCAAGCGCCGAAGCTGCCCGTCTGCCCGTCGAGCTTCTTGGTCGATGCCAATCGTTTCAAGGGCGGGGTCACGGATTCGAGCAGCGTGTACATTTACGGCGATATCGACGACTGGGCCGCACGGGGTGCGATCACGGCGGGCCAAGCCGTGTTCGTCTACCTAGAAGAGATGATCGCGCAGGGCAAGGGCCGCCAGCTGCGCTTCGACGAGTGTGAGCAGATTGGCAAGTGAGGCGAGCCAAGTGAGCCAGATGCGCGAACATGCGGGGCAGCCTGCGGCGCGCGGACTGCGCGTACTTTGGTATGGCGTAATCCCGCTGCTCTTGACGGTGATCACGTGGCGCTACTTGGTGCCGCGCCCGAATGCCTCGAGTGAAGGCGCGCTGCGTGACTGGGCCGCGTTCTGCGACCAGCACGCGGCATTGGTTTGGCCGGCTCTATTTCTGTTCTTCTCGTACGTGTTGCGGAATTTTCGCTCGCGCCTGCCCGGCGCCGAGCACTGGGCCGACCCGCCCGCACGAACCCCACCCAGTTGGCGCGCGAACCTGCTGTGGTTCGGCCTGCTCCTGCTCGCCGCGGCGTCGCTCCTGGTCGCGCAAAGTTCGCTGTTCCAGACGTACCGCGTGCTCAGCGCTTCGATGTTGCCCAATCTTCGCCCCGATGATCTGTTGCTCGCGTCGCGTGCGGCGTACGGTTTCAAGTGGTCCGTAGGGCGCCCGAGCATCCCGACCGTTCCGAAGCGCGGCGACGTGATCGTGTTTCACCATCAACTCGGGCCGCAGTATCCCGCCGAGTTGGTCAAGCGTGTGCTGGGCCTGCCTGGTGACCTGATCCACATGTACGGCGGACACCCGTACATCAACGGCTGGCGCGTACCCGATTGCGATGTGGGTGAGTACGTGTACGTTGCCGGCGAAGGCATGCTTCAGGGGCGGCTACGCATGGAGTTCATCGACGACGCAGCGTACCTCACGGTGCACGGACCCTGGGATCAAAAGCCGCGTCCGGACTACCTCGTCGAGCCCGGCGAAGTGTTCGTGCTCGGCGACAACCGCAACAACAGCAGCGACTCGCGCGCCTGGAACGAGGGCAAGGGCGGGGGGCTCCCACTGCCCGAGATTCACGGACGCGTGGACCGATACGTGTTCCCGGTTCATCGCAACGGCGAGGTCGACACGACACGCGTGTTGAGTCGACTCTCGCCACAGCTGTTCATGGACGGCGTAGACATTGGCGCGCTGCGTGAGGGCATCGCCACGTGTTTGCGGCAACGCCCGAAAGACACGCGGCCCCCGCGCGCGTCGACCGCGGGAGCGAAGCCATGACCGAGCTTGCGCGGACCGCGAGTTCGATTGCCAGCGCGAAGAATCCGATTGGCCCGGGCTCGGCGCTGTTCATTGCATTGCTGATCGTGGTTGGGCTCGGCGTGCTCGCGTTTTGGCCCAACTCCGCTTGGTCCCCGCCCAAACGACCGCACTTGCGGACGCCGATCGTATTCGACGAATTCGTCAATCAACCGATCCCTGCGCTCGCGAGTTCGAGCGCCGCGGAGACGGCGGCTCGCCACCAAGACTTCGACTAGCCGCCGAGCGCGCATTCCCGTTGCCGCGTTGTCACCTGCCTCGCACATCCGCGAATAGGCAGTGTCACGGCTCGATTCGGCGATATTCAGTCGCTCGCGCAGGTCTCTTACAGAAATCGTAGACCAGCCTCTGATTTTCGGAGAGTGACAGTCGAGATGCGTTGTCGCAGGCGCAGCCCACGGGTTCTTGCCGCTCCAGTAATTCCCAGTGAAATGCAGATTTCACGCGCGGCGGCCGGATCGCCGCGGCTTGGCGCGGTCCTTGTAATGACGTCGGTCGTAGCGCCGCTCCCATCCGGGAAGTCTCGGTCGCTTGCGTGACATCACACTGGAGGATTTCAAGATGAGAAGCAGCATTGCACTGGCAACGTTCATGGCCCTCGGGGCCGGAACCGTGGGCGTGGGCGCCCTCGACGCCGTTCCGAACATGTTGGGCTCGGACACGTTGAAGAACATCACGATTGCGGTCCTGAACAACTGCACTGCCCTTCACACCTTGGGCGATACCATCAAGTACGACGGTACGGGCTCCGGCGCTGGTGAGAACGCGCTCAAGATCATCGGTTCCGCCGCCACGCAGTTGGTAGCGCCGATGTCGCGCGCCTTGGGCTCCGGTGTCTGTACGGGTCCAACCGCCGCTCAACGTGCGGGTGCCGAAGGTATCGTGTTCGCCCTCGACGGCCTGTCCATCGTCGGCAACGCCGCCAACGTCGGCGACGAAGGTATCGACTACCCCGGCACCGCCGGCGTCGCCTCCAACCAGTGGCGCACCGTGCTGCGCTTGGTTTACACGGGCATGGATATCGCGGCGGGCAACAACGTGTTCCTCCGCGATTGCAACAGCGCCGCGCGTCAAGCCATCGTGAACAACTGGGACAACGTGTTCCGTGGCACGGTCACGGCTTGCGGCGACTCCCACCCGAGCGTCGCGGGCAGCGGCGCGGCTGGCTACGACCAGAGCAACTCCGTGGTCGAGCCGGGTATCCGCCACGCGTTCCGTCGCGATGACGAGTCGGGCACCACGGACGTGTTCTTGGCCCAGATCAGCCTCTCGGGCGTGAACTTTGCGCAAAGCGCGCCCGCTGGCTCGAACGCCGTGCAAACGGCCGTGTACCGCGCGCTTGCGGGCAGCCCGTTCTGCAACAACAAGCGCCCCGACGACGACTGGGCGCCCGTCACCATGCCGGCCAATGCCACGCTCGGCTTCAATGCTTCGCAGATCCCCGAGTTGACCAACGTCGGCGTGCCCACGGGCGCCGGCACCGGCCTCGGCTTCTCGACCCAGCTCCGCGGCTCGGCCAACGCGAAGAACATGTCTCCTTACGTGACGGAGTACATGGATCAAGATCCGATCCGCCGTCGCTGCGTGGGGCGTGGCGGCAACGCCAACGCTGCGCTTCCATTCGAGCAGGTCTGCTCGGCTGACGGTACCTTGGGCGTCGTTCTGCCGATCGCCATCCCCCCGGGTCTGACCCAGGCCGAGCGCTTCCCGTCCTTGCCTTGCGAACCGGGCAAGGGCTTCTTCTTTGGCCCCGCGCTCACCCGCCCGACGACAGATCCGCTGCGTTGCCCGAACGGCGACGCGACCCAAGACGGCCAGTGCTTGCTGCCGGTGCGTACCGACCCGACCCAGCCGAACGGCGTTGCGTTCGACTGCATCAATCCCCCGGGCAACGTGCCGGCCGCTGTGTTCGACACGGACGGCAACGGTTCGGTGTTCACCGATGCGCCGGGCACGGACGGCCGCACCGATATCGACGGTCGCGTGTACAACTTGATCCTGCGCAAGCCGAGCGGTGAAATCCGCACGGTCACTCGCAACGATCCGTCGCGCGTGGGCGTGTTCCAAACGCCGGTGGCCGCTGCGTACTATCGCATTCACACCACCCGCTCGCTGCTTTTGCCCCCGAACCACACCACCAGCGTTTGTAACACGCAAGACGACGCGACCGATCACATCGGTTGTTTGACTCTCGCGAGCCCGTGCAGCATCGGCTACGCCGGCCGCGGCGGCGTGACCAACAACCCGGGCACCGTGTCCGCTCGGGTCAACGGCGTTGCGCCGACCAACGCGAACATCCAGGCGCTCGTTCTCGGTGGCACGGCCTACCCGATCGCCCGAAAGTTGTACCTGAACACGCTGCAGGGCTTCGAAGTCCTCAACGGCAGCTCGGCCACCGTGCCCGGCTCGGATGCCGAAGAAGAGCTGTCGAAGTGCTACGCAACGCTACCCTTCAACGGCACGATCAACGTCGAGTCTCCGGCCTTCGGCTTCGTCAACTTGCCCCCTGCCACCGGCGCTACGACGGCAAAGCCGCTGTGCGAAGACTTCAACGGTGCCAGCGTGTGCGCGGACGCCGCGAACACCGATGCTTGCATCGGCAATGACTCGTTCGCAGGCGGTCTCATCCCGAGCTCGCTGTGCGACAACGGCCTGCGCGACGGCGCGGAGACGGCTCCGGACGTGTGCCAGGCCGGTACGACCTGCAACACGACCACTCACCACTGTCAGTGATTCTCCGAAACCTCTCGAGCTGAGCCAATTGGCGTAGCTGGTAGGTGAACGAAGCAAGGCGGCGTGCCCTCGGGTTCGCCGCCTTTCTCTATTTAGTGAGCATGGCGGCGACTGCGGCGGATCATTTGGCCAAAGGTGCGCACGCGCTGGCCGAGTTGCGCGCGAATCGG
>Ga0247740_1000433_pt1 | contig 20599 bp, 18 predicted proteins | sample UWRJL148409B2_FD_180942 | JGI IMG/M metagenome (GOLD analysis project Ga0247740, IMG submission 180942) | Plant litter microbial communities from Arlington Agricultural Research Station in Wisconsin, United States - UWRJ-L148-409B-2 | ecosystem: Environmental > Terrestrial > Plant litter >...
ACCGTGATGGTCGCTATTTTTATATGGCGGAGGGGGAGAGATTCGAACTCTCGGTACCATTGCTGACACGACAGTTTTCAAGACTGTTCCCTTAAACCACTCGGGCACCCCTCCATGAATGGCTTGAGCTATTTTAACAGATTGGTGACTCTCAGTCGAGAGGTTGGCGCGCAATTACGGCCACACTAATAGATACGGCACCCGCCTCGCGCAGTAATCGAGCGGCGCTTTCAATCGTTGAGCCGGTGGTAATGATGTCATCTACTAAAAGATAATGCTTGCGTGGATCAATTGTACCAATTAGTGTGAACGCCGAAGCCGACTGCTCGATGCGCTGCTTTTTATTGGCCGATTTTTGCGAGGCCATACTTTTTCGCCCTAATACCTTACGCTCAAGAGGCAGCTTACGCAGATCAGTAAAGTGCTGGGCAACCAATAAGGCATGATCATAGCCGCGCTCACGAATATGCGCCGGGGCAGTGGGGATAGGAATAACGAGCGTATCTTCAGTCAGCACTGGTAAATGCTCATCGAGCAAGATTGCCAGGTCTTTTGCGGCCGCTTTTATGTTCTGGAACTTGAAACCATCAATTAAACGTTGCAATGTATCTTTTCGCTCGCCAACGACCCACACCTGTTGGTACGGCATTTTGTGAAAATCGCATATTCCCTTAAATGAAGGCCTTTCGCACAAAACACAACCAGAATACTCATCACGGCTGATGTCGTATTTACAATGGCCGCATAATAAAGTGCCTGTTTTTCCACATCCAGAACAGAGGTGTGGAGCCACAACCGCGAGCATTTTGTCAATCATTGTGTTTTTTACGTTTGGCATGCTTATTCGGTTGATTATACCGCATATGCCCGTTATAATACGAAGGACTATTTGTCAAATGAGCCTAGAGAAAGTGGAGGATATCATGGCCCGCAAACAAAATGAAGATTTACTAATTGAAGATGAGTTAGCCGCCGCTTTTTTGAGCGACGACGACCTATCAACGACTGTCGCTCCGGCGCCAGCTGCGAATGAAGACACCTGGGACGACGCGGAAGAAGAATTCCCTGGCCAACTCGCCGTGGATGTGTACGAAACTGAAGACAAGTTAATTGTTAAAGCTCGTACTGCCGGTGTAAACAAAGAAGAGCTAGACGTTAGCATTAGCGACGGCATCCTGACTATTAGCGGAACGCTAAGCAGTGGTGATGACGAAGGCGCTACTAACTGGCACATTCAAGAATGCTACTGGGGCGAATTTAGCCGTACGTTAGCACTTCCTGTAAGTGTTAAAGAAGATGAAGTTGAAGCGGTACTCAAAGATGGTGTACTGACCGTCAGCTTTAACAAGATCCGCCAAGAACAAGCAAAGAAGATCCAGGTTCAATAATCTCGATCAACCTATAAAAGGCTCCTCGGTAATCGGGGAGTTCTTTTTTTGTGCCGCTTTCTGCCCGCTTTGAATTTGCTCCATTCAAAACATGGGCTCTCTTTAATGTTTGGAATGGAGCAAATTCAAAACTCAGTAAGTGACAAATGAAAATCCCCTCGTTGCAGAGGGGATTCTTTCATAGATCGATCGAGATGATCGAACTTTATCAGGCAGGTGTAATTGCGCCAAGGACCCAGTTTACGAGGGCGAAGGCAAGAAAGGCGATGATCAAACCGATGATCGCGTACATAATGGTGTTCTTTGCTGCAGTCACGGCACCACTATCACCACCTGAGATGGTGTAGCGAATACCACCGACAATCAGCATAATCACGCTAATTGCACCGATGATGAAGAGTAGTACGTTTACAACAGTAGTGAAGATAGAGCCATCACCAAATAATTCTTGGCTAGAGCTATTGCCTTGTGCACAGTTTACGCCACTTTGAATCGAGCCATTCTTGATGTCAGCGTTGTCACAAGCTGCAGAAGCGGCTGGAGCAAGCGGCACAAAGACGGCAACCAGTGCCAAAACTGATCCAACGATCAATCCTTTGAATGCGTTTTTTGTTAATTGTTTCATTTAGTAATATTTCCTTTCTTATAGAATCTGATGTTATTTATAGCAGATTCGTTGGTTTTTGTTAAGTCTCGCACTCGATTAGACGAACAGTTTAAGGACCCAGTTTACGATTGCATAGGCCAAAAACGCGACAACGAGTCCAATGATTGCATACATCAAACTATTCTTGGCGCTCGTTACCGCACCAGCGTCACCACCAGAAAGTGCGTACCGCAGCCCGCTGACGATAATGACCACGACAGAGATGGCCCCCACAATAAACAAGAGGGCATTAATGACACCAGTAACGGTATCGCCAATATTGTCGTCCTTATTTTCACATACCGCAGAATCCGGAGTAGGGTTAGTACATACCCCACTCAGTGGATCTACGTTCACCGCGCCCACGGCTGGGGCCTGAAGTGCTATCGCACCCGCACCAAAGCCAAATACAAGCGCAGCCATAATAAAGACTTGTCTCAATCGTTGTTTCATTTAAAATCTCCCAATCACAAAGTTAGTTATACCAAAGGCCGCCAAGATCAGCACCAACCCTACGACTGAATAGAGAATGAGGTTCTTGGCTTTTGTCACCGAACTACTATCACCCCCAGAGGTCGTATACATAATACCCCCCACAACAATCACGATGATCGCAATGATACCCGCGATAAAGTAGGTGAGATTCAAGCCATTTTGCAGTAACATATCGCCGCTCAGCTGCGGCACATCAACCGTTCCGCCAGTACCGTCACCAGGCGTCAGCTTTACTGCTAATAGTTGTAGGGTCTCTTTCATGCTCATCTCCTTATGCAGCCAGTAATCTGAATATTAAGTTTACTGCCGCAATGGCCGCCATCGAAATAGCAAGGCCAATTACCGCATTCAAAATAGTCGTGCGAGCTTTTTCAACCTGTCCAGGATTGCTTCCACCGGTGAGGAACTGGAAACCTCCATATAGTACAAAGAAGAGGGCGACGTAACCCGCAATAAAGAGTCCGATTTCAATCACGTTAAGGACGACTTTCCAGATGAAGTTTTGAAGACCGTTGCTTGGTTCACTCGATATTGATGTATTTAATTGATCGGGTGAGATGACAGTACATTCGCCCTTAGCATCAATCGCAGATAGCCCCCTGTACCAGGTAGGGAAGCCGAGTATGCGCTTTTCACATTTTTCATCGATAACGCGTTGCTCTGCTTCGGTTGGGGGTGCAGCGAAAGTAACAGTAGGTTGTGCAAGGGCAATAATGGGCGAGATCGCAAAGGCGCCAAAGATCGCTAGTAAAAATAAACGCTTCATTAGTTAAACAGCCCTCCTGGAATTAAGAAGTTAAGCAGGGCATACATGCCCGCATAAGCAACGACACCAATCACAATGTTCGCAATCGTGGTCAGGGCTTTCTTTATCTGCTCCTGGCTACCTCCGGCCGATGTATAAAGGATAGATGCATACACAATCCCAGCAACGGCAGCTAGGCCAATGCCAGCAGTTAAGATATTAAGAACAATAAGAAGTAGACCCCATACGCCCGTTTGCTCAACACCAGCGCCACCCGTTTCAGAACAGGTAATGAGGCTCGTTTGTACACCGCCGCAGCAGCTTTGGTTTGCCGGATCACAATCTGCTGAAGCAACCCCCGCAGTTGGAATAACTGCCGCCAAAGCAGTGAGTGTCAGGCCCAAAACGACCAGCAGTACTTTAACTGTTTGTTTTATCTTCATAACTACTAATAAGATACGGCAAACTGGCCTCCCCCGCAAGTTTTTTTGTATAGATAAGCACAAGGGTATTGCAATTTTAACGCTTTTGGTGTATAGTATGACTAAGTTAAATAGTTACTAACAAACGTATACATATATACGAGGAAACACCACAACTATGACCGATCTTCAAAACCGTCCAGAAGCACCAATATCAAAAGAACCAGACACAACACCAGCAAATCAAGTTCCTGAATTTGCGAGTGTGCCACAAACAACCCCTGAGGCAACTGCGTATACTCCTCCCGTTGCTCCCGCAGAGAGTATCCCAGCCCCAACTACCCCTAATAAGGCAGTTTACAAGGTAGGCTGGCCTCTTGGCAGGAAAGCAACCGCCGCACTTGTAGGCGCAGGCATAGTCTTAAACGCTGCCGTTGGTGTTGGTGTTGCAAATGCAACAGGTTTGTTTAGCGAAAATTCCAATAATGACAAGGATGATCGTTCAAGCTCTCAAGAATACGACAATGATCAAGATAGCAACGAAGACACAGATAATGACAGCGGAAACCAAGAGACAGACACGAATAATGTTATCGAAGGTGCTTTTGCACATAAGTCTGAGATGCCAGATAGTCTAAAACCTCTCCTTAATAGTGACCCTGTAACTATGGAACAGGCTAATTTAGACGCGCTCGCACAATATTATCTTGACTACCGTTTGGAATACGAAACACGCTTCGTCGAGCTATCTGGTCTTGATGATGACATGCCAGTCACACTCACACCAGAGAGCACGGCCCCTGAAATCTTACGCTATATCTCAAAAACCTTTAGCCTTGCCGGCAACCAAACCGTCGGGCCACAATTCCTGGAAGAAAAGAAAAGCACAACCTGTGGCCCATTCGACGCCTTCGCCGCCTCTGTTGTGATTAACTCTGCTTTTGATAATCGTATCGGATCAGCAACTCAAATCAACGCCCTCATTGAACAAGCGGGAACCGGTGACCAAGCTACTTCTGTATATGCTGCGGCTATTCGGGGCGACTTCGCGATGAGCGATTATATTGACCTTACTTCAAGCAAAAAAATGGTTGTGCGCGCCGATGGAACCGAACAGCTCACGACTGTCGTTCAATTTAGAACCGCAGAAGGCGGAAGCACACTTTACGAACAAGCACTCTTTGTTGATCCTATCGGCGAAGACAGTGACGGTGTGATGCAATTTACTGCCAAACTCGGCGTAAAAACAATCGCACAATAATTCATTAACCCATTAGGGTAACAATTGTGTCACTCCTTCCATACGCATGTTGATTATGGTTAAATAATCACATGCAACCTTCTACGTACGCACGGAGAATGCCGCGTGTATTTCGTCTCGGCCTTCAAGCGCTTCTTATAGCGCTTGGGGCTTTTCTTGTGTCTCTTTTTGTATTCAACTCGGTTCAAGGGGCCACAGCATATGAAGGGAAGACCACTGACCAAAAAATTGACCTCTACCAGGCGGCGATTGCAATAAAGCAATGTTATGCAGGAAGTCCGACGCAGATCTCGGGGGTCCAGACAGTATACGATGAAGTATCTTCGGGGAATTTATTCTATAGCACCCCAGCCAATTTCTCTGTATTTACCGTCGCTAAGTATGGGACGTCTAATGGTTTTGGAACCTGTGAATCGGCGAACAAGGCTGTCGATGATTTGACAAGCGGCTTGTCAATTACACCATTAGATCTAGTGTGCGAGATGGGGTATGTCACCACATCTGGCGGCTGTGGTGGTTCAAATAACGACAGCGACTTCGTCTCTTGGGGGGGTATCAAAGTCGTCGGCAATGACGCAACTCCGCAACAAAGAGCTGGGGCGTTCAGAGATGCTCTCAAAGACCTCACTGGTTTAGACGTCAATGATCCAGGGGATGATATCAAGTACTTTAGCGCAACGAAATTTTTCACCGCAACAATCTGCGCAAAGGAAACCACGAGCCTCGCAACCTACAAAACAAAGTCGGTAGACAACCGTTATGCAATAAAGTCAATTACAGGCGAGGCGGGTGAAGATGGCCTGGTTGGGGCAGACGACCCGAGTACTAACTATACTTTTTTCACTGCTAAGAATAAGCGTGACAAAAACTTTGTCGGCGAAAGCTTGAACACCCTATTCCGATCGAAATCAGAGCTCATTGGCGGAGCGATCGATGCCTACAGCTGGGGAGGGAGTACTTTAATAGACGATTCGGTTGCCTCTGGCCTCGTTGGGCTATCTGGTAACTGTGGGCTGCTCAATGACCAGGTGAACGACCTATTCAGAGACGCACTCCGCACGACCGAGGAAGGTCTTTGTTCTGCAAAAGGCTACACAAATGGAAACTCACCGTTTGTTCTCGATGTTGAATTAGCGGACATTTTTGGCGGCGGTGATGGTCTTGTTGCTTTTGATAGCTCAGCTATGTCTCAAGCTTCAACGCTACGAGCTTGTCTCGCGGGTATGCGCGCAGACGACCCAGCTTATTGCGCCAACACCTATAAATACGTTGAAGATACAACCAAAAAAAGAGATGATGACATCTTTGATAATATTTACGCCAGCTTGCTCAGGAATCTACACATTCCTATCGTCGATGATCTGCTCAAGAAGTATGTTACTGCCGATCCGGCTGCCGCAAAAGCAACGCTCATAACAAAACTTGCTACCGAGCTAGAAGCGTGTAAAGACGGACAAGGAATAGACGTCGGGCTAGGCGCTCCCGACATCACCGACCCATCGAGTGACGGTGGTTCATCTTGTGTTATTGAGGGCATTGGGTGGATCGTATGTGCGCCTATCAATGCGCTCGCAGGTCTTAATGATGCGATGTACGGCTGGATCAAGAGCATTCTCGTGCTGAATCCATTGCAAAGTATTGATTCAGGAGGTGAGCCCACTCCGCAATACGAGACATGGCAACGGATTCGAGACATATCAAATATATTACTGGTCATTGGATTTCTCATTATCATCTTTTCTCAAATAACCGGCGCGGGGGTGAGTAACTATGGAGTAAAGAAATTATTACCTCGAGTTGTTATTGTGGCGATTGCTATCAATGTTTCGTATTTCGTAATGCAGCTGTCGATTGATGCGGTTAATATTATTGGAGTTGGGCTTGAAGAGATATTGAAATCGACGGGCGTCGAGGCCGATCTAGCCGACCTGAACGCTGGAAACATAGTTGGCTCAATGTTAGCGGGAACCGGCATTACTATTGCTTCTGCGGGGATTGCCGCAGCCGCTATTGTCATATCCGGGGCAACCGTATCATCAATTGCACTTCTTGTTGCGCCTTTCATTATCGTCTCGGCGCTTGGTGTTTTTGCGGCGGTTGCAACATTGTTTGTAAGAAATGCCGTGATTGTTATCTTAGTTGTTATTTCGCCGCTCGCATTTGCCGCCTATTTATTGCCAAACACCGAAGACTTATTTACAAAATGGCGTAAATTATTTATTAGCATGCTGATGCTGTTCCCGATGGCAGCGCTCCTCTTTGGGGGTGCTCGATTTGCAGCTTATACCGTTCTCGCTAATGACCAGGCGCTCTCGGCGTTGGTCGCACTCTTTATTATGGGAGCCCCACTGTTTGCGCTGCCTTGGCTCGCCGGCTCTACCAACAGTATTTTGAAGGGCATTAATGGTGGCCTTCAAAAGCTCGCCAAGTCTGCAAAAGCACCCTTGCAACGCGCCGCGAAACCACTTATTGCTAACCAAATAGCAAATCGAAAGAACGATGAACGTGACTTCCTAGGGAGAAGGCGTACTCCTGAACAAATTGCAGCAAGACAAGCCGCCGGTAAGCGTAACCTTAGTCAGATTTTGGCCGACAGAAGTAGGAACCTTGGTGCAGATACTGAAGGCTCTGACAAATTAGCAGAAGAAAACTGGCGTCAGCGCGGCCTAAACCCAACGACAAAAACCTCTCAAGAGACCCAGAGAGTACTCGACAAAAAGGGCGTGGGCGCCAACAAGGCTGCGGCGAACGACGAAGGATACAAGCAACGCATGGCCCACGCAATAAACACGCCTGGCACAGAAGAAGCCGCAGACGACACTCGTCGCCGAGATGCAACGAAGACTATCGAGATGTCAAAGGTTCAGACAGATGCTCGTTTTGCTCGCCGCGTCCGAGAGAACGCCCAAAGCGTCACCGGCAGTGGTGGCTTGCTTGAAATAGATAATCAAAAGTACGCAGCCGAAGAGGCAGAAAAAGCAGACACACTCCGAGTTACCCAGTTCAATAAAGAATCTGGGGTTGCAGACGCATCTACACAAGACCAAAAAGGCGCAGAACAGGTTATTCGTAAGCTCGATAAAGAGCAGAACGCAGTCTTTGAAACACAGAACAAGGATCTTACTGTCGATTATGAAGAGAAGTTGGCCGACAATGAAGTTAAATCAGCTCAAGATCGTGACGAAGCAGCCTACCAAGAGACACTCTCAACAGCAACCGAAGTCGCCGCAGACAACCCATTGGCTGATCAGATTGAGCGTGCACGTGTTGCTCATGGTGAGATTGAGACATCTAATAGCAGGAAGGCGCGCGCGAGCAGGGTACTTGATAACGAGCGTGCAGCAGAACTGCTGAGCACGCCAGGGCTCGCCCAGCGTGATGGTGGTATCGATCCTCAAGGCGGGTCATTGGTTGTCGCCCAAGCGATCGAGACACAGCGTAAGGCTTACGACGCGAACGTTTCCGCTTATGGAATTCGTATGCGTGAAGAGGGTATTCCTGTTGTACCAGATGGCTCTGGAGCCCCAAGTCTTCTTACGATAAGCCAAGATGAAAGCCTTACATCAGAAGAACGAGAGGCCGCTGGGCGCGCAGTAGTCTCATCTGGAAATATTGAAGCTATCGAGCCATACCAAAATTACTTGGCCGAGGCTATGGCATCAAGATTAGCCGAGGTTACACAAGCAGAACAAGGTGTTGCGAGCGGCGTGCCCGGTGCAGATATCCAGCTCCAACAAGCACAATCAAGGATGCAAACTATCCAAAGACTACAAAAATCATACGCCGATACAATTCCAAACAGCCCAGGAAGACCGATGGGGCTTGGCGCGGGAGATATTGCGGCATTTGGTACTGGTACGTATGTACCTCCAGCACCATCAGCTAGTGTTGTACGGACCACAAATGGTGTAGCCGGACTGACGGTCTCTGATATTCAAACGCTCAATACAGTTATCGACAAGGGTGTTTCTATGGATAAGTGGGCCTCTATGGATAAGACCGACATTGCCGCCGTTTCAAGGCTCGTACAGCTTGGTTTGATACCACAAAGTCGTCTCCAAGATATAAAGCACAACCTCGAAGAAACGCGCACCGATATTCGATGGTCGGGTCGTATTAATGAACGAGAAAAGGTACTCCTTAAGGACCTTGAAGATCTCATTCCTTAAAACCCAGCTCCTTAGGTATCGGCCGGTTAGCCGAGCTGATATACTATAACCAGTATGGCGACCTATAAAGTTCCCCAAGATGTTGAAGCCGATGACAAGCTCATTGGACCGTTTAGCTTTCGGCAATTTATCTATTTGATTATTGTTGCGCTTTCAGGGGCGGCCGCATGGGGATTGTCGCAAGTATTTATCGGCCTCGCGATTATTCCTTTGCCGATTATTCTACTCTTTGGCGCGCTCGCGCTGCCACTGCGCAAAGATCAACCGATGGAGATTTATCTAGCGGCAATTATTTCTTTTTATCTAAAGCCACACAAACGCTTATGGGACCCCGATGGTATCGACACATTGATCGAGATTACTGTTCCAAAGATAGTAAACGAAAGCCGCGTTAAAGATATTACCCAAGCCGATGCCGAGCAACGCTTCGGCTACTTGGCAGATATTGTTGATAGCCAAGGCTGGTCTATTAGAAATACACCAAATATTGCGATGAATAGTGATATTTTGCTCGAAGCCCAAGGCGCAACCGATGTGCTTGCTGCCGATAATTCAATCTCGCAATCATTTAACACCATGATGAGCGTCGAGGCTGATCGCATGCGAGAAGAGGCGATTCAACGAATGCGCGAACCTGTTACGCCGGCAGAGCCGGTCGTTGCGGCCGTTCAGGCTCCCGACCCAGCAGTGCCAGACTACAACCCATACCCAACGAATATTCAACAGGCAATGATTCAACCAATAGACGACCCTTACCACGCATACACAACGCCTGCAAATGAACCTGTCGCACAAACTCCGGTAGCTACTAGCGATAAACCGGTGTCAGCTGATATAATGAACCTTGCAAACAACGCCGATATATCAATCGAAACTATTGCCCATGAGGCCAATCGTCTTCAACGGAAAAGCGATGTAGGTGAAGAAGTGGTGATTTCATTACGATAATCGGTACTAAACGGGAGTGGGACAAGGTAGGGTATGCCGCCAAATAATCCATTTTTAACGCAACCAACACCCGGTGGGACTCCTCCGGTTATTCCTGTTGCGCAAACACCCGCTCCGGCCGCTCCACAGCCAACCGCTAGTGCTGAAAAAGATAAGCCAACAAAACTTCCGCCAAAGAACCCCAACTCAACCCAAAATAGCCTTAAGCTTTCAGAGGTTCGTGACAATATGGTGATCATGCTCGACGGATCGTTTCGCGCCGTCATTGCCTGTAAATCAATTAATTTCGATCTTATGAGTGACCGCGAAAGGGAGGGGGTTGAATACAGCTATCAGAACTTCCTGAACTCGCTGAACTTCCCGGTACAAATTCTCATTCGTTCGCAACGGGTTGATATTGGCCCATACATTGAACGACTTCTAGACCTACGCCGCACCCAAGACAATATGCTACTTGGTGTGTTAATGGATGACTACATTAACTTTATCGATGCGCTTTCACAAGAAGCAAATATTATGGAAAAGACTTTTTATATTGTTGTGCCGTATTTCCCTCAGGGTGATGGCGCTAATCTTATCGATCAAAGCAAGGGTTTCTTCGGAAAACTCTTTGATAAACCTAAAAATACTGTGACAAAGATTGATACGGCCGTGTACCAAAAAGCTAAAGACGAAATTAAGAACCGCGTTGAGTCAGTTATGGCTGGTATGTTCCAAATTGGCGTGCAAAGCACCCAGCTCGATACGAAAGCGCTAGGGGAATTGTATTATAACTTCTACAACCCAGACACCGCCGTGCGTCAGCCATTAGGGGATTTTGAAAATAACACCAGTATGTACACAAAACGCGCGAGTACAGCTCCGCCCACACCAACAACAGCGCCAGCAGCACCAACCCCAGGAGGAACCGTATAATGGCACGCCAATTAAATGCTGTTGATGTTGCAGCCCAACAACGCGCCCGCGAACAAGCCGAAGTAGAGCAGGCTTTCTTAAAGGGTGTTTCAACCCTTCGCGACCTTATCGCCCCAAGCAGTATTGAGATTCATTCTTCATACTTTCGACTCGGCACAAAATATGGCCGCACCCTTTATGTGTACGGTTACCCACGCCAAATTTACACTGGCTGGTTAAGCTCGCTCGTTAATATTGATGAAGTACTCGATGTGAGTATGTATGTCTATCCGGTTGAGAGCCAAGTCGTCCTCAATAACTTGCGCAAAAAAGTGACTCAACTTGAAGCCAGTGCATCAATTGCTGGTGAAAAGGGCAAGACTCGTGATCCAGCGCTTGAGGCCGCTATTAATGATGCCGAGGAACTTCGCGACCAGCTACAACTTGGTGCTGAGCGTTTCTTCCGTTTTGGCCTGTATGTCACTATGTACGCTGATAGCCTTGATGAGCTTAACTTTGTACAACACAAGATCGAAACGCTTTTCGGCCAACAGCTCATCTTTAGTAAGGTCGCTTCATCCCAGCAAGAGCAGGGGCTCAATAGCACCATTCCACAGATGGCCGACCAGCTGCAGATTCGTCGGAACATGAACACCGGTGCGGTCAGTACCAGCTTCCCATTCACCAGCGCCGATCTCACCGACAATACAGGCATTCTATATGGTATTAACATGCACAATAACGGCTTGGTTATCTTTGACCGCTTCAAGCTAGAAAACGCCAACATGGTCGTCTTTGCAAAATCTGGAGCAGGTAAGTCATTTGCCGTAAAGCTTGAAGCACTGCGAAGTATGATGCTCGGTACCGAAGTGATTATTATCGACCCCGAAAATGAATATCAGAAACTCGCCGAAGCAGTCGGGGGAAGCTATACGCGTCTGAGCCTTAACTCAAGCACTCGTATTAATCCTTTCGACCTTCCACGCGTGATTGATTCTGATGAAGCCGACGACGCCCTACGTGCGAACCTTGTGACACTACACGGGCTCTTCCGCTTAATGATGGGCGGCACGCAAGTTGCCGCGAACGGTACACCAATTTCTGCGCTTACCCCAATTGAAGAAGCCGATCTTGACCAAGCTTTAATTGATACCTATGCCCGCGTTGGCATTACCAGCGATCCATTGACCCATAACTCGCCACCGCCAACAATTTCAGACCTATACGACACATTGCTGCACATGGCCGGAACCGGGCCACAACTCGCGCAGCGACTCCGCAAGTACACTACGGGTACATTCGCTGGCATCTTCAGCCAACAGTCAAACATCGACATCAACAACCCAATGGTTGTCTTTAACATTCGTGATCTTGAAGACGAACTGCGCCCAGTTGCGATGTATATTGTACTGTCACATATCTGGAATATTACGCGCACTGTGCAGAAGAAGCGCATGTTGATCGTCGATGAAGCCTGGCAACTGATGAAGTATGACGACTCGGCCAACTTCTTGTTTAGCCTTGCGAAGCGCGCACGTAAATACTTCTTAGGCCTCACGACAATTTCTCAAGATGTTGAAGACTTTATGGGGAGTAAGATGGGCCGTGCTATTGTTGCCAACAGCTCAATGCAACTGCTATTGAAGCAGTCTTCGAGTGCGGTTGATGTGCTTTCTGATGTCTTTAAACTTACCGAAGAAGAGAAGAAGCGATTAGCGAACTTCCCAATTGGACAAGGGCTCTTCTTCGCTGGCCAAAGCCACGTCCATATTCAGGTACAGGCGAGCCAAACCGAACAAAGCCTCATTACCACCAACCCCCAGGTAGCAGCCCAACAACCTGACGTCTCTGTAGATTTGAACCCTAGTGTATAGGGTATAATGAATAGTAGTTATGGCAAATTCTAATTCACCCTTGCCGACCGAAGAAGAGCGGGAAAGTAAGTATAATCCTGGGGAGCTAAAAGCCCGCGAAACATTCGGGGGGCCTTCTTTCTCGGGCGCTGGCGTCGATCAGGCAGAAGCTTTTGCCAACGACCCTAAAAATGCCTCTGCAAAAAAGGAGCTTGGCGCTACACAAGCCCTTAAAAAAGCCGAGGAAATGAGCGGTGCAGGCTATACAAACAATTTTACTGGTGGAGATGCCAAAAAAAACGGCTACAAAGTTAAGATTTTAAAACGTGTTGGTATTTTTGGTGGCGCCGGAGGAATTATCGGCGTTGTCATTTTTTTGCTGAGCGGTTTTTTGCCAATGAGTGGACTTATCCTCAATCTTAGCGAGACCTCAACCGCCAATAGAGATAGCCAGGGCACTATTTTTAGTAGACGTTTATATAACGTTGTAGACAAAATGATGTCAGACTCGGTCACAAGCGGAAGTTGTCAGACAGTAAAGATTGCTTGTCGATTTAGTCGGCCCTCAAATGCACTGCTAGCGAACCTTGAGAGACACGGCATTGTCGGACTAAGAGCTGACGGCACGCCTGTTGGTAAAACAAGTCTTGGTTTTAATGAAAAACCAGCCAAATATCAATTTACCGGACCAGACGGAAAAGCCCAACCTCCTATCGACGCAAAAGACTTCGGTAAAAACCTCCGTACTAATGCCGCTTTCAACAAAGCTTTTACCCTGGGATTTAATGGGCGTTACTGGGCGTACGCCGATAGTTTTATAAAAAACTTATTCTATAAACCAAACAGCTTAGATCGTTCAGGCCAAACAACAAAGGAGCTCGATCCTGACAACCCAACAGATAATATTAAAAACATTGCAGAGAGCGGAAATACAGATGACCCCCTACGGGAAGCGACCGATCCTACGGCAAAATCTGGAGCTGCCCGCGAACTCCTTGAAGAAGCTGTTGAAAACGAGCTAGAAAAAACTGGCACGAAGGTTGTTAAGGGAGGACTCGACCCAATTATTACAGGTGGCGTTCTTGCTTGTGTGGCTATGAATGCTCCCGGATTTGTAACAAAGGTCGTGCGGCTCTATCAAATGCGTCAAGAAATTGCACTGGCATTTAGTCTTGTTCTCGTGACCTCAAGTATGTTGAAGTCTGGTGATGTGCCCCCCGAAACAATGGCTCTCGTCGGAGGGCTCTTAACAGCATCTTCTTTAAAATCGGATGGCACGAAAACAAAGTCAGCAATGGATTCGTTCGGTATTAAAAATATCCTTTTTAACGATACTAGTTCGCCCGACGAGTCTTACAAAAAAATGATTCCTGGATATGCAGTCGGACAACAGTTTAAACCTATAAATGAATTCGCTAATAGTCCACAGCTAAAAGAGGGTTGTGCTCTAATTAGCAGCCCACAGGCTGATGTTGCGGCCGGAGCAATCGAAGGTGGTATTAGTGTAGCTACCGGGGGAGCGGGCGCGGTGGTTTTTGGTATCGTCAAGGGTGCCGGAAAGACACTTGTCGCAATGGGTTCAGTCCAGCTTCTTATTGAAAAACTTGTTGAATATGGTGCGGTCGAAAAAGCCACTAACGCACTCTTTGATTTCATTGGTCCCGATGCTATCGCAGATCTACTGGGCAATGAGGATATCGCGAATGCAACAGAAGAAGATCTCGGTAACGCAGTCGGCGGCGGGTTGAGTTTATTCTTTAGTCAATCATGTCTTGCCACAGGTTGTGCTCCACTCACTACTAGCCAGCTATCAAGCTATAACAAAATTTCTCAGGAATCGATGATCGCCTATGCCGAACAAGAGAGAGAAGGCCGTAGTCCATTCGACATCTCAAGCCCGTATACCTTCCTCGGAAGTATCGTGTCTGGATATTATAAAAATAGCTATGTCCCAGGGAGCTTCCTAAAAACAGCCACTTCTTCTATTGGATATACCCTCAGCCAATTTACGAAGTTATTCTCGCCCAACAGTTACGCGGCGGCCGATGACTTAGCAGCTCGTTGTGGCTATGCATCAGAATTTGGTGTTGATTCGTCGGTTGCTATTGGGGCGTTTGGAGAGATATGTGCCGGTATTCCTGCCGAGTATCTTGACGAGTCGGTTGATAATGTCCTTACTTCCGTAGAGGGCGATATCGATGAAGACACCGGTATGCCGACAGAGGATGGAGAGATTTCACTCATGCTCGGTGATTGTGGAACTGGCGACCTTCTTAATGCAAAGGCCTGTACTATTACTGATCAAAAACGGGCGAACCAATCTATTTATATGTACGACCTTCGAATCATTACCGCTCTCAATGGAGATAAAGATTGATGATGTCTCGAATATTTAATGCGAAACGATTTATCATTGGCGTCACTCTCGTGTCTTTACTGCTGTCTATTGTTCCGCCATCTGCTGTACAGGCTTTAAATGGACAGTACGATGAAACTTTTTTTTCCAATAACGATATCTTGTATTACAATCCTGAAGATACTGCCTGTGGTACAACTGGCTCGGCAAGTCTCGGTTCTTTAAAAGGCAAAACAAACCGAGAAAAAATTTATAACTTCTGGATTACCCAGGGCCTCACTCCTGCCCAAGCAGCCGGCATCACAAGTAGCCTTCAGTTCGAAGGTGGGTTTAGTCCATTCCGACAGGAAGACACCAAAACTTGGCCTGATGGGGGATGGGGGATTGCTCAATTTACAGCTGACCAACGAAAAGACGCGACAGATCACGTATTAAAAGAAGTCGGTGCGGCTATGTTTAATGAATATTACAAAAATGATTTTGGTAGAACTGTTGCAGAATCAAGCGGATTCGTTCCCACCAACGTACCTATTGCCGTAAACGACAAATTCCTACTTGCGGAACTTAACTATCTTGTCCAATATGTCGGTTCTTTTGCCCCGGGAACAATCCCTACCCGAGTTACACAACTCAAGACTGACTACAACATTTCAATCGAGACGACCACTAAGCTGTTAGATTTTATTAAGACTCTTAAGTCTGCGGGTGATGTCGCAGAGACGTGGACCTATTTATACGAATACCCCTCTAATATTAAGGGGACAGCAGCCCAGAGAAGCATAACCGCCGAGGCCTTATTAACGAAACTTACAGATAGCGCCGCGGGGAGTGGTGATCAGTGTGGCGTCGTAGGTATTGGTGGCTTAACTTATGAGCAAGCAAAGGCTTTTATGAAAGACTACTACGACAATCGACGACCTTTTCTTTCTAATTTTTGGCTCCAGAAAAATCAAAGTATCCAATGTACAACTCTTATATATTATTTTAATACTCGGTTTGTCGTCAATGGTACGGGTTCTGGACATGGATGGAAGGTAGCCAAAAACCTTATTGATAATTTTCCCAGTGCGTATAAAAGCGTTGATAAAGACTCCATTCAACCTTTCAGTGTCTTTAGCTATGGTACAAGCAGCCCTGGTCACACAGGGATGATCCTTGGACTTGGTGATGATGGCTCTATTATTATCGGTGAGGCAAACGCAACGATCGGCAATAAGGCAGGACTTTTAGAAATTGAGAGAACTGGTAATAAATCAGATCAAACAAAAGGCCTCGTCACTGCCGAAAAGTGGGAAAGTATTGAGGCTTGGACAAAAACCCTACCTGCCGGACTCACTATCGCCGCCCCGGTTGATGGTGCGGGTGTTGCGAGCAAGGTAGCAGATTCATTAAACGGAACGGGAGCAACCGACTAATGCAAAGACTTACTCAAAAACAAAGACTTATTGCTCTCATTCTCGCTGGGGGAGTTATTCTTCTTATCGTTGCAATGATTATATCTTTCTTTAGCCGACAGCCAGCCTCAACCTCACCAACAAGCGAAGTAGTCATTATAGATAATAGGGGTGACTACTCAGGAGTATCTCAAGAAGCTTGGGATTCTATTGGAACAACCACTTATGCAGCAGTTCGTACAAATAAAATTGATGGTCTCGAAAGTGTTTATCATGGGACAATCCGTAAGAATACCTTTTCTCTTTCAGACAGTAGAGTTGCATCGTTTATACTTGATATTCCAAGCTTACAGCTTTCCTGGCAAGTTGCTCAGGGTTTAACCGAGGAGAAGCTGCCTTTTTCGGATGCAAGCGTCCTATGTATCACTGAAGATAAAGCTGTCTACCCAATCACAAAAACCTGTATCGATATATCTTCAGGTGGTTTTACTGCCGAACAGCAAAAACAACTTGCAATCAGTTCTATTCTTCCGCTCCAAGGGCCAACCTATCGCATTGTATTGCAACCTTCAACAACAAAAGAAGGATCATATGCACTAGCGATCACAACATACTCCGTCGCCGGAAGGCAAGATGCACTTCAAGCGTTACGCGCTTTAGAATACAAACCAGAAGACTATGAAATCGTCTACATAGATAAGTAAGTTTTATGAGAGTACAACATGCTGATACATGTCGCCATCTGAAAGTACGTGCGTACTCGTAATCACCATCTGATATTCCTGCGTGCGATCACTCAGAGCTTTTTGGCGCTCTAAATCGAGTTCAGAGAAGACATCATCGAGCAGGATGAGTGGCTTTTTACCGGTCAGTTGTTCGGTGATATCAACTTCAAGAAACTTCAGCGCCAAGACGACTGTCCGTACTTCACCGCGCGAGGCAACTGAAAGGGCGGGGGAGTGATTGAATTCAAATATAACGTCATGACGGTGCGGACCGACAGAGGTATTCCCCAGCATACGGTCACGATCAATATGAGCATTGAGTTCTGTTAAGAGTTTTTGTTTAATGTCACCAACAAAGGTATGAGAATAGTGAACTGAGACCTCATCTTTCGTTTTGGCGATCTCGTGATAGGCATCATCCAGCAAACTATTAATTTGTTCGATAAAGGCAATGCGTTGCTCAATGATATAGGCGCCGTGTTCGGCGAGCGAAATATCCCAAGCGAAGAGTTCGTCAGCCGGCGTGTTAAAGCGTTTCAGAAGATTATTCCGCTGCCTAAGTGCGCGTTCGTATTTGCGTAGTGAACTTCCATAGAGCGGGTTTAACTGGGCAATGAAGCGATCTATAAACTGGCGGCGGCGAGCAGGGGAGCCATTCAGCAATCGAAGATCATCTGGTTCAAACAATATAATCGGATGTTTGTTCTTTGGTGGCAAGCGATAGGTTGTTTTGGTATCAATCACAAATTGTTTACGGCCAGTGGTACGCGAAGGGTCGAATTTAACCGAGCGTTTTTGCTGATCATCAAATAACATATCAATTCGCCACCAAGGTGCATTTGAACGAAGAACGTCACCATCACTACCTTTAAAAGAGCTACCTTGTAGGGCAATATATAACGATTCAATAAGGGTTGTCTTCCCACTGCCGTTTGGGCCAGTGATTACTGTAACCCCTGGGGTAAACGCAACTTCAAACCGTTTGTGTGAACGAACGTTCTGAATGATTAGTTTACTCACCGTGGGCATAATTATTAACTCTTAAGCGGCATAATGACGTGATAATAATTCGCGTCTTTTTTGACTGACTTCAAGATACAAGGTGAGAGTTTGCCACTAAAGCTAAATTCAATCGTGTCATCATCAATCACCGAGAGGGCTTCGCTCAGGTAGCGAGAGTTCAGGGTTACTTGACCACTACCGGTAATATCAGCTGTCACCTCTGAGGTATTTTCACCCATTTCTGAAGCAATTGAGTGTAGCGAAATAGTTTTAGCATCACTATCAACCGTTACCGTCACGCTCCCACCAGATTCGCGAGCAAACAGTCCAGAGATTTTGGTGACGCGGACGAATTCTTGTTTTTGCACGGTGGCATTAATATCAGATTGTTTTGGAATTAGCTGGCGATAGTCAGGGAAGTTACCATCAACTAAGCGACTAATGATTTCAGCTTCATTAATACGGAAGCGCACTTGGGTTTCATCAAACAAGATGTCCACTGTATCTGAGTCATCAACAATCGTTCGTAGTACTTCTTGCAGTGTCTGAACGGGAATGATGGCTGATACTTCACTCGCTGTTTCTACCAGGCGGCGTTCAGACAGGCGATAGCCATCAGTTGCAGCTAAATAGAGCTGACCTTCATATGAGTGCCAATAGACACCTGTCAGGACAGGACGGGTTGAATCAGAGCTAGCGGTGATGATAGTTTGTGAGACCGCTTGCTTAAAGTCTTCAATATTAATGGTGTAACTAATAGATGATGATTCATTAATTGTTGGTAGTTCGGGAAAGTCATCAGCAATCACCCCGTTAATGATGGAACTATAGTTACCAGATTTAAGATGAATGTTATTATTCACTACTTTAAGATCAATCGGGCCTTTTGGAAGACTACTGACAAACTCAGAGATAAGACGGGCGGGGATAGTAATAGCTCCAGGCTTAGCAATCTTCACACCAATGTATTGAGTAGTAGCAATTTCTAAGTTAGTGGCTGCAACCAATAAACGATTACCATCAGTCCTAAGTAGGATGTTACTCAGTATAGGGAGTTGAGTTTTAGTACTGGCTACTCGTCCAACGGCTGTCAGTGCACGAGCGAAATTTTCTTGAGTGACTGTAAGTTCCATATTGTTATTCCTTTCTTAATTTATCTTTTTCTCAGTAATAATAAGGGGTGTGGATAATGGGTATAAGTGGCTTTTTAACAGATGTAAACGAGTAATTATTTTAGTGGATAGTAGTAGTGGAAAGGCGGGGATAAACGAGGATAAGTAGGGGTGTTTGTGACCAGGTTGTGGGGGATAGTTGGTTGCTTGATCGCTATCTGTGTACGTTCGTTCACCTTTTGTACGGTCATCTTTCCGCAGGCTGTACACATTTTTTACCCAGGCAAATAGTATGTTTTTAGGCATATAATTTCTCCCGAATCGAAGCTACTTGTTCACGAATCACAAAGTCGAGCTTAATCGCTTTTTCAATCTTTTCAACGGAGTGGATAGCGGTAGTGTGATCTTTACGACCTAATTCACCGGCAATCTTTGGGAAACTTAAGTGCAGCTCACTGCGTAGTAAGTACATCGCAATCTGCCGTGGTACTACAATGTGCTTGTCGCGTTTATCACCACACATTTCATCAGTGTGCAGCTGGAAGTGTTTGGCGGTGCGATCGATAATTTGTTTACTCGTTAAGTGTTGTGGGCGAGAGTTACGAACATTCCCAAGTAATCCCTCTGCTGTTGAGATATCAGGGGCGATGCCACGCATTTCAGAGTAGGCAAGTAATTGATTCAAAGCCCCCTCAAGTTCACGAACATTGGTCTTAATGTTTGTTGCAAGATATTCAACAGTCTCGCGGCCCAGCTCAACACCCGATAATGCCGCTTTGGCGCTCAAAATCGCACAACGGGTTTCAAAGTCCGGCATCTGAACATCAATCGACATCCCCATTTCAAAACGACTACGAAGACGCTCGGTAAGGGTGGGGATACTGCGCGGTGGCTTATCACTACTGATAATAATTTGTTTATTATTCTGGTGTAAGAAGTTAAAGGTGTGGAAGAATTCTTCTTGAGTCTTTTCTTTATTAGCGATAAATTGCATGTCATCAACGATAAGTACATCGACATTACGGTATTTGTCGGAGAAGCCCTTTTTCTTAAAGCGAACATAGTCGAGGAATTCATTCACAAAAGTTTCAGAACTCACATAGAGGATGCGGCTTTCGGGGTTGTTCTTAATAATTTCATTACCAATAGCTTGCATAAGGTGAGTCTTACCAAGGCCGACACCACCGTA
>Ga0247740_1000435_pt1 | contig 20590 bp, 18 predicted proteins | sample UWRJL148409B2_FD_180942 | JGI IMG/M metagenome (GOLD analysis project Ga0247740, IMG submission 180942) | Plant litter microbial communities from Arlington Agricultural Research Station in Wisconsin, United States - UWRJ-L148-409B-2 | ecosystem: Environmental > Terrestrial > Plant litter >...
GCCCAAAAAAGACGTTGGCCCCCTCGGCTTTCTTCGCGTTGACCGGCGCGTGCTTGCCGTAGGCACGATGACGTTCGCCGGATTCTGGCTCTGCCTGCCCGCGCTTCCGGCCTCCGCCGAGCTCGCCACCGAAGCCATCCCCACCGTTCAGGTTCAGACCTTCGTTGCCTCGCCCGTCGTCGCGACAGAGGAAGAGAGCGACCGTGAAGACTTCACCTTCTCGAAGTTCAGCCTCGTGCAGTGGCCGATCCGTTCGAACTCTCCGGTCGGCGACGGCTTTGGCAACCGCATTCCACCGTGCGCGGGGTGCTCGAGTTATCACAAAGGTGTCGACTTCAACCCGGGTAACGGAACCGCGGTCGCATCGGTTGCCGATGGCGTTGTGACCGAGGCAGGGTCTGACGGCGGACTCGGCGTTCACGTCGCGATTCAGCACAAGATCGAGGGCAAGATCGTCACGACCGTTTACGCGCACATGACCTACGGATCGCTCACCGTCGGCGTGGGCGACAAGGTCAAGATTGGCCAGCAGGTGGGAACTGTCGGCAGCACCGGCCAGAGCACCGGCCCGCACCTGTACTTCGAGGTTCGCCTCAACGGAACCACCCCCGTAGACCCGATCCCTTGGCTCGCCGCGAACGTCAACAGCTGATCCACGTCGCTACGCGATGATTGTTGGATGACGCACGACGATCGATACGCCGGCGACGTGCTCGCGGGCTTTACGGCCCGCCCCACGGTAACCAAAGCGCCCGAGCTGGCAGCCGATCGCGACCTCGTTGTAGAACTCGCGGCTGATGGCTACGTCGGTGCCGTCGTGCGTGTCGAGCGCGGCATGGTAGAGCTAGAAGACCGCCGCGGACGCGTTCGCACCTTTCCGCTCGGCGGCGGATTTCTCGTCGACGGCAAGCCTGTCACTCTTGTGCCTGCCCGGGCAGCGGCCGCCGCGAAGCCCGCGCGCACGGCCTCCGGTTCGCTCGCCGTAGACAACGTCACGGCGCGCGTCGCATTGCCGAGCCGCATCTTCGTTGAGGGCCGCCACGACGCGGAGCTCGTCGAGCGCGTCTGGGGAGACGACCTGCGCATTGAGGGTGTCGTCGTTGAATACCTCGAGGGCGTCGATGATCTTGATGCGCTCGTACGTGAGTTTGCGCCATCCACGACCCGGCGTTTGGGAGTGCTCGTCGACCACCTCGTGCCCGGCTCGAAGGAGAGCCGCATCGCCGAGACAGTTGCGCGTGGACCGTTCGGCAAACACGTGCTCGTTGTTGGCCACCCGTTTATCGACATCTGGCAGGCGGTCAAGCCGTCGAGCCTGGGCATCAAAGCGTGGCCGGTCATTCCACGCGGCACCGAGTGGAAGCACGGTGTGTGCGAAGCGTTCGGCTGGCCGCACGACGAACAGGCCGACATCGCTCACGCGTGGAAGCGCATCCTCGGGCGGGTGAACTCGTTCGCCGACCTCGAGCCAGCGCTGCTCGGACGGGTCGAGCAGCTCATCGACTTCGTGACGGCGCCCGCCGAGTAGCACCACTCGCTGGTTCGCTGGCCGCCCGCACCACTCGCTGGTTGAGTGCGAGCGCCAGCGAGCGTATCGAAACCACGCGCTGAGCCGCCGACACTCGCTGGTTGAGTGCGAGCGCTAGCGAGCGTATCGAAACCACCCACCGAGTAGCAGACTGGTTTCGATACGGCGCTGGCGCGCCTACTCAACCGGCGACGCTCGCCTCCGAACACCAGACTGGTTTCGATACGGCGCTGGCGCGCCTACTCAACCAACGATGCTCGCGAAACCACCCGCCCAACACCAGACTGGTTTCGATACGGCGCTGGCGCGCCTACTCAACCGGCGACGCTCGCGAAACCACCCGCCCAATACCAGACTGGTTTCGATACGGCGCTGGCGCGCCTACTCAACCAACGACGCTCGCGAAACCACCCGCCTAACACCAGACTGGTTTCGATACGGCGCTGGCGCGCCTACTCAACCAACGACGCTCGCGAAACCACCCGCCCAACACCAGACTGGTTTCGATACGGCGCTGGCGCGCCTACTCAACCAACGACCGGGCTACGGCTTCAGCAGCACCTTGATCGCACGCCGCTCATCCATCGCGGCGTAGGCCTCGGCAACGTCGGTAAGAGGCATCGTGAGGTCGAAGACGCGACCGGGGTTGATCGCGCCCGACAGCACGTCTTTCAGCAGCTCGGGAATGTACGCGCGCGCGGGTGCCATTCCTCCGGCGACCGAGATGTTCTTTCCGAACAGAACGCTGATCGGTAGCTCAGCACCGCCGGCCGGAACGCCGACGTAGCCGAGCCTGCCGCCGGGGCGCACACTCGCAATCGCCTGTTCCATTGACTCCTTTGTGCCAACCGCTTCGAGCACCGCGTCGGCGAGCACACCGCCGAGTAGCTCGCGAATACGCGCACCTGCCTCGCGGCCGCGCTCTTCGACGATGTCGGTGGCGCCGAACTCGCGGGCGAGAGCCTGGCGGTCGGCGTGGCGGCTCATGGCGATGATGCGGGTGGCACCGAGGCGTGAGGCAGCGAGAACGGCGCTCAGCCCGACGGCTCCGTCACCGACGACAACGACCGTTGTGTCTGGGCCGACACCGGCAGAGACTGCTGCGTGGTGGCCGGTCGACATCACGTCGGAGAGCGCGAGCAACGAGGGGATGAGACTGTCGTCGATCGGGCCGGGAACGGCGACGAGCGTTCCGTCGGCGAAGGGCACTCGCACGAACTCGCCCTGTGCGCCGGGGAGCGGCTCTCCGTTTGTGTCGACGTCGCCGAAGTACGAGAGGTGGTCACACGTCGCCTGCATGCCATGCAGGCACGAGGGACAGGTGCCGTCACTCGACGTGAACGGCGAGATGACGAAATCACCGGGGGAGACGCTCGTGATGTCGGCGCCGACACTCTCGACGACACCAACGAATTCGTGGCCGATCGCCTTGGGCTCGTGCACCGATCGCACTCCGCGGTACGTCCACAGGTCCGAACCGCACACGCAGGCCGCGACAACCCGTACAACGGCGTCGGTCGGGGTGAGAACGATGGGCTTCGGGCGTTCTTCGATGCGCACGTCGCGCTCGCCATGGATGATCGTTGCGAGCATTAGCTGTTCTTTTCTGAGAGGTTCTTCTCGACGAGCGAGTCGCGAACCCGCTTGCGCAGCACCTTGCCGATGAGCGACTTGGGCAGTTCGTCGACGACGTAGAGGTGCTTGGGCACCTTGTAGGGTGTGAGCTGCTCGCGCGCAAAGGCGCGAACGGCGTCTTCGTCGAGCTGAGCGCCTGGCTCGAGCACAACTGCAGCGACGACGTCTTCTCCGCTGTGTTCTGACGGCAGGCCGACGACCGCGGCGTCGAGAATTCCGGGGAACGTACGCAGCGTCTCTTCGACCTCGCTCGGTGCGACGTTGAAGCCGCCCGTGATGATCAGTTCTTTGATGCGGTCGACGACGCGCACAAAGCCATCGCTGTCGACTGTCACGATGTCACCGGTGCGGAACCAGTCGCCGTTCTCATCGCCAGTGACGAAGACCGCCGCTGTCTCGTCAGGCTTGCCCCAATACCCGCTGAAGACCTGCGGACCACGAACGAGAAGTTCGCCCTCGTCACCAGGCTCGCGGTCGACAGTGGGGTTCTCGGGGTCAACGACGCGAACCTCGGTATTGGGCAGGGGCAGGCCGACGGTTCCGGCGCGACGTGTGGTTGCGACCGGGTTTGCCATGAGCACGGGGCTCGTCTCAGAGAGGCCGTAGCCCTCGACGAGAGTTCCGCCGGTCTCGGCTTCCCAGGGCTCAACAACAGCGGCTGAGAGCGGCATTGCGCCCGAGATTGCGATCTCGATGCCCGCGAGCGAGACGCCCTGCTCCTTCGCGGCCTTCGTGAGACGTTCGTAGATCGGTGGCACCGCGGGAAGGAAGGTCGCGGGGCGCTTCTTGACAACCTTGAGCACAAGATCGGGGTCAAACTTGGGAAAGAGCACGAGGCGCGATCCCATGCTCATCGCGAAGGTCAGGCAGAGCGTGAGGCCGTAGGCGTGGAACATGGGGAGCACCGCGTAGACAACAGCGGTTCCGCGCTGGACGGTGGGCACCCACGCGCGTGCCTGCGCCGCATTGGTTGTGAGGTTGAGGTGGGTGAGCGTCGCGCCCTTCGGGTTACCCGTTGTGCCGCTCGTGTACTGGATCAGCGCGACATCGTTTGCCTCCGGCCGGTGGATGGCTTCGGCGATCGGTTCAGACTTGAGCAGCGATTCCCAGGTGATGGTTCCCGAAACGTCGGTCGTGAGCGCGGCGCGCGACTCGCGGGCCTTCGCGATGGGCAAACGCAGGAGCGCGCGGGTGGCAAAGGGCATGCCGCGAGTGATGTCGACCGAGATGATGCGCTCAACCGCGACATCCACCGGGAAGTCCTGAATTGTCGCGACAACCTTGTTCCAGGCGATGACGACTTTCGCGCCGTGGTCTTCGAACTGGTGCCGCAGCTCACGCGGCGTGTACAGCGGGTTGTGCTCGACGACTATCGCACCGAGGCGAAGCACGGCGTAGAAAGCGACGATGTGCTGTGGCGCGTTCGGAAGCACAAGGGCCACGGGGTCGCCCTTCTGAACCCCGAGAAGTCGCAGGCCTTCAGCGGCTCGCGAGACCTGCTCGGCGAGCGAGGCGTAGGTGGTCTCGGCACCAAAGAATTCGAGGGCCACGTTGCCACCGAACTCGTGGGCCGAACTCTCGACGATGTCGAAGAGCGAGCCCTCGGGAAGATCAATATCGTGGGGAACGCCCGGGGCGTAGCTGCTCAACCAGGGGCGGGGAGTATCGATGGTCACCCCTCAACTCTATTGGGGTGGGCCTCGAGTGCCAGATCTTTAGCGTGAACGAACGAGGTCGAGGGCGCGTTCCCACGACAGGGACTGCCCGACCTCGACCGCGTGATGAAGATCGGAGCCACAGAGCGCAACAAAAACGGTTCCCACTTTGTGAACAAAACCAAGGGTTTCGGTCTCTGTGAGAACCGCGTACAGGTCGTCGCCAATGAGTGCGATATCGGGCTGGCGACTAGGAACAAGGAACACCATTGTCACTCCTGACACAACACGCCCGGGACTTGTTCACCGGGTCGGTTGAATGAACCTAACTCCCGAGCTGTGCCCTATAAAGGGGGCGCGACGCACTTTCAGCAGGCTCACACCTGAGAGCGAGGCTCGTTTGTTGTGCCGTCGGGCTCTGCGGTGAATTGCAGACCACCGGTGCTGTTTGCCGACTGCGTCAGAGTCTCGAGCCACTCCCGGTTGAGATTCACCGGGCGGCTTCCGGAATAGCGAAAATACAGTGGAATGCTGCGGTCTATCCAGATTGCGCTGCGACCGTCGCCAACGCTGACGTCGTCGCGCCAGGAGAAAAAGAAACTCTCATCGCGGCGGAGTTTTGCCCCGATGACGACCTGGAGGTGTGCCATTGCCCTGTCATCGAAAATTATCTCGATTGCGGAGTCTGCATACAGGATCTTGCCCACGATGCCCCTTTCGGCATTTCAACCTGCACTTGGATCGTGTGCCGGTTGGATGGAACACTAGCCGCGATTGGCCGTGAATCCCATTCATTGCACTTTCAGAATAAAAGGGGTTGCAAATCGGGCGCAAATGCGAGATTGGGACTGAGCTCTTCGGCGATGAGCGAACCGGTCGGTGCACGACCCCCATCCGGGTTACGGGTCATGCCGATGGCGTTTGACCGCACGCCGCCCGTCGTCGGGTCTTCTTCACCGCGCTGCAGGCCGTGCGCGCGAATGAGCGGTTTGATGCGCTGCGCGAGCCATGCCCGGTACTCCTTCGGAGCGTACGAGCGGGTGCCGTAGTAGAGGTAGCTGTACTTCTCAACGAGGTGTGGATGCTCGCGCTCAAGCCATTGCATAAACCACTCTTTGGTGCCCGGCCGCAAATGCAGTGCCGTGTACAAAACGCTCGTCGCACCCGACTCTTTGACCAGCCGAAGTGCGTTGTCGAGGTGTGCCCTTGTGTCGGTGAGGAACGGCAGGATCGGCATCATAAACACAGCACAGTTCATGCCGGCCTCGCGCACCGCGGCGACCGTGGCGAGGCGCGCGGAGGCAGCTGGGGTTCCGGGTTCGATGGACTGCTGCAAAGCGTCATCCATGATCGCAATCGACATCGCGAGGTCGACGGGAACCTGCTGCGCGGCCTCGGCGAGCAAGGGTATGTCACGTCGCAGCAGCGTGCCCTTTGTGAGGATCGAGAAGGGTGTTCCCGAGTCGGCGAGGGCCGCGATGGCCCCGGGCATCAGTCGGTAGCGACCCTCGGCGCGCTGGTACGGGTCGGTGTTGGTGCCGAGTGCGACGGGGTGGCGCTGCCAGCTCGGTTTGCGCAGCTCTTTCGCGAGAACCTCGGCCACGTTGACCTTGACGATGATCTCGTTGTCGAAGTCTTTGCCGGCGTCGAGGTCGAGGTACTTGTGGGTGGCCCGCGCGAAACAGTAGACGCACGAGTGGCTGCAGCCGCGATAGGGGTTGATGGTCCAGCCGAAGGGAAGCGCCTTCGTCGCGCCGGGAACGTGGTTGAGCGCCGTCTTCGCGAGCACCTCGTGAAAGGTGATGCCCGCGAACTCGGGGGTGCGCACCGTGCGCACGACGTTGCTCAGGCGAACGAGGGCGTTGGGCGACTCGGAGTTGATCGCCTGCCCGTCCCAACGCATGCAATCATTCGAACATATGTTCGAAGGTTAAGCAAGAGATGGTTGAGTTAGGAGCGACAGCGACGTATCGAAACTGATGCGGGTTTCGATACGGCCGCGGGCGGCCTACTCAACCAACGAGATAGCCGTCTTCTCCGTGCGCAACAGAACGGTGCCCTCGGGCGACACGCTTGCCTCGCCAACGTTGACAACAACGCGTACGTCGCCGCGCGCGAGCGTGAAGACGTCGCCGTCAACTGTCGCGGCGATCGTGGAGAACCGCGGATCGGTGAGCTGCGGAAGTTCGCGGCGCAACCTGATGAGTTCGCGATACAGGTCGAGAAGCCGCGCGTGGTCGCCCGACTCGGGTTCGGCCCAGTCAAGGTGAGACCGCTCGAACGTCGCAGGGTCCTGCGGGTCGGGGACGACCGCCGGGTCCCACCCCATCTTCGCGAACTCGGCGATACGACCCTGTGCTGTTGCCTCGCCGAGCTCGGGCTCGACGTGTGACGTAAAGAACTGCCAGGGCGTCGACGCTCCCCACTCCTCGCCCATAAACAGCATCGGAGTAAACGGCGAGCACAGGTTGAGCACTGCTGCTATCGCGAGGCGCTCGAAGCCGAGCTCCGGAGAGAATCGGTCGCCGGTTGCCCGGTTGCCGATCTGGTCGTGGTCTTGCGCGAAGGTGACGAGACGCCAGGTCGCGACCTCGGCCGGAATCGGCGCCCCGTGCACACTCTCGCGAAAGCTCGAGTAGGTGCCGTTGTGAAAGAACCCCTGGGTGGATGTCGCGGCCAGCGCGTCGAGCGCCGCAAAATCTTCGTAGTAGCCAGTCGTCTCGCCGGTCACGGCGGTGTGAACGCTGTGGTGGTAGTCGTCGCTCCACTGGGCGGTGAGCCCGTAGCCGCCGGCCTCTCGCGGCAGGATGAGCTTCGGGTCGTTGAGGTCGGACTCCGCGATGAGCGTGAGCGGGCGCCCGAGGTGCGCTGACAGCGCGTCGACCTCTTCTGCGAGCTCCTGCAGGATGTGCTTTGGCGACTCGTCGAGGAGCGCGTGAACGGCGTCGAGACGCAGGGCATCGACACCGTAGTCGCGCAGCCACATGAGTGCGTTCTCGATCACGTAGGAGCGCACTGCCTTCTCGTCGAAGTTGACCGAGTCGCCCCACGTGTTCGAGCTACCGGTGCGCAGGTAGGGCCCGAAGCGCGGCAGGTAGTTGCCGCTCGGGCCGAGGTGGTTATAGACGACGTCTTGAACAACAGCGAGGCCGCGTTCGTGGCAGGCGTCGACGAAGCGCTGGTACGCCTCCGGTCCGCCGTAGCCCTCATGCACCGTGTACCAGGCGACTCCGTCGTAGCCCCAGTTGTGCGTGCCGCTGAACCCGTTGACCGGAAGCAGCTCGACGAAGTCGATGCCGAGCTCGACGAGGTAGTCGAGCTTGTCGATCGCCGAGTCGAGGGTGCCGTTCGGCGTGAAGGTGCCGATGTGCAGCTCATAGATGACGCTGCCAGCAAGCTGGCGACCGGTCCAGTGGGGTGTCGCGTGCCCGGGCACCGAACGCTCGACGACCGCGCTCGACGCGTGCACTCCGTCGGGCTGCCGACGCGAACGCGGATCGGGCAAGACTGTCTCATCATCGTCAATGAGGTAGCCGTAGCGCTGGCCCGGTGCGTCTGCGACATCCGAGGTCCACCACCCATCGGCGGCCTTGTTCATCGGCGACAGTGTGCCGTCGAGCGAGAGCGTCACACGTTGGGCTGCGGGCGCCCACAGTTCGAAAGTCACGAGAGCTCCTCTGCGGCCTGCACGGGAATCAACAGCGCAACCGGGTAGGTCTCGAGCAGCTCGGCGAGGCTGATGCTGCCGCCCTCGAACTCACGACCGGTGAAGACATCAACGTGCGGCCTTCCGGGAACGGTAATGGCCGTGTCGCGCCATCCACCCTCGCGTTCGAGGCTTACTGGCAGTCGGGTTGCGACGGTGACGGCTCCGCCGCGATCGAAGACGACCGCGTGGCGGGCACTTTCGCCGAGCGCCTCGAGCGGTGCGTAGCGCGTGAAAAGCTCGGGGTGGTCGCGGCGTACTCGCAGCGCGCGCGTCGTCACGAGCAGTTTTGCAGCACCCGTCGCGTCAATCGGCGGGTGAGCACCCTCGTTGATCGCCTCGAGATAGAGCCTGCGGATGTCGTAGTCGACGGCACGGCGGTTGTCGGGGTCGACGAGGCTCGTCTCCCACAGCTCGCTGCCCTGGTAGACATCGGGAACTCCGGGTGCGGTGAGCTGGATGAGCTTCGCAGAGAGCGAGTTCGTCCAGCCGTACTGCTCGATGCGCGCGACGAACTTGGGAACGATGTCGCTCGTGAAAGCGCTGTCGATGAGCTTGTGCATGCGTGCTTCGAACTCTTCGTTCGGGGCGGTCCAGGTCGTCGAGTTGCCGGCTTCGCGCGCAGCTTTGTCGGCGTAGTCGTGAAGACGTTCGGCCGATGCGGGCCAGGCGCCGACGATCGATTCCCAGAGCAGGTTCTCGAGTGGTCCGTCATCGAGCGGTGCACGCTCGCGGAGAGCGGCAAGGGTCGTGCGCCACTCGTCGGGCAGTTCGGAGAGCACGTTGATGCGCGCGCGGGTGTCCTCTCCGCGCTTGGTGTCGTGCGTCGAGAGGGTCGTCATCGAGGCGGGGAATCGCGCCTGGCGGTCGAGCTGGCGGTTGTGGAACTCCTCGACACCGATGCTGAACTCGCTCGGGTCGGCACCAACCTCGGTGAGCGAACCGAGTCGCGTGTACCGGTAGAAGGCAGTGTCTTCGACGCCCTTCGCCATGACCATGCCGCTCGTCTGCTGGAAGCGGATGGCGGCGGGCTCCGCCGGGTCGGAGAGAACCGGCACGAGCTCGTCGATTGTCGGAGCGAGCTCGGGGCGGGCGCGGCGGGCAAGATCCGCGGCCTCGTGCAGGTGCTCGAGGCCCGACGGAAGGTAGCTGCGATACACCGGGAAGCAGGCGAGAAGCTCGGCAATGGCGTCGGCCGTGTGCTCGGTGACCTCGTGATTGTCGGCAACATCGCGAACGAGGCGCTGAACCTCGGAGTTGAGGATCGTATCGGCGATCTTGCGCTTAGTGAGACGGATGAGCGTCGGCCACTCGACGGGCTGGGCGCGGCCGCGCAGCTCGGTGTCGATAGCGTCAATTCCGGCGCGACCCGCACGGTCGATGAGGATGCGGTCGATGTCGGCGAGGGCGTCATAGCCCGTCGTTCCGGCGACGGGCCAGAATGCGGGAAGCTGCTCGTCGCCCTCGAGGATCTTCTCAACGAGAACGTAGGCGTTGTCGGTGGCGACCGCGAGATTGTCGAGGTACCCGCCCGGGTCGAGGAGCCCGTCGGGGTGGTCGACGCGTAGGCCGTCGGCGAGCCCCTCGCGGAACCACCGAGTGATCTGCGCGTGTGACTCCTCGAAGACCCAGGGAATCTCGACGCGAATCGCGGCGAGCGTGTTGACTGCGAAGAAGCGACGGTAGTTGAGCTCGGAGTCCGCGCGCTGCCAGTGCACGAGTTCGTACGACTGGCGGGCGTGAACCTCGTGCGGCGTACCGCCCTCGGTGTCAGGGGCGAGCGGGTAAGAGTTCTCGTAGTAGTGAAGACGACCGTCTGAAACGGTGAGCTCCGCGTCGTCGAGCGAGCTGCCGAGCACGGGAATACGCAGTCGGCCATTGCCCGCTGCCCAGTCGATGTCGAACGCCTCGGCGTACCGCGAGAGGCGACCGTGCTTCAGCACATCCCACCACCACGCGTTCTGCTCGGGCTCGCTCACACCCACGTGGTTGGGCACGATGTCGATGAGAACACCGCGGCCCGCGTCATGCGCGGCCTGCGCTACGGCATCCAAACCTTCTGATCCACCGCGTTCGACGTCGATAGTCGAGTGATCAACGACGTCGTAGCCGTGCGTCGATCCCGTTGTCGCCTGCAGAACGGGGGAGAGGTAGACCCAGTCGGCCCCGAGCTCGGTGAGGTAGTCAACGAGCTCGGCAGCCGCCGCGAGCGGAAACTCGCTCGTGATCTGAAGACGGTACGTCGAAATCGGTACTGCCATTACTGGCCTTCCGGTGTCTGGAATGCCGCAGTGCCGACGCTCGAGTTGGTGAGCACCTGCAGCGACGCGGCGACCGCAGAGTCGAACTCGGGTGCGGTCTCGACGTGGGCGCGAAGAACGAGAGTCGACCGCGAGTGTGCGGTGATCGTCGCTCCCGCGGCAACGGGATCGGTCGAGACCGAGATGCCGGCCGTGTCGACGACGACCTCCCACTTCTCCGAGTATTCGTCGGGCGGCAGAACGAACTCAACGTCTTCGCCGTTCGCGTTGAACAGCACAAGGAAGTTGCGGTCGGTCACGCGCTCGCCGCGAGCATCACGCCCGCGGATGCCATTGCCGTTGAGGAAGATGCCGACAGCGCGGGCGAGAGGTGTCTCCCAGTCTTCGGGAGCCATCGCGTCGCCGTCGGTTGTGAGCCAGGCGATGTCGGGCAGCGGTTCGCCCTCGCCACGGCGCACGGGGCGACCGTCGAAGAAGCGGCTGCGACGGAATGTCGGGTGCTCCTTGCGCAGTCGCGCTACAGCCGCGACGAACTCGACGAGCGAGAGGTCGGCTTCGTCCCAGTGCACCCAGGCGATCTCAGAGTCCTGGCCGTAGACGTTGTTGTTACCCTGCTGCGTGCGACCGAGCTCATCGCCGTGCAGGAGCATCGGCACGCCCTGCGAGAGAAGCAGCGTTGTGATGAAGTTGCGCTGCTGGCGCGCCCGCTGCTCGAGGATTCCCGCGTCGTCGGTCGGGCCCTCGGCTCCGAGGTTGAACGACCGGTTGTGGCTCTCGCCGTCGCGGTTGTCTTCCCCGTTGGCGTCGTTGTGCTTCTCGTTGTATGACACGAGGTCGCGCAGCGTGAAGCCGTCGTGAGCCGTAACAAAATTGATGGATGCGACGGGGCGGCGTCCTGAGTGCTCGTAGAGGTCTGCAGAACCCGTGATCCGCTCGGCGAACTCACCAAGGGTCGAGGGCTCGCCGCGCCAGAAGTCACGAACTGTGTCGCGGTACTGGCCGTTCCACTCGGTCCACTGGGGCGGGAAGTTGCCGACCTGGTAGCCGCCTGGGCCAACGTCCCACGGCTCGGCGATGAGCTTGACCTGGGCGACTACCGGGTCTTGCTGCACGAGCTCGAAGAAGGTCGAGAGCTTGTCGACGTCGTAGAACTCACGCGCGAGCGTCGAGGCCAGGTCGAAGCGGAAACCGTCGACGTGCATCTCGGTCACCCAGTAGCGCAGGCTGTCCATGATGAGCTGCAGCGAGTGCGGGTTTCCGGCGTTGAGCGAGTTGCCCGTTCCCGTGTAGTCCATGTAGAACTGCTGGTCGTCGTCGACGAGGCGGTAGTACGCCTTGTTGTCGATGCCGCGCATGCTGAGCGTCGGGCCCTGGTGGTTTCCCTCTGCCGTGTGGTTGTAGACAACGTCGAGAATGACCTCGATGCCGGCATCGTGCAGCGCGCGCACCATCGCCTTGAACTCCTGAACCTGCTGGCCCAGGTCGCCGCCTGACGAGTAGTCGTTGTGCGGTGCGAAGAAGCCGATCGTGTTGTAGCCCCAGTAGTTGCTGAGCCCCTGCTTGAGAAGAGCATCGTCGTGAACGAACTGGTGAACCGGCATCAGCTCGACGGCTGTGATTCCGAGCTTCTGGAAGTGCTCGATCATCGAGGGGTGAGCGATGCCGCCGTAGGTTCCGCGAAGGTCTTCGGGAATAGCCGGGTTGAGCTCGGTGAGTCCCTTGACGTGGGCTTCGTAGATGAGTGAGTCGGCGTACGGGGTGCGCGGGTGACGGTCGCCTGCCCAGTCGAAGAACGGGTTGATGACAACGCCGAGCATCGTGTGTGCGGCTGAGTCGTCGTCGTTGCGCTGGGTCGGGTCATCAAAGCTGTAGGAGAAAAGCGACTGATCCCAGTCGATGCGACCGGTAGTCGCCTTCGCGTACGGGTCAAGGAGCAGCTTCGACGGGTTGAAGCGCTCGCCGTTTGCCGGGTCGTAGTTGCCGTGTACGCGGTAGCCGTAGCGCTGGCCGGGCTGCACCTGAGGCAGGTAGCAGTGCCAGACAAAAGCGTCGACCTCGGTTAGTTCGAGGCGTTGCTCGTTTCCTTCATCGTCAATGAGGCAGAGTTCGACCTTCTCGGCGGATTCGCTGAAGAGGGCGAAGTTCGTTCCGTTACCGTCGTAGGTCGCTCCCAGCGGGTAAGCGGAGCCGGGCCAGGGGTGCATTATTTCGTCGGGAGTGTCCACGGTACTCACCATAGGGAGGTTGAATGTGTTTAACCTCGTTTTGACCCCTCAACCCCAGTTGTTCACGACGAACGCTAGGGTTGGCCGCATGAACACGACCGCGTTGTCTGTTTCGATAGTTATTCCCGCGTTTAATGAGCGCGACACGATTTCAGCGTGTATTCTCGCCGCTCTCAACCAGACCGTCGCCGCGAGCGAGGTCATCGTTGTCGACAACAAGTCAACTGACGGCACGGGCGACATCGTGCGCGCTCTGCAGGTCGCCTATCCGGATGCCCCGCTCATCTACTTCGAGCAGAACGCCGAGCAGGGTCTTGTGCCGACCCGCAACTTCGGACTCGACCGGGCGCAGGGCGACATCATCGGCCGCATCGACGCGGACTCGGTTCTCGAACCGACCTGGGTCGCCGAAGTGCAGAAGGCGTTCGCCGACGACACGGTCTCAGCCGCGACCGGCCCCGTCATCTACTACGACATGCCGCTGCGACGCCTCGGGCTCAAGGCAGACGATGCGGTGCGCCGCGTGATGCTCGTGCTGTCGCGGGAGTATCACTTCGTCTTCGGAAGCAACATGGCTCTGCGCGCAACCGCGTGGCGCGACATCCAACCCCATGTTTGTCGGGATTTGAACGACGAACTTCACGAAGACATAGACATCTCGGTGCACCTGCACGAGCGGCACCACCGCGTTGCCTACGTCTCGGACATGGTCGCGGGGATGTCGGCTCGGCGCATCGACGACAGCCCGAGCGACTATTACTACTACGTCAACCGGTTCGAGCGCACCTACCAGCGACACAACGTGCGCAACCTCGGTGTTCGCGCGCCCATGTGGTTGCTTATTGCCGCGTATCCTGCCCTGAAGGCGGTTCGCAAGGGCCAGGAATGGAGAGCCAATGTTGTTGTCGAGTGAGATTCCCTCTGTCATCTTCGCGTTGACGAAGTTTCGTGAGGGGTACGCGACAGACGGCGTCGACAGCATGCTCGCGGCCGCCCGCACGGCTCTCGACTCGTGGGAGCGCGGCGAACGCCCCGCCCTGACGGCCGCTGATGTCGTGAACTCGCGTTTTCAGCCCACGAAGTTTCGCCAGGGCTACGACCAGGACCAGGTCGATGACTTTCTCGACACTGTCGTTCAGTCGCTGAGGTTCTACGAGGAACGATGACCTCGGTCGCCCTGCTGCGCGGAATCAACGTCGGCCCCTCGTCACGCATAGCGATGGCCGACCTGCGCGAGCTGTTCGAGCAGCTTGGCTGCACCTCGGTTCGCACACTTCTGCAGAGCGGCAACGTGCTCTTCGAGGGCTCAGCGACGGCCGCGCGCGTCGAGAAAGAAATAGTGTCGCGCTTTGGCTACGAATCGCGAGTGCTCATTCTGAACGCTGCGGCCTTCAGGCGGGTCGTCGCCGAAAATCCGCTAGTAGATGTCGCGCACGACCCTTCGAAGATGGTCATCACGTTTTTCGAGACGGTGCCCGACGGCGTCTCGCTGCCAACGGTCGAGCCGCCTGAACTGATCGCGCTCACCGACCACGCCCTGTATCAGTGGTGCCCCGACGGCATCCTCAAAAGCAGGGTCTCGCCCGCCTTCTGGCGCTCGCTCGGACCGCGGGTGACATCGCGCAACCTGCGCACGGTCGACAAGCTCCTGGCGCTGCTCGACGCCTGATCGGCCCGCGCTCGTCTCCCACCCGCCTGACACCGTCTCCGACCCGTCGTGCGCGCCCGCCGAACCGTCGAAAACTGCTCCAAGAATTGTCGCGAAGAGCAGTTTTCGACGGTTGAGTGCTTGTCGGCGCCTGGGTGCTGCCAGTAGATAGCGCCTAGCTCTTGTCGAGCACGAGACGCAGGCCCGTGTCGCCGCAGTCGACGGTCTCAGCGTCGATTCCGTCGAGGCGCAGCAGCGAACCCGTCGCGCGATGTGGGTCGGTCGAGACCACAACTCGCCCGGCGCCGTTGACGATCGTGGCCTTTTGACCGATCGCCCGCACCCACGGCAGCAGCATCCGCTCGATGTCTGTCACGTACAGGTCGGCCCCGACGACGCCGACCATCGCGCCGTTGTGCCTCGCGGGAGTCGTGAGGGTGAGCGTGTAGTCGTCGGTGCACAGGTAGTCGACGTAGGGGCCGGTGATGTGCCGGGTTCCGGTGCGCTCCGGCACGCGCCACCACTCGAGGTTTGTGTAGTCGCGAAACGCCTCGTCGCTCTCGTCTTCGACGGTCTCGAGCCTGCGGATGCCGGGCTCCGCAGCGCCGACACCAAAAGTGTTCGACTTGCCGAGCCACCACGCGAGGTGCCAGTCGGTGTCGGTGAGAAACTTCGGCGCCGCAACGAAGCCGGCGCCGATGACTATCGCGCCGGGGATCTCGAGCCCCGCGACGACGAGGGACTCGGCGAGACTATCGACCTCGCCAGCGGTAACGCGGCCGTTGCCCGTGACGACGAGTGTCTCGATGCGTGCGCGCCACTCGTCGATGTGCCCGAAGATCGCGCCGAAGGTCTCTTTGACAGCTGCGACGCAATCGTCGATCGCGGTCATGATCCGGTCTCGAGCTCGGCCTTGGCGTCGAGCAGCCACTCGATAGCCTCGGCGATGTGTGCGACCGTGCGGCGCCTGGCGAGTTCGCCGTTCATGTCGGAGATCGCCTCGACGACCGCGCGGTGTGATGCGCGACTGCGGTCGCGGTAGTCCTGGTCCCTCAGGCAAACCCAGAGAAGGGGAGCGAACTCGCCCTGCAACCGAAGTTCTTCTCGTACGAGACGGGCAGATTGCGAGAGCGCGGCTATCTCGAGCCGAAACGTGCCCTCGCCGCGTCGCGTCGAACCTTCGGACGCGACATCCACGTGCTCAATTGCCCGCTCGAGCTGCTCGATGTCGTCGGGTGTCGCTCGATCGGCAGCGAGCTCTGCGGCCATGGCAGCAATCGCCGAGTAGTACGCGCCCATGTCGCGCAGGTCGACGCGTGAAAGCTCTGAGATGCGCCGGTCGATTCCGATCTCGCGTTCGCCCTCAGCCGTGACGAAGCTTCCGCCGTCGCGACCACGCTTTGTCTCGACTAGACCCTTTTCGCGCAGGGCCTCGAGGGCTTCGCGTGCGGTAACCGTCGCGACGCCGAACTGACGGGCCATCTCGGTCTCGCTGGGAAGGCGCTCGCCGTGGCTCAGAAGCCCGAGCTCGATCGCGTCGGTGAGGCGCTGCTCGACGAGCTCGGCGCGTCCGGCAGCCACGAGCGGCGCGAACACCGCTGCGCGCGCGGCGGTTGCTGAGCGAATGGACTGGGGCACTGCGACTCTCCGGCTGCTCGTTGGGCGTGTGACATGACCGTAACACTCCCGAGACCTAGTAGACATCTGCTTCCATATGATTTGATACACGGAAGGTGAGGGAGTTCAGTGGCGACACCAGCAATACGACTCAGGGGTCTGACAAAGACCTTCGGCACTACCCATGCGGTCGATCACCTCGACCTCGACATCGCGCAAGGAGAATTCTTCTCGATGCTCGGGCCATCGGGCTCCGGCAAGACGACGGTTTTGCGGCTCATCGCGGGATTCGAACTTCCCACAGACGGCACAGTTGAGCTCTTTGGTGAGGATGTCACCAACCGGGCGCCATTCGACCGTGACGTCAATACCGTCTTTCAGGATTACGCGCTCTTTCCGCACATGACGGTGCTCGAAAACGTTGCCTACGGACTAAGGGTCAGAGGAATCGCGAAGAAGCAGCGCACCGAACAGGCGCGAGAGGCACTCGCGTCAGTGCGGCTCGAGAGTTTCGGCGATCGCAAGCCCGGGCAGCTCTCGGGGGGCCAGCGTCAGCGAGTCGCTCTCGCGCGTGCAACGGTCGTGCAGCCCAAGGTTCTGTTGCTCGACGAGCCGCTCGGTGCACTCGACCTCAAGTTGCGCGAGCAGATGCAGGTTGAGCTCAAAGAGATTCAGCGCTCGCTCGGCATCACTTTTATCTTCGTCACACACGACCAGGAAGAAGCTCTCACCCTGAGCGACAGGATCGCCGTTTTCAACAACGGTCGCATCGAACAGCTCGGAACTCCGGCCGAAATCTACGAGGGCCCGAAGTCGCCGTTTGTCGCCGACTTTGTGGGCACCTCGAACATCTTCGACAACGACGAGTCGATTGCGCTGCTGGGTGCGGGCGGTGTGCATTCGGTGCGCCCCGAGAAGCTCACGCTCACGCCCACCGCAGGATCGGGCATCTCACTCGGCGGCACGGTCTCCGAGGTCATCTACCTCGGCACGAGCACACGCATCATCGTGCAACTCGACGGCGGCAAGCGCCTGAGCGTTCTCGAGCAGAACGCCTCTGCCCGGGCAGCGGACGAGCGGGATGCCCGCACGTTCGTGAACATCCCGGCCTCCGATCTGGTGTCGCTTTCGCGCACTTAAGCCAACCCAGCCCCACCCCGGCTCCACCAGCAGTCCCACCCCACAGTCCCACCAACAGTCCCACCCCACAGTCCCACCCCACAGAAATGGAGAAAGAAATGCACAGCACTCCGATCCGGCGACCCGCGGCCTTTGTTGGCCTCGCGCTCGCCTCTGTAGCGCTCCTCACCGCGTGCGGCACGGCAAGTCCGGGCGGCGACGGTGGCGAGGCAGTTGACGAACTCGGCGAGACCGAGGGAAGCGTCTCGATTCTCGCCTGGCCGGGATACGTCGAAGACGGCACAAATGATCCGGCTGTCGACTGGGTGACCCCGTTCGAAGAGGCAACCGGTTGTATGGTCACGAGCAAGACCTACGGCACGAGCGATGAAGCCTTCAGCCTGATGAAGACCGGCGAGTACGACGTCGTCGCCGCATCGGGGGATGCCTCGCTGAGACTCGTAGCCGGCGGTGACGTGGCCCCGGTCAACACCGATCTGCTCGAGAACTACGACGCGATCTACGACTTCCTGAAGATGCAGTCGTGGAACAGCGTCGACGGTGTCTCATACGGGATCCCGCACGGTTACGGCGCAAACCTGCTGATGTACAACACAGACGTCTTTGAGACCGCTCCCACCTCGTGGGATGTCGTCTTCGACAAGTCGAGTGAGTACGCGGGCAAGGTCACGGCATACGACTCGCCGATCTACATCGCCGACGCGGCCGTGTACCTCATGGCGCACAACCCCGAGCTCGGAATCGAGAACCCCTATGCTCTCGACGAGACACAGCTTGCCGCGGCCGTTGAGCTGCTCAAGAACCAGCGTGCAAACGTCGGCGAATACTGGAGCGACTACCTCAAGGAGATTCAGGCGTTCGAGACCGGCGACAGTGTTGTCGGAACGACGTGGCAGGTCATTCAGAACTCGGTGACGACGGGTAACACCGACGTAGTGCTTCCCGATGAGGGAACCACCGGCTGGTCGGACACCTGGATGATCGCCTCAGAGGCAGCGTCGCCGAACTGCGCATACGCGTGGCTCGACTACATCGCGAGCCCCGAGGCCAACGCCGCGGCGACCGCGTACTTCGGTGAGGCACCCTCAAGTGATGCTGCGTGTGACTTCCGCGAAGACTGCGAGAGCTACCATGCGGGCGACGAAGAATACGCCTCGCAGATCTGGTACTGGTCGACACCCATCGCCGAGTGCCTCGACGGTCGCACCGACGTCGAGTGCACCGACTACTCGGCCTGGACGACTGCCTGGTCGGAGATCAAGGGCTAGTGAGCACCTCTACTCGTGCAGTGGTCGCGCCCCCGCGCGCGACCACTGCACGGCGGATCTCGACCTTCCTGAGCAGCCACGCGAGGGCGAGGCTTGCCCTCCTGCTTTCCGCGCCTCTCGCGTGGCTCGTTCTCGTCTACATCGTCGCGCTCGCGGCGCTGCTCATCACGGCGTTGTGGAGTGTTGATAGTTTCTCGGGCGAAATTACCCAGAGCTGGAACCTCGACAACATCATCACCGTGGTCACCGGTTCGCTCTACCAGGCGGTCACGCTACGCACGATCGCCATTGCTGCACTCGTGACGATCGTCGATATCGCGATCGCGCTACCCATTGCGTTCTACATGGCGAAGGTCGCGTCGCCTCGCGCGCAACGCATCCTTGTTGTCGCGGTGCTTATGCCGCTCTGGGCGAGCTACCTCGTCAAGGCCTATGCGTGGCGGTCGGTTCTCGCCGAGGGCGGACTGCTCGATTCCGTTTCGGGCGGCAATTCGCCGGGCTATGGCATGCCCGCGACAATCATGACGCTCGCCTACCTCTGGCTGCCGTACGTGATTCTGCCGATCTACGCCGGGCTCGAGCGTGTTCCCAACAGCCTGCTCGAGGCATCCAGCGATCTTGGTGCTTCGACGGGTCGCACGCTGAGGCTCGTCGTTCTGCCGATGCTCTGGCCGGCGATCATTGCTGGCTCGATCTTCAGCTTCTCGCTCTCGCTCGGCGACTACATCACCGTCAACATCGTCGGTGGAACCAACCAGTTGCTCGGCAACCTCGTTTATACAAACGTCGGCGCGGCAAACAACCTGCCGCTCGCCGCGGCGATCTCGCTCATCCCGATCGCGATTATGTTCGTCTACCTCGCCGCCGTGCGACGTACCGGTGCCTTGGAGAATCTCTGATGCGACTCTCTCGACCCGCGCGCTTTGTGCTCGGCAGCCTTACGGGGCTCGTGCTCGCGATCATCTACCTGCCGTTGCTCGTGGTGTTCGTCAACTCCTTCAGCACGAGTCGCAACCTCACCTGGCCGCCTCCGGGATTCACTCTCGAGTGGTGGGGGCGCGCGTTCAACAACGCCGGGGCGCTCTCCGCGTTGTGGACGAGCGTGCAGATCGCCCTCGCCTCGACCCTCATCGCGCTTGTACTCGGAACGCTCATCTCGATGGCGCTGCAGAGATTCACGTTCTTCGGCCGCGACTTTGTGAACCTGCTGGTGATTCTGCCGATCGCCCTGCCCGGCATCGTCACGGGTATCGCTCTCAACAACTTCTTTCGCACGATTCTCGACGTGCGGCTGGGCATTCTGACGATCATCGTCGCGCACGCGACGTTCTGCATCGTCACGGTGTTCAACAACGTGCTCGCGCGACTGCGACGCATGGGGACGTCGCTCGAAGAGGCGTCGGCCGATCTCGGGGCGGGAGTGTGGACCACCTTTCGCCTCGTCACTTTTCCGCAGTTGCGATCGGCGCTCTTCGCGGGTGGCCTTCTCGCGTTCGCGCTGTCGTTTGACGAGATCATCGTCACAACGTTTACCGCGGGTGCGGGTCTCACAACCCTGCCGATTTGGATTCTCGACAATCTCTTCCGCCCAAGCCAGGCGCCGATCGTCAACGTGATCGCGGTTGTTCTTGTGCTCGTTTCGATCATCCCGATCTACATCGCGCAGCGGATAGGCGGACAGGAGCAGGTGACCCGCTAGGGTTATCTCTGAACACGGGAGTCCGGTGATGCCGGGCTGAGAGGAAGCTTCTCCAAGCTTCGACCGTCGAACCTGATCTGGATCATGCCAGCGCAGGGAGGCAATCTCTTCTAACCCGTGCCCTCTTTATCGAAAGGGCACGTACAGTGCAGAAATATCTCGTCGTCGCGGTCGCCGCGGCGCTCATCCTCACCGGTTGTTCGTCAAC
>Ga0247740_1000437_pt1 | contig 20531 bp, 14 predicted proteins | sample UWRJL148409B2_FD_180942 | JGI IMG/M metagenome (GOLD analysis project Ga0247740, IMG submission 180942) | Plant litter microbial communities from Arlington Agricultural Research Station in Wisconsin, United States - UWRJ-L148-409B-2 | ecosystem: Environmental > Terrestrial > Plant litter >...
ACCATCGAACGCGTGTTCAAGGCCCACGGTCTCCGCGTATTCGATGTGGAGCAGCTCCCGACTCACGGTGGCTCGCTCCGCATCTATGCGACGCACATCCAGGGCTCTCCGCACGCCGAAGGCCCGCGCGTGGAAGCGCTACGCCAAGAAGAAGCCGCCGCCGGCCTCGCCAACTTGGATACGTACTCCGCCTTCGAAAAGCAGGTTCAGAAGACCAAGCGCAACCTGCTCCGCTTTTTGATCGACGCAAAAGAACAGGGCAAATCCGTCGTCGCCTACGGTGCGCCCGCCAAGGGCAACACCCTGCTCAACTACTGCGGCGTAAAAACGGACCTGATTGACTACACCGTCGATCTCAGCCCGCACAAGCAAGGCCGCTACCTGCCCGGCACGCGCATTCCCATCCACGCGCCGAGTCGCATCGCCGAGACCAAGCCGGACTACCTGCTCGTGCTGCCCTGGAATCTGCGCACCGAGATCAGCGCGCAGATGTCTCAAATTCGCGAATGGGGCGGGCGCTTCGTGTTCCCGATCCCGACGTTGGAAGTGGACTGATCAGGTTGGGTCTATGCCTCGAACAGGGTCACTAGTCTTCTCGACCCGAGTGCGACGCACGCCGTTGTCATTAGTCTGCTCGGTGGCGTCGCGATCGCGTTAGCAAAGCCCGAGTTGCATGGTGGCCAGCCTACAAAGGCGGCCACAATGCGCCCGCTCCTGCGACTCGACGCCTACATTGGAGCGGGCATGTGGGTAATTTACGTTCTGTGTACGCTAAACAGCCCACGAATAAGTAGCAACCGCGCACAATGATCACGCGTGCTGGTCCAGCAGTGACAAAGTACCTCACTCGCGCAAAACGCGACGCCCCAAATCCGGGCGCTTTTCAATAGTTTTATTGTCGGCACGAGGGGTGCACCTTGCGGCCGCAAATGCGGACAGTACTTGCGCACGAGCCACATCTCAATGTGCCGTCTTTAACGAAATTTCAATGCGGACTGAGCGACGTACCGAATCGCTCGTCTCTGAAACACCGGAGTTGCGACAACGCCTTCGACGTGCTCCCCAAGAGGGTGAGCGTCACTGCGTTGTTGAGCCTGCGGGCTCTATTCCTCCTCGTAGTCGCACTCTGGACAATTGCGTGCGGCTCGAACAGTCCCGAGGCTGTCGCTGCGAGTCAGCAGAACCTGACGGCCATCGTCCAGATCAACTCTGGCGGCGGAGCCGTCGCGCCGTTCGCTGCAGACTCGGCATTCACCGGGGGCTTCGCGTATCCCGCGAGTTCAACGGTCGACACGTCGGGAGTCGCCAACGCCGCGCCGACCGCCGTTTATCAGACCGAGCGCTATGGCAACTTCAGCTATAACGTCGGCGGTCTCACGGCGGGTATGTCCTACACCGTTCGTCTGCACTTCGCCGAGACGTACTGGTCGAGCGCAGGCAAGCGGGTCTTCAACGTAAACATCAACGGTACGCGGGTTCTGACGAACTTCGACATCTTTTCGCTCGTCGGCGCCAACAAGGCTCTAGTTAGGGAGTTCACTGCTGTCGCTACCGCGAGCGGCCAGATCTCGGTCACTTATGCGACGGTCGTCGACAGTGCCAAGTCGAACGCCGTCGAGATTTACTCCGCAGGAGGCGCCGCCAATCAAGCACCGACGATCTCGACGGCCGCAAGTGCAAATCCCAATCCTACGACCGGCACCACGTCTAACCTGAGCGTCCTCGGGGCGGACGACGGGGGTGAGGGCGGCCTCGTCTATACCTGGGGCGCAATCGGTTCACCTCCAGCGCCAGTTACTTTCTCGGCGAATGGCAGCAACGCCGCTAAAAACTCGACCGCAACATTTACCACACCGGGCAGCTACACCCTCCAGGCGACGGTTCGCGACCAAGCGGGTCTCAGCGTCACAAGTAGTGTCGTCGTCACCGTACAGGCTCCTCCAACCTCGACACCGGCCGCCTACCGGATCAACTCCGGTGGTGGCGCAGTAGGCACGTTCGAAGCGGATCGCCTCTACAGCGGTGGCTCGCCCTTTTCTGCCGCCAACGCGGTCTCGACCGCGGGAGTTACTAATCCCGCGCCCGCTGCCGTCTATCAAACCGAGCGCTACGGAAATCACTCATACACGGTACCTGGACTCACGCCCAACGCCGGATATCTGGTGCGCTTGCACTTCGCGGAGGTTCATTGGGACGCTGCGGGGAAGCGTCTGTTCAACGTTTCGATTAACGGCAGCCAGGTGCTTGCCAACTTCGACATCTTCGCGAGTTACGGTCGGAATCAAGCTGCTGTCCGCGAGTTCTCCGCGCTCGCCAATGCGAGCGGCGCAATCGTCATCCAGTACACGACGGTCGTCGACAACGCGAAGTCGAGCGCGATCGAAATTATATCCAGCTCCGGCTCGACTGGCACTCCGCCCACCGTCGGCACCCCAGCGACTAGCGCCCCGAGCCCCGTCGTCGACAGAACATCGACACTGACTGTACTCGGCAGTGATGATGGCGGAGAAGGACAACTCACGTATACGTGGGCGACGACGGGGACACCCCCTGCCGCCGTGTCATTCTCCGTGAACGGCAGCAATGCGGCGAAGCGAACCACGGCAACGTTCTCCAAAGCCGGGAGCTATGCCCTGTCGGTAACAATCCGCGATGCTGGCGGCAATCAGGTGACTAGCAACGTTACGGTCGCGGTCAGCCAGACACTGCAGACGCTCAACGTTAGCCCGGCAAGCGCCACGGTCGCGCCGAGCGCATCGATGCAGTTCAGCGTCGCTGCTCGCGACCAGTTCGGAAACGCGATGACGGCGCCCACGACCACCTGGAGCGTCAGCGGCGGCGGCAGTATCAACTCTAGCGGTCTGTTCAGGGCTGGCAGCACCAGCGGTGGACCGTTCACCGTTAGCGCAACGGCCGGCGGAAAAGTCGCGACCGCGAGTGTTCAGGTCAGACAATCGTCGGGTACGCCCACTCCCAGTGGAACGGAACTCGTCGTCAGCTGGACGTCTACTCGTCAGACAATCGAGGGCTTTGGTGCGGCCGACCCCCAGTTCTCCGACTTTGCGGTGAATGACGGCGCATTTCCCGATCCAGCAGCGGACCTGCTTTTCTCACCCACGAGCGGCATCGGCCTCACGCTCTTGCGGGTCGGGATCAACCCGCAAGGCAGCAACTGGGCCGCGTGGAGCAACGCGACGAAGGCAGCGGCTCGCGGCGCACGTGTCTGGGCAACCCCTTGGTCTGCCCCCGCGTCCATGAAGGATAATCAGTCGACCGTGAATGGCGGGCATCTGTTGCCGGGTAGCTATGGCGCTTGGTCGGACATGCTCGTGAACTTCGCGCGGCTAATGAAGCAAAACGCAGGCGTCGACCTGTACGCCATCTCAGCGCAAAACGAGCCGGATTTCTCTGCATCTTACGAGTCGATGCTGTTCACCAACAGCGAGATGGTCAACTTCGTGAAGGTCCTCGGGCCGAAGCTAGGCGCCTTGAGCCCACGCCCGAAGCTAATCGTCGGCAACTACAGCAACTGGGACAACCTGAGTCCGCAAGTCGCGGCAATCGAGGCCGACCCGGCGGCGCTGGCCCAAGTCGACTTCTACGGCAGTAATCAATACTACGGTACGCCAGACCCGGAAACGGGCGTTCGCCCAGTTTGGGAAATGGAATGGGCAACGTTCGATGGCTTCGACCCCAGCATCGGCAATGCGCTCAATATGGCGAAGAAGGTGCACGAAGCGCTGACCGTCGCCAACGTTGCGGCTTGGCACTATTGGTGGTGCCGTGTCTACGCACCAGACGGCGGCGCCGATAACCAAGGGCTACTCGGCGGCAACGACGCTCCGTCGAAGCGCCTCTGGGCGCTCGGCAACTGGAGCCGTTTCGTACGCCCGGGCTTCGTGCGCATGACCACCGAGGGCGGTCCATCGGGCGTCTATATCTCCGCCTTTCGCAATCCGGCAAACGGCACCTTCTCTGTAATCGCGATCAACGACAGCGGCTCGGCGAAGACTTTCGGCATTAGTCTCGCCGGCGCAACTCCGGGGAACGTGGTGCCTTGGCGCACTTCAGCGGCGGACAACTTGGCTCAGCTGAGCCCGGTCACGCCGTCCGGCGCTCGCTTCAGCGTGACGGTGCCCGCTTCGAGCGTGACCACGTTCGTCGGCACCGGCAACTGAGCGGAGAGGCATGGTCCGACGATGCGATCAGCGTATCGCGCGTCGGACCCCATCCTCGAGCTTCGTCGCCAGCTCGCTGGGTGAACCGATCAGCCGAATGCCTGCGCTGAGCACGCCCTTCGCGAGCAACTCCGAATCGATTTGCATACCGATCCCAGCCAAGTTCTTGTTTTGAAATTCCCAAAACTTGCGGCGCTTGTTGCGGCGCACGCGGTCTTTGAGCCAGACTTCGCCGAAACCGCGATACATGTCCGCTGAAACCTGAGCGAGGCGGGTCTCGAACTCTTCGGGAGTCAAAAGGTCGCGGCCGTATTGCTGCAGTTGCAGATACATCAGCAAGAACCAATGATTGAAATGGCTCGCTTCGTCCGTGATCGCGCCTTTTTGATAGCGGCTGTACGAGAGCACCTGATGGACGAAGCCAAAGTCACGTCCAACCAGCAGACGGAAGGCAACGTCGACATCGAAGAAGAAGCGATCTTCCGGGAAAAATTTGGGAGAGCGCTGTCGCACCGCGTCGGCGCGGTACATGACGGTAGACTGGCTTCCAAACGGGAACACGGTGCCCAGGAGCTGCCAGCGACAAGCTTCACGCCCGGAGAAGACACTTTCGTACACCGGTACCCCGAAACAATCCGGAGTGGTCTCTATCAACCGGTATGCACTCACCAAGTCGACGCGCGGATTGGCATCTGCGAGTTCGGTCATTCTTCGGAGGCACTCCGGGTACAGCCAGTCGTCCGCGTGCACCATCTTTAAGTATTTAGAGGTGGGCGCGATTTGCTCGTACGCGAAGTTGAAGTTCTGCACCTGCGGCAAGAACGTGGGCGGTTGCACGATGCGAATGCGCGCGTCGGTGGCGGCGTAGTCACGCGCAATCTGCTCCGAGCGATCTTTACTGTGATTGTTGCAGATCAGGTATTCGAACTCTTGGTGAGTCTGAGCCAGCACGCTTTTGATGCACTGCTCCAGGTAAGTTTCGCCGTTGTACACGGCGGTGATAACACTGACCAACGACTCGCTCATGCATGCTCCAGTGGTTGCACGCGGCACGCTACGCGCCGCCCGAGCCCTTGGCCGGCGCGTACACTTGCCGCTCACGGTCGAGCGGGTAACGGAGCGACCTCGAGGCACCGGTCAAAAGCGATACGATGCCACCGATGCCCGTGGGCCGTTTGCCGGTCATGACCGAGCTCAGGGCATGCTTTGCGTGCAAGGCGAAAAAATTCGCGAACAAGCTCACGCCGCCGCGGGTTCGCAATCGCAAGTGTTTGGTGAATACGGCGCCCGTCGCAAACAAGTATCCGAGCAAAAGTCCGCGCGCCGCGTCCCCTTCGCGCACGCCAAGGTGAAGCAGCGTGACTTCGACAGGATTGACGATCTTGCAACCGGCGGCGATAGCTCGAATCGCAAGGTCGACTTCTTCACCGGCTTTGAACGTGGCACCGGGGCCCAGCAAAGTGTCGAAAGCGCCGACGCGGTCGAAAACACTCCGCCGCACGCTCATGTTCGCGCCGATGCCCCAGTTATCTGTCGCTTTGGGATATGCGCCTTGGTACACGCGCTGGTTCGGCTCGTAGTCGGCCGCAAACCCGACTCCTTTCAGCTCTTCCGGAATTGCGACACGGCCGAATAGTACGTCCGCGCGGGGATCTGCATCGAATACACCCGCAATTTGCATCACCCAGTCGGCCGGCACTCGGCAGTCGTCGTCGGTGAACGCGAGCAACGGCGCACGTGCCAACGCGATGCCGGCGTTGCGCGCGGCGGCGGCGCCCCGGCTGCCGCTTGCCTCGTAGCGCAAACGAGCGTCTTGCAGATAAGGCTCGAGCGCGCGCCGTGATGAATCGTCGTCACTCTGGTCGACGACGACGAGCTCGAAGCCAGGACTCTGATTCGCCAATATGGACGCGACACACGGACCGATCTGGTCAGGGCGATTCCGTGTCGGAACGACTACTGAAACCCTTATCTCTTCCATTGGCGGCGGCTCGACGGAAGCAGATCATGCTTCATCTTCGTGGTATCGCTGGTCCACGGCTCTGTCAAGCTTGGGGCATGCGCATTCCGGGTGGCGCGCTCGGGTAGGTTGCGCTGTTTGCTCTCTGGCTTTAGCATCGCGTGCTGAATGGCTCGACTCGCGGTAGTGATACCGACCCGCAATCGGGGTGATCAAGCGGCAGCGGCGGCTCGCGCCGTGCTCGAGGATCCGACCGAGTTCGATCTGGTGGTGGTCGATCAGAGCGACAACGAAGAGACCGCAATCGCGTTGAGTGTGATTGCAGATCCGCGACTCCGGGTAATCCGCTCCGAGCTGCGCGGCGCGAGCAACGCGCGCAACCTGGGCGTCGCGAACACGAACGCGCCGGTCATCGCCTTTACCGATGACGACTGTCGACCCGAACCAGACTGGGCGTCCTCGGTGCTCCGCGTTTTCGACGAAGATCCGCAAGCGGCGTTGCTCTTCGGCCGCGTGCATCTGCCGCCGAAGGGCGAGGACGACTATGCCGCTTCCTTCGAACCCAAGGAGCGACTCCAGCACGGGGTTCCCCTACCGGACGGAGACTTGGGCATCGGCGCCAATTTTGCGATCCGTCGCCATGTGTTGAGTTCGCTAGGTGGTTTTGATCCGTTACTCGGCCCGGGTGCACCGGCCTTTCGCGGCGCAGAAGAGACAGACCTGCTGATTCGCGCGCTACACGCCGGGTATCGCGTCATCAACGCTGCCGAGTGCAATGTGCTTCACCTCGGCATCCGAACGGGCGCAGACGTGCGACCTCTACACGTCGCCTATCAATTCGCGGTTGGAGCAGCATTCGGCAAACACGCTCGCCTCTCGGGATCTGCCGGCATTCGCGATGCCGCCCGCTGGGTGGATTTTTACGTTCGGCTCTCGTTGAGCGACCTACTCAAACTCGAGCGGCCACGCGCAAGCGTGCTGGTCTATTTCGTGACAGGGGCACTCGCCACGTTCCGCTACGGAATCGATCGAGAGAAGTCCGCCTTTCGCACCCGTTCGACGACTTTCACGAGGTAGCAGCGCTCCCACTCGCACTCCGGGCGCATCGTCCCCGTTTGGCTGAATGGTCGATCATTCGAACGTGCGTAAAAGCCGCCTTCCGCGAGCACGCCCGTACGCCCGGAGTGAGTCGGATTGACTTGCACGAAGCGCAGCGTAAATTATGTGAAATGGTCGAACGCGCGAATACCCGAGCCGGCGGAGCACCGAGTTGCTGAGGCGGCGAGACTTTGACTGGATGGCCAACTACGTCCGCTTCCTCGTGAAGATGGGCGTCAAGCACCCGCACACTCTCGCGAAGGGGTTCTCGGCGTGGAGTCGCTACGAGTTTTTGCCGGGGCGTACGGAAGCCAAGCCAACTGGCTTCCCCGTGCTGCAATGCACGGACGTCGAAGAAGCCGCCCGCACTTTTTATCGCAACGGATTCGTCGTTCTCGCGGAGGCACTGACCGCCGCGGAGGCAGAGGAGCTCAAAGAGATCGTCAAGCGTAAGGCTGATGAAACTCTGCGTTCGCTGGAGGCGGGATTGTTGCCCCCCGAACCGGGGCACGGCGACAAGCGCTACTCGTTCGGTGACTACGGGCACAGCCCCGAATGGGAGTACCTGGCCTCGAATGAACGAGTATTAGGCGTGCTCAAAGCGATTTGGAAGGGCCGCCCGTTTCGGGCCGTCGCCGCCGGCGGAGACTTCGTTTTTCCGGGCGGTACATATCAGCCACTCCACAATGACATGGCTTGGCGCGCCGCCGGAGAAGAACTCCCCCGCGTCGTGACCGTGAATTACTACGTGAGTGATATCGAACGGATCAATGGTCCCATTCGCCAGGTGCCTGGTACTGCTCGCTTCCCCGTGCCCAATCAAGTGGTTGCCAAGTTCGAGCCGGGATGGATGAAAGAATCGGTGGTCACGGGTAAACGCGGATATGCGGTGATCCGAGATCCCAGGGCCTGGCATGGTGGCACGCCGAACAACTCGAGCGAGGTCAGGTACATGCCCAATTTGGAGTACGTTCTGCGCGACGCCCCACTGCACGAGGTGTTGGGCTCTGCGGTCCTGAACCAGTTGAAACGAGGCAAGTGGATCGCAGAGTTCGCGAACGACTCGACGAGCTGATCTGAAGACCGGATCCGGGGCAGTCGAAGATCGATCGACTCGCTCTTCGAGATGCCGCAGCTAGAGGATTGGCGCTTGCTCAGTCGCCTTGGGCATCATGCTCAGGAAGTGGACGACGTGCTTACCAATGTCGGCCGTGTAAACCAGGGAGAAGTCGAAGCGCTCCATGCCCGCTAACGGGTCCAACGCCTCTCGCCCCACCAAAGTTTCGAGGATTTCGCGTTCGCCAACGGGTCGGCGAAAACTAGCGCTCTGTTCGTTAGCGTATGCCCAATACTGTACCGAGCTCATGATTCGAAATCCTCGGCGGTAGCCGACTTCCAGGCACCGGTCACGTCGACACTCCGGATAGGCCTCGGCATCGATTGCCAGGCCGGTGCCGCTCATCGTCGGTACGTTCAGGGAGTAGGCCATGAAGCCGTCGTCGTATTCGTAGATGCCTGCCTCGGGCGCTCGTCGCGCCAGTTCTTTGCTGATCTCGAGGCGTTTTTGCCAAAATTCATAATAAACGTCGCCATAAGTCGCGCTGACCTTTTGATTCACGACGGCATTGCCCTGCATCATGAGAAACCCGGCCGCGGCTACGGCCGCGAGTGCGCCTCCCGCCCAATGCTGCTGCTGCGGCGTGACTCGCTTTAGGCAGGTAACGATAGGGTTAGTCACGACGAGGATTGGCAAGCTCGGCGCAATCAGACAAACCAGCGCGAAGAGCAAGCGAGGCGTATTGTGGGCGGTCAGCGCGAGCACGATGCCCAAGGCAAGCACGATTCCCGCAGCGAGTCTCAGAGCGAGGCGCACGCGCGCAGCCGAAAGCGCGGCCACCCGGGGTCGCCTGAACTCGAGTGTCCGAGCCAGGACGAACAGAGACAGCAGATTGGTGATCGCGATGGCCACGACGAAGTACCAGTGCCCCTGCGACAGAAACGGTACGCTGACGAGGTTGTAGCCGCACTTGAGCACCACGTAGCCAGCGAAGACCGCCAGAACGTTGCGCAGGCTGCGCTCATCTTCGCCTCGGTCGCGCGCGGCTTCGGACAAGAAGCAGTGAAGCAAGAATGCAATTGCCACGGCCAATGGCACACACAGTTGAAGCGCCCGCCAGTTGAAGGCGTCCCACATGAACAGCTGCCGACTACTGAGTAATTTGGTGGGGAATAGGCACTGCAAAGCATCACGCAGGTTGCCGAATAGCGCGCCCGAGTCGCGCTTCATGCTGGCGCTGACCGGGAGCAGCGCGTGCACACTGCGCCAATTGTAGAACAGGTAACCCACCAAGGTGAGCGCCGGGATCGCACCCACGGCGCACGCCGTCTGCCATAGGGGGCGCACGCTTCGAGACAAGAACAGAATGCCGATCCCGAATGCGGCGAGCAGGAAGATATCGTCGAGCCGCGCTAGAAAACTGATCGAGAATAGGCCGGACAGAAAGCACAGCGACCCGAGCGACCAGGTTTGGAACTCAGGCCGGCGCAAGAGCAGCCACGCCAAGAGCCCGAAGCTGAAAACGGAAAGGCTCGACTCCATACCGTTGGCGAATGTCCAGGGGGCCGCTTCCGTCGGGTCGATTGTCGAAACCAGCAATTTCGAGAGGCAAAGATCGTAGACCCCTGGTACCGTGCACAGCAAAGCGACGAGGCGCGAATCGACGAGGCGACTCGCGGCCATTGCCAAAAAACCCACGCCCAGCGCCACGAGGCCTCCGGAGAGGCAGTAGACCGCAAATAGCTGCGCATCCGACGGCTCCGCGCTGCCTTGCCAAGCGAAGAGCGCAGTCAACAACCACTGCCACAATGGATGAAAACCATTGGTGGCATGGGTGCCGTCGTAGGTGAAGAACGGTGTGTCGCCAGATCGGCGGGCCACATTCAAATAGTAGAAGGCGTCGCTTGCGAAGAACTTGAAGGGCGCCGCAAGCCCGTAGCGCGCGCGAGCAAGCACGAGGGGGTATGCAACTGCCGCCACTCCGGCAACGAACGACAGCGCATCACCGAGCCGTTGTTGGCGTGGGGTGCGGGGTTGGACGGGCATATGGTGGGGTAGAATCTTAGCAGGTCGCACGTGGCGCTAGGCAAGAGCGAACATGGCGACCGTCGCGCACGAGCCGATCACTGGCTTTCTCTCACCCTCATTCATACCCGCGTTTCAGCAGGGAGAGCGCGGCCGAAACATGCTTGTGGCTATCGGCGAACGAACGGCGGATGGTGGCCGCGTGTAACGCGTGCTTGATGTGTTGCCCTGCCGCATTCAAGCGCGACGGACCAAAACGGGGAACCTCGAGCCGCCCCCGCGCTGAGCTCGTGCGTGGCGCCGCCATCGCATCACGGAAAAGGGGGATGACGCTCTGCTCGTGCGCGGCCACCGAATATTCGCGCGCCACGAAATCCGCTCCGGAGCTAGCCATGCGCAGGTACTCCGCCTGCCGTTCGTCCCACGAACGCAGTAAGTCGGTAACTACCGCACAGTAGGTCTGCACGTCACCCTCCGGGACGGTGATGGCATGCTCGGCAAAGAACTCTTTACCCGCGAAGCCGTCGAACCCGACCACCAAGCATCCGCTGGCCATGGCCTCCGCCGGTGGGAGCCCGAACCCCTCTCGATGACTGAAGCTGAGAAAGATCGACGAAGAGCGAATCCGTTCTGCGGCGGCCTGCTCGTCCAGACCGTCGATGGGCAAAACCTCCCAACCTTCCAACGCGCCCGTAACGCGGAGTAGCGCGAGCACCTCGGCGGACTCGGATTTTCGCTTGCGTGGCATGTAGGAGACGGCGCGGCGTCTTTCCCCGCGAGGGTGATACATCTGCGAATCGATTGCGACGCGAACTCGATCGACTCGAGTGTCAGGAAATGCCCGCCGCAGATAGCTGGCATTGTCTTCTGATACGACGGTCGTACACCAGACGTCTGGGTGTTGATACGCGGCGCGAGTATCATGCTCGGACAAGCCCCACAGGAACGTGGTGTACGCATTCTGATTGAAGATGATCTTTGGTACCCCCGGCGCCAACGTGAAAACCAACCCGATGAGCTCCTCGGGAATCACGATTAAGTCGTCCTGCATCGCGTGCGTATGCTCGGCGTATACGACCGTGGTCTCGTTCGCGAACCAACGGCAACGGAAGCCGTCATCGCGATGCACAACGGCGGCGGGAATACCGGCTTCGTTGAGCGTGTCCACAAGGCGATAGTGTTGACGAACCCCACCCACCGCAGTTGCTAGGTCAGGAGTCAATACATATACCGTACCCATCACGATCTCCTGCTGCTCGGGCACGTGGGCCGCCGATCGAGACGACTATGCCGCAACCACGGCTGAATCCGCTAGCTCTTCTCGCCGAGTAGCTGGGCCGCCATCGAGCTCGTCAAGTCGTGGTCATCAGCTGATTTCGGACGGGCGACGCTGATGGAGCGTCCGTCCTTCGCGCAAATCGTCCGAGCATCCACGGGCCGCCGACGCGGCGCTGCATGGGGGTTGACGAGCCCTAGTGGAAGGGTAACTTCTGGCTGAATGTGTGAGACAAATCGCGCGCTTGTCGACGCGCACGGAGAGCTCGGCCGCTCCCATCTGAAGCCCCGGCGAACCGACGCGCGCGTCGAACCGCGACGGAACTAGTCGCGGCCGTGGCCAACACGGACGAATCACCCGGATCAGCTGGCCCGCAACGCGATGGCATGGTGCAGCAGAGCGACACGCACGAGCGCTCGCAGAAACGACTGATCAAGAACACGCTCTATCTGGGCATCGCGCAGACCGCGACGATTCCACTCTCGATAGTCAGTAACGCTCTCTTGGGACGCTACCTCGGGCCATTGGAGTTTGGTCAGTTGTACGTCGCGTCGACGCTGTGCGGCTTCGGCGCATTGGCCTTCGAATGGGGTCAAACGGGCGCGGTCCCGGCGCTGGTCGCGCGTGACCGCGCCCGCGCAGGCATTTACTTGGGTACGAGTCTCGCGTGGCGTAGCGGCATGTGGTTGCTCGTCGCCAGCGCGCTGGCCGCCGTCTGTTGGCTGCTTGGCTACGAGCGAGGTGTGGTGTTGGCCACGACCGTATTGTTCCCGATGACCCTGATCATGTCGCTCAACTCAGGAATGAACGACACGATTCGAGGCTTGGAACGGGCGGATATCTCGGCGCTAGTTCACGTTTCGCAGCAGGTCGTAACGCTGTTAGCCGTGATCCCCGTACTGCTGCTCGGCGGGCACCTCACCTCGGTGCTCTCCGTGCAGCTGGCGATGGTCGTCGTCGCGGCGCTCTACCTGCGCCGTTGGCTGCGGCCGATCGGCGTAGGCGAGCTCAGATTCGAGCGTGGCGCGCTGAACGAGCTGATTGGGCTCGGTACCCCGTTCGTGTTCTTCAACCTGGCGATGGTGCTGTTGCCGAACGTCAATGTCTCGTTCCTGTCCAAGTATGCACCCGTCGAGGTCATTGGTTGGTTCAGCGTCTCGCAGCGACTCGTCGGCCTGATCATCTTCCCCGCATCGTCGCTAGTAGGTGCACTGTATCCGACGTTGTGTCGCCTACAGACGGAGGACGCCGACGAGTTCGTGCGTGTGACGCGCAATTCCTTGTACGGGATCTCACTGTTGGCCGTTCCGGCGGCGCTCGGATGCGGCCTGTTTCCCGAGCTTGGAGTTTGGGTCTTCGGTGGTGAAAAGTTCGCCGGAGCCGTGGATCAATTGCGTGTGATGTCGCTGTTCGTGTTCCTGGTTTACTTCAGCATGCCGCTCGGGACATGCGTCATGGCGGCGAACCGTCAACGCGTCTGGGCGATCGTGCAGTGCGGCTGCGTTGTGGTCAGCTTGATCGGTAGTCCGTTTTTGGTGCCGTTCTTTCAACGACGAATGGGCAACGGCGCCATCGGAACGTGCATCACGCTCGTCATCAGTGAGGCCTTCGTCGTGGGCTGTGGTCTTGCACTCGCGCCACGCGGCCTCGTCAATCGCGAGCTATCGAAGTCCCTGTCGTTGGCGGCCGTGGCCGGGGCGGCGATGGTGGGAACCGCAATGCTGACGGAACCGATCTCGATCTTCCTGGCCGTGCCCGCCGCTCTGCTGGCTTACGCCTTGGTCGCTTGGGCCATCGGCGCTGTGCGCCCGACCACGATCGACATGGCCACGGGCTTCATCGCTCGCAAACTCAAGCGCAGTTGAACCGGCGCTCGGCCGCCGCAAGTTCAGTGTGCAGAAACGCGACGAAGGTCGCCGTCGATCACTCCGCGCTCTTGCAGCCCCTGAACGGTCTTGAGTCGGTAGTAGCGCGGTCCCAGAAACTCCTCTTTGCTCAATTTGGCATCGCGATAGCCGGCATACATCTCTTCGATGCCCTTGCGCAAAGTCCAGGTCGGGTTGAAACCAGGCAGTGTCTTCTCGATCTTGCTGAAGTCGACGCGATAGTCGCGGGCATCGGCAGATGCGCCCGCCGCAAAAGCCACCTCGCAATTCGGCACCACTTCCGCGACCAGGTTGGCGACGTCGCGAATCTGGAAGTTCTCGCTCGTTCGGCCGACATTGAAGGCCTGGTTGTGCATCAGTTCACGCGGCGCAACCAGCAGTCGTTCGAAGGCGTGAATGATGTCACGAATGTGCACGAGCGGGCGCCAAGGGCTGCCGTCGCTCTGTAACAACACCTTCCCCGTAGTTAGCGCGTGTCCCACCAAGTTATTGACGACGATGTCGGCGCGCTGGCGCCGGGACATCCCATACGCGGTCGCGTTGCGCAGATAGACCGGCGAGAAGCTGTCGTCCGCCAGTTCCGAAACCCCCTGTTCAACGCGCACCTTCGACTCGCCATAGGGCGTAACCGGAAAGAACGGCGCATTTTCGTCGAGGAAGCCTTCACCCCCGGCTCCGTACAGGCTGCATGACGAAGAGAACAAGAAGCGACCCACGCCCGCTTCCTTCGCAGCGCGGGCAAGGCGCATCGAGGCGTGCAGATTGATGTCGTACGTGAGATTCGGATTCACGTTGCCGAGCGGGTCGTTCGAAAGCGCCCCCAGGTGCACAACGGCGTCGAAGCCACGAAGCGGGGCCGCCGTGACGTCACGTAGATCCAGGTTCAGATTGGGGATGTCGTCGGGCGGAGCACGGAAATCGCACTCGTCGAAGTAGCCCGTATCTAGACCCACCACGTCGTGCCCCAACGCGCGAAACACGGTCACCATCTCTACCCCGATGTACCCGCGGTGCCCGGTGATCAGTACCTTCATCCGACAAAGATCTACCAGCTCGCTCGGGCTCTGACAACACGTGCTCCGCGCGTTCGCCGAATCGCGCCTCGCCCGACATTCCCTACAGCCACGAGCTTCCGGTCCCGTAGACGCAGCCGTGGCTGCCGTGCGACGGTTTGAGAAATGGAGCCAACACCGAGCTCGAACGGTACGGCAGAGCAAGGCGCAACGCGACGCCTGGTCGCGAAGAACGCGCTTTACCTCACGCTCTCACAAGCCGCGACCGTGCCCGTCTCGGTGCTGTTGAACGCGATGATGGCCCGCTACCTGGGGGCCGAGGCATTCGGTTACATCTACTTGGCAGCGACGTTTTCGGGTTTCGGCATGCTCGCGGTGGGTTGGGGCCATGACGGCGTGTTGCCGGCGATGGTCGCGCAAGATCGCTCGACGGCAGGAGCGTTGCTCGGCACTAGCTTTGCGTGGCGGGCAGGAGCGGCGCTCTTCGTGTATGTGGTGTTGGCCGCGCTTTGTCATTTCCTCGGCTACAACGCGGAGTTGCAATGGGCGCTCGGCCTGACCTACGTCGGAACCGTGCTGTCCATGTTCGTGGCGGCCTGCAAAGATACGATCCGAGGGTTCGAGAGGGCGGACATCCCGGCTCTCGCCCATGTGGGTCAGCAGTTTCTGGTTGCGGCCTTGGTCGTGCCAGTGCTGCTCTTGGGCGGTCGCATGCGGTCTACGCTTGCGGTCACGGCGGCCGCCGGCGCGATTGTCTTCATCTTCATCGTGCGTTCTCTGCGTTCGGTCGGGATCGGCCGGGTTTCGCTGCAGCGCCATGCCTTCAAGGCCTTGTTCATCGGCGGTGCGCCGTTCGTCGTCAACGGTCTGGCGATGGCGCTGCAACCGAACATCGACGCCATCTACCTATCGAAATTCGGTTCTTTGGAGGCGGTCGGTTGGTTTGCGGTTGCGCGACGGCTCGTTGGACTGCTGCTGTTCCCGGCAGCCGCGTTGATCGGCGCGCTCTATCCCACGCTGTGCCGATTGTGGGTCTCCGACAAGCAAGAGTTCAGGCGGACTTCGCAGGGCTCGCTCCACAGCGTCGCGCTGCTGGTCGTTCCAATCGCGTTGGGCTGCGGGCTGTTTCCAGACGTTGGCATCGCCATTTTCAACAAGGAGACGTTCGGTCCAGCGGCAGACGATCTCAGGGTGCTCTCGTTCTACCTGTTTTTGGTCTACTTCAGCATGCCGCTTGGCACGTGTATCCTGGCGGCCGGCAAGCAACGGGCGTGGAGCGTCGTTCAGTCGTTGTGCGTCGTGGTCAGCTTGGTGCTCGACCCACTGCTGATTCCCTGGTTCGAGCTTCGCTACGGAAATGGTGGGCTTGGACCATGTGTGGCCTCCGTCGCCAGCGAGCTGCTCGTAGTTGGCGGCGGAATTCTACTAATGCCCGCCGGGATATTCGATCGTGCACTTTGGCGTTCGTTGCTGCATACCTGCTTGGCCGGACTGGGAATGGCCGGAGTCGCGTTGGCGCTGCGGTCGATCACGCCATTCCTCGCAGCGCCCATCGCCGTCTTTGCCTATGGCGCGGGCCTGTGGATCACCGGCGAGATAACGCGCTCCCACATCGCTCAAGTGCGCGGCGTGATTACCCGCAAATTGTCACGCAACAGCTGAGCTCAGTGCGGGATCACGCCGCCGAAATAAGCGCCCGCTGCTCCGACGAGCGCGACGATCACGACGACCACGGCGATCATGCCGCCCTTGCTCTTACCGGTCGGGTATTCGACGTCGCCGCTGGAAACTGCGGCGCGCCTTGGGGGGAGCTGTGGAGCGGGCAAAGGGGCCTGCACTTGCTGCGGTGCGGCCGTAACGGGACGTGGCGGCGGTGGTAAGGCGGCGGTGGGCGGCACCACGCCGGTTCGGGGCATGGGCATCGGCGGGCGACTCGAGCCCGCGGCGGGAAACTCCGAGCGCGGACCGCGCAGCGAGAGCGGATCGTCTTCGAGCGCGGCCAGATTGCCGAAGTCGAAAGAGTCACCGGACGGCGCGGTGCGCTGTGCTTCGAGGCCGAGGCTGCCCAAGTCTTCTCCCCAACTCGGCACGCCCGCGAAGGATCCGAGCTGAAGCGGGGCCGAGCCGTGTCCGGGTATCTGCAGGAGCCCAGAGGCCTTGGCGGCGGCGGCGGCGGCTTCTTCCTCGAGTGACGTAAACTCGAACAGCGCTTCATCGATCAGCGAGCCGATGATCGAGCGACGATCGTATTTGCCGACTTTCTTCTTTTCCTCGCGCTCGAGGCGGATGGGCTCGACGAGCTGCGCGATGTCGAAGGACGACACGGCGCGGCCCATGTGAAACAGCATGTTGTTCAGGTCGCGCCCGAAGTCGCGCGCGGTCTGGTAGCGCGCGGCGGGGTCACCGGCGAGGGCGCGCATCATCACCCGCTCGAGCTCGACCGAAACCTTGGGGTTGAACTGACGAATGGAGGGCACGCGCGCTTGCTGCACCATGCGCACCGTCTCGAGGTCGGTCTCGCCCATGAATAGGCGGCGCCCCGCGAGCAACTCCCACAGAATGATGCCCACCGCGAAGATGTCGGTCTTCGCGTCGACGGGCAACCCCTGTGCGGCTTCCGGCGAGAGGTAGCTGAACTTGCCCTTGATGATGCCGGGCTCGCTCTTCTCGAGCTGGCTATTGGCCTTGGCCAGGCCGAAGTCCACGATCTTCACTTCCCCGAAGCGCGTAATCAGCACGTTCGGCGGTGACATGTCACGGTGCACGATGTGCAAGCTCTCGCCGTTGCTGTCGGTGAGTTCGTGCGCGTAGGATAGACCCTCGCAGATCCGGACGCAGATTAGGCAGGCCTCTTCGACCGGGAACGGTGTCGCGCTCTTCTTGCGGTGCTCGATCAGCCCTTTGAGGTCGGCCCCGTCCACGTACTCCATGACGATGAAGTAGGTGTTGTCACCAACGCCAATATCGAAGACCTGCACGCAGTTCGAGTGCGAGAGCTGCGCGCTGACGCGAGCCTCGTCCAAGAACATGCCCATGAATTGCTTCTTGCTCGACAGGTGCGGCAAGACGCGCTTGATGGCGACCGTTTTCTTGAACCCTTCGAGCCCGGCGCTTTCAGCGCGGAACACCTCGGCCATGCCGCCCGAGGCGATCTTCTCGAGCACTTTGTAGCGTTGCTGTTGCTGAGCCATGCAGGTTCGATCGCAACCATACCGATTTGGCGCGGTGAGCCCAAATTAGGGGGTGGATGGCGCTCCCCGGCTCCGACTTGCTTTGCTGGAAAATCCACGACATAAGCGGGGCCATGAGCGGCCATGGCCATCACGACGCCGACGTGGACCACCACGACGGTCACGACGACCACCACGACGAAACCACCTCGGACGACTTTCCGGCGGATGAACCTCGTTCGCCGGCCTGGCTGCCGCTCTTGGGTGGCAGCTTGTTTTTGGCCGCCATCTTCGCGTTCGTCATATTCGGTTCCGACGACAAGTCGGCCGAATCGACCGAATCGGCAAAAGAGGCAGCGGTCACGGCCGCACCTGCAAAGCCGATCGCTCGACCGACCCAGCGGCCGATTCCCGCGCTGCGACCGGGTTCGGCGTTGCCTCCCGGCCACGTGCCGGTAGCGCCGCGCCCGAACCAGTGAGTGGTTCGCGATTTTTTGGGCGAAAGCACTCGCCATCCGCGAAGTTTGTGTGTAAGTACCCGCACCTCCTGGGGCCTTAGCTCAGCTGGGAGAGCGCCTGACTGGCAGTCAGGAGGTCATCGGTTCGATCCCGATAGGCTCCACGAAATCTCCAGGAACGTACAACGGCCACTCTTTCGAGAGCGGCCGTTGTCGTTTCCGGGCTGGAGGTGCGCCGATTCAGCGCGCAGTGAACCCGATTTCGAGCTCAATCGGGTCGCCACTGAGTTTCAAGCCAGCGACGGGCTCATGGTTGCCGTTGCCCGTCGCGCTCAGCTGAGCGGCGGGGAAGGAACATGACTGCTCGAGCGCCTGGACCACGGCGGCCGCGCGCCCGGCGCTCAATGCCCAAGGGCCCGGGTGGCTGGCGGCCAGGGCCGGCGGAATCGACGCGCCCTGGGCGAGCGAAGCACGCACGGTCAGCGACTTGGCCTCACTAGTCTTGGCAACGTCACACAAGAGCGCGCGCCCGGCAGGGGCGAGCTCGAGTTTCTGCGGGAAAAAGAGCAGCGCGCTATCCAAGACGGCGAACAGCGAACCCGCGCTCACGACCAAGGCCGCACTGTTCTTCTTCAGGTGCCGCTCCAGCTTCGTGGCGAGTGCCGCGCGAGCGTGCTCTTGCTGGTCCGCCGAGCTCTTTTTGGTCGTCTCCCGCGCGTCGTGCTCGGCCTGCAATTGGTCGCGCGACTCGCTCGTGGCTTTGAGCTCAGCGCGCAGTTTGTTCACGCTCTCGGACAGCCCCTGCGAGCGCGTGCCGAGTTCGCGATACTGCTCGGCCAGCTTTTCGTGAGCGCGGTAGAGCGGCAAGTAGTAGCCACCGACGAACGTCGCGATTGCCACGAACAGCAGGCCTGCGAACACCCGTGCCCACCGTGTGCCACGCGGTTTTGCGTACGGGCCGAGATCGGCATCGGCCATGTCTTCCCCTGCTGCTTTGCGGGCCATGATCGACAGCTACTTTCTCTGGCGCGGCTTGACCAGGGCCAAGCTCCAGAACACTGAACACCCTGCAAGCCTCCGCGCGTTCAAAATTCAGCCGCGGGAAAAAACTGGCGCACGTTGTGGCAGCAATGGCTCGCGGAGCCGGCCATTGGCTGTTAAATTGGAACCATGAGGGCAGAAGCCGTGAGCTGGGATGACTATTCGGTTGGCAATCCGCCCCCCGTCGTCGAAGACGAAAAGTGGCACGTCCAGTTCGCACCAGGCGAAGTGAAGGTCGTCTCGCTCGAGCAGATGGACGACCTGTTCCGTCTGTCGATCATCGATTCTGAAACACCGGTATGGCAGGCCGGCATGCGCGAGTGGCAGCCGCTGCGTGTCATCGCTGGTTTGGAAGAGGAGGAGACCACTCCCCCGCCCCAGCGCTCGCCCCCGAAGCCGCCGGCACCGAAACGAGCAGCATCACCCTCGGTGCGACCCGCTCCGCCCCCTCCTCGGCCCGTCGCATCCGTACGTCCGCCGGCACCGGAACGACGTCCCACTCCACCGCCCGCCCGGCCGGAATTAGCGGCGCCCGCTTCGTTCTATCCGGAGCCGGTGCTCGCCGCCCCGCTCACATCCGCTTCGCCTGTGACGCATGCGCCGATCGCATTTGCCGCGCCAGTGCACGCGATGAACAGCGTTCGGCCGCTGGTCGTGAGCCACTTGCCGCCGCCTGCTCGCAGCGGCGGTGGCGGCTTCGGCCGCCTCCTGGTCGGCGTGTCCCTGCTCGCTGGCGTCGCGGTCACCGCGTATCGCAACGACCTAGTGCGTGAAGGCGCCCACGCTGCGCATCAAGATGCGCTTTACGCGCGTCTGGAGAGCGCATTGGGTGGTCCCGCATTCGGCACCGTGCGCGCCCTCGAGCGAAGCGCGGCCGCACAGGCCCCGCTCGATGTACCAGCGATTGACGTAACCCCGGTACGCGCTGCGCTCGAAGCGCCTAGCACGCCCCCCTCGGCTGTAGCGCGCGAAGCCGGCTCGACTCCGGTCGTATCGCTCGAGTCGCTCGCGCTTTCGCAGAACAAAGCGCAGACCGCGGCCACTCCAGTCGCAGCCGCTCAAAGTCCGAGCACGCAAACGCAAGTCGCTCCGTCGAGTGCGCGCTTGCTGCAGTCCAAGCCAGCGGCTAGTCCAGCGCCCGCCAAGGCGCAGCCCGCGCGAGCAGTGGCTACCCCGAGAGCACCCGTGGAACGCCCCACGCCGCAGAAATCAGCCTCGGAAATGAGCGAGCGAGAACGCCTGAACGCCGCCATCGGCCAGTCGATGACGCAGAGTGCGCCGGCCAAGGGCAAAAGTGGCAAGGCCAAGGCCAAGGGCAACGAGTACGACCCGTTGAACCCCAACCTCTGAACACCTGAGTGTCGGCGAG
>Ga0247740_1000438_pt1 | contig 20443 bp, 22 predicted proteins | sample UWRJL148409B2_FD_180942 | JGI IMG/M metagenome (GOLD analysis project Ga0247740, IMG submission 180942) | Plant litter microbial communities from Arlington Agricultural Research Station in Wisconsin, United States - UWRJ-L148-409B-2 | ecosystem: Environmental > Terrestrial > Plant litter >...
TGGGCTTATGGAACTCATCGGTCACCACTACACGCTACGCTTAATACCAAGGGCCTCTAGCTCAGTTGGTAGAGCATCGGACTTTTAATCCGTGGGTCGTCGGTTCGAGCCCGACGGGGCCCACCCTCCGGGATCCGCGCACATTGTGCGCGGATCCCTTTTTTCTTGGCTGCTGTCGGCAGAACCTCTGGTCGTGAGGCGCCCGACCTCGTACGGTCGGATCATGCAGCTGATCTTCGTACACGGCGCCCTGGTGCGCGACGGCGCGTGGTGGTGGCAGAAGACCGCCGACCTCCTGCGCGAACGCACCGGCGTCGAGAGCCGGTCGGTCGCCCTGCCCTCCTGCGGCGAGACCTCGCCCGGCGAGGTCGCCGGCGGCCTCGTCGCCGACGCGGCCGCGTTGCGCCGAGCGCTCGACGAGGTTGACGAAGCGGTGGTCGTCGGACACTCGTACGGCGGGACCGTGGTCGCCGAAGCCGGGCGGCACCCCGCCGTCGCCCACCTGCTCTACATCTCGTCGTACCTGCCCGACGTCGGCGAGGCACAGGCGGCGATCATGAGCGGCGAGCGCGACCCGGTCTCGATTGCCGACAACGGCGACGGGACGCTAAGCGTCTCCGGGTACACCGAGGCGACGTTCGCTGCCCGTTTTCTTCAGGATGCGGATGACACGAGCCAGCGTCAGGCGTGGCAGCGGGTCACGCCGCAGTCGGCCGCCGCGTTCACGACCCCGACCAGCGCAGCCGGCTGGGAAGGTATCGACTCGACCTATCTCGTCTGCGGGCAGGACCGCAGTACTTCGGTCGGGCTGCAGCGCCTTCACGCCGGCCGCGCGACCCGGTCGGTGGAGCTGCCGACCGGGCATCATCCGTTCATCTCGCGCCCCGACCTCGTCGTCGACCAGCTGCAGCTTCTGCTGCAGCACAACTGATCACCGGGTTTGTCTGCTGTGAGCAGAATCGGTCGCGCGCGACGGGAGCGCACCGGTTGACTTGCCCCATGAGTGAATCGCGAGCCGACGACCGACAGCCCACCTCCCATCCACGCGAACGGCTCTGGCGCGAGCTCGTCGGCGAGCAGCTGCGCGAGATCCGGCAGGACCGCGGCGAGACGCTGCGCACCGTGGCGGGGCGCGCCGATGTGTCGCCGCAGTACCTCTCCGAGATCGAGCGTGGCAGCAAGGAGCCGTCGAGCGAGATCCTGGCAGCGATCGGCGGGTCGCTCGACACCTCGCTGCTCGACCTGACGACCGCGGTGGCGCAGCGGCTGACGACCTCCGCCTCGCGCGGCGCGTTCGCCCTCGCTGCGTGAACGCCATGGGCAACGCAGTGAAAGCCATCAGCTACAGCCGCCCGGGAGACTCGGGTGTTCTCGAAATCGTCGACCGCGACATCCGCGAACCGCAATCCGGCGAGGTGCGCGTGAGCGTCGTGGTCTCGGGCGTCAACCCGACCGACTGGAAGTCGCGGGCGAACGGCCCCGTCTCGTCGCCGAAGGTGCCGAACCAGGACGGCGCGGGCGTGGTCGACGCTGTCGGCCTCGACGTCACCGGCTTCTCGGTCGGCGACCGCGTCTGGCTGTGGGACGTCGCGTTCCAGACCGTCGAGGGCACGGCCCAGCAGTACGTCACGCTGCCGGCGGCCCAGGTCGTCGCGCTCCCCGACGGCGAATCGTTCGACACAGGGTCGTCGCTCGGCATCCCGGCGCTCACCGCACACCTCGCCCTCGCGGCCAACTCGGCGGGGCCCGCGCGACTCGCGCCGGGAGCGCTCGACGGGCGCTTCGTGCTCGTCACCGGCGGTGCCGGAGCCGTCGGTCACGCGGCGATCCAGCTCGCCGTGTGGGCCGGAGCGACGGTCATCACCACGGTCAGCGGCGACGAGAAGGGCGGGCTGGCCCGCCGGGCCGGCGCGCACCACGTCGTCAACTACCGCACCGACGACGTCGCCGCCGCGGTGCGCGCGATCGCCCCTGACGGCGTCGACACGATCGTCGACGTCAACATCGCGGCGAACATCGACACCGACGTCGAGGTCATCGGCGCGAACGGCACCATCGCGAGCTACACCGACGACGGAGGCGGGCAGGTGACCCTGTCGGCCCGCGCCCTGATGGGCCGCAACGTGCGGGTGCAGTTCTTGCTGACCTACACGGCGTCGGCCGACGCAAAGGAGAACGCCGTCGCGGCCGTCTCCGCCGCCCTCGCCTCGGGTGCGCTGCGCGTCGGCGACGAGCACGGGCTGCCGCTCACCCGCTTCCCACTCGCCGACACGGCGAAAGCACACGATGCCGTCGAGGGCGGGATCGTCGGCAAGGTGCTCATCGACGTCTAGCCGCCCGACACCACCAGGTCGGCGCGCGCCTTCGTCGGCTCGATGAGCAGCGCGTTCGCGCCGTCGACCGAGCTTGCCCACGCGAGCGCGGCCTCGGGGCTGCGCCCGTGCCGGGTGTGCCGGTCGACCAGCCGGGTCAGGCGTTCGTCTGACCCGGTCTCGCAGAACCAGCTCTCGGCAAGCAGGGCGGGGATGCGGTTCCACGGCTCCTGGTCGACGAGCAGGTAGTTGCCCTCGGCGACCACGATCTCGATTCCGGCGGGGATGGCCACCTCGCCAGCAATGCCCTCGTCGACGGTGCGCTCGAAGCTCGGCGCGTAGACGGGGTGGTCGCGTTCGGCCAGCACGCGGCCGAGCAGGGCGACGAAACCCCAGCCGTCGAACGTCTCGATGGCACCCTTGCGGTCGTGGATGCCGAGGCGGTCGAGCGTGGCGTTGGCGAGATGGAAGCCGTCCATCGGCAGATACACGGCGCGCGCGACATCCGAACCGCTGTTGATCTTGGCGACCAGCTGTTTCGCGAGCGTCGTCTTGCCGGCTCCCGGGCTGCCGGTGATGCCGACGATGATGCGGCCGCCCGGAGACGTCAGGGCTAGGGCACGCTCGACGAGAGCGTCGAGCGGCGACATTCGGCAAGTCTAAGGCGCGACCAGTAGCGCGACCCCGATGGCGACGAAGACGAGTCCGAACACGACGTCGATGCCGCGACCGGCGCGCTGGTAGGCGGCGGCCACTTTCGGGCGCGATCCCAGCAGCGCGATCAGGCTGAACCAGCCGAAAGCGAACGCGCCCATGGCGATCAGGATTGCCGCGCCCTCGATGACCGTGACATCTGCGGGGAGCAGTCCGGAGAACAGCGAGGTGAAGAACACCAGGAGTTTGACGTTGGTCAGGTTGCTGAACAACCCGACGGCCCACCCGCGAGCGAACGGGTGCGGCGGCTCGGCCACGGACCGCGGCCTGAGATCGCCGGCCGGCGACCGCTTGGCCACGATGGCGTGAACGACGCTGTACAGCCCGAACGCGGCGAGCACCGCCGCGCCGCCGACCCGAAGCAGCCGGGAGACGCCCGAGTCGTCGCCCAACAGGGCAGAGACTCCGATGATCGAGGCGGCACCCCAGAGCAACAGTCCGGTCGCCGAGCCCGCGGCGACTCCGACACCGCTGCGCAGCGACCTCGACACAGACATCCGCACGACCATAACGAAGTCCTGGCCGGGCACGACCACCGCGACGACGAACGCCGAGAACAGGGTTGCCATCACCACAAGAGACATAACGCCCTACCCGCTCAAACCGGCGCGCGCCATCGACCGGCGCACCCGGTACGCCACAGCGACGAGCGGAGTGAAACGGATGTCGCTCGGCTCGTCGACGTACTCGACATACGCCTCGACGGGGACCCCGTGCCGCGCGCCCGGCCCCGCGTCGTAGGCGAGCAGGCTCTGGAATTCGGGACGGAGGCGCGCGCGGGATGCCACGGCGGCTGAGGTCGAACCTGCTCTTTTAGTCACACTTCAATGCTTGGGAGCACAGCGTTGTGACGCATCCGCGAAACTACGGGAACGTACGGTAGAGACGCGTCTCGGACGCGCTCAGGCGAGCACGGCCGGGACGGCCACGATCGCGACCCGCAGCGCCTCGCCGACGACGATCGCCGCCCCCGCGGTGGGGTGCATGCCGTCGGGCGTGAACCCGGCGACGTAGGTGTTGTCGACGGTGCGCAGGGTCGACCACGGGTCGACGAACTTCCAGGAGTTCTCTAGCGCGAGCCCTCTCAGGGCGTTGTTCCACTCGGTGGAGGCCGCGGGGTCGGAGTCGAGCGGGGGTACCGCCGAGATGATGACGCGGGGCGCGGCCGCCTTCTTCACGATCTCGTTGACCAGCCAGAGGCGGTTGTCGATCGTGAGCTGGCCGTCGAGGTCGTTCGTACCGGCGAGCACAACGACGACGTCGGTGCCGACGGGCGTGGTTCTCTCGAACATCTCGAGCAGCTTCGCGCCGCTCTCTGCCCAGCCGTCGGCGACATACTCGGCGCCGCCGCTCGAGGCGTAGGTCGTCCAGGAACCGACGCTCATGTCGACGCCCTCGCGGCTGGCACGGGTCGAGATCGAGTCGCCGATCACCGCGAACGTCGTCGGATCGGCCGCGGGCTCAACGGCATCGGGGATGGTGGGGCCGACGCGGCCCTCAGCGATGCTCGACATCGGCCAGACCGCGGTCGCCGCCCCCATTGCGAGCGCGAGAAAGACCGCCGCGCCGGCAGCGAGAAAAAAACGTCGAGTGGTCATCCCCGGTCCAAAAGTTCTGTGTCACGAACATGGTAGCCAATTGCGGCCGTTCACACCCCGCATTTGAGCGGTTGTCGGATGTCTGGACGGTGTCGGGTCACTCCGCGATGGCGTCGAGCAGGGCGAGAAGCGCCCGGGCGTAGGCGTCCGCGGCATCCGGGGCCTCGAATCCGCGGCGTACTCCGGCGACCATCGCGGTCAGCAGGTAGGCGTTCGCTTCGATCGTGACGCCGCCGATCGACTCGGTGGCATCGACCCGCTCGAGCGTGACGAAGGCGGTGGCGAGCAGCTCGCGCAGCTGGTCTTCGCGCGGCAGCCAGAGGGCGTCGTCGAGGGCCACGGAGTCGAGCGCCCACTCGGTGGTGCCGTTGAACCCGAGCACCGTGCCGCTCGAGAACTCGTGCGCCTCGACCGTCATGTCGCTGAGCGTGTAGATCTCGGCGTCGGCCTCGACCCGGTCGATGCAGAAGTTGTCACCGCGCACCGGCCGCCAGACGAGGTGGGAGTCGCGCAGGGCCCTGGCCAGCTCGATCGAGATCATCGCCCCATTATGCGCCGCGCCCCTGTCAGCCCGCGCTCACCCCGAAGGCCAGGCCGAGCAGGTAGGTGGCGCCGGCCGCGCCGAAGCCGATCGCGAGCTGGCGCAGCGCCCGCGACAGCGGCGGTCCGCCCGACAGCAGGCCGGTCACCGCGCCGGTGCCGAGCAGGGCGAGCCCGACGAGCGTCGACGAGACGACGACCGCGGCGAGACCCTGCAGGCCGAGGAGGTAGGGCAGCACCGGGATGATCGCACCCGACGCGAAGAACAGGAAGCTCGAGACCGCGGCACCGAGCGCCGACCCGATCTCCTCGTGCTCGTCGACCGTGTCGCCCGCCGAGTGGTCGACGGTCAGGTCGCGCAGCACCTCGTCGGCGTGCGCGATCGCCTCCGCCTCGCTCATCCCGCGCGAACGGTAGACGAGCGAGAGCTCGTTCGCGTCGACGTCGAGGTGCGGGAGCGCGGTGCGCGTCTCGGGATTGGGGTTGGATGCCGCGAGCAGCTCGCGCTGGCTGCGGATCGAGACGAACTCGCCCGCGCCCATCGACAGCGCCCCCGCGAGCAGACCGGCGAGTCCGGTCGCCAGGATGATCGGCGTCGAGACACCCGTCGCGCCGATGCCGAGCACGAGCGCCAGGTTGCTGACGAGTCCGTCGTTGGCGCCGAACACCGCGGCGCGGAACGTGCCGGAGAGCCGGTTTCGCCCGCGAGTGGCGAGCCCGCGCACGACCTCCTCGTGGATGCGCTCGTCGGCCGCCATCGCGGGGGTGGCGTCGACGTCGCCCTCGTACGGCGAACGGGCCTCGGCGCGCTGCGCGAGGGCGAGCACGAAGACCGACCCAAACCGGCGGGCGAGCCAGCCCAGTGCGCGGGTGCGGATCTCGCCGCGCTGCGGACGCCCGACCTGATCTCCGAGCAGCGCCAGCCAGTGCGCCTCGTGCCGGGCCTCCGCCTCGGCGAGCGCGAGCAGGATCTCGCGTTCCTCGCCCGTGCGGCGCCCGGCGAGGTCGCGGTACACGGCGGCCTCGGCGCGTTCGTCGGCGAGGTACTTGCGCCAACGCCGGATGGTGGAGGGGGCTGGAATGCTCACGCGCGGTCCTTCGGCTACGGCCGACCGGAGGATTTAGGGGTGGGGAAACTCCGGCCAGTCAGATCTGACCGAAGGTCTCGTTCGCCTAGTGATTTCGCAACCACTGAGGTGGAGCACCGGGTTCATCGTCGTGACGAACCAGTATGTCGATGTCTCGCGCCTCTGCCACTGGGGCAGATGGGAACTACTCCCCTTCGTTGCTACCCAGAGTAGCGGATGCCCCAGCGAACGACCCAATGCTCGTCGGGCTCGAGCCACTTGAGGCCGTCGCCGGTGTTGAGCGCGTTCGGTGCCGCGGTCATCGGCTCGATGGCGACGGCAAGGCCGAGCCCGCCGTCCTTCGGGAACTTGCGGGTGGTGAACACCTGAACGTAGGGGTGGCTCTCGTCTTGCCACATCTCGACGCGGCGGCCGTCGGGCGCCGTGAGCGAGTGCACGCTCTCGCCGTCGACGGGAACCACGCCGCCGAAGGCGTCGTCGAGGTAGAGGTCGCCGACGAGACGACCCTCGCGCAGATCGAACTTCGTGCCTTCGACCGGGTTCTCGGCGACCGGGATCAGCCGGTCGTCGGTCTCGAACCGGGTCGTCGCGTTGAGGCGCAGCGTCAGGTCTGCGGTGGGCACGTCGCCGATGCGGAAGAACGGATGGGTGCCGACCGCGACGGGGGCCTTTGCCTGCGACGCGTTGCGTAGCGAGTGGGTCACCGTGAGCCCGCCCTCGACGAGTTCGTAGGTCACGCTCGTGTCGATCATGAACGGGTAGCCATGCTGCGGGTAGACGGTCGCGGCCAGGGTGACGGATGACTCGGACTGGTCGGTCACGCGATAGGCGGTCGACCGCAGCAGGCCGTGGATCGCGTTGTGACGGGCGGGCTCGGTGATGTCGAGGTGCTGGCGTTTGCCGTCGAGCAGCCAGATGCCGTCTTCGACGCGGTTCGGCCAGGGGGCGAGCACGATGCCGTCGCCGAACGGCGGCGTGCGCTCGGCCGCGTAGGGCTCGGTGAGGTCGACACCGTCGATGCGGAGGGTGCGCAGCGATGCGGCGACCTCCGTGATGATCGCGGTCGACGATCCCGTCGCCGTGGCGCGGGTCAAAACGAACTGTTCTCCGGTGGGTGCACGCATTTCTTTACCTTATAGCCGTGCTGGCCTCAGTCGTCGGCGTCGATGACGTGCAGACCCGCTGCTTCGAGGCGCTCGACGACCGTGGCATCCGGCCCGCCCGCGGTCACGAGCGACTCGAAGTCCGACAGCGGCCCGACGTTGCCGAGCCGCCGGCTGCCCAGTTTCGACGCGTCGGCGACGAGCACGCGACGGGCGGCCGACTGCATCATGCGCCGCTTCACCTCGGCCTCGGGCAGGTTGACGTTGGTGACGCCGACCTCGGGGTCGACCCCGTTGCAGCCGATGAAGGCGATGTCGCCGTGCAGGCTCTCGAGAAACGCCGACGCGAACGGGTTGACCAGCGAGTGCTGCAGCGGGCGCAGTGTTCCGCCGGTGACCACGACCGTGAGCCGCGGCATGCCGGGTTCGAGCGCGAGCGCGATCGACAGCCCGTTGGTCACGACGAGCACGTCGCTCAGGTCGCTGCGCCGGGCGAGGGCGTGCGCCACGGCGAGCGCGGTGGTGCCGACGTCGAGCAGGACGCTCTGCCCCGACTGCACCATGGCGGCGGCGCGTTTGCCGATCGCGAGCTTGGCGGCGGCGTCGCGCACGAGCGACGACTCGAACGATGACTCGACCGAGCTGCCCGAACCACGCGGCATGGCCCCGCCGTGCACCCGCACGATACTGCCCGCGAGCTCGAGGGCGGTCAGGTCGGAGCGCACCGTGACGGCGCTGACCCCGAGTTCGACGCTCGCGTCGAGAACGCGCAGGAACCCGCGGTCGATGACCTCCCGCAGAAGGCGCTCGCGACGGATGATCGTGGGCGCCGCGTCATCCGTCATCGTCGTTTGCTCCTTGCGAATACTTACGAAATAAAAAGGTCAACTTTCGTTATCGTAATAGCATGACAGATTCGGCGATCGTAAAGCGTCCCACCATCCTGGCCGACGGCCGCGAGCTCATCTACTTCGACGACGCCGACACCACCCTCGGCCCCGACCGCGCCGTCGACGCGCGGGTACTCGACCCGCGCCCGCAGACCGCGACCATGCGCCAGGACGTTCTCACCGGCGAGTGGATCTCTATCGCCTCGGCGCGCCAGAACCGCGTCTTCCTGCCGCCGGCCGACCAAGACCCGCTCGCTCCGGCGACGCCGAACAACCCGTCGGAGGTGCCGAGCAACTACGACGTCGCCGTCTTCGAGAACCGCTCCCCCTCGTTCGGCCCGCAGATCGGCGCGGAGTACAGCCTCGACGAGCTCGACCAGATCGGCCTCGGCCGCACGCTGCCATCGATCGGCCGCTGCGAGGTCGTCTGCTTCAGCCCCGAGCACGAGGGCTCGTTCGGCAGCCAGACCGAGTCGCGCGCCCGCACCGTGATCGAGGCGTGGGCCGACCGCACCGCTGCGCTGTCGGCGATCCCCGGCATCCAGCAGGTCTTCCCGTTCGAGAATCGCGGCGAGGCCATCGGCGTCACGCTCTTGCACCCGCACGGGCAGATCTACTCGTACCCCTACGTGACACCGCGCACGAAAAGGCTCATCGAGTCGATCGAGAAATTCGGCCCTGGGCTTTTCGAATCCATTCTCGAGAGCGAACGGGCATCCGACCGCGTCGTCATCTCGGGAGAGCACTGGACCGCCTACGTGCCGTTCGCGGCCCGCTGGCCCATCGAGGTGCACATGCTGCCGCACCGGCACATCCCCGACTTCGCGGCGACTAACGACGAGGAGCGCGACGAGCTCGCCGGGCTCTACCTGACGCTGCTGCGCGGCATCGACAAGCTCTACGACACCCCGACGCCGTACATCGCGGCCTGGCACCAGGCGCCGGTCAACGTCGCGCGCGACGACATCCGTCTAATGTTGCAAGTCACGTCTCCGCGCCGCGCGGAGAACAAACTCAAGTACCTCGCAGGGTCGGAGGCCGCCATGGGCGCCTGGATCGGCGACGTGACACCCGAAGCAACAGCAGCATTCATTCGAGAGGCGATCGCGCGAGTATGAGCGACATCAGGGACGACGTAAAGGCCGACTTCACCGAGCTGTTCGGCTACGAGCCGCAGGGCGTCTGGTCGGCACCCGGCCGGGTGAACCTGATCGGCGAGCACACCGACTACAACGAGGGCTTCGTGCTGCCGTTCGCGATCAACAAGCGCACGGTGCTCGCGCTCGGCCTGCGCGAAGACGGCATCCTGCGCATCGCCAGCTCGTTCGCCGACGAGGTGGCCGAGATCGCGATCGCCGACCTCACCCCGTCGGTTCTCGGCGGCTGGTCTGCCTACCCGTTCGGCGTCGCCTGGGCGATCGGCGAGTTCGGTGGCGACCTCGCCGGCGTGCCAGGGGTCGACATCTACATCGACTCGGTCGTGCCCGTCGGCGCCGGGCTCTCGTCGAGCGCGGCCATCGAGAGCGCCGTCGCCCTCGCCCTGAACGACGTCTGGCAGCTCGGCTTCGACCGCCCCACCCTCGCCAAGATCGGCCAACTCGCCGAGAACAAGGCCGTGGGCGCCCCCACCGGCATCATGGACCAGTCGGCGTCGCTGCTCGGCAAGAAAGACAGCGCGGTATTTCTCGACTGCCGCTCGCTCGAGGCGCAGGTCGTCGACCTGGGCTTCTCCGCCGCGGGCCTCGAACTGCTCATCATCGACACCGGTGTGAGCCACTCGCATTCCACCGGGGGCTACGCCTCGCGCCGCGCGTCCTGCGAGGAGGGCGCCAGGGTCATGGGCGTTCCCGCGCTGCGCGACCTCTCGGTCGACGACCTGCCGCGCGCACAGGAGCTGCTCGACGACGAGACCTTCCGCCGCGTGCGCCACGTGGTCACCGAAGACCAGCGCGTGCTCGACACGGTGCGCACTCTGCGTGAGCAGGGCCCGACCGCGATCGGCGAGCTGATGGATGCCTCGCACCGCAGCATGCGCGACGACTTCGAGATCTCGGTGCCCGAGCTCGACCTCGCCGTGGAGACCGCCCTCGCGAACGGAGCCATCGGCGCACGTATGACCGGCGGCGGCTTCGGCGGAGCGGCGATCGCCCTCATCCCAGCCGGCTCGGTCTCGCGCCTGCAGGTCGCCATCGACGGTGCGTTCGCCGAGCACGGCTTCGGCCAGCCGGTCACCTTCACGGTGAGCGCGGCCGACGGCGCGGTGCGCGAGAGCTAGGCGGGGTACCGCGGCCGTTCAACAGGACGGTCTGGCCGCGCCGACCGCTCGACAGGACGATTCGCGCGGCGCGGGCAGCGCGGCCCTGTCGGCCGGTGCGTGCCGGTCGAGCAGGTCGAGCGACGACCGTGCCGAGACCGCCCCCTGCGGGCGGCCTGGGCCCCGCGACATCCGGTTGCGCCATCTGGGGCACTCGCGGCACTCGCCTGCCCCAAACGGCGCAAACCGGCGGCGGGTCTGCGGGCGGGCGGGTTTCGATACGCGCCCCAGAGGGCGCTACTCAACCGGCAGCTAGCGGGTCACGCCGAACAGGTTGACGTCGAACAGGGCGACGGCGACGAAGCCGACGGCCAGGACGATCGCGAGCACGGCCGCGAGGCCGACGAAGAACTTGCCAGTCGAGAAACTCATGGGGCCATCCTAGCCGGGTGGCGTGCGCGCCATCCCGGTACGCTCGCTGCAGCTCGAGCTGGCGCGGTCGTACCGGGATGGCGCGAAAGCGCTCAGTCGGCGGCGGCCGGCGGCACGACCGGCGTCTCCGTGCCGGCCGTAATCGCGACCAGCTGCGCGTAGCTCAGCGGGAACACGGTGTGCGCGTGGCCCGCGGCCGCCCAGATCTCGGGGTAGGCGGCGAGATCGGCGTCGACGAACGTGCGCAGCGGTGCGGGATGGCCGACCGGGGCGATTCCGCCAATCACCTGCCCCGTGGCATCCTTCACCGTCGACGCGTCGGCGCGCGAAAAGGTGCCGCCGACCCGTTCGCCCAGCCACGCGGTATCGACGCGGTGCGCGCCCGACGTCATAACGAGCACTGGCTCGCCGTCGAGCAAGAAGACGAGCGAGTTCGCGATCGCGCCCGGCTCGATGCCGAGAGCGGCTGCCGCCTCGACGGCCGTCTTCGCGGCGCCGTCGAGCCAGACAACCTGGGTGACGACGCCCGCGTCGGCGAGGGCCGCCTCGACGCGAACGACCGCGGGATGCTCAGGCAAGACGTTCCGCAGCCTGCACGACGTTGACGAGCAGCATGGCGCGCGTCATCGGGCCGACTCCACCGGGGACCGGGGAGAGATAGCCTGCGATCTGGGCGGATGCCGGGTCGACGTCGCCGACCAGCCGGGCCTTGCCGGTCTCGGGGTTCACCACACGGGTGATGCCGACGTCGAGCACGGCCGCGCCCGGCTTCAGCCAGTCGGGCTGCACGAGGCCGGCGACGCCGACCGCAGCCACCACGATGTCGGCCTGGCGCACGTAGCTCGCCAGGTCGACGGTGCGCGAGTGCGTGAGGGTGACGGTCGCGTCGAGTCCCTTGCGGGTGAGCAGCAGTCCGAGCGGGCGGCCGACGGTGAGGCCACGGCCGATGACGACCACGTGCTTGCCCGAGATCGGAACCTCGTAGCGCTCGAGCATCTCGACGATGCCGGCCGGCGTGCAGGGCAACGGTGAGTCGAGCTCGCCGGCGACGCCGAGCACTAGGCGCCCGAGGTTGGTCGGGTGCAGGCCGTCGGCGTCCTTGTCGGGATCCATCAGTTCGAGCATCGCGTTCTCGTCGAGACCGGCGGGCAGCGGCAGCTGGATGATGTAGCCGGTGACGGCGGGGTTCTCGTTCAGCCCGATGATCGCGGCGCGCACCTCGTCGGCGGTCGCCGTCTCGGGCAGGTCGACGCGGATCGACTCGATGCCGACCTCGGCGCAGTCGCGGTGCTTGCCCGCGACGTAGGAGAGCGAGCCAGGGTCGCTGCCGACGAGAAGGGTGCCGAGGCCCGGGTTGATGCCCCGCGCCTTGAGCGCGTCGATGCGCGCCTTGAGCTCGTTCTTGACGGCTGTCGCGGTGGCGACGCCGTCGAGGGTGATCGCGGTCATGTTATTCGTTCTCCTCGTCGGCCACGGCTCTCGCCTGGGGCCGAATTCGCAGGCTCATTCGGGGCTGGGGTCGCGAGTCGCTTCGCGATTCTCCTAGCTCCACCGCCCGGGCGAGGTGAGGCCCTCGTAGAGCGGGAAGCCGTCGGTGAGCTTCAGCACACGGGCGCGGAGAGCCGCGACATCCGGAGTCGGCTTGAGGGCCGTCGCGATGATGTCGGCGACCTCGGTGAACTCGGCGTCGCCGAATCCGCGGGTGGCGAGCGCGGGGGTTCCGATGCGCACGCCCGACGGGGTCATCGGCGGGCGCGGGTCGAACGGAACCGCGTTGCGGTTCACGGTGATGCCGACCGAGTGCAGGATGTCTTCGGCGTCCTGGCCGTGGATCGCCGCGTTGCGCAGGTCGACGAGCACGAGGTGCACGTCGGTTCCTCCGGTGAGCACGTCGATGCCCGCTGCGACCGTGTCGGCCGCCATCAGACGCTCGGCGAGGATCTGGGCGCCGCGGATGGTGCGCTCCTGGCGGTCCTTGAACTCGGGCTCGGCGGCGAGCTTGAACGCGGTGGCCTTGGCGGCGATGACGTGCATGAGCGGCCCGCCCTGCTGGCCGGGGAAGACGTTGGAGTTGATCTTCTTCTGGATGTCGAGGTCGTTGTTCAGGATGAAGCCCGAACGCGGTCCGCCGATGGTCTTGTGCACGGTCGACGAGGTGACGTCGGCGAAGGGCACCGGGTTCGGGTGCAGGCCGGCCGCGACGAGTCCGGCGAAGTGCGCCATATCGACCCAGAGCTTGGCGCCGACCTCGTCGGCGATCGCGCGGAACGCCTCGAAGTCGAGCTGGCGCGGGTAGGCGCTCCAGCCGGCGATGAGCACGTGCGGGCGGGTCTCGAGGGCCCTCTCGCGCACGACGTCCATGTCGACGAGGAAGCTGTCGGGGTCGACGCCGTAGGCGTGCGCCTCGTAGAGCTTGCCCGAGAAGTTGAGCTTCATGCCGTGGGTGAGGTGGCCGCCGTGCGCGAGCTCGAGACCGAGGATGCGGTCGCCGGGGCTCGCGATCGCCGAGAGGACGGCGGCGTTGGCGGATGCACCGGAATGAGGCTGCACGTTGGCGTACGCCGCGCCGAAGAGGCTCTTGGCGCGCGAGATGGCGAGAGACTCCGCGACATCCACAAATTCGCAGCCACCGTAGTAGCGGCGTCCGGGGTATCCCTCGGCGTACTTGTTGGTGAGCACGGAGCCCTGGGCCTCGAGAACGGCGCGGGGAACGAAGTTCTCACTCGCGATCATCTCGAGGGTGCCGCGTTGGCGGCCGAGTTCCTGCTCCAGAACCTGGGCGATCTCGGGATCGACTTCTGACAGCGGCGAATTGAAGGTAGAGGACACGAGCGACTCCTTGAAAGCGAACGGATGTAACTAAGGTATCCGTTCAGCCCAGGCGTACGGCCGAATCGTGAATCTCGCTCCCTGATGGTTACCCATCTCAACGCCAGTTGCGACCCGTTCAGTGTAGCGAAGAATCGGGATAGAGAAAGGGGCCGTCACGCTCTCGCGCGACGGCCCCTCGATGGCTCTGCTTAGGCGGTGCGACGGCGACGGATCGCGGTCACTCCGACGAACGCGGCGCCGGCGAGCAGCAGGCCGCTCGCGACGAAGATGCTCGGCGCGATGTCGGTGCCGGTCGCGGCGAGCTGCGGAAGGGCAGCGAGCGCGGTGGCCTGCGTGGCCGAGACGGCGAGCAGGGTGCCGGTCGGGCTGACCGCGAAGTACAGCACCGAGGTGAACGGGGTTCCGTCGGCGGCGGTGCTCGCGAGGGTGATCGTGTGCAGTCCGGCGGCGAGACCGGCGGGGATGTTCACGGTCGTGTTGAGCGTTCCGCTGGCGTCGATGATGCCGGCGCCGACGACGATCGGGGTGGAGCGCACGGTGGCGTTCCAGACGGTGCCCTCCTTGAGGCCGCCGGTGATGAGCGCGACGGGAGCGCCGGTGACGGCTGCGCCATTCGCGACGTCGATCGTGATCGGCGTGATGGCGCCGTCCTTGTCGGCGATGATGATCTTCAGGTCGGCGACACCGGTGGTGGTGCCGTCACCAACGAAGAAGCCGGTCTCGATGACGCTGCTGTACTTGGGCGTGCCTTCGATGTGGATGCGCGGCGTGACTCCGGGGGTCTGCTCGTCGAGGATGGTGACCTCGATGCCGGTGTACGGGTCGACGTAGCCGGCGGCCGGCTCGTCGCCGAACTGCGGGCCGAAGCCGATGAAGCCGCCGTTGGCGGTGAAGTCGAGGCCGGCGGTCGAGAACGGGATGTCTGCGTTGACCGCTACGCCGCGCGTGAGCTTCACGTCGGCGGCGGTGAGCTGAACCTCGACGTAGGGAGCAGGCTCCGGTGCGGGCGGCGTGGGCTGACCCCAGGTAACCGACGTCTGTACGGCGATGTCGGCGAGTGCCGGCGGGTAGCAGGAGTCGAGGCCGTCTTGGCGGCTGCTGTCCTGGTCGTAGAAGCCGACCGAGACGGTGTCGCCCGGGGCGATGCCGTACTCCTCGGTGTAGTAGTCGTAGGGCAGCGCCGCGGACGCCGGGCTCACGTAGGTGTAGTCGAGGATCGTGTCGCCGTTGAAGGTGGCCGAGCAGACGCCGGACGCCGGGACCTCGGTGAGTGCGGGATCGCCGTTGAAGTAGGCGAAGGCCTGCTGGCCACCAGAGACGGTCGGGGCCGGGAACGCCACCGAAGTGATGGAGTCCGCAGTCGCGGCGGACGCGGGCGCCGCGAGGGCGAGGGGTGCTGCGACGACGGCTGCGGCGAGGGCGACAGCACCGGCGCGGCGAGCGAATGCTCCCGATCGGGTGGCCGTGTGGTCAAGGGATCGGGCGCGCATAGAGCTCTCCAAGAAGGTATGTGGGTTTGTCAACGTCCGGCGTGCACGTTACAGAACGTCGCATGCCAATTCACAGCAGACTACTAGTGAATTGACAACGATCGGTAGTTTTTAGCCGAACTGTATCCGACCCCAAACGGGGGCCACTCTTGGTTCAGGCGATGCGTGCGCGCTTCGCCCGGGCAGACAGCCAGACGTTGCTGACCACCATGAAGACGACGCCGACGGCGATGATGACCACGTCGACGAACGGCAGCGTGATGATACCGAGCTGGTCGAGCAGCAGCCCGCCGACGAGCGCGCCGAAGCCGATCGCGAAGTTGAAAGAAGTCGTGAAGAGTGCGGCCGCGAGATCGCGCATACGGGCGGATGCCGTGTGCAGCATGCGCGTCTGCAGCATGGCCGGCAGTCCGCCGAACGCCATGCCCCACACCACGAGCGACGCGACGATGACGACCTGCGACCCCGAGAAAAGCGCCAGCACGAGCACCGACACCGCGACGAGCGCGGTCGCCACGATCATGCCGCCCCGCGGGAACCGGTCGCTGACGAGACCGGCGAGCACGAGACCGATCGCGCCGGCGCCGCCGAAGAGGAAGAGCAGAATGGCGATCGAGTCCTCTTCGAAGCCCCCGACCTCGATGAGCCACGGAGCGATGTAGGTGTAGAAGAGGTTGTGGCCCGTCATGATCACGATGATGACGAAGCAGAGCACGATGACGCCCGGGATGCTTCGGTCTTTGCGCAGCGGCAGCGGGATTTCGCCGGTCGCGAGCGTCACGCGGTGGTCGACCGCGGGCAGGAAGCGCAGCACGAGGATGGCGAGCACGACCACGATGACGCCGATCGTGGCGAACGCGAGTCGCCAGCCGAGGGCGTGGCCGAGGGCGGTGCCGAGCGGCACACCGAGCACGAACGCGGCTGTTCCGCCGCCGCTCGTGATCGCGACGGCGCGGCCGATCTGGTGCTTGGGCACGAGGTGCGCGGCGTAGGCGCCGACGACCGCCCAGAACAGTCCGTGCGCGAGGCCGCCGATGATGCGCGCCCCGACGAGGATCTCGTAGCTCGGGGCGATGGCAGCCAGGATGTTGCCGGTCGCGACCACCAGCAGCACGATCACCACGAGGTACTTACGCGAGTAGCGGCGGGTGAGCGCAGCGAGCGGCGTGGTCGAGACCACGACGGTGCCGGCGAAGATCGTGACGAGCAGGCCGATGCGCGACTCGGAGACCTCGAGTTCGCCGGCCATGTCGGGCAGCAGGCCCGTCGGCAGGAATTCGCTGGTGACCGAGACGAAGATCGCCCCGGCGAGAACGAGGAGGCCTACCCAGGGGAAGGCGGGCGCGGTGGTGGTGCTGTTCGAAGACAACGGCAGAATTCCGTTCGAAGAGTGATGGCGCGGAAGCTGCCGCGGGAGGCCGTGTACGAGCGCGGCTTCGTTTCCAGAATACTCTGGAGCGGTGACTGACACCTCGACCCACTGGATCCTCACCCTCGTCTGCGAAGACCGCCCGGGCATCGTGCACGCGATCAGCGGCGCGATCGTGACCGCCGGCGGCAACATCACCGAGTCCCAGCAGTTCTCGAGCGACGACACCGGCACCTTCTTTATGCGCCTGCAGGTCGAGTCGGCGGCCTCGCGCGACCAGTTCGAGCGAGCCCTCACCCCCGTCACCGCCAGCTACGACATGACCTGGCAGCTCGACGTGGTCGGCCGCCCGTTGCGCACCCTCGTGCTCGTGTCGAAGGCCGGCCACTGCCTCAACGACCTGCTCTACCGCGAGCGCGCCGGCCAGCTCGCGATCGAGATGCCGCTCGTGATGAGCAACCACCCCGACCTGGAGAACCTCGCCTCGTTCTACGGTGTCCCGTTCGAGCAGCACCCCGTGACCAGCCCGGGTCAGAAGCTCGCCTTCGAAGACCGCGTGCTCGAGGTCGTCGAGCAGTACGACATCGAACTCGTCGTACTGGCGCGGTACATGCAGATTCTCTCCCCCGAACTGTGCGCCGCTCTCGAGGGCCGAGCCATAAACATCCATCACTCCTTCCTCCCCGGGTTCAAGGGAGCCAATCCGTACAAGCAGGCGCACGCCCGCGGGGTGAAGCTCATCGGTGCGACGGCGCACTTCGTGACGAGCGACCTCGACGAGGGTCCGATCGTCGAGCAGAACGTGGTGCGCGTCGACCACTCGCGCACGGCCGCCGAGCTCGTGTCGATCGGTCAGGACGAGGAGAGCCGCACGCTCACCCAGGCAGTCAAGTGGTTCGCCGAGCACCGCGTGCTGCTCGACCGCGCGCGCACGATCATCTTCAAGTAGTTGCCGCGCCGCTGCACTCCCTAAGCTGAGCGCATGAGCACGCTCTTTGAACACGCCCGCAAGCTCGACGCGCACGGCCAGGTCGACGACTTCTGGATGCTCGTCGAGGGCGACACAATCCTGTCGACGGGGCATGGAGAGGCTCCGGATGCCACGACTCGCGTCGATGTCGGCGGGCGTTGGTTCGTTCCCGGGTTTATGGACCTGCACGGGCACGGCGGCGGCGGGCACTCGTTCGATGACGGCACGGCCGAGCTGGAGGCCGCGCTCGCCACCCACCGCGCGCACGGCACCACCCGCTCGGTGATCAGCCTCGTCGCCAACCCGCTCGCGAGCCTGCGCACCAGTCTCACCGAGATCGCCGACATCGCCGACGCCGACCCGCTCGTTCTCGGCTCGCACCTCGAGGGGCCGTTTCTCGCGCAGAACCGCCGCGGCGCCCACAACGGGCAGTTCCTGCGCGACCCGGCGCCGTACGAGGTCGAAGAGCTGCTCGGGGCCGCCCGCGGAACCCTGCGCCAGATCACGCTCGCGCCCGAACTGCCGAATGCCCTCGAGGCGATCGACGTTCTCGTCGAGGCCGGCGTCACCGTGGCGATCGGTCACACCGAGGCGACCTTCGAGCTCGCGCGCGAGGCCTTCGACCGCGGCGCCCGCATCGTGACGCACGTGTTCAACGCCATGCCGGGCATCCACCACCGCGCCCCCGGGCCGGTCGTCGCGGCGTTCGAAGACGACCGGGTCACGCTCGAGCTGATCCTCGACGGGGAGCACGTGCACCCGGATGTCGCGGCGATGGTGTTCGCCTCCGCCCCCGGCCGGGTCGCCCTCGTCACCGACGCCATGGCGGCCGCCGGTTCGCACGACGGCGACTACACGCTCGGCTCGCTCACCGTCACGGTGCGCGACGGGATCGCGCGGCTGCGCGGCACCCCCACGATCGCCGGCTCGACGCTTACCCAGGACCAGGCGTTGCGCGTCGCGATCCAGCGCGCGGGAGTGGCGCCGTCGCTCGCCGTCGAGGCGCTGACGCTCACGCCCGCCCGCGCGCTCAACCTGCAGCACCGGCACGGCCTGCTCGCCGCCGGATTCGCCGCCGACGCTGTGCTGCTCGACCACGACTGGCAGGTCACCGAGGTCTGGGCCGACGGCCGCAAGTTCTAGTCGCCTAACCTTCCCGCGGGTTGGGCAGGTCGCTCAGCGGGTCGAGCAGGTCGCTCAGCGGGTCGAGCAGGTCGCTCAGCGACCGTATCGAAACCCTTGCCACCGCGCCCGCGCGACTATCCTCGCCCGTCTGATTTGCGGGAGAACGACTTTTACCGGCCGAGAGACATCGTTCTCCCGCAAATCGGAAGCGGCCGGGCGCCGCCGCGCGGGTTTTGGTCGCAAACGGGGCCATTGTGGCGGGGGATGCCCCGCATTGTGACCAAAACCGGCCGCGTGGCTGGGCGAGGCGGGCGGGGCGGGGCGGGCTGGGCGAGGCGGGCGGGCTAGAACCGCTCCCAGTCGAAGCGGTTCGCCCAGGCGTCGCGGTAGTAGTCGGCGTTCGCGAGTCGGCTGGCCGCCGCCTCGTCGACGATGACGGTGACCTTCGGATGCAGCTGCACCACCGATCCCGGAGTGCTCGCCGACACCGGGCCCTCGAGCGCCGCGGCCACCGCCGCGGCCTTCGCCTCGCCGAACGCGAGCAGCACGAGGTGCCGGGCGCGCAGGATGGTGCCGAGGCCCTGCGTGATGCAGTGCATCGGCACGTCGTCGACCGACGCGAAGAAGCGGGCGTTGTCGGCCCGGGTCTCGATGGCGAGTGTCTTCACCCGGGTGAGCGACGCGAGCGACGATCCCGGTTCGTTGAAGCCGATGTGTCCCGTGCGGCCGATGCCGAGCACCTGCAGGTCGACGCCGCCCGCCGCCACGATGTCGTGCTCGTAGCGCTCCCCCGCGCCCGAGAGCGGCAGGCCGTCGTCGCCGGGAACGCGCACGAGCGCCGGCGTGAGCCCGAGCGGTTCGACGACCTCGCGGGTGATGACGGCGCGGTAGCTCTCGGGATGCCCCGCCGGCAGCCCGACGTACTCGTCGAGCGCGAACCCGCGCACGCGCGACAGGTCGGTGCCGGCGAGGGCCGCCCAGGTGCTGAGCGGCGTCGAGCCGGTGGCGAGGCCGAGAACCGCGTCGGGTTTCGCCGCGACGAGCGCCCGGATCGCGGCGGCCGCGATCGAACCCGCCTCGTCTTTCGACTGCACGATGACTACTTCGGCCACGAGATACCTCCGAGGTGTGCGGCGCCGAGCGCCGCGACGGGGGCGCCGGCGGGCAGCAGACGCACCCGCTCGCCGAGCCCGAGCGAATGGATGAAGGGGGACTGCGTGCCCCACGCGTCGAAGATGTCGCGCACGCCGCCCATCACGCGGTCGCCGAGACCGCTGATGCCGCCGCCGATCACGACGAGGTCGACGTCGACGGTCAACACGAGGATGCGCACCGACGCCGCGACGCCCTCGTAGAGGCGCCGCCGGATCTCGAGCGCTTCGGTGTCGCCCGACTCCGCTGCATCCAGAACCGCGCTCACCGCGTTTCCGTTGCCGCGCCCCCACTGCCGCGCGATGCCCGACCCCGAGGCCATGACCTCGAGACCGCCGTGCTGGCCGTCGAGGTCGAGCGGGCCGGCGGGGTCGACCAGGATGTGGCCGATCTCGCCCGCTCCCCCGCGGGCGCCGCGCCAGAGTTCGCCGCGCAGCACGAGGCCGGCGGCGAGGCCGGTTCCGAGGTTGAGATAGCTCATGGATGCGGTGGCCGGCTGCTCGAAGAGGTGGAACGCCCCGAGGGCCGCCGCATTCACATCGTTCTCGACGCGCACGGGGGTGCCGAGCCGGGC
>Ga0247740_1000439_pt1 | contig 20421 bp, 19 predicted proteins | sample UWRJL148409B2_FD_180942 | JGI IMG/M metagenome (GOLD analysis project Ga0247740, IMG submission 180942) | Plant litter microbial communities from Arlington Agricultural Research Station in Wisconsin, United States - UWRJ-L148-409B-2 | ecosystem: Environmental > Terrestrial > Plant litter >...
GAGCTCAACCTCGCGCTGCCCCTGTGGCGATTGGTCGACGTGATCAAACGCCTACGACCCGGCTGGCCCGACGATTTGGAGCCAAACTGAGTGCGGCCCCGGCGCGTCTCACGGATGCGCGAGGGTGTCGCGGTTCCTGCAGCTCATTCGTATTCGAGAAATTTCGCGTGGATCCGCCGCACGCCGTGATCTTTGAATTTGGCGACCACGGTGGGGGTCATACCGAATTCGACTTTTTCGACGATGCCTTCGCCGAACTGTTTGTGGCGGACGATCGAGCCGGGGCGCACTTGGATGCCTTCACCGACTTGGCTGTCGTCCGCTTCGCGTTCGATGACGCGCGTGCCGACGGGCAGGGGGGCGGGGGCAGCGCGCGTGGCGGCGCGGGGGGCTTGGTAGGGCGTGGAGTAGGGGGCCGAGGACCAACCGCTGCCTTCGCGCAGGACGGTGTCTTCCGGCAGGTTGCGGAGGAAGCGGCTCGGGGAGGAGTAGCGCGTTTTGCCGAATAGGGTGCGCATGCCCGCGTGCACGATCCACAGGCGTTCGCGGGCGCGCGTGATGGCCACGTAGGCGAGGCGGCGCTCTTCGTCGATTTCTTCGGGCTCTTCGTGGCTGACGCGGCTGTAGGGGAAGATCTCTTCTTCCATACCGGTGATGAACACGCTGCGAAACTCGAGGCCTTTCGCGCTGTGCACGGTCATCATCGAGACGGTGGCCACGCCTTCCAGCGCGTCGGTCGCGTTCACGAGCGAGACGCGCTCGAGGTAGCCGGAGAGGGACGCTTCTTCTTCACTGCCGAGCTCGCGTTCGTATTCGGCGATAGAGCCGACCATTTCTTCCAAATTGCCTAGGCGCGCGTCGCTCTCGGCGGTGTCGTCTTTGACGAGTAGATCGCGGTAGCCGGTGGCTTCGAGCACGCGGCCGGCGAGCGCGTGGGGAGCGAGGGTCTTGGCTTCTTCACGCAGGCCCTCGAGCAGGGTCTTGAATGACGCGAGTTTCTTACGGCCCGCGCTGCCGAGCTCGGGATCGCGCGCGACGTGATCGACGGCGTCGTAGGCGCTCATCGCGCGCTCGGAGGCGTAGTCGAGCAGGTGGTCGACGGTCTTTTTGCCGATGCCGCGCGGGGGCGTGTTGATCACGCGTTCGAGATCGGTATTACTCTGCGGGTTGTCGATCAGGCGCAGGTAGGAGAGTAAATCTTTGACCTCGGCGCGGTCGAAGAACTTCATGCCGCCCACGATTTTGTACGGCTGATTGGCGGCGCGAAACGCTTCTTCCAGCGTGCGTGATTGCGCGTGCACGCGGTAGAAGACGGCCATTTGATCGGCGGGCACGCCGCGCGCGAGCTCGGACTTGATCGTACGTACGACGAAAGACGCTTCTTCGCGCTCGTCTTTGACCAGCCGCACTTTCACTTTTTCGCCGGGCTCTTGCTCGGTCCACAGCTTCTTTGGTTCGCGGACGTCGGCGGCTTCGATCACGCCCAGCGCGGCTTTCACGATGTTGCCGCTCGAGCGGTAGTTTTGCTCGAGCTTGATCACCACCGCGTCCGAGAAATCACGACGAAAGCTGCGGATCAGGCGCACGTCGGCGCCGCGCCAGCGGTAAATCGATTGATCGTCGTCACCGACTACGCACAGGTTGCGGCGGCGGGCGCTGAGCGCGCGAATCAATCGGTACTGGATCAGGTTCGTGTCTTGGAATTCGTCGACCAGCACGTGGATGAAGCGATTACGCAGCTCTTCACCGCCCGGGCTGTTCGGGTTCTCGGCGATCAGCGCCATTAGGTACAGGAGGTCGTCGAAGTCGACCGCGTTGGCGAGGCGCAGCGCGATTTGATAACGCACGTAGATATCGGGCAGGGAGTCGTTGAAACCGGCGTCGCCCTTGACCTCGCTCGGCCCGCGCCCTTCGCGCTTCTCTTTGCTGATTAGCGAGGCCATCAGCTTGGGCGGGTACTCTTGATCGGACAGGTTTAGGTCGCGGATCACGCGCGTGAGCACGGCCTTTTGGTCCGAGTCGTCGTAAATCACGAAGTTGCGCTTGAGGCCGACTTCTTCCGCGTAGCGGCGGAGTAGCTTGGCGCACACGGAGTGAAAGGTGCCTACCCACAGATCACGGGTCACTTCCGGGCCCGCGAGCTCGGATAGACGCGAGCGCATTTCACCCGCGGCTTTGTTGGTGAAAGTAACGGCCAAGATGCGATAGGGCGGCACGCCTTGGGCGAGCAAATTGGCGATGCGATAGATGATCGTGCGCGTCTTGCCGCTGCCGGCTCCCGCGAACACGAGCAGCGGCCCTTCGGTATGGGTCACCGCTTGGCTTTGGGGTTCGTTGAGTCCTGGCGAGAGGGTGGTGACGGCCATCGTTTCGGGTCTCTCGCTAACCTTGCGGCCACGTACACACAAGACAAGAGCGATCGCGAACGAATTGCTCTACGCTGCAAGCATGCGCGTGCCGCGCCTGACCACCGTTCTCGAGGGCGCGAGCGTCGCGCTGCCTACTTCGCCGGGTCCCGTGCTGCTCCCCGAAGCATGCGCATGCTGTGCAGAAGCCGCCACTCACCGCGTGGCCATGACGCGCAAAGACGGAGTGTCGCTGCTCGTGGGCTACTGCGATGAGTGCGCCGAGCACCAAGCCAGCACTAGCTCGCGTGTCCTCTCGTTGACGCTCGCCTCGGTGTTGCTCGCGCTGGCCAGTGCGGCCGGGCTGCCGCTCTTGCTCCCGCGCCTCGGCCTGTTTGGGCTGCTCTTTGCGGTGTGCGCGCTCTCGCTCTTGCCGCTTTTGCTGACGCTCTTGCCCGCGCGGCCCGTGTTGCCGCCGCACGCGGCGCGCGGCCCGGCGCTGTACTGGGGCGCGAACGGCGAGCTGTTGTGCGCGTCGCCTGCCTATGCCGCGCGCGTGGCGACGGTCAACGGCGGGACGCTGGCCTCGGTCGCGGTGCCCGAGCGCTGGGGGTCGGCGTGGCTGTGCACCGGCCCAGTGCTCGGCGTGGGCGCTGCGTGCTTGTCCTTCTTCGTTTATCACCCGTTGCTCCGTGTTCTCAATCTCGGTCCGGCTCGCGTGGAAGTTGCGCTCGACGGGCAACGGCTGGTCGCGGTTGACGCGACGAGCAACGAGAGCCCCGCCGGGGGAGCGCTCGTGCGCGTGCCCGCGGGAGCGCACACGCTTTCGGTCACTTCGTCGGTCGATGGCAGCGCGCTCGGCGAGTCTGCGGTCGAATTTCACAGCGGCGCGGTGCACCTGTTCGCGTTCGGCGCCGACGACACCTGTTTTTGGCTGGAGACGACCGGCTACGGGCAAGAGCGGCGCGCCGCGCTCAGCTATCAAGCATTACCGGCGGCCGAGCATTTCTGGGTGCTGCCCGGAGGCATCGACACCTGGTTTGCCGCGAACCCGGAGCCGTCGGAAGCGAACACGCGCAGTTCTGGCGGGCTCCTGACCGCTTTGCGCCAGGCGCCGTGCTCTGTGGCGCCCCCTGAAGTCCGCCGCTAGAAGTTCGCCCCTAGTAACGCCCGCGCGAGTGATTATACTCCGCGCGCCGTGTCCGAAGATAACCCGATGTCAGAAGCGTCCGCCCCCGAAGTCCCGACGGAAGACGTCGCAGCCCCGGAGGTCGACCCGCTAGAAGCCGCCAAAGCGGAGAGCGCCAAGCTGCGCGATCAACTGCTGCGCACTGCCGCTGATTTCGACAATTTCCGCAAACGGTCGCGCCGCGAGCTGGCCGACATGGAAAAGCGCGCCCGCGAAGACCTGATCAAAGATCTGCTGCCCGTGTTCGACAATCTGGAGCGCGCCACGGCCCACGCCGAGACGACGACCGACGTGAAGGCGCTGGCGGACGGCATCGGTCTCGTGAAAAAGCAGTTCCTCGACACCCTGTCCAAAATTGGCATCGAGCGCATCAAGGCCCAGGGCGCTGCATTCGACCCCACGTTCCACGAAGCCGTGCAACAATTCGAGACTGACGAGCACCCGCCGGGTACCGTGATCCACGAGGTTCAAGCGGGCTACATCCAGGGTGACAAGCTCGTGCGCCCGGCGATCGTCGTGGTCGCCAAAGCCAAACCGAACTGAATCGCCCCACGTCACGGAGCGCTTTACGTGGGCGCTCCACCTACATCCGGCGAGCGCGCGGCCTTTCTGCGCCGCGGGCTCCGGGGTATGCTCGTAGGACTACGGCATGGGGAAAATCATCGGCATCGATCTCGGCACGACCAACTCGTGCGTGTCCGTCCTAGAGGGCACGAACGCGGCGGGTCAGCCGGAAGTCAAAGTAATCGCGAACGGCGAGGGCGCGCGCACCACACCCAGCGTGGTCGGCTTCACGGCGAAGGGTGAGCGCCTCGTCGGTCAGGTCGCCAAGCGCCAAGCCACGACCAACCCCGAGAATACGATCCACGCGGTGAAGCGCCTGATGGGTCAGAAGTTCTCGGCCCCCGCCGTGCAGCGCCAAAAGAACTCGGTCTCCTATCGCATCGTGGAACACGAAAACGGCGATGCCTGGGTGCTTGTCCAAGACAAGAAGCTCTCGCCGCCCGAGGTCTCGAGCATGGTGCTGGCCGCCATGCGTGAGGTCGCCGAGACCTACCTCGGCGAACCCGTAACCGAAGCGGTGATCACCGTCCCCGCCTACTTCGATGATGCCGAGCGCCAAGCGACGAAAGACGCCGGGCGCATCGCGGGCCTCGAGGTCAAGCGCATCCTGAACGAGCCCACCGCGGCCGCGCTCGCCTACGGTCTCGACAAGCAACAGGCGGAAGTGATCGCCGTCTACGACTTGGGCGGCGGCACCTTCGATATCTCGGTGCTCGAGATCGCGGGCGGCGTGTTCAGCGTCAAAGCCACGGGCGGCGACACGCACCTGGGCGGTGAAGATTTCGACACGCGCATCATCGACCTATTGAGCGACGAGTTCAAAGCCAAGCACGGCGTCGATCTGCGCAAAGAGCGCACCGCGCTGCAGCGCCTGCGCGAGGCCGCCGAGAAGGCCAAGCACGAGCTCAGCTCGTCGCTCGAGACGGAGGTGAACATTCCCTTCATTGCCTCTGGCTCGGGGGGCCCCCTGCACCTCGAGCGCACCATGAAGCGCAGCGAGCTCGAAATCCTGACTCGTGATTTGGTCGAGCGCACCATCTCCGCATGCAAGACGGTGCTCGCGGACGCGAAGGTGACGACCGCGGGGATCGGTCAAATCGTGCTCGTGGGCGGTATGACGCGCATGCCCGCCGTGCAAAAAGCCGTGCGCGAGTTCTTCGGCAAAGATCCGCACAAGGGCGTGAACCCCGACGAAGTGGTGTCGGTCGGCGCGGCCATTCAGGGCGGCGCCCTCTCCGGTGCGATCGACGAAGTCCTGCTGCTCGACGTCACGCCGCTCTCGATCGGCGTCGAGACCGGCGGCGGAGTCGCGACCAAGCTCATCCCGCGAAACACCACGGTGCCGACCGAAAAGAGTGAAGTATTCACGACCAGCGTGGACAATCAGTCATTCGTGCCCATCCACGTGCTGCAGGGCGAGCGCGAAATGGCGCAGGACAACCGCAGCTTGGCGCGCTTCGAGCTGACCGGGATCCCGCCCGCGCCGCGCGGCGTGCCGAAGATCCAAGTGACGTTTTCGATCGACGCCAACGGCATTCTCTCGGTGGTGGCGCGCGATCTGGGCACGGGGCGCAGCCAAGCGGTGAGCGTGACCGCGACCAGCGGCTTGAACCAAGCCGAGGTCGATTCACTCGTGCAAGAGGGCGAGCGCTTCAAAGAGACCGACCAGCTGCGCCGCGATTTGGCCGAGATGCGCAATCAGGCCGAGACCCTGATTTACACCACCGAACAAGCGTTGGACGGTTACGCGGACTTGCTCGCGCCCGAGAAGCTCGAGGGCGTGCGCCAAGAAGTGCAAGTCTTGAAGAAGATGCTGGAGACGGGCGCCAACTTGGACGCCGTCCGCGAAGCGTACTCACGGCTCGAGAATGCCACCTTCGAGATCGCCGAGGCGATGTACGCGACGCCCGAAGGCGACTCGAACGCGGGCTAGTTCAGCTCGCCGCGCCGACCACGTCTTTCAGCTCGAAGCGCTCGATCTTCGCCAGGCCGGGGTCGCTGAGGTCGGGCGTCCAAATCGTGACCTGAGTATCGTTCTCCGGGAACAAGGTATCGACGCGGACTATCTTGCCCGTGCGGCCGTCCGCGAGTTGCACGAGTTTGCGCTCGTTCATGAGCTGATGAATGTGGCGTAGCGATGCCATCCAGTGGCCTTCCTCTCTTGTCTCGGCTGTGTTCGCCCCCAGCATACGACCCGACCTTGGCCGTGTCAGGTTTCGTGCCTTGGGCGCGGGCGTGCCAGCTCGGCAAAATCACCTGAAACTTGCCGATCGCCCACGCCCTTCCGATATCGTTCCAAAACCATGATTTCCAAGTTTTCTGGGGCCTATTTCGGTTTGGCCATCGGCCTACTGGTGGCCAGCGGCGGCTGTAACCTCGAACACCACGCCCCGTTGCGCTCGGCCGAACTCCCCCCGCTCGCCCCCACGGTGCTGCACGCCAACCGGCTCTTGATCGACGTAGCCGAACGGATGCCGGAAAACGACTGCGTGGCCCCGGGAAACGCGCGTCTTTTGTGCTTCGAGCGGCTGCGCAGCACCCTGAGCGGCGCGCTCACCCGCTCACTGTGGACCAGCTTCCCCGGCGTCGAAGTGGGCGCGCACAAGGCTCGTCCCGGCGACTACGTGCTGCACATCGACCTCGATCTCGAAGCGCTGCCGCCCGACGCCCAGGGCCCCGGCTGGTCCGCCGGCGCGCGCGGCAATTGGCGCCTGGAACGCGACGGCAAGACGCTCGCGGGTGAACAAGTGGCCTCGCGCTCGCGCTCGGACTTCGCCTACGGCTCGCCCCTCGGCGCCGGCGCAAGCGAAGTGATCGACGCCATCGCGGTGCGCATCGGCATGACCCTGGGTGGCGTGCCCGAGTCGCGCGTGGTGCTACCCGTGCCCTTGCCGCAAGTAGCCACCGCGCCGCTCGCGAGCCCCGCGGCCGCGCCCGCGGCCATCGCAGAGGCGAAGACCAAGTCTTTCTAGGGTTCGATGGTCATGCGCGCTAGGGTGCGCAGCCATGCAGGGTTGGGTGCGAGACGGCGCGCTTTGGTTGGGGCTGTCCGCTGCACTCTCGTGCTTGGCGATGGCCTGCGCCGCGTCGCCCGATTCGAGCACCCAGCCGCGCACCAGTCAGGGCGGTGACAGCGCCGGTGGCGCGAGCGACGCCGGTACGGGTGGCGACGGGGGCGACTCGGCGGGCGCTGCCGGTCAGGCTCCGGAACCGATCCCACTCGCCGAAGTGGCGCGGCCAATGCTCGAGGCCCAGTGCGAGCGGCTCACGCGCTGCGGGCAGGCCATTCAGTACGAGCAAGTGCCGGGCGGCTGTGTTGCCGCACAGCTCGCCGAGTGGGAAGCCGCGTTCGACGGCATCAGGGACGAAATCGAGCAAGGCCGGGTCGTGTACGACCCTGCCGCCGCGCCGGCTTGCATCGAAGCGCGCCGCACTGCGCGTTGCGACGGGCCCGTCTTCCCGGACGCCTGTGCAGCGGCTATCGATGGCACGCGCGACGTGGGTGAGCCCTGTGAACAAGGCGTGGAGTGCGTGGGGGGCTCGTTCTGCGAAGGCTGCCCCGGAAAGTGCACCCCGGGTGCGAAACTCGAAGAAGCGTGCGGCGACGGGCAATGGTGTGAGTCGGGCCTCCGCTGCGCTGAAGGCCGCTGCGTGGCGTTGCGCTTGGAGGGAGAGAGCTGCGACTTCGAAGGGGCCTGGTGCGCCAGCGGGGACGTCTGCTTAGACTACACGGCGGAGACCGATGGCGTGTGCCAGTCGGTGCGCGCGGCCAAGTTGGGCGAAGAGTGCGGCTGGGAGCGCGGCCTGTTTTGTGAAACCGGTAGTGCGTGCGTCGAGAGCGAGCGGAATGAAGGCGGCACGCGTCAGATGTGCATCAAGCGCTCGCGGTCCGGCGGCACGTGCTGGCGCGGAATTCAAGATTCCTGTCCCGCGGGCGAATACTGTCCGATTTCGAGCGAGCCGTTGACGGCCAAGTGCCGCCCGCTGTCGCAAGCCGGGGAGCGCTGTCCCGAGTCCAACGCGTGCGCCCCGGGTAGCCGCTGCTTGTTTGGGGGGTTGTGCGTCGAGCCCCGTGCCCTGGGCGAGGCGTGCAACGAAGGCGATGAGTGTTCGAGTTGGTTCTGCGTCCAGGGTGTCTGCGCGCTCGACGCGCGCTGCGCGGTGGCGGGAGGTAACAGCCGCGCTCCGGTGCTGCACGACCCACCGCCACCTGCGGAGCACTGCCCGACCGAGGCGTCTGCCGGCGAGCTCCTGCAAGGATTCGACAATCGCGAGTCGATCGACGGTTGGAGTACCAGCTCTACGGGGACGGCCGAAGCCTTCTTCGAGTGGAGCATGGCAGAGCGCTTTTCATGCTCGGGTGCACTTCACCTGCATGCGTCGTTCTCCGCTGCTGGCCAAGACGTCTACGTGATGATTCCCTCGCCAATGGGCTCGTTCTGGGATTGGTCGCAAAAAAAGCGACTGCATGTCGCGGCGAGGTTGGCCCCACCCGGCGTTGGCGATCACGCGCAGCTGCTGGAGGTGCGGTCCGCGGTGTCCTCGCGCTCCACCGATCTCCAAACCGTCAATGTTTCGCTCGGAGACGCCGTCGATGCCAGCTGGCTGCGCGACTTTGCTTGGCACGAGCTGGTGTTCGATTTGCACGGGCCCGATCCGGAGCGCATCGAAAAATACGGCATCTCTCTCCGTGTGCCGGAGTCGCTGCCCGACGGTGCGCCAAAAGAGCTGCCGGAAATCGATTTGTACGTCGACGACTTTTGGCTCGAGTGAGTGCACACCCGACCCGGCATGGCTCAACCGGTCTTATCTCCGGATTCGTAGCTCGCCCCGCAGGGAGTTCGCGACGGTGACGAGCTTGGGTACGGACAGGCCCTTTGCACCCAGAGTTGGGTGTTTGAGCATCCAGGGCACGGCTTCTTCCACGCGTCCGAACACTTTCATCGGAAATGGATATCTGGCGGCGAGGCTGATCAGCGAAATCGCACCGCGCAGAGTCGCGGCTCCAAAGCCCTCGCCTTCGACCACGTAAGCGAACGCTGCCAGCTGGGCGGCGTGGCGCATGACGGTGTTCCGGATGTGTACTCTCGAGGCGTCGTCGGGCGGGCGTACGCGACTATCGATGATCGTCACGGCGTACAGCCCGTCAGCAAATCGCTCCGCCGCCTGTTCTACCGTGTGCGTCCATGCGTGCAGAAAGCGCGGATTTGGCGCGTCGTCCGAGTACGTCAACACCGTGTTCTCGTACGCGGCAATCAGGTGTTTCTCGTCCTGATACACGGCCGCGCCCAGGCGGATTGTCGCGCTTTCGCCGATCGTCACTCTGCTTCGAACGACCCGCGCGGAGCGTTCGTTAGTGTTGCAAGATTGCGGGAGCGGCCCGCAGGGGCTTGACCGAGCGGCGCCGAGCCCCTATCGACGAACCCGATGAATCACGGCCGTGGGCTAGCGTTGGGGTGGACTTCGTTGGCGCTCGCCGTCGCCTGTTCTTCGGGGCCAAACCCGCCGCCAATGAGCGCTCGGCCGACTCCGCCGCCGGTTCAGTGCGTCGACTATCCCACCGACCGACAAGACGTAGTGAGCTGTCGCTACTCGTCGCAGGCACAGGTCAACGAAGTGTGGGCTCGCTCGACGCAGCTCGCGGCAGTGTCGGCCATCTCTGCGGGGGCAACTCACGTGCAGTGGCTCTCGGCCGAAACCAACGTCGAGACCGCGCGCGGTGACAGCCCGGTCGAGTGCAAGCGAGTCTGGGGCGGCATTAGCTGCGACGGTGGTCCGTTCGAGGTGCCGGTCGGCTTCGTCGCCACCACGCGTTTCGCGATCCTGTCCGCGGCTGAGGCCACGGCGCGCTCGAGCGATCCGCTGATCCCCTCGGAGCGACGCCCGCTCGATGCGCGTCGTATCGTGGCCGAAAGCCCACGCTAAAACGCGGCGCCGCGACTCAGGTCGTTCTCGCGTCGGATATCGGGGCGGACTACTGCCTGACCAAATCCCAGAGCACCCGATGCAGGTGCCCGAGCCCGCTCACGAACGTGCGGCCCAACTGGAGGTCCCATGGGCAATCCGAATAGAAATCGTCCGCGTAATATTCGATGCTCGAGCTGGTCGTTAGATCGAGCGTCAACACCGATGCGTCGGCACCACAGCTCAGTTTGGAACTGGAGCTGACTCGGCCCAGCCCTTCCGTCACGGCCTGCAGCTCGCCTTCGCTCAATGTGCGTTCGCCCATGAGCGGGCCAGCCGGCGTCGTGGTGTAGTCGCAGCCCAACCACGCCAACTTCCGGCTGGCGCGTGTGACCTCGTAGCTGTCTTTGCCGGTGCGGCAGGGCTCTGGCCCGTAGCCGCCGATCACTTCGAATCGGAGCTTTTCGAAGCCCGTAGGCGCGATGTTTGGACCGCCGCCCGCGACCGCCTGCGTGGCGCCGCTGCTGCCCGCGAGCGCCTGCGCAGCACCGCTGCTGCCCGCGAGCGCCTGCATGGCACCGCTGCTGCCGGCAACGGGAGTGTTTGCACCCACGACACCACCACCACCGCCGCCGCCGTGCTGCGCGTGCGTGTTGTCGGCGGATCCACCGCAGCCGACCGCTAGCGCGCCGCCACCAACCGCGCTCCATAACGACAGCAATCTCCGTGTTCGCCTGACCAGCATGTGATCGCCTCCGACCTATCGGGCTCCCGTCTCACTCCATATCCCCGACCGGTATTGTGCTCGGCTCGAAGCGCCACGCAACGAGGTCAGGCCGCATATCCTTCTCAAATGACAGCCGCACGCGCGAAGTTGCGGTGCCGATCACGGGCCTTTGCGCTGGGCTTGACTGGCGGGCCCGTTTCTTGCTGGGAAAGCGCGGAGGTACTGCGCTGTGTCAATCTGTGCCAAGGCAAAAGAGCGGGTTTCGCGAGGCTGGCGGCGTTGGCTGCTGGCTGGGTCCACCGTGGCATTGATTCCCGCGCTGTACGGCGCGGGCCTGGCCATCGGGGTCCCAAGTGCACTCGCGTGCACGCCACAGCGCCCGGGAATCACCGATGTCCGCCTGTTGAACGCCGAGGGCACGCGGCCGCTCGCCGTCGCGAACGACGGCTTCTTCATCATCGCCGTGACCGGTACCTTCGGCGAACCGGCAGGTGCGCTGACGCAGCTTTCGGTCGAGGTGACGAACGCCGCTGGCGAGGTCGTGAGTGGCAGTCTGCGCGCCGTGCCCGGCTACATGTCTTGGGCGGCCGCCTCGCCGCTCGCCGACGGCGCGTACACGGCGAAGGTGACGGTGTCCACGCCGGCGCCAGGCGTGCCACAGCCGATCGAGATCACGCAGGCGCTCGACGTGCGGGGCGCGCCGAGCGCGCTCTCGCTCGCCAGCATCGAGCCCAGTCAATGGAACGAGTTTCACAGCCTCACCGGCGGCACGCAGCTCAGCTGCCAGGTCCCCGGCAACTGCGGCCCGATCCAGTTCGGTGAGCTCGAAGAGTCGACTCCCGGCGTGTGGGTGCGCGTGACGGCGCCCGCGATCAATGGCCAAGTCTACTGGGAGGCGCGCGTGCAGCCCGTCGGCGGCGGCGATGCCGCGCCCTTGGTCTTGTTCACCGGTGAAGGCGGAGCAACCGAGGCCATTGCTGACCTGCGCTTCTCCCAGCCGCTCGCCGAGTACTGCGTGGAGCTGAAGATGATCGATCGGCGCACCGGTAGCGAGCTGACCTCGCCGAGTATGTGTTGGAAGCCCGAGTCACCAACCCTCGTGGATGAAACCGGCGTTGTTTCGTCGTGCCCGCAGTCCCCTTCTCCGGCGCTGCTCCCTTGGTGGTGCAAGAATCGCCCGAACGCGCCGGCTTGCGCCGGTGTCGTTCCCCCGAACCTGGGTGGAAGCGCAGGCAGCGCCGGAATGGCAGGCAACAGCGCGGTATCCGCAACTGCCGGGAGCGCCGGAACAGCCGGCACCGCCGCAGCGTCCGGAACTGCCGGCACTCCCGGGACCGTTGGCATCGCCGGTTTCGGCGGCAGCAGCGCGGGCTCGCCCCCGCCCGCGGGCGCTCAGGCCGACGATGATGCGTCGAGCAGCGCGTGCAGCGTCGGCCACGCGCGCGGCCGGTGGAGCATCGAGCTCGGCACACTGTTGGCCCTTGCGGCGCTCGCTGTGCGGCGGCAACGCGCATCGCGTTCGAAAAATGCGCGGGGGATGGTTTGTTGATGGTCACGCGTCGCGTCGCGCGCCGGCATTGCCTTCGGCGTCGCAGCGCGACCCCCGGGAGATGGCAGCGCGCGCGTCGCGAGGCAGTCCGTGAGCAGTGAGCTGCGTTGTGCAACCCGTGAGCGCCCGGCTCTCCTTCTCGGCGAGGCCCGGTCCGCGGATGGCCGACGCGGCAGTCGACAGCGCCCGGCCGATGCCCGATCAGCAACGGCGGGGCGAACGGCGCGCGCTCAGCTCTCGGACGAAGCGAGGCGTTGCTCGATGGCCTCGAGGTGCGCGTTCACTTGCGGGTCGCGTTGGCGCAGGGCTTCGACGCGGCGGACCGCGCTCATCACCGTGGTGTGATCGCGGTTGCCGAAAGCGCGGCCGAGCTCGGGGAAGCTGCACTTGAGCCGTTGGCGGCACAGGTACATCGCCACCTGGCGCGCGAACGCGACGCTCTTGTGGCGGTCTTTGCTGAGCAGGTCCGAATTCGAGAGCCGGAAGTGCCCGCACACCGCGCGCTGGATGTCCTCGACGCTCATCAGCTCGGGGCGGCGCGGGGAGACCATGGCGAGCTCACCGAGCGTGAACTCTTCGTCGATTTGACGGCCGGTGAGCGATGACTTCGCGGCCAGGCGAATGAGCGCGCCTTCCAGCTCGCGCACGTTGCTCTGCACGCTTTGCGCGAGCATCACCGCGACTTCGTCCGAGAGGTCGATGCCCTCGAGCTCGGCCTTCTTGCGCACGATGGCGACGCGCGTTTCGAGCTGGGGCGTCTGAATGTCAGCCACGAGGCCCGAGGTGAAGCGCGAGACCAAGCGCTCCGGCATGCGCTGGAGCTGTTGGGGATACTTGTCACTGGTGACGATGATCGGGCGATCGGCGTCGTGCAGCGCGTTGAAGGTGTGGAAGAACTCTTCTTGAGTCTGCTCGCGACCGGCGAGGAACTGAATGTCGTCGACCAAGAGCAGGTCGCAGTCCGTGCGGTAGCGCGCGCGGAATTCGTCCATCTTGTGGTGCTGCAGTGCTTCGATGAACTCGTTCGTGAAGTGCTCGGCCGAGACGTACACGATGCGCGCGTCCGGGCGCTCATCCAGCACCTTGTGCGCGATGGCGTGCATCAAGTGCGTCTTGCCCAAGCCGGTGCCGCCCGCGATGAACAGCGGGTTGTAACGAGGGCCGCCACCGCCGGCCGACGCGAACGCCGCCGCGTGAGCCAGCTCGTTCGATGGGCCGACCACGAAGTTGGGGAAGGTGTGCTTGGGGTTCAGCGCGGCGGTCAGCAACGCGCGCGAATAGCGCGACGGACGCTCCGAGCGCATGCGGCCACCCGAAGGCGGCGGGATGGTCGCCGGCGGCGGCTCGGAGTTGCGCCGGCGCGGTTGGCACACCGGGCGATCGAGACCGTTCGAAATGTTCCACTTCACCCGCAAGCTGGCCGGGTTGGTTTCACCCGCGAGGCGCGCCAGGTGGCTGAGCAGATCGGGGAGGAAATGCGCCTTCACCCAATCACGCACGAACTCGTCACGCGCGGTCAGGCTGAGCAGGCCGGTCTCGAAACCGTCGTATTGAACACTCGAGAACCACTGCTCGAATGATGCGGGCGAGCGACTGCGGGTCTGCTCGAGAGCAGCTGTCCACAGGCGTTCCCCAGGGGGTGTGGGAAGGTTGGCGTTCAAGGAGTGGATTTGAGGGGTTTCGATCGTCACTAGGTAAAATTCCCCAACTTATCCACAGGTCTGTGGACAGGGAGCGCCTTGAAGCACTTCACGCCTGAATATTTCCGGCCGTCACCGGAGGGCCCCAATAGGATCTCACACGATTCGAGAGGGAGCAGCTTCCGGTTCTTCATCGCTCGACGAACCGCTCTCGAACCGGAGCACGAGTGCTCCGAGCGACAACGGGGAGGCAGCTAGCACCGACCTCATTCAAAGTTCAATCCCAAGATTTTCAAAACATGAAAGTCTGCGAAATAGACGCCCAATCGTAACACGGCTCTGATCCGAGATGCCCCATTTGCGGCAGCGATCATCTGAGCGCGATCAGTAACCTCGCAGACAGAGAAGAGAATCTTTCATTGCGCGCAGGTGCGCGCTCTCGTGCGGGCAAACTTTCGGTGTTTGAGGCGTCAAGAGGCAACGCCACAAAACTTGTCCTGAAAGTTGCACCTTCGTCGTGCGTGTTGGCACGCGCACGCTGGCCGAACGGCCGCTTACGCTTTTCATTTGCTTAGTGAAAAAATCGCAACACCGAGAAAGTTGGCCGGGCTTCACTCACGAGAGTAAGCCCGACTCGAATACGAACGAGATGCGGAGCGTTTCCCTGAAGCACGTGCGAAAACATCGTCCCCGATCCGAGTCGCCGTGGCGAGTGCGATTCGCCCTCGCCGCGCTCGCGTGTCTCTGCTCCTCTTCGTTCACATTGCGCGCGCGCGCCGACAAGAGCGGAACGCCTCCCGAGGTTGGCTACAACTATCAGGAGATCGAAACGCCGCGCATCACCGCGCTCAACGGCGCCAACCGCGCGCTCAGCAGCTCGACCGAAGCGCTGTTCATCAATCCGGCGAACATGGCGAGCAGCCGCGTTTACCACCTGAACGCTTTGGCCCAGATTTGGCCTGAATCCGGCCGTCAGAGCTACGGCTTGGCCGCGGTCGATTCGGTGGGCTCGAGCGCTCGCGTCGCGGGTGGTCTCGGTGCGACGTACAACACGCAAGATACCGACGGCATCAATCGCAAGTGGACGGACATTCGCTTCGCGATGGCTTATCCATTTTCGGACAAGTTCTTCTTGGGCATTGGAGGCCGCTACCTACGCCTCAAGCAAGACGGCGATGGGCCGCTCGGCAGCAGCGTGGCTTCCAGCGGTCTCGGAAGCGAGTTCATCGTCAGCAGCCTTTCGTTCGACGCCGGCGCCACGTTCAAGCCGACCGACGGCTTGGCGCTGTCGGTCGTGGGTGTGAACTTGAACAATCCGAACAACACGTTTCAGCCGACCTCGGTAGGCGGCGGTATCGGTTTCGGTAAAGAGTTGTTCAGTCTCGAGGCCGACGTGCTTGCCGATTTCACCACTTGGGACAGCACGAAAGTGCGAGCCATGGCCGGTGGTGAATTTCTGGCCGGTGACCATTTCCCGCTGCGCGCGGGCTATCGCTTCGACGAGGGCGCGAAGAGCCACTCGCTGAGCGCGGGGCTCGGCTACATCGACACTCAGTTCGGCGCCGAGATCGCGCTGCGGCGCGTGGTGAGCGGTGACAAGGCGACCGCGATTGTCTTCGGTTTCAGCTACCACCTCGATGCCGGTGGCCTGAACCAGACCGAGAACGATACCTTCTGAGCGCGGCAGATCGCCTAAGAATAGGCCGATTTGCGATTAGAGCAGGGAGTGCACGCGCGCGAGCACCGCGCTCGCGCCCGCGCTGAGGGCTTCGGCGGTGAGCGAGCCGAAGGCAGGCTCGCTCAGCTCTGCGCGCAGCTCCGCGATTGCACGCGGATTGCGGAACCAATCTTCGTCGTGGGTTTGCAAAAGCGTCTCATGGCGAGACGCCGCGAGCAGTGAACCGGCGAAGCGTTGCGTGTCGCGCGGGCGCACGCGAATGAACACGCCGCACGCCGCCTCGGGGAGCTCGAAGCCAAGCGCGTGATAGCTGAGCTCCGGCAGCTCGCTGCGCAGCGCTTTCTGACCGCGGGTGAGCAGCTCGCGCAACAGCACGCGAAACGCAGCGACGTGCAGATCGGCTAGCACGGCGCGCGCCAATGCCCGCTGTTGATCGCGCACGCGGGCCGGACCGAGTCCCAAGCGCCGCGTGGCGAACGCGGGCGAGAGCGGCAACGCACCCACCAAAGCGCCGACCGTGTTTCGCTGCAAGTCGAACACATCCGTACCCAGCACGAAGGGTGACCGCTGCGCGCTCGCGGCGTCCGACAGCGCGCGGCCCGCGTGGCTCAGCGCGAGCAAAAAGCTGCCCGCGCCGCGAGCTTCCGGAACCGCGAACGGGCGCAGTCGCAGCCCGTGTAGCCAAGTCGAGTCGCCCAGTAGATCGAGCGTGGTGCGCTGCGACAGGCGCGCCGGCCAGCCCTCGGCGGCACTCTCGGCGAGCAGCGCGCAGACTAGCTCCGCCGGCCCGCGAATTTGCAGCGTCTCGAACGCGGAGCGAGTGCTCTCGAGAAACGCACGTGCGGCCGGTGCAATGGCGTCACTCGCGACTTCGAATGAAGCGAGGGGCGCGCGCAACCGCTCGGCGAACAGCTGCCGCTCTTCCCACAGCCGGTTCACGCGCTCCGCCAAGCCGCCCGCGGAGGCGAAATAGGAGCGCAGGTAAGCGGCGCGTTCGCGCGGGCGCGCGAGACTCAGCCGCAGCATTTCGGTCAGCGTGTGCTGTGCTTGCCCGGGGTCGACGATCGGGTGCGGTTGCTCGCGATGCGCGCGGGCGAGCTCTGCCCGGCGCGTGCCGAACTCCGCCTGCTCGCGCAAGCGCAAGAGCCAGCGCTCGAGCGACTCGGCCAGCGGATCTTTGCCCTGCAATTCGCGCAGCCAATGGAGTGATTCTTCATGCAGCAGAAACTCGGGTAGAGCATCGTGCGTCGGTTCACCGGTTTTTCGCCGCCGCTCGAGTTCGCGCGCCGCGTCGCGCAGGGCGCGGTCAAACGAAATCGGCTCGAGTTCACGCATGGCGCGGGAGTGTACACGAGCGGTGCGCGCTGGGCCGGCGCGCGCAGGGTTGGCGCTACAGCCCCGGACCGAGCAAGACCGACAAGCGCACGGATATGTTGCTGAAGCCGGTGCCCTGTCCGTTGCTCGCGTCATCCAGGGCGACGCAGCGCCCGAGGCCACAGCGACGCACTTGCGACACGTTGAAGCGAGTCCAATCGAAGGCCGGCCCGAGGCGCACGTGCCGACTCAAGTAGAACTCGATCGCGCCGCCCGCGCGTACTGCGAGTCCGCCGCTTTCTTCTTCGTATTCTGCGTCTAGCTCTCGGGCACGCGTGCTGACCTCACCACTGCCCACTCCGAGCTCGAGATACGGCTCGACGAGCCCGTGATCGAAGAAGTACACGCGCCCGAGTAGCCCCCAAAAATAGCCGCCCGCGCGGCCGTCGGCCAAAGTTGAGCTCTGCGCCGGCCGAAACGCGAAATTTGCGACGCTCAGCGTGCCTCCGAACGCGAAATAGGGCGAGGGACGCCAAAGGGCCGTCCCCCCCAAGCCGGGACCGGCGGCCATGCCCTCACAGCGTTGATTGCCCGCGCTGCCATCCGCGCAGCTGGGCAACCCCAAAAGCAGCTCGGCCGAAAGCTCGAAAGGCCGGCGCGAGTACTCCGGAGTGGGCAGCTCCGGTGGGGGCGGCGCCTCGAGCACGATCGGCGGGGGCGGCGGGTGCTCTGCCTGCGCTGCCGCGCTCGCGAGCGGGGAGACCGAGCAGTACGCTAGGCAGAGCGCGACGATCCGCGCCATGCTTGCGCAAGTCATGGTCCGCCGGCTCACCGTCCTACAAAACCAGGATACCGACGACGCGGCCGCTGCGCGTCGACCGCGCTGGCAATGGGTGTTGATCGGGGCTGGTTTGGTCATCACGCTATTTCTGCCGTTGTCTTGGCTTGGGGTGTGGCTCGGGGCCTGGCTCAGCCGCGCTTCACGGGGTGCGAGCGGCGCTACTCCGATCGTCCTGGGCGTGGCGCCGGTTGCGCTTTCTTTTCTGATTGCGTGCGCGGGTGCGGGCGCGCTGGTCGGCCGCTTCGGCGGCAAGGCCAAGGCGCGTGAGGCCGCGCTCTCCGGCTCGCTGGGCGCCCTGATTGGCTGGGGGCTCGCCGCGCTGGGCGGGTCCCTGAGCCCGTGGTTGGTGGCCGTGGTTTCGCTGGCCGTATTGCTGGTCTCCGGCGCCGCCGCGGCGTTCGTGGGCGCGCGTCTCGCGCTGGCGCGGCGCGTATAGCGGAACTTTGCAGAACGCCGGACAACGGCGGCCCGCGGGTGGACCGGTGCTCGGCCCGAGGCTAGTCTTTGCGGAAGATGAGCGATCTCGACAAAGAACTCGAGCGAGCAGCGGCGGCCGTCGATGAGCCCGGTCCTGCGGCTCGCCGTGAGCCAGCGCCAGTTCCCCCCGCTCGCAAGGGCAACCTCGGCTTACTGATCGGCTTGCTCGTCATGTGCGGTGCAATCCTCACGCTGGTCTTCACCAGCTTCAAAGGCTCCGCCGTCTACTCCAAGGGCGTAGACGAGCTTTTGCGCGAGAAAGACAAGTACTCGGACCGCGCCATTCGCGTGGAGGGCACCCTGGTCAAGGGCACCTTGGTCCGCCGTGACCAACCCTGCGAGTACCGTTTCTCTCTCGAAAAGAAGGGCGTCACTTTGCCGGTGCGCTACGCGCAGTGCATCGTGCCCGACACCTTCCGTGACATGCCGGGGATGGACGTGTCGGTGACCGCCGAAGGTAAGCTGACCGAATCCGGCGCGTTCGAAGCCTCCAACATCTTCGCCAAGTGCCCGTCGAAGTACGAGATGAAGGAAATGCAAAAGGGCGGTCAGAAAGCCCCGCACGACGCCCAAATGTCGGCTCTCTAGAAACCGAAGAGACCGAAGACACAACATGTGGGACAGATTCTTACGGGCTTGTCGCCGCGAGCCCGTCGACGTGACGCCAGTTTGGTTCATGCGCCAAGCCGGCCGCTACATGGCCGAGTACCGCGCCCTGCGCGCCAAGTATACGCTGCTCGAGCTGTGTAAAAACCCCGAGCTGGCCACTCAGGTCACGCTCCAGCCGGTCAACGCGCACCAGGTCGACGCCGCGATTCTATTCGCCGACATCTTGCTGCCGCTCGAGCCGATGGGCGCGCCGTTCGAGTTTGCCAAAGGCGAAGGCCCGGTGATCCACGCGCCCGTGCGCGATCGAGCCGCCGTCGAGCGCCTGCGCGTGATCGATCCGGAAGAGGGCCTCGGCTACGTGCTCGAGGCGATCAAGATGATCCGCAAAGAGCTCGACGGCAAAACACCGCTGATCGGCTTTGCGGGCGCTCCCTTCACGCTCGCGAGTTACCTGATCGAGGGCGGCAAGAGCTCCAACTACGCGCTCACCAAGCGCATGATGTACAACGAGCCGGAGACCTGGAACCTGCTGATGAGCAAGTTCAGCGAGGTCGTGCGCCGCTACTTGCACGCGCAAATCAAAGCCGGCGTGAACGCGGTGCAGGTGTTCGACTCTTGGGTCGGCTCGCTCTCGCCCATGGACTACGAGGAGTACGTCCTCCCGCACGTGTCGCCGATCTTGAAAGACCTCGAGAAGACGGGCGTGCCCGTGATCCATTTCGGTACCGACACGGGCGCCTTGCTCGAATTGCAGAAGCGCGCGGGCGGCACCGTGATCGGCGTCGACTGGCGCACGCCCCTCGACCAAGCCATCACCCGCCTGGGGAGAGACGTGGCCGTGCAGGGCAATCTGGACCCGCTCCTACTCAGCGCTCCGCGTGAGCTGCTCGGTCGCCGGGTCGACGACATCCTCCAGCGCGCCACCGGCGCCGCCGGCCATATCTTCAATTTGGGCCATGGCATCCTCCCGGACACCGACCCGGACGCCGTCAAATTCGTGGTGGATCACGTGCATAGCCACCAAAAACGCGCCTAGCCGCCGGCCGATGTCGCTCCGTTGTTGACTTGCCGCCCCGAGCCGACAAAAAGACACCGGCCTCCTTCCCGCATCGTCTAAAGGCAGGACAAGGGACTTTGAATCCCTGAATCGTGGTTCGAATCCATGTGCGGGAACTCGTCGCGCTCCGAGGCAGCAGCTGCCTCGGAGCCCCCTGGCTTCGCCAGGGGCGCCGCTACGCGGCGGCTCCTCGCGCTGCTCGTCGGGGGCTTCGCCCCCGCCCCGTTGGAGTGAATCCAACGGGGCCCCACCCCTGAGTTTTGGGGCCCCGCCCCCAAAACATTTTGTAGCCGCGTGGACGGACCGCGTGGACGAATGGCGCGGGGCGCGTGAGAGCGCTGCTTCGCAGCGGCTCATGCGTGGACGGACCGCGTGAACGAATGGCGCGGGGCGCGTGAGAGCGCTGCTTCGCAGCGGCTCATGCGTGGACGGATGGCGTGGACGAATGGCGTGGGGCGCGTGAGAGCGCTGCTTCGCAGCGGCTCATGCGTGGACGGACCGCGTGGACGAATGGCGTGGGGCGCGTG
>Ga0247740_1000440_pt1 | contig 20357 bp, 12 predicted proteins | sample UWRJL148409B2_FD_180942 | JGI IMG/M metagenome (GOLD analysis project Ga0247740, IMG submission 180942) | Plant litter microbial communities from Arlington Agricultural Research Station in Wisconsin, United States - UWRJ-L148-409B-2 | ecosystem: Environmental > Terrestrial > Plant litter >...
CTTGATGTGCAGGTTTTTAATGATTTCTAAGTCGGCATACATATTTCCGAAAAGACGTAAATAATCATAGTTATTGTCTTTGTTGTATTCTAAAAGACGAACAGGATTTTGTCTGTCGTTCATTCCCCCAACTGGTCCTCCCCAGCCTTTTCCGTCTACAGTATGTACCGGAATTATTGGCAAGGCACGAAGTGCCGGATCCAGAACTCCGGGATCTGTAACTTCATTGGTACGGGTCATCGAGAAATTTTCGCCAATAACCAGTTTCCCGTCAAAATATTTATACGAACCGTTCATTCTGGCAGAAATTCTCTGGAAATCAGTCGTTTTTACAACACCTTCATTTCCATAATATCCCAAAGAAAAAACATAACTTCCTTTATCTGAAGCATTTGAAACTGATAAATCATACGAATTTGCTATTCCGGTTTGCGAGATTGCATCGTACCAGTCTGTATTTGAAGCTTTAAGGGTTTGATTGGCATCTAAATATTCAGGAACCAAAACTTTGTTTAATTGTGGTTTGTTATTGTTTACAGACCAATCAAACTGATAGCGTAAATTATTGCTGTTTGGATTTAATCCGTCGTTGATATTGGCCTGCCATAAAGCCTGACCAAACTGATTGGCATTCAGCACTTCCTGTTTTCTTGAATAATCAGAAATGGAGGTATAAGTGCTAAAATTAATTCTCATTTTACCCTCTTTTCCTTTTTTGGTCGTAATAATGATAACTCCGTTTGAAGCTCTTGAGCCGTAAATACTGGCCGAAGAAGCATCTTTTAGAACCTGAATTGTTTCAATATCATTAGAGTTTAGTTCGTGCATTCCGGATTTTGTTGGCATTCCGTCAATTACATAAAGAGGATCTGTGTTGTTTAAAGTTCCTACACCACGAATGACCACTTTGGTATTTCCTCCGGATGGCGAACCGTCAGACGAAACTTTTACTCCGGCAACTCTTCCCTGCAAGGCTTTTATGGGGTTAGGTTCCGGTTGTTTCATGACTTCCTTCATGTTGACAACGGCAACAGCTCCCGTAATATCAGTCTTTTTTTGTTTTGAATATCCAGTTACAACAACTTCATTCAACTGATTATTATCTACTTTTAAAATGATGTTGAACACCTTTTGTCCTTTAACATCAATCGATTGCGGTGCAAATCCAATAAAAGAAATGACCATTTTTGCATTTTCAGCTACATTTTGGAGGGAAAAATTTCCATCAAAATCTGTTACTGTACTGGTATTGGTTCCGGAAATAAGCACAGTGGCTCCCGGAAGTGGCATTCCGTCGTCTGACGAAATTACCGTTCCTTTAATTCCGCTTTCCTGTGCCGTCATCGCCAGCATAGGAAAAAAGAAAAACAGAAAATAAATGAGTTTGGTTTTCATAGATAGTGGTTTTGTTTTTAAGGTTAGTTTATATTTAATTGGTTAATTTCTAAGTTGTTCAACTCAACTCCATTGTTTGAAGAAACAGTAAGAGAGGTATAAGGTTCGTTGGGGAAAAAGATTTCGGTAATTACTTTTTCGCCATTGTTGTAAAATATTTCAATAGATGTTTTGTCCAGAATAATTTTAAAAAATCCTTCTTTTTGACTTCCGTCTAAAGCTGCTTTGGTAATTGTAGAAGCAAATTTTTCAGAGAAATCAATTTTTCCTGATTTCGAACGATCTAAAAACAAGTAGTGATCTGAATTATTAATTCCGAAAGTCACTGCTTCTCCATTCGCATTTGAAAGTGTAAAAGTGTAAATATCCTGTTTCAGATTCTTGATATTAAAATGAAGCATCGCTTTTGTTAAATCGATTTTTCCTGTTTCAATAAGTGTTAACTTTCCTTTTCCTTTCAGACTCTTCATTTTTATTGTTTTACCAATATATGTATTGATTTCTTTTACTGGATTATTCACCAAAGTATAGTCGTTTCCTTTTTTGATTACCTGAAGTTCACGGGCAATGGTGGTACTGCTTCTCCAGGATTGTGTTGGAACTTGTTGTGCATATTCCCAGTTTGACATCCAGCCAATAAACAATCTTCGTCCGTCAGCGCTTGGTATATTATTCCAGGTAACGCCAGCATAATTGTCTTTTCCGTAATCCAGCCAGGCCGCTTTTTCTGTATCTAATTTTTTTGCGAAATTAGAATCTAATGTAAAAGTTGTGCCATCAAAATCACCAATAAAATATTGTGTTCCTGAACCTCCGTTTGCTCCTCCGGGATTCAAATTCTGAATCAAAACCCATTTGGTTTCATTGGTTCCTTTTACTTTTATTTCAAAGAAATCCGGACATTCCCATACACCGCCATGAGCACCAATATTTTTTCCGAACTCAGATAAATATTTCCAGTTTTTAAGATCTTTAGATGCATAAAACTGATTACGGTCTTGCGCTGCCAAAGCCATAATCCATTGTTTATGGGTTTCATCCCAATTTACTTTTGGATCACGAAAATCGCGAATTCCGGGATTTTTTATGACAGGATTTCCTTCCTCAAATTTCTGCCATGTAAAACCATTATCATTTGAATATGCAATATCCTGTTGTTCAACATCAATCTTACCTTCTTTTTCTTTTGTCATATCATGCAGCGTATAAATCGCTACAATTGGAGCTGTTTTGCCATTGCCTAATCCCGATGTATTATGCGTATCTACAACTGCACTTCCTGAAAAAATATATTTGTCTTTGTCCGGATAAAGCGCAATTGGCTGCTCTTCCCATTTAATTAAATCTTTACTAATCGCATGCCCCCAATGCATTGGTCCCCAAACACTTTTTTCAGGATAATGCTGATAATACAAATGATAAACTCCATCAGCATAAAACATTCCGTTAGGATCATTCATCCATCCATTCTTTGGTGTAAAGTGAAAATTAGGACGGTACATTTTTTCTTCTGTAGCTATTGAAGTTGAGACAGCAGTTGTTTGTGCAACAGCCGTATATGGTTTACAAGCTCCTATTGATAATAGTAAGGCACTATATAATGCCAGCGGCAGATGTTTCTTTGATGTCATTTTTTTTGATATTTTTTTTGGTTAGATTTTCACTTAAAACTTCTAAAGAGATTCCTTTAGTTTCCGGCATTATAAAAATTACAAATAGTAACTGCAGGACCATCATCAGTGCAAAAATTAAGAATACGACTTCGGGTCCAATTTCTGAAAACAACATTGGAATTAAAGACGGAATAATCGCCGCTAAAACCCAGTGTACCGAACTCCCAAAAGCTTGTCCCGAAGCACGAATGTGATTAGGGAAAATTTCTGAGATAAACACCCATATTACGGCTCCCTGGCCAATGGCGTGCGATGCTATAAATAAGAAAAGAAAAGTGGGTACTGATAATCCTCCCCAGTTGTAATAAAAGGAAGCAGAAACCAATCCTAAAGATATGATATAACCAACTGAACCAATGTACATTAACAACTTTCTTCCTAATTTGTCAATTAATGCTACTCCTATCAGGGTAAATATAAGATTGGTGATTCCGATTCCTATACTGCTTAGTAAAGCTGTATTTTGTCCTAAACCTGCTTCTTCAAAAATTCTTGGTGCGTAATATAAAAAGGCATTGATTCCGGAAAACTGATTGAAAAACGCAATTAAAAACGCCAGAATCAATGGGAAACGGTATTTTTTCATGAAAATATTCTCGTGTTTGGTAACTCCGTTTTCTCTTGAATCATCCATGATGTCTTTAAGATCAGCAGTAGGATCAATTTTAAACAGGACTTTACGGGCCTCTTCATCACGGTTTTTAGACAATAACCATCTTGGACTTTCCGGGATTGTAAGTATGAAAAGAATATAGATAAGAGAAGGAAAAGCCTGAACTCCTACCATCCAACGCCAGGCATTTTCGCCAATATCTTTTAAAAAATAATTGGATATAAAAGCAATTAGAATTCCCAATACAATATTAAACTGATACAAAGCTACTAATCGTCCGCGTTTGTCTGCCGGAGCAATTTCAGAAACATATGCCGGAGCAGCAATAGTCGAGGCACCAACTCCTAAACCGCCAATAAACCTGAAAGCGGCAAAAACAATAGGATCGTTTGCAAAAGCGGCACCAATGGCAGAAATAAAGTATAGGATCCCGATCCAAAACAATGTTTTTTTACGTCCTATTTTATTGGTTGGAATTCCTCCAAAAATGGCACCTATAACGGTTCCCCACAATGCCATTGCCATAACAACAGAACCGTGAAAAGCATCAGATGAATGCCATAAAAGCTGTAATTGTTTATCAGCTCCAGAAATAACTACGGTATCAAAACCGAATAGAAAACCTGCCAGTGCAGCAGTAACAGACCAAATCAATATCTTATTCATTGTAGATGTATTAAAAACTTGTTGCTAAGATATCCGCAAAAAAAACAACTTATTTTTAATGATGTTACAATTTAATTCTATAATTATTGATAGTTTGCTATTTTAAGTTAAAACCGTTTATTTACAAGGCTTTACGTTTATTAAAATTTATTTACGAAAACCATGTAGTTTCGATTTTGTTACATTTAATACAAAATTGATACATGAAAACATACGTTTTTGTACTAATTTGAATTAGAGGATTTGTATTCTTTTGGCGAAATTCCAAATTTATTCTTAAAAGCAGTAGAAAAATAGTTGGGAGAAGAGAATCCAAGTGAGTAGGCAATTTCTGAAATATTCATCTCATTTGATTTTAAAAGCTCTGCAGCTTTCTCTAATTTGACATTATTGATATGATCGCTAATATTAATTCCGATAATCGCTTTTACTTTTCGGTACAACTGAACTCTTGAAACACTTAGTTTGTCTGCCAAATCTTCGACAGAGAATTTAGGGTTTTCGACATTCATCTTAATAATATCATTCATTTTGGTAATAAAAGTCTGTTCCTGATTACCAAATTTCGATTCGGGTTCGATGCGATAAATGTTATTGGTATAATAATAACGAAGTTTTTCTCTGTTGAAAAGCAAACCGGAAATGGATTGTTTTAGAATAGAAAGACTAAACGGTTTGGTAAGATATTGGTCTACTCCGCTTTGCAATCCTTTTAAAACGGCTTCTTTATTGCTTTGCGCCGTTAGTATAATAATGGGAATATGCGAAGAGCGCAAATCCTTTTTCAGCTCTTTGCTAATTTCATAACCGTCTTTATCGACCAGGTTGATATCGCAAATGATAATATCAGGCACTATATCCATTGCTTTTTCAATAGCGTCGCTTCCGTCAGAAGTATGCACTGTATATTCATTCGATAATTTAGCTCTTAAAAAAGTGACCAAATCATTATTGTCTTCTATAATTAAAATCGAATGTTTCTCTGCATCAGAAATAACATGTACCTCATTTACATCTGATTCTATATCAAGATTATCTGTTATTAAACTAGGCGTTATATTTAGGTTTTCGGCTTTACTTACGATCTCAGAAGGCTGCAAATGGCTGTTTCCTTTTAATAAAGTAATAACAAACTCACTTCCCTGCTTTGATTTTAGTTCGATGGTTCCGTGATGCAAAAGAACAAATTCCTTAGAAAGATGAAGTCCGATTCCTGAACTGTTTTTATTATTATTCGAAGCTTTAAAAAATGGACTAAACACATTAGAAAGTTCATTCTCAGGAATTCCAATTCCGGAATCCTTGCAGCTAATTTTAACCGTATTGTCCTGATTTTCGATAATCGAAATCGTGATTTTTCCGTTATCAGGCGTAAATTTAAAAGCGTTTGAAAGCAAATTAAAATACACTTTATCCATCAGTCCTTTATCAATGAACAATTCCAGATTTTTATTTTTACAAATAAGCTGAAAATCAATATTCCTGCGAATGGCCTCACCTCTAAAGTTGGTCATTGTTTCATTCGTAAAATCACAGATCTTAGTATTTGAGGCTCTTAAAGTAAATTTTTGCTCTTCTATTTTTCTAAAGTCTAATAACTGATTGATTAATCTGAGTAATCTGTTTGAGTTTTTATGAATGAGTTTTACTTCATCAATAAGTGCTGTTCCCTTAATTTTTTCATTTTCGATTAAAGACTCAACATAACTCATAATAAGCGTTATTGGAGTTTTAAATTCATGCGAAAGTCCGGTAAAGAAATTCAGTTTTGCTTCGTTGCTTTTCTCGGCAACCTTAGCCATTTCCTGAATTTCATTGTTCTGGTCGATTACGGTCTGATTAATTCTTTCCAATTGTTTTTTCTTTCTCGAAATAGAAATCGTCGAATAAATACTGTAGATGGTCAAACTCAAAATAATCACTAAGAAAAAACTCAGCAGTCTCACCAAATTGTTTTGCGAAGCATATTCTCGTTCCTGCACTTTTATGGCGCCTTGCTGCGACTCGATAACCACTTGCTGCTGATCGACTTTATCCATTTGGTTTTCGATAATTTCGGCATTGTTATGGTCGATTACAATGGTATTAAGAATGTTGTTTTTTGAAATGGGTTCTTTATTGTACATTTTCAAAGCCAGTTTCAGCGCTTCATTTCCTCCTGTTGGATATAAAATAGTTCCGTCTAAAACGCCGCTCTTTACCAATTCGATACCGCCATTTACCGAATTTAAGCCGTCGACTCCCAAAAACTTAATTTTATTTTCAAGACCTACTGTTTTAGCAGTTTCCCAGGCGCTCAATGCCATGCGATCGTTGTGGGCAAAAATGTACTCGATATCCGGATTTTGTAAAAGAATAGCTTTTAACGGTGCTGTTACCGATTCTTTTTCCCAATTGCCGTGAATAGTATTGACAACATTCATACGTTTATTTCCCTGAATGATCTGACTAAAGCCCAGACTACGTTCATAAGCGGGAGACGATCCGTTTGCTCCTGTAATTTCGATAATTTTACCCGAAGCTTTACTGTGGGAAATAATATATCTGGCGGCAATTCTACCTATTTCGATATTATCTGCGCCAAGATAAGCGGTGTAGTTTTCGCCATCAATTTTGCGGTCTACCACCAAAACGGGAATTCCGGCTCTTATTGATTTTTCGACAACGGCCGTTAAAGGTTTGGACTGAATTGGAGATACGATTATTACATCTACTTTATTGGCGATGAACTTTTCGATATCTTCGATTTGTCTGGTGACATTATTATTGGCGTCGCTAATTTTTAAATCGACCTCAGGGCGTAATGAGGCTTCAATTTTCATTGAACTGGTCATTTGTTTGCGCCAATCATCTGTGGTCATCGCCTGAGAAAATCCAACCTTAATTTTATCTCCTTGTTTCTGAGTACAGGAAACTAAACTTAATGATGCTAAAAAAAGCAGCAAAATATATTTTACAAGTGAATACATGAATTATGAGTTTATGTAATGAAAATGAGTTTTCAAAAAAAAAAATACCTTATTAGACCAGCAACCTGTCAAAATAATTAGGAAGGATTATTTTGTGCTGACAAGCGGGAAGGCAATATATAATTAGGTAAAATTAAACTTTTATTTGATGTACACAAACGTTATCGTATATCTGTAAACAAAAAAAAGAGGATATGGAATCCTCTTCTAATTATCTCTCTAAACTATGCCATGCAAAATTTTACAATGGATTAAAAATAAACTTACAATTGAACTATATTATTTCTCCAAATATGCAAAAGGCTGAATAGCGTACAACTTTAGTTGGATGGGAAAATAAATTATAACGAAAGGGCTTTAACCAAACAAATATTATTTTGGCTAAAGCCCTATTCTATCGAATCTGGATTCTCCAGATAAAGCTCAATGTTATTAGGCTCAAGGAAAAACCTATAATGCAAAGTCGTAAAATTGCAAAGGTTTTGTCAATTTCTACGAAGCAGAAATCTACGTGAAAAGCTCGACAAAAATTGGATTTACGTTGCGGAGTTACTTGCGGAGATTTCTCCTTCGTCGAAATGACAAATATTACGTTTAACCCTTATTTATTAGTGTCTTAATCCAATAAAAAAACAATCAATCCTCTTGCGCCATGCGCTCCCAAAACCAATGATTGTTCGATATCAGCCGTTTTTGATGGTCCGGCAATAAAAGTTCCGAAACCGTATTCCTGATTGCCAATTCTTTCGTAAGCCTGATGCATTGTTGCGAGAATATCTTTTTTATGCACAATTATAGCAAGATATTGTGCAATAAATGGCGATACGCGTTGTCCTAATACATCATCTGTCACCCAAAGCGCACTATTTTCGGCTACGCCAAAATGAGCTTTAATCACGTTTAATTCTACATCCTGAAGCGAATGCGGATCATCGTTTGTCCAGTCTAAAGCTGCGATTTCAGAAAGCTCCGGAATTGTTGTAATGAGGCGTTTTTCGAGATTATAATTTGATTTTATATATTCGATTATTTCAGTATAATTAGCCACTTCAACAGGATCTCCGCCTATATTTTTGAGTACTGTTTTATAGGTTGAAAGCACGTCTCCATTCTCTGAACTTAAAAGATTCAGATCAGGAAAATTAGTGATAAAAGCAGGTTGATTTTGCTTTATTTTATTTAAAATATCTGCTTTACTACTCATTGTCTTTTGCTTTTGCTTTTGCTTTTGCTTCTCTTGAATTTTTCTTGTACCATTCTCTAAAAGATTCCTCGGGAACTTCCGGCATTTCGCGCTGATCGTACCATTTGTTCATTTTATTATTGACCAGACCGGGAATGTTTTTCATTACAAAACGACCTGATTTTCCGGCAATATTAAAAATAGTAGGATTCGCTAAAACTGTTGCCATCGTTTTCATTGCAACGGTTTTGGCTGTTGGCGTATGTCCTTCTTTTACTAAAACCTGACGCCATTTGTACAATTGGTCGTGTATATCGATTTTTACCGGACAAACATTGGTACAAGAACCACAAAGTGTACTTGCAAAAGGTAAGTCGGCATTTTTGCTCATGTCTAAATTGGGGGCTAAAATAGAGCCAATTGGCCCTGCAACAGCATTGTGGTAACTGTGTCCACCGCTTCGTCTGTAGACCGGGCATGTATTCATACACGCGCCGCAACGAATACATTTGAGGGAATTTCTAAAATCTTCTCTTCCTAATTGGGTACTTCGACCGTTATCGACAATCACGATATGAATTTCTTTTCCTTCTCTTGGTTTCTTAAAATGACTCGAAAAAGTGGTAATAGGCTGTCCCGTGGCGCTTCTGGCTAATAATCTCAGAAACACACCTAAATGTTTACGCTGCGGAATCAGCTTTTCGAATCCCATGCAGGCAATATGAACATCGGCAAGATGCGCGCCCATATCGGCATTTCCTTCATTGGTGCAAACCACAATTTCACCGGTTTCTGCAATTGCAAAATTGACTCCGGTCAACGCTACTTTTCGCGTTAAGAAGGTATTTCTTAGACTCAAACGAGCTGATTCTGTTAAATATTGAGGATCTATATTTCCTTTTTCTGTACCTAAATGTTCGCTAAACGTTTCGCTTACATCTTCTTTTTTAAGGTGAATAGCAGGCAAAACAATATGACTTGGCGGTTCTTTACGAAGCTGCACGATGTATTCTCCTAAATCAGAATCGATTACTTCGATGCCTTTTTCGGCCAGATAATCGTTTAAATGGCATTCTTCGGTAAGCATCGATTTTGATTTCACCATTTGCTTTACCTCGTGTTTTACCATAATCGAATGCACAATTTCGTTATGCTCTTTTGCATCGGCTGCCCAATGTACTATTATACCGTTTTTCTGTGCATTGGCCTCAAATTCAATCAAATAATCGTGAATGTTTGAAAGCACATTATTTTTAATTTGTGAAGCAGTTTCGCGAAGTAATTCCCAATCGGGAATTTGATGCGCCGATTTATCTCTTTTTTCACGAACAAACCAAAGTGTTTCATCGTGCCAGTTGACGCGTTCTACATCTTTGTTAAAACGTGTTGCGGCTTCGCTGTGCGGTATAACTTTTTCTGATGACATCTTTAATTATTTAAAAGTCAATTTTGAAATTAATTAAATTTCTAAACCTTAACTATTGGTAATTAATTTAACCGCAAAGCCCACAAGGTTTTTACGCAAGGTTCGCAAAGCTAAATTTAATCCTAGCGGACTTTGCGTTTTTTTTCTTTGCGAGCTTTGCGGTTAAAAATTACACTCAAAACTTATTTTTTAATTTTCCAACGAATTTAATATTTCGGCGATATGAATGGTTTTTATAGGGCTTTTTTGCCTTTTTAGAATTCCTTCTAAATGCATCAAACACGACATATCTCCACCTGTAATATAATCTACGTTATGGTTTTCATGGTCTTTTATTCGGTCTTGTCCCATTTTTACCGAAATAGCTTCTTCGGTCACACAAAATGTTCCTCCAAATCCGCAACACTCGTCTTTTCTGGATAAAGAAACTAAATCTAATCCCTTTATATTGTGCAGTAATTGTTCCGGTTTAGAGAAAAATGGCGCATTAAGTTCTGTCATCTGCGAAAGCTTTAATCCGCGTTGACCGTGACAGCTTACATGCATTCCTACTCTATACGGAAAATTTCCATCTATAGAATCCAACTTCAGAATATCAGTAATAAACTCCGTTAATTCAAAAACTTTCTTTCGCATTGCTGTCGCAACTTCTTCTTGTTTTTCGTCATGCAAATGTTCTTTTACATGCAAAACACAACTTCCGGAAGGACAAACAATATAATCGAATCCTGCAAAATTAGCGATAAAGTTGGCATCGCAGCCTTTGGTTAAATATTGGTATCCGCTATTGGCCATAGGCTGTCCGCAGCAGGTTTGTCCCATCGGAAAGTGAACTTCACAACCCAATTTCTGCAAAAGTTCATAGGTTGCAATTGCTACTTTTGGGTAAAACTGATCGACATAACACGGTATAAATAATCCGATTTTCATATGTTGTCTTTTTAAACGCTTTGAGTTTGTTTATCAATATGAAAGGACTTTTCACTCCAAATAAATCTCAAAGTGCTAATGTAAAAAATTGTATTTCTTTTTTACGCACAAAATTTATGTTTTATGTGTATTTGTTTTTTTTGTGTAATCTATTTCTATACTATTATTTCACGCAGATTTTAAAAGATTTAAGAAGATTTACGCAGATTATTATCTAAAATTAGATGTGCTTAAATCTGTAAAATCTGCGTGAAACAGAAATCATTTAATCTGTTGCTGTTTTTCTCTCGCAGATTCAGCAGATTTAGCAGATTTTTTGTTTCTCTCATTTTTGTCATCCGAGGAACGAACGATCTCTGCAAGAAACTATACAAAGATTGGTCTGCAAATTGTAACGGAGCTACTTGTGGAGATCCCTCGTTCCTCGGGATGACAAACTATGCGGAAATGAATCATCCACAATCTTTTAATCCTTTATCCTAAAAGCAATAGGGAGTACCTAATTATTTTTAATTTTTAATTCTAAATTTTTAATTGAACATCAATGCTTATAAAACTTCAAATCAATCAAATCATTCTGGATCGGTTTCGGATTCCAGTTTTGATGAATCGCCAATGCAGCTCCCAAAGCACTTGCCTGCGCCATTGAAGCCGCAAAAACTTCTATATCCGGATAAGCTTCGGCCAGTAAATTCATAAAAATTGAATTTTTACTAAATCCTCCATCCACAAAAATCTTTTTTACAGGACTATTATGAATGACCAAATTAGTCGAAAAAAACTGTTGTTCAACGAGATCGAGCATCAATTGATGATACGCGATTTCGTAAGTCTTAAAATTACTCAAATCTCTTTTTTGAAACGGACATTCTTTTAGAATATCAAAATCATATTTCTTTGGATAAATAATCTGAAAATTTAAAGCTCTTAAATTCGAAACTATCTTTTTATCAAAATAAACCTCTTTATACGTATCCAACGGAACTTTAAAATGTGCTGCTAATCTTTTGGTTTGCACTTCATGTTCATTGCCTGAAAACAGACGCGCTGCTTTTACAGGTTTTTCTGTGTATTGCATGTAACACAAACAATCGTGCTGCAGCTCATCAAAAGTCAATTGTTTATTATTGAAAGGATTCAGGGAAATACTCCAGGTTCCTGTCGACAATAAAACAAAAGGTTCTGTAAAATTGATAGTATATGGAATAATAGCCGATGAACTGTCATGTAAACCAACTCCAATTGACAATCCGTCTTTTTGTTTTATAATGTCTTTTCCGTAATGAAGCGGTGGAATTTTATCTGAAATATCTTCATTTTTAAGCCATTTATGATACTTCATCTTTTTAAAATTCCAAAGATTGGTATGGCATCCAATACTTGTAATATCAGAATAAGCTTCATTCGTTAAAAGAAAACTCAAATACTGCGGTAAATGCAAACAGTATTTTACCTGATCGAATAATTCCGGTTTTTCTTCTTTGAGCCTGTAAATCTGCATTCCGGAATTCAAACTTCCCAATACGGGCGAAGCTGTTTTTACTGCAAAAGTTTCTTTTCCTTTGTATTTATTGTAAAAGTCATTTTTTAACTGCTCCGGATACTCTTTTAAGTAGTTATAAAGAGGAGTTAAAACTTTTCCTTTTTCATCAATATAAACAAAACTAGCACCGTAAGTACTAAAATTGATGGCTTTTAAAACGTAATCCGTTAGGTTTTTAATTTCTACCAATCGATCGAATATCCAGTTTTTAAGGACTTCGATATCTTCGCAGGGAAAACCATCTTCGTCGAGGGTTTCATCAAGATTTACTGATTTTTCCCAGACAATTTTATAATTTTCATCAAATAAAAATACTTTCTTGTTTGTTTTACCAATGTCGAAAATTGCAACTACATTCATTTAATTATAAGTTATGAGTTTTGAATTATGAGTTATGAGTTAGTTTTTTGTTTTATAAAAAACTGCAATCGAGTATTACTATAACTCAAAACTCATAATTCATAATTACAATCCTGTTGCCAATGTTTTTAATCCTCTTTCTCCAATTAGATTTTTTCTAACAGAAAGGCTTCTGTACAATTCGACCGGATTTAATGCAGCGCCTGAACGTAAACGAGCCTCGGCAACCAATGCACGAACATCTGTACGGAAAGCGTCCTGAAGGATTTCCTGTGCTTTTACAACATCATTTTCTTCCTGTGCTTTTTCTAATGCTTTTCTGTCTACCAAAAGTGCTTGTGCATAAGCAATCATAATGGCTTCTACCGATTGTAATAAATCTTCTAAAGGATCTTTTATGTTGTGAGAAGCATCGATCATCCAACCTAAATCTTTGGCGTGATTCATGCCGCGAGCGTCCATTCCTTCTACTAATTCATTAAAAATCAAGAATAATTGATATGGTTTTAAAGCTCCGGCCGTTAAATCGTCATCTCCATATTTTGAATCATTAAAGTGAAAACCTCCCAGTTTTTCTTCCATCAATAATAAAGAAACGATTTGCTCGATATTGGCATTTGGCAAATGATGTCCTAAATCGACCAAAGTTTGTGCTTTGTCTCCTAACTTTTTTACATACGAATACGATTGTCCCCAATCTGCTACTGTTGTCGAATAAAAATTAGGTTCTGCACATTTGTATTCTAAAAATAATTTCCAGTTTGAAGGTAATGCATCGTAAATTTCTTCTAAACTTTCTAATGTATTTTGGTAGGCTTTTCTAAAGTTTAATTGTCCAGGAAAAGAAGATCCGTCTGCTAACCAAATTGTTAGTGATTCTGATCCTAATTCGATTCCGTGTTGGATAACTTCTATATTATGAGCAATTGCTTGTTTGCGAACTGCTTTGTTTACGTTTTGTAATGATCCAAATTTATACGAATTGTCCTGACCTGCCTGATCCTGAAAGGTATTCGAATTCATAGCATCAAATCTTAAATGGTGCTGTGCAGCAAGACTTTTTATCGCTTTATAATCCTGTGGAATATCCCACGGAATATGCAAAGAAATCGCTCCTGAAGCATTGTTTAAAGCATGAAGCAAACCTACATCTTCGATTTTTTCTTCGATAGAACGTGGTTCCCCGCCTCCTGCAAAACGTCCGAATCTTGTTCCTCCTGTTCCTAAAGCCCAGGATGGAATCGCGATTTGAAAATCGATCAATTTTTGAATAATAGATTCTGTATCACCAATTTCTGATACTGTAAAGGCAAATTTATTTTGATGTTTTTTTAATAAATCGTCGTTGTGAGATGCGATATTGTTTGATCCGATTAACATATTATTTTATCTTTTAATAGAGATTACAATATATAAATTAAATAAATTGAACTCTGGTTTAACTTTACTCTTGTATGCTATTTGCTCATTTTTGCAGGCAGTTATGTCTAAAAAAATCTAACGTCCGAATGCTATCGAACGTTAGATCACAAAAAACCACTTTTGCTTTAAACAAACTTAAAAACTTAAACAATCTATCTGTAAAAGCCCATTGATACTCCGCCGTCTACATTCAGCGCATTTCCTGTTGATTTGTCCAGTAAACCGCCAACGAATGCGAAACAAGCGTTTGCAATATCATCCGGCAATATAATTTCATTTAGTAATGTACGTTTTGCATAATACGCCGGTAACTCGGCAACCGTTATACCGTATGCTTTTGCACGGCCTTCTGCCCAACCGCCAGACCAAATGTTAGAATCTGAGATTACTGCATCAGGATTTACAGTGTTCACACGAATTTTATCTGCACCTAATTCAGCTGCCATCAAACGTGTTAAATGCGCCTGAGCTGCTTTGGCCGAACCATAACCCGGATTATTTGGACCCGCAACAACTGCATTTTTAGATACAATGTTTACGATATCTCCTCCAAATCCTTGTTTGCGCATGACTTCGATTCCGGCTTTTGAAACAATAAATTGTCCTTTTACCAAAATGTCATACAATCTGTCCCACTCTTCAAGCGTATGTTCTGCAATAGATTTAGAAATACTAATTCCGGCATTGTTCACTATAATATCTGTACCTCCAAAAGCTAATGAAGCTTCGTCTAATGCTTTTTCTGTACTTTTTTCATCGGTTACATTTAGTAATGTACTTGCTACGGCATCTTTACCAAATAACTTGATAAACTCAGCTGTAGCTTGTTCTAAACGTTCTTCGTTGATATCGTTGATGACCACACAAGCACCTTCCTGAGCAAACTTTTTGGCAATTGCCTTACCAATTCCGCCGGCAGAACCTGTAATTACAGCTACTCTTCCTGAAAGTGCTTTTGGTTTTGGCATACGCTGCAGTTTTGCTTCTTCAAGCAACCAATATTCAATATCAAAAGCTTCCTGATGTGGCAGCGAAGTATATTCTGAAACTGCTTCGGCACCTTTCATTACATTTACTGCATTGATATAATATTCTGATGCCAAACGTGCCATTGTTTTGTCTTTGGCAAACGTAAACATACCTACGCCAGGATATAAAATCACGACCGGATTTGGGTCACGCATTGCAGGCGAATTCGACTTTTTGCAAGTATTGTAATAGTCCTTGTACATGGCGCGATACGCTTCAAAAGCAGGTGTTAATTTTGCTTTGATCGCCTCAACATCTGATAAATCTTCGTTTGGTTCTAAGGTTAAAACCAAAGGACTGATTTTGGTACGTAAAAAGTGGTCCGGACAAGAGGTTCCAAGCGGAGCCAATTTTGCTAAATCATTAGAATTAATGAATTCCAGAACTCTTGCGTCATCTGTATAATGTCCAATCATTTGACGTTCTGATGAACAAAAACCTCTAAGAATTGGTGCTACTTTTGCTGCTTTTAATTTACGATTAGCCTCAGGAAGACTGTCTATTTTTTTACCTCCAAAAACAGCGCGTTTTTTTCCGTAGTTACTTTCTAAATATTCAGCACATTTCTCGATTACTTCGAGTGTGTTTACATAACTTTCGTAAGCAGTATCTCCCCAGGTAAACAAACCGTGAGAACCTAACATGATACCGCGTAATTTTTTCCCTTTTTTCTCAGCTTCTTCCAAACAGCTTCTTAACTGAAGCCCCAAGTCAAAACCAGGACGCTGCCATCCTACCCAGCCAATTTCGCCGTCGAATAATTCGTCGGTAATTTTAGCTCCGTCTTTGGCAGCAGCGATTGCAATTGCCGCATCAGGATGTAAGTGATCGATATGTTTGAAGGGTAAAAAACCATGCAAAGGCGTATCTATAGAAGGCGCTTTTGAAGCCAAATCGAAAATACAGTGATTGAATAATTCGACCATTTCGTCTTCAAACTCAATTCCTCTGTACACATTTTCAAGATTACGAAGACGATCAAGATAAAGTGCCGCACAACCGGATTTTGTAAGTGTACCAATGTCTCCACCAGAACCTTTAATCCACATTACTTCAGAGGTTTCTCCGGTTAACGGATCTTTATCGGTAATTTTTACCGACGTGTTTCCTCCACCATAGTTTGTCAATCTTAAATCGGCTCCTAATAAATTAGATCGATAAATGAAAAGCGCTACTTCATCTCCTGCCAATGCTGCTGCCTTAGCGTCATCCCAAAGATAGCTTACATGCTTAAAAGTCATATTGTTTATATTTATATTCGACATTGTTGTTATGTTATGTTTGTATGTTTATAATGAATTTCCAATTCCAACCAATACAATTGAAAGCATGATCAGTGCAATTCCCCAACCAAAAGTTCTAAGGGTTCTCTTAGAAACTCCCGACCATTCTTTAAGATAAAATCCCCAGAAATTTGCCGTCAGGATAATGGTTGCCATATGCAAAATCCACGAACTTGCCCCGTTTCCTAATTTGCTTTCTCCCATTCCGTAAAAGAAAAATTGTAAAAACCACATCGTTCCCGCAATACCTGAAAAAAGTACGTTTCTGGCAATTGGCGTTTTAGTATTGGTATAATCTGAAAAGGTTTTATTTTTAAAGTTAAGGTACATGCACCAAATGAAATTGGTGGTAAGGCCACCCCACATCAAAACGATATACGTCACGTTGTTTTGAAATAACGGGTTACAGCCATAATTTACTGCGGTTTCTGCCATTGGTTTTCCGGCTTCGATTCCGTAATTAAAAAACGAACTTAGAATTCCCGAAATAACGGCGATAATCAAACCTTTTACTAAACTAAACTCCTTGTCTTTGTCCTCGTGTCCTGTCGCAAAATCTTTTTCTTTTAAGATTCCTGCTTTTCCCGAAATGGCAATACCTATAAGGCAAACTAAAACTCCTGCCAGAACAAGACGTCCACCTGGATTTGAAAGCATATCGGTAAACGAAATTTTACCTTCTGTTGGATATAAATCGTAATAAACAGACGGAACCAAGGCGCCAAAAGCAGAACAAAACCCAAGAATAATAGAGTTTCCTAAAGACATTCCTAAATAGCGAACTCCCAAGCCGTAGGTTAATCCTCCCACTCCCCAAATTAATCCCATCAAAAAGGTGAACGCTTTTATGGTTGGCGATGCTGTTATAATAATGTCAACAAAATTTGGAATCGTTAAATACGCTGCAATGGGTGGTACTATAAGCCAGGAGAAAAATCCTCCCACGATCCAGTAGCTTTCCCAAGCCCAATCTTTTACTTTTTTAAATGGCATATAAAAACTACCTGAAGAAAATCCTCCGATAGAATGAAAAATGATTCCTAATAATGATTCCATTAATAATTTTGTTTTTGGTTAATTTGATAGTTAAATTGGTTTTGTAAAATAATAGAATGTAAAAAAGAAAACTGTCCTGTACTATCCTTTATAGTTTTGTTATTTATGTTAAAACTGAAGATTATTACAAACAACTGCCCGATATTATTGGAAATATAAATTTAAAATTTCTATTTTAGCAATCGATTTCGTAATTATTATATCCTCAATTTGCCTTAAACAAACAAATCAGCAAAAACATACAACAACCCTTATTTAATTTGAAAGCTTTTGTGAGAAAAGTACCGGACTGAATTATTTTACCTTTTGGACTAAATTTTTTTTCACGCCAATTATAACTCAAAATTAAATCGTAACTTATTGCTGCATAATTTACAAGACTTACAAAATGATTAAATTAATTAAAATAGATGAAGAGTCCAGGATTCCTAAATACAAGCAAATTGTAGATTCGATCCTGCAAAATATTGCCAACGGAAATTTAAAAATAAATCAAAAAATACCTTCTATAAATAGCTTTAGCGAAGAGTTTTATATGTCCAGAGATACTGTCGAAAAGGCGTATAACATTCTAAAAGAGCGAAAAATCATTTCTTCGATAAGAGGAAAAGGATATTACATTACCCGAACAAAACTGGAATCTAAAGTAAATGTGCTATTTGTTTTAAATAAGTTAAGTGCGTACAAAATGAAAACGTACAACTCTTTTATAAATACTATTGGAGCAAATGCGCATACGGATCTGCATATTTACCATTGCGACGAAACTTTGTTTTTGAACTTACTGGATAAATTTGAAGGTGCTTATGATTATTATGTTATTACAACACACTTTAAAACAGATGAATTAAAACACCTGAGTTTTACAGATGAAGTTGCCAAAGCGATCCAGAGAATTCCGGAAGAAAAACTGGTTTTAATGGATAATATTAAAATTGGAATGGAGGGCGAAATCATTAAAATATATCAGGATTTTGAAAATGATATTTATAACGCTCTGAAAGAAGGATTGGCCAAAATAGCAAAATACGAAAAACTAATTCTTGTATATCCTGACAAAGCGGTTTATCCGTATCCGCGCCGTATCCTGCACGGATTCAGAAAATTTTGTGTAGAGCATGAAATCAATTTTGAAATTCTAAGCGAAGTCTACGACGATATGATCCTTAAAAAAGGGGATTTATTCATCACAATCGAAGAATCGGATTTGGTGAATTTAATGAAACAAATTCGAGATGAAAAATTTACCCTCGGTAAGGATATTGGCGTGATTTCGTATAACGATACGCCTTTGAAAGAGTTATTGGGGATAACGGTGATGTCTACCGATTTTAATGTAATGGGAGAAACTGCTGCCCGAATGATTTTGAATAAGGAAAAAGGACCAGTGAAGGTGCCTTTTAATTTTATTGATCGAAATTCTATTTAGTTTTTTTTTGCCACTAAGACGCTAAGGCGCAAAGTTTTTTTTATAGATTTAAGATTTTAAAGTAGAAAGCTTCAGGGAAATCTGGGGCTTTTTTTTTGAAAAATCAGAAGAATTTTATCAAATTTAATTATAAATTCGTCTAACCTTTTGGGTGCAGTCTAAGAGACATTTGCGCAGCTTTTCATGAGGACACTTCGGGGAGCGGGGATTTCAAAAACTGTGGAATTTTCGAGTGAAGCATCGAAAGTATCGGTTGGAATGTGTACATATTACAGTAGTACGGGGAGGTAATTTGATGTTTAAATCGTGGAATTTTGTACCAAAATAGCCGATACAGGAAGGAGGTGGGTCGTGGATTTTGATTACAATTACTTTTGGCTTATTATAGCTGAAACAGGCGAATCTAGGTACGGAATTCAGTCTTTTGGTACGTTTTACATAGTTATAATTGACGTTATAAAACCATAAGCCACTCCGTTATGGAATGGCTTTGATTTATTTATACAAATCTGTAAAAATTATAAATATTACTTTTTAAAAAATTCAACAGCATCAATCAATTCAACATCTTTTTGATAAGGATTGACAGCTCCAAATCGTAATTTAGTATCCGTTAAAATCTCAATTAAGTGTTTTTCCTTAAATTTAGTATTTACCAAAATTAAAGTATCTCCAGAAAGAGTGTAACTATTATAAACTATTTTCTTACCATTTTCTAATCTTGAAATAATGTTTTTATTGATTTCAAGAATTATGGAAGACTGTTTTTTATCTATAGTCTGCCAATTTCCAATTAATTTTTCTCTAGTAAAAGCTTCTTTTTTCTGACATGAAAAAAAACTTATCAAAACTACAAACAACATTTTTATAGACATATTCTTAATATTTTAAATTATTCTTCTTTTTCTCCCTCTTCATCAACTTCCCATTCCCAATCAACATCATTTCTTTTTTTAAGTTTAATATTTATATCCGTTCCTTTATTAGCTTTTCTATTTTTTTCTAATCGCTTAATAATATCATTAATAAACTTTTTTGCTCCTTTATTACCCGCATTCTTCCCGCTTATTCCAAAACACCCGCTCTTCGAAGTGTTCCTTATTCGCGCTGCGCAAATGTCTCTGACTTTGCGCCATTTTAAACAAATGTAATTGAAAAACAAAAAACTCTGAAAGTCTCCGACTTTAATACTGAATTTAATATAAATTATATAGCATTAAAGATTTTTGATCTAAAACATTTACTATTGGATTATCAACTTTTTCAATTTCTAATAATCCTGAATCATTAACATAATTAACTGCACTTGAATACATATACTCCGAAGCTTTTGCAACCAATCCTGCTCTCACAGGATTCAAATGTATATAATGCAATTTA
>Ga0247740_1000441_pt1 | contig 20344 bp, 16 predicted proteins | sample UWRJL148409B2_FD_180942 | JGI IMG/M metagenome (GOLD analysis project Ga0247740, IMG submission 180942) | Plant litter microbial communities from Arlington Agricultural Research Station in Wisconsin, United States - UWRJ-L148-409B-2 | ecosystem: Environmental > Terrestrial > Plant litter >...
ATCCCATTTGTATTCACTGGGAAGGGTCTCGCGTATTGTAAAATTTGGGTTGTTAATCTAATCGTGTGTTTATTGAGCGCAGGAATCTTATATCCATGGGCAAGGGCACGATCATTAAGTTATTTGTACGAGCAGACTTCGCTTAATCACGTAAACTTTCAGTGTCAGAAAAGTTCGTCAAAAGTATATTTTTTTCAACTTTTATTGATGGCCTCACTGTTTGCCTTGGGAATCGGTTTTTTATACTCTTATATTTATTTTGCTATAGGTCTGGTTGTTTGTATCGCCGTTTTTCCGTATTACTGGTTTAAACGTAATTTGTTACAGCAGGAAATTGCTTCATATCATGGTCTTCCTATTTGTCAGGTTTCAACTTTGCGCGATACCTATATGACAATGTTTGTGTGGCCTTTTTTAGCTTTTGCGACAGCAGGGTTATTAACGCCTTCTGCTACCTTCAACATTCATCGCTCTCAAGTTATTAAAAAATCACTCTGCAATTATGAACTTACGTTTTCGGTGAACCCTAAAAAATATTGGGTACTACTGCCTCCATTATTATTAGCTGAGCTGACGATTTTTGCTTGTGTCTTTTTAAGACAGCATCTTCCCGTCTATGCTGTTTTAACCGTTTTGTTCTCACTGCTATTATTTATTTTTATTCACTGGCAAGTTGCTTTGGCAAAGTTGCAATGGAATCATCTTAGCTTTCCACTGGGTTACTTTGTCTGCTCATGGACATTAGGTGGCTATGGCAAGCTGTTAGCAAAGAATTGGCTGTTATGTGTACTTACCCTCGGACTTTATTGGCCCTGGGCCAAAATAAGCATTACAAAATATAAAACCGAACAACTGGCTTTTTTTGCAAACCAACGTTTCAATAAATGGCGTAAAGGATTAAATGATTTGGGCTGATCCAGCATATTTTTATATTTAATAGATAAAGACAACAGCGTGTTACGATCAACTAGGAAATCCCTTATAAATTTTAGGGGATTTTATTAGCCTTCAAACCCCACCAAAAAATGATGAATATTATTTTTTGTTATTCATCTTGCGTTAACTTTTCCACATTAAATTAGGGCCGGTTCTTGTATACTGGCGTTCCTTTTACATCAGGACATTTGGCTTTACCTTTTTATCAAACAAGTCGCGCAACGCGACGGACAAAGGATTATTTGTATGAAAAATACACTCGGGTCGTTACTTATTCTCAGTACAATTGGCGTTCTCTCAGCTTGTGGAGGCGGTTCAGGTTCTAAATCAAATCCAACCTCACCTCCGGCAACTTCTGTTTCTTCATCAGTTTTATCTTCTTCTCTACCATCTTCCAACTTATCGTCTTCAATCTTATCTTCGAGCAGTTCTTCAAATTCAACGTCTTCGTCTTCGCAAGTAAAAAAATCTACGAAGATATCAGGTAATATTTATTTGAAGGAAGACGATGTGAATCAGGATGTGGATTCACTGGAGCTGGTTAAGGTGACGCTGTCTTTATTGGATAGTGAAAATAAGGTAATAGCGACTAGCTCGCCAACATTAATTACACCTCCTATTGGTGGTGGCATTCCTTTTACCGCAGACATTGCGGGCAATAATCCGCAAACCATTGTGGTTAATGTATCCCACGATGGATTTAGCGATTTCGCACGCCGTATAGAATTTACTCCTGATGTTAATTTGACGGTTACGTTAAAAAAATTGAAGCAGTTAATAATTGCTCCTACCCAAGTGACATCAGTGTCCGGTAGGGAGCTTGAAGGTTTCAACGTTAGCGTCAATAACTCAAATGGAAATGAGGAAATTGTTGAAGGTGATGCAGGGGGCGTTACTGATCTCAGCGTATCAATTCCGCAATCTGCCTTGCCTGATGGTACTACTAATATTGACGTAACCATGAAGGCGTTTAACCCTAATGATCCTGAAGACGCACAAAGTTTTCCTGGTGATTACCAGGACAGTGCGGGTAATAAATTACTATCAGTGGCTTTCAACTATACGGAAGGTACTACTAATACCGGTGTGAGCTTGCAGAAAATTGCGCAGGATGAGCGCGACGCTCGTTTGGCAGCACAGAAGCAATCGGGTAAAACAATTTCTCCGTTGCAATTTGCTAAACAAAAATCTCAGAAGTCGGGCAAAGCCTTAGAGCCGGTTATTATCAACCGTAAAATTCCTGAAGCAAGCTGTGCCTCATTGTCGCAATTAGGCGACGCTAGCAGCGCAGACGAAGGATTCCAGATTCCGGTGTATACCTATAACACTACCAATGGTCTTTGGGATTTATTGGGTTACGGAACTTTGTTTGATGACGTGGGAAGTTTAATTGAGGCAGATCCGAAAAAAATTAATTGTTCAACGACAACTTACGTGTTAGAGATTGAAGCAACTAACGAAATATTTTTGAGTAATTGGTGGAATCTGGATTATCCAATATTTTTTCAACAACCCATAAAGTTATGTGCAGATCTTACGTTGCAAGATCAAGGTAATAAGCCTGTTGTAGGTAGCGCTCTTTACCCTATGGATGACGATGAGTTGCGAAGCTTCTCTGCTAAAAGTTTTGTAACTGATGCTAATGGTAATGTGCATATTGAAATTATTTCTTTAGATGGCGGCGCTGATTTAACGGCGACAGCTTATGTTTATAACGCATCATTTTATTCGGGTTACCAGCAAATACCCGTTAAATTATCTACAACTTGTAACGCCACTGCCACTCCAGTAATTGTTCAATTGGATATTCCTGAAATCTGTAAGGTGGATGGAAGGGTAGTAAGTCCGACGGGTTCGCCGTTAGCAAAGCATTATGTTGTTGCAACAAACTTTACAGACGACACAGCAATTCCTGGTTTTGCTTTAACAGATGCAGATGGACGCTACGAATTATCATTGCAATGCGATAAGAAATATCAAGTCTTTGATGTATACAATTATATTTTTGACTTATCAGGTATATCAACTGACTTTGAAGCAAATGTGAATGGAACTGCTGATCTATCCGAGGCGTCGGACAATGGTTCTTCGGCTGTCATGAAAGATTTAGTATTTTCAGCTAAACCCATTGCTCATGTCGGCCTGCTTGAAAATTCAGTTTCCCAAATAAGCTTGTTTGTCGTGTATGAAGGCACTGATTTCCCGCTGACTTATAATTTTGCAGTGAGAGACGGAAATTCGAAGGTGCTTAAGAACTATTCCGGTACTGTGAATGAATCTGATTTTGTCCTGGACGATAATGACGTTGGATTTGATTATGCGTTAATTAAAATTAATCACGATCTTACCGATGAGCAAATAAAGGACATTAGGGGATATTCAGCGGTTGGTGAAATTAAAGACTCAAAAGGAGTTACGACTCAGATCAGCGATAAATATGAGGAAGATGAAGAGATTGACGAGTAACTAACTGAAATAAAAAATGCGCGCTAAACAGCGCGCATTTTTTTGACACAACTTCAAGAAATTAAATAAAAAATTGTTTCTTCAACTCTGCATGTTGCTCTGCTTTTAATCGTGGGCCAAATTGCGAAACGACTTTCGCCGCCGCCAGGCTTGCAAAATCTCCCGCCGTTTTATAATCCTTTCCTTGCGACAGCGCATATAAAAAAGCTCCCGCAAACATATCGCCTGCACCATTGGTATCCACCGCCGTTATTTTGTGGCCAGCGATTTCAATTAAATCTTCGCCATCAAACAATAGTGCGCCTTGACTGCCGCGAGTAATTACAAAGTTTTTGGTGAATTTTTTTAAGGCTTCAGTAGCCGCTTCCAAGGTGTCGGTTTGGGTAAAGCCGAGGGCTTCATCGCTGTTACAAAATAAAATGTCTACACCGTCGCCAATCATTTCCACTAAACCGTCACGAAAAAATTGCACCATGGCAGGGTCAGATAAACTTAACGCAGTGCGCGTGTTATTTGCCTTGGCATGCTCACGTAAAGTGATAGCTGCCGCACGGCCACTGGGGGATGTAACAAGATAACCTTCTATGTAAGCGAAGTGAGATTGCGCAATTGCACCGAGGTCCAGTTCGTCAGTTGATATAGTTTCGCTAACACCCAGAAATGTATTCATAGTGCGTTCAGCGTCAGGTGTAATCATCACCAGGCATTTACCGGTGGTGCCGTTTGGTGGAGTAATGTGTGCAGGATATGTGACACCGGCGGCTTTAATATCGCTGATGTAAAAATGACCATTTTCATCATTGGCCACTTTGGAAGAGTACACATTATTACAACCAAAATAGCTGGCCGCGATAATAGTATTGGCTGCTGAACCACCACTGGCTTTGTGCGAAGCAACCAAATGATTATCCAGATAGCTGATAAGTTCGCGTTGACGCGCTTCATCTACTAATGTCATCACGCCTTTATCGACTTTCATGGCAGCGAGATCGGCATCGCTCACGGTAATTTCGGTGTCGACTAGGGCGTTGCCAATGCCATATATGTGGTATTGCTTGCTCATGATTAAACCTTGATGGATTAGAGTGTGATCAATTTGTGGGGTTGGCATTATGCTAAAAAGGTTTCACTCGATAAAGCCTTATCGAACCCGTAAAATGCAGCATATTTCATATTTATCCTGTTTTTGTATATTTACCCTGTTTTCGTGTTTCCTATGCTGGATGTAATTGATGACCAAACGTCGTTTTTTAAGTCGCTCTAAAAAACCTTCTGGAAATGGCTCATTCCACTTTAAGTGGATATTGTTATTGTGGGTATTTTTGGGCCTGATCGTGATTACCGCTTTAATCCTGGGTATTTGGAGTATTTATCTGGATAAAGTTGTACGCGAAAAATTTGAAGGTAAAAAATGGTCATTGCCCTCACGCGTTTATTCTCGCCCGTTGGAGTTGTATGAAGGTTTGCCGCTAACGCCAGTTCTGTTTGAGAAAGAATTGGAGGCGTTAGGGTATCGCACCATGCCAACAGTGGCGTCGTCAGGACAAGTTTCGCGCCGCGCTGCAAGCAGCCAGGAAGTTACCTACGAAGTTTTAACGCGCGGATTTGATTTTTGGGATAAGCGCGAAGAACCGCAAAAATTTACTGTGCGTATAGATGAAGGAAAAGTTGCATCGCTAATGGATCCTAAAGGCGTAGCCTTGCCATTAATACGTATGGAGCCAGAAGAAATTGGCGGAATTTATCCGAACAATATTGAAGACCGCGTATTGGTAAAGTTGGATCAATTACCACCGTTACTTGGCGAAACTTTATTAGCCGTTGAAGACAAACATTTTCTTGAACATCACGGGGTATCGCCAGAAGCTATTTTGCGTGCGATGTGGGTTAACGCGCGGGAAGGTGAAGTAGTGCAGGGTGGCAGCACACTCACTCAACAATTGGTGAAGAATTTTTATTTAACATCGAAACAAAGTTTAACGCGAAAAATTCCTGAAGCGATTATGTCGCTATTGTTGGAATTGCATTACACCAAATCTGAAATTTTAGAAGCCTATGTTAATGAAGTTTATTTAGGCAGAAGTGGCTCGCGTGAAATTAATGGTTTTGGTTTGGCATCGCAGCATTATTTTCGCAAACCATTGAGCGAATTAAATGCACAGGAAGTTGCATTGCTCGTTGGCTTAGTTAAAGGCGCTTCTTTTTATAATCCCTGGCGAAATTCCGAGCGTGCAAAAGCGCGCCGAAATGTAGTGCTAGGTGTGATGCATTCTGAAAATTTAATTGATGATAACCAATTTAAAACGGCGCAGGCATCGCCTTTAGGTTTGGCTGCGGAAACAGAAGCAAGTTTGATAAATTATCCTGCATTTGTTGACTTGGTGAAACGACAATTAAAACAAGATTATCAAGACGATGATTTACGTAAAGAAGGTTTACGCATTTTTACGACTATTGCGCCAATGGTGCAACGTCTTGCAGAAAAAGCAGTTGCAACACGTATTGCTCAACTTGAAAAGCAATACAAAATAAAAGATTTGCAAGTGAGTATGGTTGTAACCTCGGTTGGCAGTGGAGAAATTCTTGCATTGATTGGCGATAAAAATCCGCGCTTCCCCGGTTTAAATCGCGCGCTGGATGCACACCGTCAAATTGGTTCTTTAATGAAACCTTTTGTATATTTGACAGCGCTGGATCAACCCCAAACTTACAATTTGGGAACTTTGGTGAGTGATGATCCCGTCAGCATTAAAGGTGGCGATGGAAAATTGTGGGAGCCAAAAAATGCGGATAATTTAAGTCACGGAAATATGCCGCTTTATCTCGCGCTCGCGAATTCCGAGAATCAGGCAACTGTGCGTTTAGGTATGCAACTCACTGTTAAAGCCGTTGCTAAAACGGTTAAGGCTGCCGGTTATGATGGTGAGCTTCAACAAGTTCCATCGATGTTGATCGGTGCGGTTGATATGTCACCGATTGAAGTGACTAATATGTATCACACAATTGCAGCGGAAGGCGTGCATACATCTTTGCATGCTATTCGCGAAGTGTTGAATGCAGAAGGTCAGCCACTCAAACGTTATCCTATAGAGTTGGATCAGCGCTTCTCACCGCAAAGTACTTTCGAATTGCAGCACGCATTACAAGCCGTATTGCGCGAAGGAACAGGGCGTAGCGTTTACAATTCATTTCCACAATCGCTACCCTTGGCAGGAAAAACCGGCACCACTAATGATCAACGCGATAGTTGGTTTGCCGGTTTTAGCGGTGAACATTTAGCGGTAGTGTGGGTCGGTAAAGATGACAACTCTAAAACTCCTTTAAGTGGAGCAAGCGGAGCATTACAAGTGTGGGCCGATTTAATGCGGCAGCTACCTACCCAAGGTGTAAACCAACAAGCGCCGGAAGGTGTAAGCTACGATTGGATAGATACCGCAACCGGACTATTGAGTGCAGAACAATGCGAGGGCGCTATGTGGTTACCCTTGCATAACGATTACAAGCCTAAGGAATCCGCTGAATGTAAAATCAAAACAGGCAGCGAAGAACATTGGTGGCAGAAAATATTCCGCTAACATTTAAAAAATAGCCATAGCGGAAATTGTTTATCAACAATTTAAATTAACAGGATCAATCGTGAAAAGAATTTTTCTATCGGCAAGTTTAATTTTTATCATTACGCAACTGGTTGGTTGTGCTGGCCATGTAAGACCTGAAGCCGAACCACCCATAGTTGGAAGTTCAGTACCGATTCCAAGACCTGAAGATAAATTACCTGAAAAACCAATCGAACCCGTTGCTCCACCGGCAGCTACGCCACACACTCAAGCACCCGCTGCCCCAGCTGCATCGAGCAATGCAACCGCAAGTTTGGTAAGCCAGGCACGCGCGCAGTATCAAGCAAAAAATTATCAAGGTGCCGTAGCAACCGCTGAGCGTGCATTAAGAATTGATAGGCGCTCGCCAGAAGTTTATCTCGTACTAGCGCAAAGCTATATCCAGCTAGCTAATACTCAATTAGCAATGCAATTTGCACAACAGGGAATTCGTTATTCACAAGCGGGAACGGAGCTAGCTAAAACCTTGACGCAGGTTCGCGATTCGTTAGCGAAATAATTACTTTTTGAAGTTCTCTGGCGAATACAATTAAACTATTGTTTTCGCCAGAAGAATCTGAAGTTATATAATTCAGTAGGTGTTACCAATTCTTTTTACCACTTAAAATATTCTTTGAAAAAAATTATTTCTTGTCTGTCTTATATGAATAAAATATCAGTAAAAAAACACCTGCCATTATTGCCATATCGGCTACATTAAAAATTCCGGTGCGTAAACCGCCAATTCCCATATTCATAAAATCGACTACGCCGCCGTTATTGGTGATGCGATCATAGAGATTGCTGAATCCGCCGCTTAATATTAATCCGCACGCGAAATGTTGCAGGCCATTCATTGTTTTATCGCGTAGGGCATAAATGCTGAAGCCAATTAAAAATAACCCCACCAAACCACTGAAAATTAAATTGCGAATTCCTTCAGGAAGACTATTTCCCAATCCTAAAAAAGCACCGTGATTGATAGAGTAGGTCAATACAAAAAAATCATTCCACCAGCTTAATTGTTCATGCATAAATAGATATTTTGTAGCAAGGTATTTGGTGAATTGATCTAACGCTATTGAAATAATCGACGTTACACCAATAAGTAAAAATTTATTATTCATTAAGCTTTTCCTGAAAGCGCCATAAAAATTGCAGCGATAATTAAAACAAGACCTGACACGGTGTTGAACCAAATTTGATGCTTGGGTGATTTAAGCCAGCGCATAATGTTGCTACCGGCGATAGCGTAAGCAAACATCCAAATTAAATCTATTAATAAAAAAATAACGGTTAATATTAAAAATTGGGAACCTATCGGCTTTTCATAAGAAATAAATTGCGGGAAAAGTGCGCCGAAATAAATTAGGCCTTTGGGATTACTTATCGCGATTAAAAATGAATTCAAAAATACTGATTTTGTCGACGTTATTTTAGTCACGTCGAGTTGCTCATGAACTACAGGTTTTCTAATAATCTGAATACCTAAAAACGCTAGATAACCCGCACCCGCCCATTTCACCACATTAAATAAAACATCGTTTTGACTCACGATAAGCCCGAGGCCTAACGCGGATAAACCGAGTAATAGCAAATTACCACCGCAGGCTCCGATCATTCCTATTACAGCTTTGCGCATGCCAAGGCGTCCACCGTTAGCCATACACGAAAGCATGACCGGCCCCGGGCTGGCAGACACTATTAAGGTGATTGATAGAAACAAGCTGAAGTTTGTAATAGGCATTCGCGAGGTCTCAAACAAGGCGGCTATATTAGTCGAGGCCTAGGGCGCGAGCTAGTACAAGTTGTGCCATAGGACAGCATTATGGCGCGTCCTGCGTGTTTGCGATTCTCTTCTATACTCAAGTCATGAAATTCCGAGATGACGGCTTGCCAATTGATTTATGCGCGGCGATTTAAATGTCCATTAGTTCTGTTACAGGTGAGATATGAGCAACGACAGTATTGCGCAAGCGGTAAAAGTTCTGGAGGGATTATCAGCCGGGCTTGATGAGGCTTATTGGGAGGCAAGCACTATTGAACGCAAGGATTTCTTTTACGACATCATTAGTGCTGTGAATTCGGAATTATCGGAGATCGGTAAGCTTAGTGTGTTAGATCATGATTTGGTTTATGAGCCTATTACCGTGGAGTTCCGCGCAGCTCGTACCAAATTGAGTAAGTTACGCAAAGTGTTGGATGAGTTTGTGGTTCGCTCTGCTACAGCTTCGCGTCTGGAATCGCTAATAAATGATGCTGTTTCTCTACCGCTTCGTTGATATTGGTTGCAATAATGAGTTTTTATAGCTTTTTCAAATGATTTTTAATGCTTTATCTCAAATCAATGTAAAAAATGCTCTTTCAAAACTGGCAATTTTTTAATCAGCGCCAATACTTAAGGTACTGATGGATGCATTGAGTTGCACGCTGGCATCAGGTGGGTTTTATCGTTGCCCTGTTGGAATTCCCTTTTATTTGTACTCTAGTATGGTCTTGGCCGGTGCTGTTATCAGTACCGGCTTTTTTATGTTTGTCGTTTGAAAAAATTAGAGGGATTTTAAAACACCAGTTTAGATGACACGTTGGGTTAAAAAAATCAATTAAAACTATTTTCTTCGCAAGGAAATATTCCCGCCTTTACATCTGCGACATATTTTTGCATAGCGCCAGGAATATCATTAGTTTCCAATAAAAAGTTTTTAGAGAATTTTGGTGGCTGTTCGGTGAGTCCCAAAATATCGTTAATAACCAATACTTGCGCATCAGTATTTTTACCGGCGCCTATACCAATAGTTGGGATACTAATTTCCTTAGTGATTTTCGTAGCAAGTGGAGCGGGAATACATTCCATCAATAATAAATCTGCGCCGGACTGTTCCAGCAATTTTGCATCCGCAAGTAATTTATCAGCCTGCGCCTGATCGCGACCTTGAACGCGGAATCCGCCAAATTTGTTCACTGATTGCGGCGTTAAACCTATGTGAGCACATACAGGTATACCGCGGTCGGACAACATGCGAATAGTTTCTGCCAACCATTCACCGCCTTCCAGTTTTACCATATGCGCGCCTGCTTGCATGATGCGCGCACAATTACGTAACGCGTCCTCAGGAGTTGCGTAAGTCATAAAAGGAAGATCACCCATAATCAATGATTTTTTATTGCCGCGAGCTACAGCTTCTACATGATAAATCATGTGCTCCATGGTGACTGGAATGGTGCTGTCGTAACCTAAGACTGTCATTCCTAACGAATCGCCCACCAATACAACTTCCACACCGCAACGTTGCGCCATATTTGCCATGTGCGCGTCGTAAAGAGAGATCACTACAAATTTTTCACCGCTGCGTTTTAATTTATGTAACGTATTAATAGTTACAGCTTTGGTAAGCGCGCTATTGTCGGTGGAGGTGCTATGAGAAGCTGATCCGCTGTGATTAATTGTTCCGTAGGGCATGGTGGATTCATCTTTTAGAAAGAAAAAAATAAATGCTAAAAGTAAATTTAAAACTTAAAGCAAATGAAAAAGTTAGAGCACGGGAGTTGGATTGTAGTAATGGCGCCCACTTTTAATTGTGAGTATATATTCAACCAACTGTTTAAAGTGTTCGCGATTTTGCGCGAGGTTTAAATCTTTTGCGTTAACGATGAGAAGCGGTGCACCGTCGTAATAATGAAAAAATTCGGTGTAAGCATCATTGAGTGCTTTGAGATATTCCGTGCTGATATGTTGCTCGCTGGAAATTCCGCGTTGACGAATACGATCGGCAAGCACATCTAATGGCGCTTGCAAATAAATGACTAGATCCGGGCGCGGTGCATCAATTAAAAGTTTTGCGTAAACCTGGCGATAAATATTTAACTCATCGTCATCGAGCGTTACTCGTGCAAACAATTGATCTTTTTCAATCAAAAAATCTGCGATGCGCACTGGCTCAAACATATCGTTTTGACGAAGACTCTGAAGTTGATTTGCGCGCTGAAATAAAAAGAATAGTTGCGTGGGCAGGGCGGTGGATTTCGGATCTTTATAAAAGCGTTCCAGAAAAGGATTTTCCTCAGGCTGTTCAAGCAACATATCGTAATTAAATAAATTCGCGATATTGCGAGCGAGCGTGGTCTTACCAACGCCGATACAACCCTCTACCGCTATATAACGCGGCAGGGTGATGTTACTTAAATCCAATGACAAATCTTCAAAAACAGCGTTCACAGTGGACTCCGGTTCATTAGGTGCAGGCTTCAGTGCTCTAGTTTTTCAAGCCCATCGCGCGGGCATTTGGCAATCAGCGTGTGTAAGGATGTGCCGTCTGGTAGTTTTAGTTCGGGCTCAATATCTACCAGAGGATAAAGTACAAAGCTGCGTTGGGCTAGAAAAGGATGCGGTACTTTTAAGCGCTCACTCGCTATTGTTTGGTTATCGAGCAACAATATATCAAGGTCGAGCGTGCGCGGGCCCCAATGCTCGATGCGGACGCGGTTATGGAGCTGTTCAATGGTTTGTAAAGCATCCAGTAGGGCGAGTGGTGTCAGGTTCGTTTCTAGCAGGGCTGCGGCGTTAATGTAGTCAGGTTGGTCACCAGGGCCCACAGCTCGGCTGCGGTAGATGGCTGATCGCTTAAGCAGGCTTGTCGTGGGGATTTTTGCGAGCTCGGTAAGAGCTCGGGTTACCTGCGCATAAGGATCGTCTAAATTACTGCCAATACCAATGTAGGCTAACATGTTTAGTCTACGCTGGGAGCTGCGTCTGTTGGTTTGCGAGGGCGTCGACGACGTGGTCGGCTGGATGTATTTTGTTTGCCAAGATTTTTCACCATAAGTTCGCGATCTTCGTCATTGGCAGTTTGAAACGTTGTCCACCAGCTTCCCAAACCATTCAATTTTTCGCCAGCATCTTCCCGCATCAGCAAGAAATCATACGCTGCTCTGAAGCGTGGATGATCGAGCAAACGCAATGCCCTCATACCTTGACGACCGGGTAAACGATGTTGTAAATCCCAAATTTCACGCATGGGGATTAAAAAACGTTTAGGGATAGATGTGCGTGCTAGCTGCTGACTGATGACGTTTTGACAAGCCTCAAGATAAGCTGCTTGCGGTGGCAGCTTTTCTGCTAATCGTTGTTGTTCTTGCTGTAAAGCAGGCCACAATAATGCGGCGTAAATAAACGCCGGTGTGACGGTTTTTTCTGCACGAATGCGTTTATCGGTATTTATCATTGAGCGCTCTATAAGTGCAGCGCCCAGTTCATCGCCAGCTTTGATAGCAGCATCCGCACCGGGGAAGAGCTGCTTCAAAAGGTCATATTCGCGCAACAAATGGTAAGTCGCTGTGGCAGAGCCTCCCAGAAATAACTTAAGTACTTCTTCAAACAAACGAGCTTCTGAAATATTGCCCAGCAAACTGCTCAACTCAAGAATAGGTTTAGCGGTATTAGGCTCTATTTTGAACCCGAGCTTGCCTGCAAAACGCACTGCACGCAGCATGCGCACGGGGTCTTCTTTATAGCGGGTCGCAGGGTCGCCAATAATTCGCAAAGTGCGATTTTTGATATCTTCAAGGCCATTACAGTAGTCGTGTACAGAAAAGTCGCGAAGGGTGTAATACAACGCATTCACTGTGAAGTCGCGTCGCGCTGCATCAGTCTCAATAGTACCGTAAACATTGTCACGCAGAAGCATGCCTTCATCAGTTTTGGATTTTGCATGAGCGACATCTTCGTGATGACCACGAAAGGTGGTCACTTCAAAAATTTCGCGTCCAATTCGCACATGAACTATCTGAAAGCGACGACCAATAATTCTTGCACTGCGAAAAATGCGTTTCACTTCTTCTGGCTTGGCATCGGTTGCTATATCAAAATCTTTGGGATGGTTGCCAAGGAGTAAATCGCGTACTCCTCCACCCACGAGATAGGCGTTAAAACCGGCATCCTCGATTTGCTTAATGAGCTTTATAGCAGCGGGGCTTATATTTTTGCGCGAGATATTGTGCTGATCACGTGGTATTACCAGAGGTCCGCCAGATTTAGGTGCGGAGTGGCGTGAAGAAATAAAGTCGAACAAACGTTTCAGCATAATATCTATTTGGCAGAGAAATGGTGGACTGGATGAAGATTAGAATCCAGCCGTATTAGTGGGCGCGAGTGTAGCAGAAGCAGTCTAGCAGGGGAAATTGGGGTGCTGAGTGGTCATTAAGGCGCGAGCTTGGCCCAAATATTCAATGTGTTGAAAGGTAGGTGCAAATCTAAGATGTGATTTTGGTAAGAGGGATAAAGCAAAACGGGAAAGCTTTTGGCTTTCCCGTCGGGAGGGTAGCACAACGTAGGTGCTCATTAAGGCAATTAATGGGTGCTTCCGTGCCCATCTCCAACTTGCTTGCTATCCCATCCTCTGCCTAATTGGTCTTCCGCTTTATTCTAGTATCTTATTGCTTTTGTCTTCTAGCGCTGGTCTTGCTCAATCTGTCTTTCTATTTGTCGAGCTCGTTATTTTTATGTTTCTGCTTATTATTGTTTTTTGTTTTTATTAATATTTCAGTTTCTTATTGTTTCTTGTTGTTATTAGAAATCTTCTGCTTTTTATTATTTATTGTTGTTATTTTAATTTGAGTATTTTTATTATTATTTATTGTTTTTAGTGTTCGACATAGAGCACTTCCTGTGCCAATAAAAAAAAATCGTTATAGATTAGCGGGTTAATGTTTTTTGGGTTCTTTTTATAACTTTTTGTTATTTCTAAGGGTTACAAAATTCTGTAATTTTGTTACCAGTTCGTGGGGGAGGTAACACTTTTGGCTTCGGTAACAGTTTCGTGACTAGGGGTAACGGAGTGGCATGCTAGTCAACGGGTTTGTCGAAAAACATGTAAATCAGTAACGCAAGCTTATTATGTTCGCTATCGCACAGAGTTATTTTTCGAATGCCAGATTGGAAAATGCGAGTTTAAATCCTCAATTATTGTACGAATTTTGTAATTATTTTTATTTCGCGAGGCTGGAAGCACTATTTTTTGTGCGCGGTATTCCAAGCCGTTGGCGTCGCTCCCACAGGCATTTTCTACTAACGCCAAGTTTGCGTGCCAATTCTGTCTCACTCATTGAGTCTTGATGTTCTATGACGAAACGCTGGAAATAATCTTCAAGAGATAAATCTTCTGACGCGTCTTTCGATGAACGCTGCGCTGCGCCAAGCGTACGAGGTTGTCCAAAGATGCCATTGCCGTTATCCAAAGTCTCATGAGGTGTCGGTGAATCCGTATCTATAGAAAGCAAAAGCGAACTGATTTCATTGCTATCTTCGCAGAGGATAACGGCGCGCTGCATTGCATTTTCAAGTTCGCGTACATTGCCTGGCCAAGCGTAAGACGTAATGGCGTCTACCGCATCGGTAGATAACCTTAATTGGGACTTACCGAATTGCGTGCAGTAACGCTGTAGTAAAGATTCCGCAATATTAATGATGTCTTTGCCTCGTTCGCGTAACGGGGGAAGGGTAAGTTGTACCACGTTGATACGGAAATAAAGGTCTTCGCGGAATTTACCTTCTTTAGCAAGTTTACGTAGATCGCGATGAGTCGCCGCTACCAAACGTACATCTACTTTACGTGATTCAACCGAACCGAGTGGACGCACCTCACCTTCTTGAAGCACACGTAGAAGGCGAGCTTGAGCTTCTAAAGGCAACTCACCGATTTCGTCGAGAAACAGAGTTCCACCATCCGCTGCAGCCACAAGACCTTCGCGATTGCTAGCGGCGCCGGTAAAAGCCCCTTTTTCATGACCAAAAAGCTCGGACTCAATAAGCGTGTCGGGAATGGCGGCGCAGTTTACTGAGATCATCAAGTGATTGTTGCGTTGACTCTCTTCATGAAGGGCGCGAGCAACTAATTCTTTACCAGTCCCCGTTTCGCCGTGAATTAACACGGTTGCTGCAGTAGGGGCGACTTTGTGAATACGGTTGTAGAGGTCTTGCATAACGTCGCTACTGCCGATCATTCCGGCGATAGCTTTACTGGCAGTGAGGCCTTGGGCCGCAACTTTGTTTGCAGCTTTGGCTTTTCCAATCACACGTTTTACCGCGTTAACCATTTCATCATGATCAAATGGTTTGGCGACATAATCGACCGCTCCCATGCGCATGGAATCTACGGCTGAACGTAGGCTCGCATAACTGGTCATGATTAATACCGGAGTGTCGCCAGAGAGTTTGATGAGGTCAGTGCCAGGAGCGCCTGGCAGTCGCAGGTCGCTAATAATGAGGTCGAAATCTTTGAGGTTAAACTTGGATGTTGCTTCCTTCACCGAAGGAGCTTCATTGACTTCATACTGATTGCGCTCAAGCAATTTGCGCAACGCATTGCGAATGATGGTTTCATCTTCAACAATCAGAATCTTACTCATAGCGATCGACTTGTCTAAACAGTTGTCAGTAGACTTAGCTCGATTGATGGGTCTAAACAAATCAATCGAGCTAAAAAGTTGGTTGGCTATCCTACCTTAAATATCGGCTAAAGAATCAACATGGCGCGGTAATTTGACGATGAATTGTGCTCCGCGATTACGTACCGTATCCACAGGGCTGACAATATCTAATAAGCCGCCATGATCTTCCACAATGCTGTAAACCATAGCAAGACCAAGCCCCGTTCCTTCGCCTGGCTCCTTGGTTGTGAAAAACGGTTCAAGTATCCGATTTTGAATTTCGGGAGCAATACCGCTGCCCTCATCGGTAACACTAATATCGATAGAATATTCATCTTCGTTGCTGGCGAGCACCACTAAACCATTTTCGGGGCTGGCATCGCGTGCATTGGAGAGCAGGTTGATAAACACCTGAATCATACGCTGAGTATCGCCAGCCACAATGGCATTTTTTGCAATTTCGTTGATAAATCTAACTTGCTGTTTATCTTTCTGCAGGGATAACAAACTTATAGCTTCATGTGCGCAGTCGCGCAAGATAACGGCTTGAAATTCGCTTTTAGCGGTATGACCGGTATGCGAAAAGCCGACCAGTGACTGCACAATTCGGGTAACACGATCGGTTTGGCTCAAGATTTGTTCTGCGGTTTCGAGCACTTCAGGGTTATCTGAATCGTAGCGTAAATTCTGCGCAAGGCAGGCGATACCGGTAATCGGGTTGCCGATTTCGTGGGCGACGCCAGCGGCGAGTCTTCCCACAGACGCCAACCGCTCGCTGTGTACCAATTCCTGCTCCAGCAATTGGGTTTCGGTTACGTCTTCTAACATCATTACTTGATCATAAACACCCTCGGTAATGGGGCCTTCAATAGTGGCTTTGTGCAAGCTTACCCAGTGGGGCTGACCTTCAAGTGTGATCTCCTGACGATAATAATGCATATCGCGACTTTTGCTGAAATCTGTGAGTAAGGTACGCCATGGTTCAGCGATATCCTCAACGTACGAACCTGTCACCTCCTCACTAGGAGTGCGAGTAAGGTCAGCCATTGCACGATTCCACATAAGGATTTCGGTATCTGGCCCAAGCGAACATACGGCCATAGGTAATTCTTGCAACGTCTTGCGATGGTAAAGTCGCAAATTATTTAGTTCTGCTGCCATACCGGTCAGGTGGTTTTGGTATTGGGCGAGGCGATTTTCAATAAGGTTGATATCTAGCGTCTCGCGAACTTCTGCCACCTTAAAAGGGAGATTGCCATCCATAATTTCGCTGGCAACGTGAATCCCCATGAGTGCCGATAAATTCCCCTCTAATTGATCGCGCAGGCGCCGCAAAGCGTAGGGGCGCCGCTCGCTAATGCTAAGGTCAAGCTGCTTGAGCGCGTTATCGACTTCGCGGCTGGCGGTAACTTTTCCAAGTGGTTTGGCTAGGCGATCTTTAAATTCGGCTGCAGAATGAACGTCTAGTGCTTGGCGCACCGGGTGACTTAACTCATCGGCAGCGCAAAGATCAGCACTGTACTGTTCTTCTTCAGATTGCTGTGTCGCTAAGGAAATGATAATAAAAGCGGCAGTGTTGAGGCCAAGTGAAAACAAGGTGATTCCATTCCAGTATTCATTGCCGACCGGAATGTAAAGCTCTGAAAAAGGTACATGGAGCAACTTGATGCCCGTTAGGATGGGCAACAGCAGACCAACAAACCAGATTGATGTACCCACAATCAGTCCTGCTATTAAACCGCGACGATTACCTGGGCTCCAAAAAATAATCGCAAAAGTTCCAGGCAAAAATTGCAATGTCTCTATAAAAGCCGCGAAGGCAAGATCGGTCAGACTAAAGCGATTGTTAAGCACCCAATAAAATAAATAACCTCCGAAAAAGATGGCTGCAATCAGAATCCGTCGCAGCCAAAGTAACTGACTGTAAAGATCTTTACGCGCTGCCAGTCGTAAGCTTGGCAATAGCCAATGATTCATCACCATGGTGGCCAAGGCAAGCGTGATGATAATCATTGCGCCTGTTGCCGCAGACAAGCCTCCGATAAAGGCAAAAACAGTCAGGGTCGGCGAGTTTAGAAGGATGGGAACGCCCAGGGTAAAATATTGGGGGTCCAAAGGCACGGCGAGTTCTGAACCGGCCCATAGAATAGGGAATATTGGCAGCGCCATCAGCAATAAAAATAATGGAAATGCCCAGGTAACCGTGCGTGAATTGCGCATTAAAGGGTTTTCGGCAAGGCCCAGATGAAATATGTGCGGCATGGTTACAGCGGTGGCGACAAAAACCAGTAGAAGAGTATGCGAAGATCCGTCCTGAATGGGTGTGTGTAAAAGTGCGAAGTTTTCGGGGTGATCGGCAAGCCATTCGTTGAGCCCGTCTATTCCATGAAATACACCGAATACCGACACCACACCCACCGCAAACATAGCGCAAACTTTAAGTAGGCTTTCAAATGCCATAGCGGTGATCAAGCCGCGATGCTGATCGCGATTCGAGCCGAATAAAATAGTAAACAACGCAAGAATCGCGCAGTAGCAAAGTGCCATTACATCTTTAAAGCTCAGACCATCCGCGACTGTCAAAGATGGATTGCCACTGCCACTAACTACCAGTATGTGCATAGTGTCAGCGATCGCCTGAATTTGCAGAGCCATCAACGGCATAATGCCTAATAACATACAAAGTGTTGTTAGCGCGCCGACGGTATTACTGTGATAGCGAAATACCAGCAAATCTGCGAGTGAGTGAACCTGATGCCTGCGCGCAAGTTCCGCTAACGGAGCGAGCGCAATAGGAGCAAATAAAAACAGCGCTCCCGTTCCCAAGTAATAGGCGAGGGCTCCATAACCAAACTGAAATGCGAGATCAATTACTCCGTAGAAAGCCCACGCACTTGCAAAAATTCCTAGCGAAAGGATATAGGTAATCGGATGCGTGGTAATGCTCTCAGGAATCCAGCCGCGCTCCGTGACATAGGCTATTCCGAAGAGCAACAAAAGGTAACTGATACCAATAAGGGCGACTTGGCTAAAATCAAAATTCATAAATAGATTTCAAATTATTGTTACTAAAAATTAATCGAGATTTTGCGACTTTTTACGACGCCATTGGAAAATAAACGTCACCAACACCAGTCCCATCCAAAAAATATAAGGACGATACCAAACGCCATCGGGGCTGATGATCCAGGTAAATAAAGATGGTGAAAATAAATAGGCAATAAGCAGTAGCAGGATGATGAGGCGCTGATGATTCATATCGGTTTCATTAAATAATTTTCTTGCCGCTAACTATAGCGCTTTTATTCTGCAAGATGCTCAATTTGTATTGCGCAGTTATAAGGATGAGTAAATTGCACTCAAACCAGTGATGCCTGCGCGGCGCCAGTGTAATTTCGCCCAAGCGAGTATTTCAGTAGGTACAGCTGCTTGTAATTCCTGTGGGGGATTTTGATTTAAAAAGACAAGCGCATGCCAGAGGTTCTTCCCTGCATCTTTTAATTTGAGCGCCGGTGCAAGATTTTGCTTGCTGAGCTTTTGGCCATTGGCGTGGCTTGCGAGAGTTACGTGACCAAAGGCTGGCACCGCGCGATCAAGAAGCTGAAACAGAAAAATCTGGCGCGCGGTAACTTCCAGTAAATCACTTCCACGAATGATGTGAGTAATGCCTTGTTCGATATCATCCACAACCACGGCGAGTTGATAAGCGTAAAAGCCATCTTTACGTTTTAGTATTTGATCACCAGCCTCGGTGCGCAGGTTTTGAGTTTGTTTGCCTTGTATGAGGTCCGTAAATGTAAGTTGATCAGAATCAGAAAAGCCGGGCGGTAAATCGTATAGTTTTAGGCGTTGTGCGTGCGGTTTGGTGATGTCTACGAATCGGTTACGGCAGCGTCCGTTATAGATTCCGCCCATGGCTTGTAAATCCTGACGGGTGCAATTGCAGGCGTATATCAAGCCCTGTTGGCGAAGCTGTTCAAGATATGTTTCGTAGATATCCCAACGTTGACTTTGGTAAAGCACGGAATCATCCCACTCTAATCCGTAATCTTCCAAGCAATGCAAAATTGCATCTGCTGCTCCTGCTTGCTCGCGGGGTGGATCGAGGTCTTCCATGCGAACCAGCCATTTGCCATGGTTGTGGTGCGCATCCACATAACTTGCCAGTGCGGAAACGAGTGAACCGAAATGTAATGGACCGGTGGGAGAGGGCGCGAAACGACCGATGTAGGCTTGGGAATTTGGATTTATTGAGGACATACAAAAACGGCGAGATTTCTCTCGCCGCCTCGGTTACTTCTTGAATCTGCAGAATTAACCGCCGATTTGTTTTTCTTTAATTTCTGCAAGGGTTTTGCAATCCACGCAGAGAGTTGCGGTTGGGCGTGCTTCAAGACGGCGGATACCAATCTCAACGCCGCAGGCATTGCAATAACCGTAATCGTCGTTCTCGATAAGTTCAAGAGTGCTGTCGATCTTCTTAATAAGCTTACGCTCACGGTCACGGGTGCGTAATTCCAGGCTGAATTCTTCTTCCTGGCTGGCGCGGTCGGCTGGGTCCGGGAAGTTCGCTGCCTCATCTTTCATATGAGTCACGGTGCGATCTACCTCTTCCATCAATTCGGAGCGCCAATTCAACAATAAATTACGGAAGTGCAGCTTATGGTTGTCGTTCATATACTCTTCGCCTTTTTTCTCCTCATAAGGAGTAAAGGGGCGTAGGGCAAAGGTTTCAGTTGAAGGAGTTTTTTTCGCCATAGCTGTAGCGCCTCGTAGTGCTAGTTATCTCGTTCTTGAAAACCGGCTAGCGGCCTAGTCACGGTGGAGTGGAAGCGTTTGCAACCACAGAGAATTTGAAGGGGAGGCAAGCTACCAGATAATAAAACAGGGTGCCAGCGATTTTTCGCCCCACGCTTTATAAG
>Ga0247740_1000443_pt1 | contig 20250 bp, 20 predicted proteins | sample UWRJL148409B2_FD_180942 | JGI IMG/M metagenome (GOLD analysis project Ga0247740, IMG submission 180942) | Plant litter microbial communities from Arlington Agricultural Research Station in Wisconsin, United States - UWRJ-L148-409B-2 | ecosystem: Environmental > Terrestrial > Plant litter >...
AGGAGTGCGGCGTCGTGCCCTGGTTCTTGAGCGTGAGGGTGATGTCGGACGAGTTCTGCGTGGTCAAAATTCTGGGCGCGAACTCGCGATCGTTCACGGTCAGCTCCAACGTTGCGGGCTCGGAGATGATGCCGTCTGCGTCGTCCGGCGTGCACAGGTCGTCATTCTTGGTGGCGTCAGAGGAGCACGCGACGTTCAACGCGGCAATCGCCAGCAGGAGCGCGCAGCGGGGCAAAAGCAAAGACTCGAAAAAAGGCTGCATTGGCGCCCAAAACTACGCGGTCTGGGCAGCACTGCGCATCCGGCAGATGTCGGATGCAAGGGGGATGGACGGGTCGCGTGCTATCTATTTTCCGGAGTTTTCGTGTCCCCGCGTAAAGAATGGCCGCTCGCGAGCTACGTATTTTTCGGTATTTTGGCCGGGGCGACGTATGTCGGCTTCGATCTGATCTCGGAAGCCAAGCTGAGTGCGGGAACGCTGACCGGGTTTCTAGCCAGCGCGCACTCCTTGGTCGACCACCTGATCCCGGTACTGGCCGGGGGTCTGATCGGTTTGTCGCTCTACCAGCTGCGCTTGCGCGCTCGCCTGGCCGCAGCGGAAGACGCCGCCAGTCGCGCCGAGGCCCTGCGGGCCCGGCTGCTCAAAGTGGAGCGCGACCAAGCGGTGTGGGTGTTGGCGGCAGCTGTATTGCACGAGCTGAACAATCCGCTGCACGCGCTCGGGCTGTTGCTCGACGAGTACCAAGCAAGCAGCGACGACAGCGCGCAGCGCGCCGAGCTGGTCGAACGCGCACACGCTCAGGTGCGGCGCGCCCTCGCCCACTTGGAAACCCTGCGTTCGATGCAAGGTAGCGGCGAGCCCGAAGCCCAGCCGATCGCTCTCGACCGCGTGCTCGGCTCACTCGCCGCGGATGTGAACGCGCTGGGCGAAGCCTCCGTCGTGGTCTGCGCCGAGTGCCCCGCACGAGTCATGATCAGCGCCGATCCAGGCTATTTGCGCGCCATTTTGGAGAACTTGCTCGACAATAGCTTGCACTCGCTGCGCGCCGCCCGAGGCGGCTCCGTGACCATGACCCTCAGTACGGAAGCCGGCCGAGCCGTCGTCCACGTGGTCGACGACGGACCTGCGCTCGAGCCGAGCTTACGCGCCACCTTGTTCGATCCCCTGCGCACGACCAAGAGCCACGGCCTCGGTTTGGGCCTACCGATCGCGCGCGCGCTCGCTCGCGCGATGCAGGGCGAGCTGACGCTCGAGCCCACCGCCGCCAAGTCTTTTCGCCTCGAATTGCCGCTAGTGTCCGACCCATGAGCGCGCACAAAACGATCTTGCTGGTCGAAGACGAATTCGACACGCGCGAGCTGCTCGGCCGCGCTCTGGAACGGGCCGGCTACAGCGCTCTCACCGCCGCCAATGCGGCCGAAGCGCTGAGCGCCGCCCACGCCAAGTCCAATGCCATCGACCTCGTGGTGACCGATGTGGTGCTGGGTACGGATGCGCTCGGCGGACTCGCGTTGATGAGCGAACTCCGCCGCACTGGTCTGCGCGCGCCCGTCGTGATCATTACCGCCTACGCCGACGTAGAAAAGCTGAAAATCGCACTCAATGGCGGCGCCGCGTATTTCCTCGAGAAGCCCTTCCGCGCGCCCAAACTCTTGGAGGTGATCGAACGCGTGCTGAAGAGCGCGGTGCCCTTCAATCACGCCGTCGACGAAATCCTCGGCCGCGCCCAACTGACCGACAAAGAGCTGCGAGTTGCGCGCCTCTTACTCGACGGCCTATCGAGCAACGAAATCGCCGCCCGCGAACACAACAGCCCCAAAACCATTCGCCAACACGTGACGCAGATCTACGCCAAATGCGGCGTTACCAGCCGCGCGCAATTCTTCCGCCTCGCGTACTTGCGTTGAGCGTGGGCTGATTGTTGGTTGATGGTCACGAGGCAAGCGCGGCCGTCGTAGCCTTCGGCGTCCAAGGGCGCAGGTCACTTGAATCGAGATAGTTCGCACCCTGAGCCCGAACGAGGTCGCACACTTCGGTGCGCCCCCCGTTCGAGTCGATTTTTTGCGCTCGGCTGATGGCATCGACGCAGAGGAGGTGATCGCCAGAGCCGAGCTAGCAACGATCGACGACCTCACGATCCCCGTGCTCACGCTCGATGATTGATCGCGAACAAGCGCGCTGCCACGCCACCGCAGGACTTAGCGGACGTTGCCCTGCTCGAACGAGTCGCGAGCGGTAGGCCTAGCTAGTTGTCGCCGCGGGCGCGTGGCAACCTCTCCCCAGCTCGAGGCGCGCCGGTCAATTCGCGCCGGTGACGACGCCCCAGGGCAAACCACCCAGTTCCACTTTCTTTTCGAGCTTGCCGCTCGCGACCTCGACGATTGAGAGATCGTTCGAGGGGCCATTGGCGGTGAAGACGTGCTTGCCGTCGGCGGCGATGGCGATGCCCCAGGGCCGGGCACCGACGCCTTCGATCAGGTGGCCGAAGGCCCGCTTTTCTACGTTCACGACCGCGACGGCTTCTCCGCGACCCGTGGAGACGAACAGCCACTTCTCGTCGGGGGAAAACGCGAGGCCCATCGGGCGTTGGCTGTTCGGGACCTTGCCCTCGATCGGAATCGAGCCAATGACCTGGTGGTTGCGCGGGTCGAAGGCGGTGAGTGAGCCGCCGAATTCGTTACTGACGAACGCCACGCTGCCATCTTTGCGGAAGGCGATGGCGCGCGGGCGCTTGCCCACGGGGATGTCGGCGATCACGGCGAAGGTCGCGGTGTCGACGGCCGTGACTTTGCTGTCTCGTTCCGAAGTGACGTACACGACTTTGCCGTCCGGGCGCACGGTCACGCCCTCGGGCTCGGTGCCCACCGGCACGCGCCGGGCGATTTTGCCGCTTTGCAGATCCAGCACGCTGAGCTCGGCTGTTTCTTCATTGGAGACGAACAGCGTTTTGCCGTCTTTCGAAACGTCGAACGATTCCGGATCTTGTCCACTGGGCAGTGTCTGCACGAGCTTGCGGTCCACGAGATCGACCACGCCGATACCGTCGGCGGAGCGATCCGCCGCGGGCAACGTGGATTCGTCGACGTTTGGACCACCGCGCGGCGAGCCGGAGAGCGCGACATACAAGTAGCGCCCGTCACGCGACACCTTGAGACCGCGCGGGCGTTTACCGACCGGAATGCGCGCCAGCACCGAGGCGAATTCGGGATCGACGACGATGATTTCGCCACTGCCCTCCGCGCTCACGTACAAAAGCTTCGGGTCCGGCTTTTTGTGACAAGCCAAAGTAGATAGGCTGATGAGCACGGCAAAGCGGGCAACGGGACGGAGCATCGGCATGGCTGCGCTGTCTTAGCAGAGCCGCGAGGCGCGGGCGGGAGTGAAAAAACCTGCACCCTTCAACGCAGCATGTCCAACGGAGCCGGGCACTCGGCGCGCAGACGGCAGTTGCCGCATTCGCGTCCCCTCCAGATGCGATCGAAGCGCGCCTGCGCAGCATCGAGGAGTACGTCGTCATCCGTACTGATGCCGAGTTCGAAGTTGCGCCGGCCCTCCCCTTTCGCGCCCAGCCCCGCACCCGTGAAGTTCGCGCTGCCGAGATACAGGTACGAGCCATCGACCGCGATCATCTTTAGGTGCACGCGCGGGCAATGGCGCATTTGAAAGCGCGGCGCGACGAGCTCTGGGCTCTTGGCCAAGGACTCGCGAAACGGCCGCGACGGCAGCCCCCCGTGCAAGATCCGCACTTCCACCTTGCGGCGCACGAGTTCGGTCAGCCGCTCGGTGATCGAAACGAACTGACCGCGCGCACGCGCCCGGCTGCCGATCGGCGCTTCGAGCCGAATATCCTTCACGTTGGCGGTACCGATCCAAACGGACACACGTGCCTCGGACAGCGCGTGCAGCATGGTTTTATCGTGATGTTCGAGATCCGCCACCAGCCCGACGCGCGCGGAACGGCGACCGTCGTCCAAACTGCCACGCGCCTTGACCACACCGCGAGGTTAGCGACAATGGCAGCGTGACGCCGCTATTATTCGTGTTTGCGCATGGCGCAGGAGCGCCCTCGTCGCATCCTTGGATGCAAGGGTGGGCAGCACTTCTCGGTAAGTTGGGGGTGGTCGAGACCTTCGACTACCCCTACATGCAGGGCAGCAAGCGCGCGCCCGACCCTCAGCCCGTGCTGATCCGCGCACACTTGGCGGCCATCAACGATGCCCAAGCGCGGCATCCAGACCACGAGCTAATCCTGATCGGCAAGAGCATGGGCTCACGCATCGGTTGCCACGCGGCCCTCGAGCACTCGGTGAAAAAGCTGATCTGCCTCGGCTACCCGCTGATCGCCCCGGGGGACTCGGGCAAAGTGCGCGATCAAGTGCTGCTCGAGCTCGACACGCCCGTCTTGTTCGTACAAGGCACGCGCGATCCTCTCTGCCCCCTCGAACACCTCAGCCAAGTACGCCAGAAGATGCACGCCGCCAGCAAGCTGTTCGTGGTGGACGCGGGTGATCACTCGCTGCAAGTGACCAAGACCCAACTCAAGCAATCCGGTGAAGAACAAGCCGCCGTTGACGCGCGCATCCTGCACGTAATCGAGCATTTCGTGCGCGACACGCCCGGCTCGACCGCCCCGCCGCCCTTGTTACAGTGAGGGACTCGCTTTCGTCGACAGTACGGTAGTGGAGCAATAGTGTATGGCGAAGCCATGCCGCAAGCGCCCTCGCCTCCGCACGCTTTCTCCATCCGCCCCGCCCGACTCGGCGATGAAGAAGCCCTCTTCACGCTAATCCAAGCCCTGGCCGCGTACGAAAAGCTCAGCCACGCCGTCACCGGCAGCGCGGAGAAATTGGCGCATGATCTGTTTGGACTGCACCCGCGTGCCGAGGCACTGCTCGTCGAGGCGGACGAACGCGCAGTGGCCTTCGCGCTCTTCTTCCACAACTACTCCACGTTCCTCACTCAATCAGGCTTGTACCTGGAGGACATCTTCGTGCGGCCGGAGTACCGCGGTCATGGGATCGGCAAAGCTCTGCTGAGTGAAGTCGCGAAGGTGGCTCGCGCTCGCGCCTGTGGACGGCTGGAGTGGAGCGTGCTCGATTGGAACGAGAGCGCGATCGGTTTTTATCGGAGCTTGGGCGCAAGCGTATTGCCCGATTGGCGGATCTGCCGCGTCACGGGCGACGAACTCGGGGCACTCGCTTTGGTGTCAGTCAAAGCGTGAAGTGGCACAGTTTGTCGGCGCGTACCTCACGCGAAGGCGAACCGTTGCGCGTGATCACTTCTGCGCTTTGCCCGGGCTTGGCTTGCACCGTCAGGTGTGGCTGCGGGTCGACGTCGGTCCAAACTTCGCAGCTGACCGCGCGTTGACAGGTATTGTTGAGGGTGACCACGTGCGCGTAGCCATAAGCTTGCAGGCGTGCGCTGGCCGTGACCTTCGCGCAATCACCGACCTGCTGCGGTGAATCGGCCGCCGCGGTGCTCGCGAACGAGACCCACGCGAGCAGCAGGAGCGTCAACCGACGGGTGTCCAATAGCCCTTTTCCCAGATCCATTGTGCACCATCCCAAACCCATTGCGGGGCGATCCAAACCCAACCGGGGTAGGCCGGGGTGGTCCACCACGGACCGCCGAACCAAACCCAAGCGTTGCCACGCCAACCCCAGAAGCCGCGGCCCCAATACGGTTGGGCATGATAGCCGCCACGCGGGTAGAGCACGTGCGCGCGACCGATGTAGCGAGGGGTACCGGCATAATAATGAGCGCCGATGTACGCACCGCCGTAGAAACCCGTGCCGTAGTAGCGGCCGCCGTAGTAGCCGGGGCCGTAGTAGTAGCGGCCGCCGCGATAGCCGTAGCCATAGCCACCGTAACCGCCATTGCGGTAGCCGTTACCCGGGCCGGCTCGACCGCCGCTGAAGCTCGGACCTCCGCCCCCAAAGGAGCCGCCACCGGAGCGCCCGCCCGAGAAGTGAGCGCCCCCACCCGAGGGACCACCGCCCCCCGAGCGGCCGCCACTAAAACTGCGCTGAGCAATCGCATTGCTGGGGAGCACCACGCCAGCGAGAGCGCAAACCAGCGGCAATATCGACCATCGGCTCATGGGGGCAGTTCCTTCTGTCGGAAACGTAGCGCATGGCCCCGCAAAACGCCCTGTTCAACGGCCGTTTTGGCGATTTGTTCCCGAAGCGCAATCGCCTACGGTAGAAAAAGACGCATGAGCGGAACCCCGAGCAATCTCAAAGTCTTTGCTGGCGCGTCGCACCCCGAGCTCGCCGCGGAAATTTGCCACCATCTTGGCATTCCCCTCGGGCGAGCCCACACGGTCCGCTTTTCGAACGAAAATCTGAAGATCAAGATCGACGAAAACGTGCGCGAGCAAGATGTCTTCGTCGTGCAGACCGCCTGCTCGCCGCTGTCCGAGCACATCATCGAGCTCCTGATCATGCTCGATGCGCTGCGGCACGCATCGGCCCAGCGAGTGACCGCGGTCATCCCCTATTTCCCGTACGCGCGTAGTGACAAGAAAGACGAGCCGCGCATTTCGATCACGGCGCGCCTGATGGCCGACCTGCTCCTAACCTCCGGCGCCAACCGCGTGCTGACGATCGATCTGCATTCGCCGCAGATCCAAGGGTTCTTCTCGAACCCGGCCGACCAACTCACGGCCGTGCCGGCGATCTGCGACCGATTGGCCCAGGGCGACATCTCGAACACGGTGGTGGTCGCCGCCGACGTCGGGGAGGCCAAAGACGCCGGCAGGTTCGCGCAACGCCTGCACTTGCCCCTCGCCTTCATCGATAAGCGCCGCACCGGTGATGACGAAAACGCGCGCGCGGCCCACATCATCGGCGACATCGTGGGCAAAGACTGCTTGCTGGTGGATGACGAAATCGCCACGGGTGGCACCATTTTCAGCGCCACGGAGTTCCTGCTCGAGCGCGGTGCACGCTCGGTTTCCGCGGCGATTATCCACCCGGTGCTATCGGGCAAGGCCGTCGAGCGGCTCGCCGCCTCGCGCCTGACTCGGTTGCTCGTGACCAACACCATCCCGATCCCCGTCGCCAAACGGTCGCCGAAGATCGAGGTGTTGTCGCTCGCGCCACAGATCGCGACGGCCATCACCCACATTCACGACGGCCGCTCAGTGTCCGAATTGTTCAACTGAGCGTGTCCTCAATCGCCTCGCGTCGCCGCGAAAGAAGCGGCGCGAGGGCGGCAGAACTAGTGGTACAGTCGGCTCGGCAATGCGGCTGCTCTCGGTTCTGATCCTGATCCTCGCGACCGTGGCGGGCTGCCCAGCCCGAAGCCACGAGCAGGGCAAATCGAGCCTGCCTCCGTGCTCGAAGTTCGGCGCCCAGTGCGAGTTCTCACCCGGCAAGCTCGGTAGCTGCGTCGTGCGCGACGGCTGCACGGCCGCGGGCAATGACTGCTTCGTCTGCCAATCGCAACATTGAAGGAAGCAGCCTGCCGATGAGCATCTTGCCCGATCCGCCACGAAGTTCGCCTTCGTCGCCTTCGCAGCGGCGTGCCCTCGGCATCTCGGCGTTGGCCGCCGTGGCGGCCATGGTCGCGCTGGCGGCGCCTGTTTCATCGGGCTTGTTTTTGGGCACGCTGCTCGCGTTCTCGCTGCTGGGCGCGTACGAGCGACTCCTGGTGCGTTGGAACCGCCCGACTCTATTGGCGGTCGCGCTGGCCGCCGCCTCGGGCCTGGCCATGCTGGGTGGTCTGTTCGGTATGCTGTATTTCGTGGTCATTCGTGGCGCCGCGGCGGCGCAGCAATTGGCCGTGAGCTTCCGCCCGCGCGGCACCTTGTTGAAGCTCACCCAGCAGATCGAAGAGCACACTTCGAATTCGCCCTTCGGTCCGCTCGACGTCACCCACCGCGTGCAAGCCTTCGCCGAGGAAGCGGCCACGCGTCTGGCGCAATACATCGGCGTGATCGCGGGCGCGACCTTGGGCGGGGCGCTCACGCTGTTCTTCACGATGATGACCACGTTCTTCGTGCTCCGCCATTGGCCCGAGATCTTGTCACGAGCCGAACGCATGTTGCCGCTTCACCCGAAGCACACGCGCGTCGTGATGTGGGAGTTCCAGAAGGTCGGCAAAGAAGTGTTCATCGGTACGATGCTCACGGGCCTTGCCCAAGGCGTGCTGGCCGGCGTGGGCTACGGCATCGGCGGCGTCCCCGAAGCTGCGTTGTTGGCGACGTTGACCGCCATTTGTTCCTTGGTGCCCGCCGTCGGCACGCTCGTGATTTGGGTGCCGGTCGGGGTCAGCTTGATCGTAACGGGGCACCCGGGCGCCGGAATTTTCGAGCTGCTTTGGGGCAGCTTGGTCGTCGTCGGCCTTTCGGACTACGTGATTCGACCCATGCTCGTGGGCGGGCACGGGCACGTCCCGACCCTACTCACCTTCATTTCATTGTTCGGCGGCGTGGAGGTGTTCGGCTTGCTCGGTCTGATCATCGGGCCGGTGATCGCCGCGGTCGCGCTTGCGTTACTGCGCACGTACGATCGTGAAATGTGCGCGACATAGTTGCGACGCCGCGCGCCGAAACCACTTCGGGACGGCTGATTCGTCAAAAGTTCGTGAAGCCGCCGCCGCTTCGGGCTAGTGCTCGGGCACCATGACGCTTCGAAAAGACGTACTCGCCCAGGCCGCCACCATCGCTCGAGGTCTCGCGATCGACGCCGTGCACGCCAGCCAAAGTGGGCACCTCGGCTTGCCGCTCGGCTGCGCGGAGATTGGCGCCGTGCTGTTCGGCGAGGCGCTCGTGCAGGACCCGGTGCACCCCGAGTGGCTGAACCGTGATCGCTTCGTGTTGTCGGCCGGTCACGGTTCGATGTTCTTGTACTCCTGGCTGTGCCTGGCCGGCTATGCCGAAGTGCCGCTCGAAGAAGTGAAGCGCTTCCGCCAAATGAACTCGAAGACGCCGGGGCACCCCGAGCTGACGCACGCGCCGAGCGGCATCGAGACCACCACGGGCCCCCTCGGGCAAGGCGTCGCCAACGCCGTCGGCATGGCCATCTCGGCCAAGATGGCCGAAGCGCGCTTCAACACCAAAGAGCACACCATCTTCGATCATCACATCGTGTGCCTCGCGGGTGATGGCTGCATGCAAGAAGGCGTGGCGATGGAAGCCATTGCCGTCGCCGGCCACCAAAAGCTCGACAATCTGATCCTGATTTACGATTCGAACGCGGTCACGCTCGATGCCATGGCCGGCGCCACGCAAAGCGAAGACGCGGCCAAGCGCTTCGAAGCGATCGGCTTCGACGTGCAAACCGTCGATGGTCACGAGCTCGATGCCTTCTACTCGGCGTACGAGCGCGCGAAGGCTGCCGGCAGTGGTAAGCCGCAGTTGATCATCGCCAAGACGCTGATCGGTAAGAGCATTCCGGAGGTCGAAGGCACGCAGAAGGCCCACGGCGAGGGCGGCGCGAAGTTCGCGGCGGCTGCTCGCAAAGGGCTCGGTTTGCCGGAAGCGCCGTACTACGTGTCTCCCGAAGTGGAAGCGTACTTCGGCGAGCACCGAAAGACGCAGAATGCGGCTTACGAAACCTGGCTCGCCACCTTCAAAGCTTGGCAAGCAAAAAACCCCGCGCTGGCGGACGTGCTCGGCACTTCGAGTGCATCGGTGCACGCCCTGGCCAAGGACACGGCGCACAAGACTCCACCCGTAGCGGAGCTCTTGGCCGCGATTCCGGAGTTCCCGGACTCGACCAAGGTGGCAACCCGCAAAGCAGGCCAAGACGTGCTGCAGCCGCTGGCCGCCAAATCACCGCTGTTGATCGGCGGGAGCGCCGACTTGTACGGCTCCACGCTCAACTACATCGGTGATCTGAAAGCGGGCGATGACGACTTCGCGCCTGGTCACCGCTCCGGCCGCAACATCCGCTTCGGCATTCGTGAGCACGGCATGTGCGGCATCCTGAACGGCATTGCCTGTCACGGCATCTTCCGCCCGAGCGGCGCCACGTTCCTGGTATTCGCCGACTATTGCCGCGCCTCGATTCGCTTGGCGGCACTGAGTCACCTGCCCGTGATCTACATCTTCACCCACGACAGCGTGGGCGTGGGTGAAGACGGTCCCACGCACGAGCCGGTCGAGACCATTCCCGGCCTTCGCGTGATCCCGAACTTGGACGTCATTCGCCCCGCGGACCCCGAAGAGACCGCCGGCGCCTACGCGGCCGCACTCGACCGCACTGACGGTCCGACCCTGCTCGCACTCTCTCGCCAGGCCGTGCCCTTGCTCAGCCAAATCCCGGTTGCCGACCGCCGTGAAGGCGCGCTCAAAGGCGGCTACATTGCCCGCAAAGAAACCAGCAAGCTCGAGCTGATCTTGCTCTCGGCGGGCAGTGAGTTGCAGCACGCGCTGAAAGCCGCGGAAAGCCTCGGTAGTGGGACGCGCGTGGTGAGCCTGCCGTGCTTCTCTCGCTTCGACCGTCAACCTGCGGAGTACCGCGAGTCCGTCTTGCCCAACGCCTGTCGCAAGCGCGTAGCGATCGAAGCCACGGTCAGCAGCACCTGGGCCAGCTACGTGGGCCTCGACGGCATCGCGCTCGGCATCGATCGCTTCGGCATGTCTGCGCCGGGCGGCGAGATCATGAAGGCCCTCGGCATGACGGCCGAGCACGTGGTCGACGCCGCAAAGAAGCTCGGCTGATCCTGCCGAGCTAAAACGAAAAAAGGCGCGCTGCGAACTACGCGGCGCGCCTTTTTTTCGTCGAAGGTCCGCTTAGCGGTTTGCCTTCTGACGATCCTCGCCGCGCAGTTCTTGGGCGCGGCCTTCGACTTCGAGGCGCTCGCTGCCGAGCACCGCGCCGACGCGGTTCTTCGCAGCGCCCACCGCTTCTTCGACGCCGCCTTTGGTGCGCTCGGCCGCCTTCGCGCCCTCTTGCTTGGCTTTGCCTTGGAGCTCACGAGCTTTGCCCTCGGCTTCGAGGCGCTCGTTGCCGATCAGCTTGCCGACGCCGCCCTTGATTTTGCCGCCGAGCTCTTCAGCAGCACCCTCTGCACGCTTGCTATCGTTGCTCATGACTGACTCCTTGATGCTTGGACGATGTTCTCGTCGCGGACGAGTCGGGTAGAGCAATCGCCGTGCCGAGCGGAATTGCCGGAGTTTCCGCTCGGTTTCAGAAACTGCGCTGTGGCGTGGTCCCCCCTCAGTGGCACTTCGCCGCATGGCCGCGTCAACTCGGTTGTTCGAAGATGCCTCGATCGCAAAAGCGCGGCATCGGGCGCGCGAACAGGTAGCCTTGAAGCAACTTCGCGCCGACGGCGTGCAAGGCGTCGCGCTCCAGCTCGGTCTCGACGCCTTCGCACACGACCTGCAGCCCGAGTTCTTCGCTGCATACCGAGATCATGCCGCGGACGAGGATCTGCTTGTTGGGCGAGTCGTCGATGCCGCGGATCAACGACATGTCGAGCTTCACGATGTCTGGTTCCAGACGAATGAAGTTGGATAGGCCCGCGTGACCCGCGCCAAGTTCCCCTACTGCGATCCGAAACCCCAAGTCGCGCAGGGTCTTGGTCTTCTCGCGCAGGCCGAGCACCTTTTCGAGTGCGCTACGCTCCGTCACCTCCAGCACCACGCGGCGCGCCTGGGCGGCGAGACCGCTCGAAGGCAAGTACAAGTGCTCGTCATTCAACTCGGTGGGACTCAAATTGACGAAGATTGACGTTTCACCCGGAGCGCGCTCGATATTGGAAGCGATCACCTCACGCACTCGCCGACCAAGCTCCGTCATTCGCCCCAGCCGAACGGCCGCGTTGAGCAAGAGCTGGGGTGTCGCCAGGCGCAGCTCGTTCGAGCGTACGAGGGCTTCATAGCCGACGATCCCTCGCTGAAGCGAGTCGACGATCGGTTGAAACGCGATCCACAGGCAATCCATGGCGCGCTCGAAGGCGGTCGTGAGGCTCCTGCGATCACTCAGCTCGCCGGCCGCGTCCTCGTAAAAGAGCAACGCACGGCGCTTCAGCACCGCTAGGCGATGAACGGCCGACGCAGAGCGTACCGCGTCGACCAAGGTCTGGCGCGCGACCGGCTTTTTGAGGTAGCGATACCCGCCATACTCGATGGCCTCCATCGCGCTGTCGATCGAGGGTTCGCCGGTGATGATGATCACCGGCACGTCCTCGTTTCGCTCGCGCACGCTTTGGAGGAACTGAATGCCGTGCGCGCCCGACATGCGCAGGTCGGCGATGATCACGTCTGGGTTTGCGCCATTCTCCAGCAACGCCAGCGCGCTCGCGGCGTTCTCGGCCAAGTCCACTCGATAGCCTGCGACTGTCAGCACGCGCGCCAACACCTGCCGCACCTCGAATTCGTCGTCGACCAGCAACACTCGCCCTGACTCAGACTGAGGCATGACCTACCCTCTTTGCTCGAATGAAGTCGGAGTGAGGTTTCCGATTCATTCAAAGTAACACCCGGCAACCACCGCCGCGATGTTGCAGATAGCCGCCACACGAATGCAACGGAGCGACGCGCCGTCTTGCAATGGCAGACGCTCGCCGAGAGCCAAGCGAGGCGTGGTGTCTGCTCAGCCTTCGATCAACAATGCGATCGTCTTCTTCACTTCGTTGCGTAACGCAACGATCAGGACGGTCATCCCACCCGCGATCACGCTCGCACCGCGCGGGCCCTGAACCGAGCCGTCGGGCGCGTAGATGCCGGCGAACACGCACGATTTCGGAAACTCCGGTAGGGCGGCAAGTTCGCTGATGGTGCGGCCAACGACGCGGCTCGTTTCAGGGATCACGATCTCGAACGCGACCGACTCGCCATTGCCGAGCAACATGGCGTGCTGCACGGCTTCGTGTTCGATCGCCGCTGCCAGCGAGCCAATGAAGATCTCCGTCTCGGACAAGATGCGGTGCACCCCGGCCGCCAGGTACACGGGGCGATACTCCGGGTCCCGCATACGCACCATCACCCGTGCCACCTGCGCGCCCTTCGCCAACGACGCAACGGCGAGGTTGTCCGCGTCGCGGTGCAGCATGGCGACGACGGCATCCGCGTGCCGCACTTCGGCTTCACTGAGGATGGCCGAGTCCGCCGCGTCACCGACCAGCGCGACGATGCCGAGCTGATCCTTGACGCGCGCGCAGACCAACGGGTCGCGATCGATGACCGAGATTTGGTGCCCAGCGGTGGCCAGGTAACCGGCCACGCTCAGGCCCGCGCGGCCCGCGCCCGCGATCAAAATACGCATTTCAGGTGCCTCCTTTTTCGGGCAGCGCGGCTGCCACGATTTGACTATCGAGCTCAGCCGCCCGCGCCTCGGCGGTTTCACTGCTGATGATACCGCGCCGCGCGGCGTCCAAGAGCGCGGTCTTCTGACCCGTCAGCACCGCCAAATCGGACACGTGATCGGGCTCGGCCTCTGCGTCGGGCGCGCGCAATATTTGCTCTGCGCTGATGATTTGCCGCTGAAACGCGGCCCAGCGCTCGGCGTGCTGCTTTCGCGACAAGAGTCCGTCGGTGAGCAGCGTATCGAGCTCGGATTGCCCGCGGCGCGCGCTGATCAACGTGGCGCGAGCCAGCTCGATGCCCGTATTTTCGCGCTGCACTTGTACCCCGAGCCAGAGCAGTACACGTCGGAACGGCAGGCCCTGCGTGACCAGGGTGACGAAGGTGACCCCGAACACGACGGCGATCAGCCGCTCGCGGAAGACCAGCGAGGCCGGGAGCGCGAGCACGGCGGCCATCGAAAGCGCGCCTTTGATATTGCCGAAGACCATCACGTGCTGCCAACGAGTGGCCACCACTTCTTTGCGCAGCGCGCGCAGCACCGCAAAGCAGCCGTACACCGTCACCGCCCGTCCTGCGTGCATGGCCAGCAACGCCAGGGCGATGGTGCCCGCCTCCTGGATCAAGAGTTCGGTGCGCAGTTGCATGCCGACGAGCAAAAAGATCCAAACGTTGAGCACGAAGCCCGCGGTCTCCCAAAAACCGTGCAGGGCCAGCACGCGCGAAGGGTCGAGCGCGTCCCGAGCGGCACGGCTGACGAATACGCCAGCCACCACCACCGCGATCACGGGCGATGCGTGCACGCGCTCCGCGGCCAATGAGGTGCCGAAGACCATGACCAATGAGGCCAAAATCGCCGTCAAATTGTCGGGAGTTTTGCGCAGCACGATCGCCCCCAGCGCGCCGATGGCCGCGCCCAGGGCCACGCCGCCCACGATGGCCATGAGCAGCGCACGCGCCGCATGCGCCAAATCCAAGTGGCCCTGAGCCAAGATCGCCGTCGTCATGCTGACGAGGACGAGCGCCGTGCCATCGTTGAACAGGCTCTCGCCTTCCATGATCGCCGCGAGCCGGTGCGGGACTCGCACGCTCCGGAATGCCAAGAGCACGCTCACGGTGTCGGTGATCGACAAGAGCGCACCGAGCAGCAATGCGGCCTCGAATGGCAAGGCCAGGACCCAAGTGGCGACCGCTGCGGTGGCGAGCAGTGAGACCAATACTCCCGGCGCGGCCAACGCCAAAATCGGGCGTTGCGCCTGCCGAAGACCGGCCGCGTCCGTGAACAGGGCCGCCTCGAACACCAAGATCGGCAGGAACACAATCAGAATGACCTGCGGGTCCATGGGCGTCTTGGGCAAGGCATGCATGAACACCAGGGCTGCCCCCACCAACACCAATGCCACGTTGTAGGGAATGCCTACGCGTTTGGCGGCGATGGCAACCGCCGAGCCCACCGCGAGCACGAAAAGGATGGGTTCGAGCTGCTCTTGCACGGCGCACGAGTGTCGCACGAGCCCCCGCTCGACCCCAAGCGGCGCAGGCCTCGGATCGCGCTATGCTGCGCGCCCCCAATGACCGACCCCCAACGCTACCCCTGTCCAGCCTGCGGGCACCTAGTCTTCGACGAGGCGCCGGGTTCGGACGACATTTGCCTCGTGTGCCTATGGGAGGACGATCTGACCCAGCTGCGCTGGCCGGCACTGGCCGGCGGCAAGAACGAAGTCTCGCTCAGCGAAGCCCAGAAGAACGTCGCCACCTTGGGCGCGATCGAAGAGCGCTTCGTCGGAGACGTTCGACCGGCAACCGCCGAGGAGCCGATGGACCCCGCGTGGCGCCCCATCCTCGACTCGGATCCATTCGAGGCACCGGATGACAGCGCACCTTGGCCGGAAGACGCGACTACCCTTTACTACTGGCGCTCGACGTTTTGGCGCGCGCGCGAGCTGGGCGCCTAGCCGTCACCCTTGAGCCGAAACAGCAAGCGCTCGATCTTGCGCATCAACAGTTGGGCGTCGGTCTTCTCCACGTAGTCTTCCGCGCCCAACGAAATGGCGATGCGCCGTTCGCTTTCCAGATCGTGACGCCCCGACCAGACCAATACTGGAATGGGCGCGGTGAGCGGGTCTGCTTTCAACTGCGCCAGCACGTCACGACCGTCCGCATCGGGGAAACCGATGTCCAGCACGATCAAGTCGGGCTTGAGCTCGAGCGCCATGGACAGCACGGCCACGCCCTTTCGAACCTGGAGCAGCTCGTGGCCGAATTCGGTCGCGACCCGCTGCACCATGCGGTGCACTGCCGGGTCGTCGTCAGCGAGGAGAATGCGGCAGCTCGCCATGGGCCCCACTATACCCCACGTGCCGCGTGACGCTCCCCGAAGTCGTCCCCGGCGCCCTGGGCCGGCGAAATCCGACTGGGCTCATGCCGTCAATCGCCGACGCGCTTCAGGACTACGCCGACGCCAGCTGAGTTCGGGCAATTGCCGATGTTCCAAGACAGGGTCGTATTGCCGTTGATCGGCCCCGCGTAGCCGGCGACGCCGGCGATCGGATAAGGCTGGCTTTGCGTCTGGTTCATGGTCGGAACCAAAACTCCCGGGGTCGGAGTGACGCCGGTGCCCGAGCGGGCCGCGATGACCGCGTAACCGAAGCTGCCGGCTTGGTTGAAAGCGAGCGCGACCGAGCGAAGGGGCTGCACGGAGCAATCGACGTCCGAACGACTGGTCACCGTGGTCACGAACGGCGAGGACTGTTGCACGTTCTCGAACTCGGTCACGCTGAATGCGCCCGAACCATTGGAGGCGTTGCTCGTGAACTGAACCTTGACCTGGTAGGTTCCGGCGTTGTTGGGCAGCTCGCTGTCCAGCAAGTAAAAGATGCCTGCGTAGGACTGCTTCTCGCCCGAGTCGATCTCGACCGCCGCGTGCATCAGTACGCCGTTGTACCAAACGTACTTGCCTGGCGTGGTCGTGAGGTACGGCTCCGCGGCGGTCACGCCGACGAGAACGACACGGTAGCTGCCGCTGGCCTTGGAATTGGCGAGCGTGTGGTTGACGGTCAAGCTCGGGACGATCGACGCTTCGAAGCCGGACTTGACCGAAGCCGAGCTTCCTACGACATCGATGTCGAAGTGCGAGACGCAGCCCGTCGCGGTGCAAAAGCCGTTGGCGCCGCAAGAGTCGCCGCAGGACAGGCAGTTGTTGATCGTGCCCAGTTGAGTATTGCAGCCGGCCGACGGCGCTCCGCAATTTTTCCAGCCGCTCGCGCACACCGGCGTGCAGGTCCCGCCAACACATGAAGTGGAGCTCGCGTTGGCCGTGCCGCAGGTCACGCCGCAGCCGCCGCAGTTGGCCACATCACTACCGACCGACCGCTCACAGCCGTTGTTCGGGTTGTTGTCGCAATTGGCCCACGACCCTTGGCACACGGGCTTGCACGAGCTGCCGGTGCAGGCATTGCTGCTCACGTGCGCGCCCGTACCGGTGTCACAAATCTTGCCGCAGCCGCCGCAGTTGTTCGCGTCCGTGGCGCTCTCGATCGTGCAACCGTTCTGCGGATTCGAGCAAAAAATGCGCGTCCCCGTGCAGCTGGGAGCGCACGTGCCGGCGTTGCACGCGGTCGCGCTGGCGCCAGCGGTCGAGCAGGCAATCGCGCACGTGCCGCAGTGGTTCTTGTCCGTCTTGAGATTGACCTCGCAGCCGTTGCTGGCGACGTTATCGCAGTTGAAATAGTTGCTCGCGCACATGGTCAGGGCGCAAGCGCTGTTCATGCACAGGCCAGTCGCGTTGTCGAACAGGGAGTTACAGTTCACACTGTCGCCCGTGCATGCGCCGCAGTGAGTCTGGTTGCTGGCGGTATTGACCTCGCAGCCGTCGCTCACGGTTCCGTTGCAGTCCGCATTGGTGCCCGTACAGTTCTTGATCTGGCAAGCGCCACTCACGCACGCCGGCGCGCCGCCCGCGGTGGAGCAGGTCTTGCCACACACGCCGCAATTGGCCAGATCGTTGCCGAGGTTGGTCTCACAACCGTCCGCGTAGCCGCCCTTGCAATCAGCGAGTCCCGTGGAGCAAGATTTGACCGAGCACACGCCAGCGGAACACTGGGCCTCGCCGCCCGAGATCCCGCACACGTTGCCGCACGTGCCGCAGCTGTCGCCATCGGTCTTCAGGTCCGTTTCGCAGCCGTTGTGCTCCGGGTCATCGTCCGGATCGCCGTTGCAATCACCGCGGCCCGCCGCGCACGTCGTCGCGCCGCATTGCCCTTTGCGGCACCAAGCGGTCTTGCCCGCGCTAGCGGTGCAAACCTTGCCGCAGCCACCGCAGTTGTTGATGTCGCGGCTGACGTCCTTCTCACAGCCATTACCGGCTTCGCTGTCACAATCGGCGAAGTTCTCGGAGCACGTGAGGCCACACTTGGAGTCGGAGCAGTAGGCTTGGCCGTTGAGCGTCGGGCAAGGTTTCGCCGCGCACGCGCCGCAGTTGGCCAGATCGGTCTTGGTGTTCACCTCGCAACCGTCCGCCGGGTCGCCATTGCAGTCGTCGAACGGCGCGACGCAGCTCGAGACGCGACACTGCCCGCCCGCGCAGCTCGCGGACGCGTTGTCCAGCGTGCACTCGGTCGTGCAGTCTCCGCAGTGCCCCGCGTCCGTGCGCAGGTTCGTTTCGCAACCATTCTTCGGATCGCCGTCGCAGTTACCGGTGCCGGCCGCGCACGAGAGGGCACACTTTCCGCCCATACAGTCGCTGCCGACACAGTCGGAAGGAGTGAGACAGTCTTGGCCCGCAACGCACGGTGAACAATCCGGGCCGCCGCAGTCCGTGTCGCTCTCGTCACCATTCGTCACGCGGTCGCCGCAGCTGGCCGCCGCGCAGCGATCGTCCGTGCAGACACCGGTCCGGCAGTCACTGCCCACGTTGCAGCCCGCGTCCACCGCGCAGGGCTTGCACGCGCCGCCGCCACAATCCAAGTCGGTTTCACTGCCGGACTGAGTGCCGTCGGTGCAGCTCGCGGCCTGGCAGGTGCCGTCGGTGCATTCGCCTTCGCGACAGTCGGTCGAGCTATTGCACAGCTGCGTGAGCGAGCAGGGCATGCACGCGCCGCCGCAGTCCACGTCCGACTCGCCTTCGTCTCGTTCTAGATTTTGGCAGTGCGGAGGCGCGCTGGCATTGTCCAAGAATTTGAACTCGGGCGTGCTGCAAGAAGCCAAAAATAGGCTGCCGCAAACCGCAACGAACGCCAATAGCGCGCACAGGCGACTGAACCGAACCTCGAACATTCAGCATCGAGGATACTTGGCTTCGCTCGCGCGCGCGCCGGTATTGTTTGGCAGTCCCGCGCCTACGTCAGGCTCTGTGCGGCTTACATCCCGCCGATCGGGGCCGTGTTCGATTGAGGCGACAGGGCAAAACCACAGCTCCAGCGCATGCCGGACCCACCAGGTGGTACACTGTAGGCCCGATGAAGGACAATCTGGTTCGTTTTGGTGTCGCCATGGAGTCGAGTCTGATCGAGCAGCTCGACGCGCTCGCCGAACTGCGCGGCTGCAATCGCTCGGAGCTGCTGCGCGATCTCACCCGCGCCGAAGTGAGCCGCACCGCACTCGACCGCGGAGTACCCGCGTTTGCCGCGGTGACCCTGGTCTACAACCATCACGTACGAGAACTCTCGGAGCGCCTCACCGCCCTGCAACACGACTTGGGAGAACAGGTCCGCTCCAGCATGCACGTGCACCTCGACCACGAGCACTGTCTGGAAGTGATCGTGATGCGCGGGCGCTCCGACGAACTAAAAGAAGTGACGGGGCGCATGATCGGCACGCGCGGTGTGGTTCACGGCGGCGCCGAATACGTGGCCGAGAACACGCTCGGACTGAGCAGTACGGGCCGACGCATTCATCAGCATGATGGGCTCGAGCCGCACTCGCACCCTCACCCGCATTCGCATCCGCACGCGCATGCCCACGCCGCGCTTCCGCTGATCAAGGTCAACATCAAACGACCGGCCACAAAAGCGGCGCGCATGAAGCCGTCGAAGGCGAGCAAAGTCGCGAAAAAACGTCGCTAGGGCGCGAGCAAGTGCGCGGGTAGATCGCGCGCTGGACACTCCATGCCATGCGCGCTCATCAGCGCATCGTCACGCAGTAAGGCTTTGCTCGGCCCCGAGCCCACCAGCTCACCGCGATCGAGCAGCAGCGCGCGGGAGCAAAGCTCGGCCACTAGCGCCAAGTCGTGCGTGGCGATCACGGTCGTGACCGGCAAACCGGCCAAGAGGGCGATGAATTCGCGCCGGCCGCGCGGATCGAGACCGGCGCTCGGCTCGTCCAAGACCAATACGCTGGGCTCGTACGCGAGCAGCCCGGCCAAGCACACGCGTTTTTTTTCCCCACCGCTCAGCCGTTGGGGTGCGCGCCGCTCGAAGCCAGCGAGGCCCACCTGCGTCAGTGCCCGCGCCACGCGCAGCTCGACCTCCGCGCGCGCGCAGCCGAGCTGCTCGGGACCGTACGCCACGTCTTCGCCCACCGTCGGGCAGAACAGCTGATCGTCGGGGTCTTGAAACAGCACGCCCACTTGGCGGCGCACCCAAGCCGAATCTGTGGCGCTGACGAGCCGGCCATGCACGTGCACGCTGCCGCTCGCGCGTGCGCCCGCGCGCCCCGGCAAGATGCCGTTCAAATGCAAGAGCAGCGTCGATTTGCCGGCCCCATTGGGGCCGATCAGCGCCACCCGTTCGCCGGCTTCGACCGAGAACGAGACCGAACGCAGCGCGGGCACCCCTGCGGCGAACTGGAAGCTGAGCGCGTCGACCGCGAGCGCGAGGGTCACGCGCCCCCGCGCGCGCGCATGGCGATCTGGATGCGTTCGGCGCGAGACACCGTGCGCACGAACAGAAGACCAACCGAGTTGCCGAGCACGCGCCACCAATGAATGCGCGAGGCACGCAACGTGCGCCCCGCCCGCGCGCGCTGCATGCGCCGCGCTTCTTCCGCCAACACC
>Ga0247740_1000444_pt1 | contig 20235 bp, 28 predicted proteins | sample UWRJL148409B2_FD_180942 | JGI IMG/M metagenome (GOLD analysis project Ga0247740, IMG submission 180942) | Plant litter microbial communities from Arlington Agricultural Research Station in Wisconsin, United States - UWRJ-L148-409B-2 | ecosystem: Environmental > Terrestrial > Plant litter >...
GACATGCTCGACCATCCCGACAGTCCAACAACCGCCGCTTTTGCCCCGTTCATCAAAGAGATCTTCGGCCCGGAATGGCGTTGCCCCTCTCCAGTCGTCCTCCACATCGGAAATCCAATCAACTCAATGATACCATCAGTCTGTCCCACGTGGAGGAAAAGTAATGAGCTGTTCGGAAAAGTCTTTTCTTACCGACCAGGTACGATATCTGCCTTGAATTCTCGCTTGGATTCCATGGAAGCGGGGTTCTTGTTTCTAGGAATCAAAGACGGGTGGAGCAGTTTTGACGAGTGGAAGCAGAGTCCGGCGCTGAAGATACTAAAGAGTGTGGACGAGTTTCTATTTGTCAATCTACCTCGGATGGAGAGATTGGCGGTCGCTTACAAGAGCTTCAAGCTGTTGAAGGTGAGTTGTTGCGATATTTTGCACTACGGAAGTGATGAGGGAGATCGTAGCGCTTACAATTCACAGTACTATCTTAGCGCGACAAAAAGCGACCTTGAAAGAGTCCCCAAGTGGCTACGGCCTAGGTAAGCTATCCCCATGCCCTTGATAACCTTCCCACTATCTAATACGCACCAGTCCGTCCCAATCCCGAACGACTCATCCTATTGCTCTCGACTTCTTCGCGTGGCCAACTCTGCGCTCTCGCCTCTTAGCCACACACCCAACCACATTTACCACCCCTGATCTTTCGCACTACTATTCACACTATCTGCGTTTCGACTGGCCATTCAGCTTCGAGGACACATTTTTCTACGACGATGACCTGGAGGGGTGGTATCCGTCGCCGCTCTTTGAGAGGTACCATGGCGATCTGAGGTATTGGGCTTTGGGTGAAGAGTTTTTTGACAGGTTTCCAGAGATGAGGGGGGATGTAGAGGGAGACTGGAGGGTGTTTGGGAGTGAGGTGTGTTGATGGATGCGAGTGAGCTGGTGGGGAATTCTTAAGGAATGAGGTGAGTGCAGGAGTCGGTTCCGTTGAACTGACTATCTGGGGGCCTTTTGGATGATGTGTATAGTGTCTTTTTCGATGAGTTTACGCAAGAACCCCCCCTTTGGATTGGCTCCAAACCATTGCTTTCTCGGAACCATCTTCCCTACATACGCCGTGGTGTCGACAGAGCACAAATGCCTATGCGGGGAATTGGCCTCGAGACGTACCATCGATATCGCTGCATTCCATCCCAGCACTCCCATATCAACACAAGCACCGTTGGAGTGGTATGGTCCACCTGAGTTCGCATGCCCGAGGATGTAGCGTTCATGACCTTTTTTACTGGAAGCGCTCTAGCGGAATTCAATATCCGGGGCCCCGCTGAACACTGACAAACTTCCCCGCGCACCAACATGTACTGCATAGGCTGTGTATCTTGAGAGTATATTCCATATACTCAGTAAATATTCACCCTTGCTGCATGTATTGCATACTGACGTCTTTTCCGACAAAAAGCATCGCGACAATCGACCACAATGGCGGACAAGATGACACAACCTCATCCCAAGTTCTCAGAACTACCACTAAACCCATCCGATCCACCTCATTCGGCCTGGGGTCTATGGGGACATGATGATGAGCTTGGAACACTGAATCATCTCACGCCGGAACGGACCGTTGCCGCAGCGAAAGAAGTGAAGACGGGCGCTCGGTTTGGATTGAATTGGGGCTTGGAACAGATGGATTACACGGGCGGTTTCCGGGAAACGATGAAACACGACATCTTCGAGCTGGCAGAGAATATGAACGTGGGCTTTCTTGACGATCAGAGAATTACGCGACACTGACGACTTTCTTAGGATGATCGCATCACGTTCAATACACAAACAAGCACGCAGTGGGACGGACTGAGACATTGGGGCTTCGATGATGGGCGATTCTATAATGGACTTACGCAGCAAGAGATTATCGGGAAGTCATCTACTAAATTGGGCATTCATGGTACGTCTCTCGTTCACAGTACATTGATCGTCTCTTACAAATCGCAGCTTGGGCCAAGGAAGGCATCGTCGGACGCGGAGTCTTGATAGACTTCGTTTCATACGCCAAACGGAACAACATCGAGTACGACCCGCTAGACTGGTATGCCGTCTCGTTAAAAGTAGCAAAGCAAATTGCCGAAGAGAGTAAATTCGAATACCAAGCCGGCGACATCATCTTGCTTCGAACCGGTACTTCTCCCCCATCACTCTTACACTAGCCCTCACTAATCGCCTAACAGGCTTCACGTCCGCCTTCGAAGCCGCCTCCATCTCCGTCAAGAAAAGCATCATGCACAAATCGCCCTTCAAATACCCCGGCTTCGAGTCCACCCTCGAAGTGCTCGGCTGGCTCTGGGACACAAAAATCGCCGCTGTAGCAGGTGACTGTCCGGGTTTTGAATCCTGGCCTCCGTCACCTGGAGAGGCTATGCACCCGACCTTGCTGGCGGGATTTGGTATGCCGATCGGGGAAATGTTTTGTTTGGATGAGTTGGCGGCGGAGTGTGAGAAGCAAGGAAGGTGGACATTCATGTTTACGAGTGAGGTCTTGAACGTGAAGGGGGGCGTGGCTAGTCCGCCAAATGCTTTGGCTATCATGTAGGGTGGGTGATGCTAGTGGTCTGCGTACGATATTGGTCCATTTCGCGCGAAGGAGGGAAAGTAGTAAGTAAGTGATCATGGAAATTAGAGTCGTATGAGGACTGCAGTAATGCTCAGCACTGAGACATAAGATCAGGTACGCAAGTTGTGGCAGGCGAGCTACCACGAACAATTGTCTTGAGGTTGCAAAGATCTAGTGTACAAAAGCAGTCCTCCTCGCTCGGGGTGCCAAACCATCTCTTCTATACGCAGCCCAACACCTGAGCAGAGGGCTTGCGGCCTTAGAGCATCCCCAAGACCACGGGAAGAGCCACACCACCAGCAAGGACTCCATATTGAGCCACTATCCCATCTCATCAGCACACAATCGAGAGAAAATACAAGCCGGAACTTACTATTGGTGGGCGCAGCAGCCTTGGAAGACGTATTTGTAGCTGTGTGTGTCGAATTATCCGCCACAGTGCCCGCAGCGGGGGCTACAGTGCCAACGGAGGTAGTAGTAGTCGTGCCGCTTGGACTGGAAGAAGGTGAAACTGCGGGATCCGTTTTGACCGCGCTGGATGATGTCGGCGTTACGACGCTGGTGGAGATGACGGTAGCGCTTGGTGGATCGGCTGCGGAAGCGAAGGCAGCGCAAAGAGCGAGGAGGAGTGTTTTGGACGAGACCATGGTTGATCGTGGCTTGAGGTGAGTTTCAGGAATGATGTGGTTGTAGGGTATGTCTTGGTAGAGCTGGATGAATGCTGCACGATCTTATATACCCCAGCATAGGGGCAATGTCGTCGAGGAATCTTTGCCCGAAACCAAATGTTGCACCAGCAGATGCTTACGTGCATTGTGGTTATATGTGCTCTGTACACTCCGGTGTCTCCCGTTACTATCACAGTCGCGCAAGCGAGTCGGTGGTCGTGCACTCATCATTGTGTGATCGGCATCGGCGAACATGAAGACGGTGGACGGTCCACCCAAGCGGGAGGTACACGGGTGTGCATGATGATCTGATTCATTAATATGCATGTAATATTGAAGCGGCTGAGTGTACCAAACAGCAGGAAGTTGCGTACGATTCGGGACACGACGTTCTTTTGACCAAAGCTCTGCCCGTTGCTGCTTCCCATCGCATAGCCTTGTCTCAGTGAAACCTTCCGTGATTTTGGGTCAAATTCATCCGTATAGCACTAGACTGTACCGTTTAGAACCCGCAGTTTACGCCTTCGCAGATTGGCAAGTGATGTCATATCGGTCAGACTCTCCAGGAGATCCAGGACGTTGAGTCGAACATCAATAGACAAAAACGTGTGCAAATATCGACTTGCTGTGAGTATCCGCCAGTAGATCTCGCTTTCGTGAAAGACACGATATACCTCACTGTAGCCCTCTTATCTACTACATGTGAACAATTACCCCAATCTCACACCCCCACGCCCTCAAAGCTTACTCCCGACTCTCTTCTCCGCCGCCCTCTTCATCTCCTCCTGCTCGCTCCCCTCCCCCTTCGCCGCCCCCATCTCAATCTCGCTTTCACTCGTCTCCGCCTTCAAGCTCGTCGGGTCCCCCAACATCGTCTTGTTCAACTTTGGCCCATCCGCGTGCGCCAAGGTTCCCCTCACTTTCTTTGAATGCGGCAAGTCCTCCTGGTTTTGACGGGATTTCTCTGTACCTTTGAGATGCGAACCAGTCTCTGGTTGTGATGGTGAGGCGCTATCGTGTGTCTCGCGTTGCAGGGAAACGGGGTCACCGAGTTGGGGTGGGGTTTTGGAGCTGAAGTTGGTGCTTGGATTGGAGAGCGTGCCGCGGACGGTTTGGGAGTGTGGTTTGCTCATATTTGCTGGGGCTGTGAGAGTCCGGTTTGCAATTGGGATGCAATTGAGGATGCAGCAGAGTGTATGTGGGATTGTGTTGACTCGTGGAGGCTGTTAGTTTGCGAAATCCCGAAGGAAACCCCAGGTTTTGAAGACGACGCATAGAGCCGCTACTCTGGTTTGCCAGCATCATAGACCCGTAATCTAGAAGTCAATGCGGACGATGGCAGTTCGAATAGGTAGGCGTGATTGCGAGTACATATGATGCTCGGCTTCGACGCATGTGCTTGGCATGTAGAAATGACGTCTTTCATTCCGCGCTGGCATGTGATGTCTGAGATGCGATTTCTGTTACAACACATCAAATGTACTGTACATGTACCACCTCACTCGTGCAGTCTGCCTCACATCTTCGCAAGAATGGCTGACAGCACTTCTCTCTTCCACCGATGACTGATACTCCCATGCGTGTCCTGCTCAACCCTAAGCTCCGCTCGATCCCCCAACCGCTTCGCAATTTGCACAGCGTGATTCACCGGGACGAATGTATCGTCCTTCCCATGCCACAACTGCACCGGCAAATCCTTCCTCACATCCTCAATACGAAATCCCCAATTCATACACATTAACGCCCCATCCTGACAGATCCACTCCCAGCCCTGCGCCAACGCCTCGCGCATACCCTGTAACGAGAGTTGCAGATAGTCCGTATCTTGCATGACCTCCAACTCCCGCGGATGCGTTATTTTGGAGAGTCTTGTTGGGTGTTGCCAGAGCTTGAGGCGTTCGGTGTCGCTAATGGAGAGATTGAACGCGGGATCGCGCGAAAGGTTCCAGCGCACCAATGATACGGGAGCGTAACGCCATCCTGTTGGGAAGGCGATGCGGTGCATTATACCTGCACCAGCCATGCCGATGTCGGGAGGCCCGAGTCCGCAGATGATGGAGACGCATTTCAACTTTTCGTGGGACAATGACGCCGCGCATGAGAGTGCGTACGGACCGCCTCCTGATACTCCCTTTTGTATAATCAGCAAACTTGCCTAGACACCGACCAACCAGGTCTCGTTACTCATACCAGAACAGAATACTCCTCCAGCCCTAAATGCTCCGCAAGACACTCTAAATCCTTCGGCCAACCGAGAATCGTTCGACCAGGGTGCGGCGAGCTCCACCCATACCCGGGTCTATCCACAGCAATGATTCGGGCGCCTAGTTCTACGCACAAGTCATGGTAACTAGACGCTTCGATGCGAGAGCCAGGGAGGCCGTGTTGATAGAGGATCGCGCGTCCGCTTGGTGAGCCGTACTGTGCGTAGCCGAGCTTTCGTCCGTCTGGGAGGAGAAAAGTGTCCGACGTGCCGTTGTCCAGACGATAGCGGCACTTTTGGGTTTGATTTGGGGGACTCGTTGGGGCGTCGGGTGGTGGTTTTGTAGTTGTGGATCTGAGGAGGAATCGAGCGAGGGAAGCTGCAATAACCGATCCGAAAGTTATCGTGAACCAGCGGGATGTGAGAAGGTGTCGGCCATTCTGTATATATGGAGACAGTGATTCTGCCATTTGTGAATAGTTGAGCAAAAAGACAGATGTCCTGTGCTTTTGTGTAAGATGGATGCCTGAAGGATTGTCGGATGTCGGGCTGCCGACGCACCGCGGTCGCGACTACTTCACACTTCTGCGATCAGCCTCGTATGGGTGCTTGAATTGGTAGATGTGGATAGTAAACGAAACAATATTATCTTTCTATGCTTGCGTGAAAGAAGGCGAGCAATTGCATGATAAGGCAAATCTACGTTTATATTGACAAATTACTAGCACTTCGTAGACAAAGTACGCCTAAGAGTACCTGCACGCTCTATTCAACAAAAACACAAAACAAAAAAACTGCATAACTCTATGACTGGAGCAGTGCAATGGCTACGCTCGCACACCGCAGGATCTTCGCTGGCTGCATGCAAAAATGTGGATGATATGGGGAGGGTGAGGATAATGGCGGTCATGACGGTTGTGGTGATCGCTCGGGCCTTGTGCGATCATTTTAAGATTGCTCTGGCCAACGTCCGGTTCAAAGTAAGCCTACAAGTCCCTCTAAGTTGCCTGTATTGCTCCTCTGCGGTCAAGCTGGTTACTTGAGAATGTACTGAGCTGCGCAACCTTCCATGTTGACAACGCTTCGCCCCGGACGTTATGCTACCCTGGTACAGTTCCCTTTGGCCGGTGCCTAGGGGGTTGAGGGGTATTGGGTGGATCGAACTTGAGTTGATTGACTCGTTCGAGGTGTTTGGATGTTCGAGGTTGGCATGACGGCGCCTGTCAAGATCCGGACATACGCTTCGGGTCATCTTCTCTAGAGCTTCAATCTCTGCAGAATTCTTGGTGAACGAATGATTTGCGTTGAGCACGGACTGCTCTAAGGAGCGAAGTGCCTGTTTAGTCAGCGCTTGCAATTGCGATGACGGGTTCGACGGAAGTGGAGAGGGGCGAGGTGTGCGCATATTGCGGCAAACAGTTCTGGTGGCGCTTTGCTGAGACCCAATAGTGGGTGCGGCTGTCAAGTACTGTCAAGAAGGCGTCATGTCATCGTCAGAATTGAAGGGTGAGGCTGTGAGCATGTAGCGTCCAAAAAGCGCGAGATGTTGGAAACAAACGCGGAATCGATGGCGCTAAGCCGAGCGCGAAGTCACGTGCTCACGCACTAGCCATAAGAGACACGGTGTTGTCGTTGTCAATGCATCAGCGATAACCATCATAGCACCACTACACTCGCCACAGTCCCTTTCTTTCTCATAACGCCGTGTCTTGCACAACAACTCAGATTTGGCTCGCCTCAATCTCGCAAACGACCTCTCCCAACGCAAAGTACCACTCTGCTCTGCACAAGCGACCCCACAATACCAATGAATCACCACCCAGTCAAATCTTTGTCAGAAACCGAAAACCCTGAGAAGCGACACACTTCCGACGCAGGCCTGGGCGGTAATGCAAAACTACGGAGGCTTAACGAGCGACACCTGCTCAGATTTCAGAACGCATGTAAAAAGGCATTGGAGGAGGATGCCGATGCCAACCTTGGACCTCTCTACCAGGAGCACACCGCTAGTTACTTACGTTTGAGGAGATTGCGTGAAAAGCCACAAAGTCAGCGCGATCAAGGTTCGTGACAATAATCTTTAAGTACGATCAAGCTGATCTTATCAACATCATCAGACGATTCGTTTCCATTACCGCTTCCCCCATCAAACAGCCAAACTGAACAACCAACGCAATGCGCCCCAGTAGTCGTCACGTACCCACTTGATCGCAAAGTGGAAGCAATGATTGGAAATGAAACAACGAAGGATCTACCATCGGCAGAAGATCCTGAGGACCTTGTCATGATATCCAGGATCGATGCATTGATTAAGAGAGGGAAGCAGCTTTACGCATCTGGCGGAAGGACCGTGACGCAAATCACTTCCGACATTGTTGTCAAGACTGGGGAGAGACTAGACCTCAACGAGATGACCACTTTGGAGCACATTCACCGGGCTTCGAAGAGCTTTCCTTCGCCTCGACCCTTAGGATCAGTGCTTTACAACGGCGTGACATATTTTTTCATGACGCTCGTGGAGGGGACTTCCCTACAAGAGCTATGGCCTTCGCTACGAGCGGATCAAAAAATAGCTGCTCGCGATCAGCTAAGTACCATACTCCTGGACCTCAGAAATCTGCCTTTACCATCTACACAGATTGGTGGTGGCATTCCCACTAGATGCAAAGACGTCAGGAGATCGATTCGCAGCAGTTCGGGGCCGGTATATAACGAAGATGACTTCAACGACTTCCTCTTATCCACGATAATACCGAGGGTCGCCCAGACTTATCAAGACTTCATACGAACAAAGTGCCTTCATTCACGTCATCGGATTGTGATGACCCATGGTGACCTGCATCCAAGGAACATCATGGCTGCACTTCATGACGGGCACGTCGAGATTAAGGGTATCGTTGACTGGGAAGCTGCGGGTGCCTACCCAGAATACTGGGAGTACGTGAAATCTCTCAATACTATGTCTTCTGTTGATGAGGAAGACTGGTGTCACTATTTACCTGTAGAAGGGATGGGAGAGCATTGTAAAGAATGGGCGGTGGATATGGTACTAGAGACGATTGTTGTATGATCATTGATAAGACATATTCTCGTGCTTCAATCAGACGCTTGGCTGATCTTACTCATCGAATATGCTTTGGAGATAAGACTTGATCGCCTGGTACTTGTAATCATCGATGATGCCATCTACATTTGCGGCGTCGAGCACGTCCATGACATATTCCTGACAATTCCAAGCCGCACTGTTTTCCGGAGCTTTACAGTTGCGAGCGTTTGTTATAAATCCATCATAGTCGTCGATTTGGGCCACGAAAAGGTTGTGCTTGTGACGGCTCGAAGTGTCGGGGAGTACATTCTCTCTCTCACTAAGTCGGTACCGTCCTGGTTCTCCAATAGCTTCGAAAAGGCGAGACCATCCGGATCCTTCAAGCCAAAGGGCCCAATGGCAAACGTTCCCTCCCGTTGGCTTGTATATGGCGACAAAGAGGTTCGCCATCTCTACGTGTTCGTCAGTATCGAAGCGACACAATCTTGAGCTTTCGAGCGCTCACTTCAATTCCCGAAGCGGACCGTCTTGCGAGTCGGTGCTAGAGCACAGTGCACTGGTTTCTTCGCTTCTGATATGGTACAGATGGTATGAGCAGAGTTTACAACAAGGCTAGTGTCGAAGATAAATGACCGACGTGGAGGCTATGAGGCGAGCCTCTTATATACTAATGGCCAGCTCCAACCGCGCTACGGAACTAAGCTAATGGCGGGTGATAACCTAAGCAGGTGCTCTGTGAAAGTGGAAGGCTCAGTGAGAGTGGAGGGCTCGGTGAGAGTGGAGAAGGTTGGAAGGGGTAGGAGAGGTAGGAGGTAGAGAGGTGGAAGGTTTATCTTCCATCTCGTCTGACATCCGACCGGTACCCCTGACAAGGGCTTTACAATAATATTGAGTACGTACAGGATCATCAGCTACACGCTTAAAACGCTGGAGAGCAAGTGATTCGGCGACATCAGTCTCCAATTTGTTCCTCTCCTGTGCTTCAATTCGTCTGAACTGGCCGGCTTTGGTCACCACCAGGATGCATTCGTAAATCAGATCCTCGAGTGATACTGCTCCTCGATCGACATAAGATAACCAAAACGGTAGGTTTGACGCACCTGCAGCACTTGCAACTGTTCTTGCTGCAGTCATCTACTCGGTCGATAGATTCTATTCGCAAGCCACCCTATCATAATCCACGGCTCACAGATGTCGTTAAATCTTACCGTATTCCACAACCAGTGAGCTGCCGCCGAGCTTGAGCACCTCATGAGTAGAAGTTGGATATTCAGACGCATCGGATGGTGTTGCATTCATGTGGTTGCAGCAAACATGTGGCCGTACTTGCACTTCGGATTGCAGCCTCCATTCTGGCCAATTACAACCAAGTCAGCTCGGCGCCCTATCGCTTCGCAGTCTTGCGTCATAATTTGTTTTGCTTCTCTATCTTATTCAAGCAGAGAGTACTACATACATTAGGCTGACCATGGGTCCGTGCAATCCCTGGCGGCTTGAAATGGAAGATAGCGAGGCATGCGTTGGCTGCAGCAGCACGCAGTTATTTACCCCGCTATCATGCGAACCACGGTCAACTACACGGTCAACTACACGGTCAACTACACGGTCAACTACACGGTCAACTACACGGTCAACTACACGGTCAACTACACATTCGTAATTCACGGTCAACTACACAGTGGACCACACATTTGACCACACATTTGACCACAGAGTTGATCACAGAGTTGACCACACAGTTGACCACACAGTTGACCACGCAGTTGACCACGCAGTTGACCACACAGTTGACCAAACTATTGACCAATTTATCTACCACGCGGCCCACTACACTTTCAATCATACTGTCGATCAAATAACTACTCACACGTTCAACGACACGGTGAACTACACAGTTGACCACACCGTTGACTACACTATCCACCACACGGCTCTAACTCATACGTTCAACGACTCAGCCAACTACACGATCAATAATACAATCAACCAGGCAGTCAAACACACGCTCAACAGACGTGGTCAACTACACAATGCTAGCTCAACCGAAGCGTGTACGAAACGGGTTCAAAGACGTTCAATCAAGCTGGAAGCAACTCACAGAAACGTCAATCGACACCGCGCTATCGCAACGCTTAACCAAGAGCCACATCAATCGCATCAAGAAAGTGAAAAGCAATGAAAAGAGAGAGGGACTACCACCGGCCGCCGTCAAGCAACACAAATTTCTCAAAAAAGTCTTGAGAATAGACTCCGACTATCACACATTATGCAAGATCGCTTTCTCGCAAAACCAGATCGATTCTACGAAAGCAGCTATACTCGAGCAATTGGTTGAGAGAATCCGGGAACGGCGTAATGACACAACAATCATATCTCCTCGCATGCGATCGCTCATCGCTCACACAGAAGATCCTGAACCCGTGCGGCAACTCGAAGAGCCGAAACAGCGTTCGACAAGCGCTTCGGAGCAGTGGGCCGAACTCAAATATGCTGAGCGAGAAGGAACGAGAGAAGTGTTCGGAGAATACCTGGCGGATAGGATCAAAACAACGGAACTGAATGACAACTGGAGAGCAGTGACAATGCGCCTTCCTAGATGGCCGGCCGATCTCCCGATACTTTGTTTCGTTTCGTTGGAACTTCGCGAAGAAAGTGTGAAAGAGCTTGCGAGGGCCTTGTTTAAAGTCGAAGTAGATTGGGTGACGGACGCCTTCCATATTGTCCACCCCGGCGGAATGTTGCAGTCTATACCGAACTCTGAGCATACACTGAAGGGCGTCTTAGATGAGGATATCGTCGCTGTGTTTGGATCCGATGTACACGCCGCAATCAGTTCGTGTTGTATACGGGCGAGCGAAATAGCAGGAGGAAAGGCCCGAACAAAATGTGTATCAATGACCTTTTCGAAGACCAAGGGCACGATCGACTTGACGATGAGCGTACCGGACGGTTTTAACATCCAGGATAAGCTCTATGCGACCGCGATATGATGGTAAGTCGCTTTCAACCTATCTCTACAAACTTTCCTTGCACGATGTATAGTTGCCAGCCAACTTCAACTTCTAGTTTTCCATTATTATCATTATAAAGCGACGTGCCCTTCTCTTTCCCTTCATTATCCTTCTCAAAAACAGTGACGCTACTACCTCTCCACTCGACTATTTGACCCCGACCTTTCACCAACTTAACAGTATTTGCTTTAACATCTGTAAAATCTGTGTCGGGATTGGGCGGCTGTACTTTGCTGGCGTCGAAAGCCTGAAGAAAATTAGCTGCATAGTGGGGAGTGACGACCGAACATACCATGAAGATAGGAGACGTGACGATAAGAGCTTGGAGTGAGTCGACCGCAGCGTTGGCACTTGCGCGTGAAGTTTTGTGTCTGCGTGTTTGGAGTGGCGGTCACCCGCGTGACCCTGGAGACGGGATGGATGAGATGGCGCTTGTGTACTTGCTGAGGAAACAGACGTCAACCAAGAGCAGGCTGTAGAAGGATCTGAGGTATGATGCTGTGAAGGATGTTCACAGGCTCGAAAGGCTCAATGTTGCGGAAAGTTGATGGAGGGGTCGTAAGGCACCGACGCTCTTGGGCTGTAACGCAGGCTCCAAAGAAAGTGAGCCTGGACTGTATCGACTGCTTTTGCTAGTACTGAGCAAAACAACTGCCAACTTGGGCGTGCAAAGGCTATAAATGAATTTATGGCGATGCATCTGCCGCCCGCTTCCAAACACTCACACGACCTTTACCCCGCATCATCACGTGACTACGTTATGCACGGTATGGTGCACAGGTACATGCAGTTGAAGAATCCATGAATGTAGCCGTAGATCGCGTTGACGCTGAGCAATTCGTTCTGCAAGCCTTTCATAGCTGCAGCGATAGGACCAGGGAACCTAGACGAACGCGGAAGAGGCACATGGAACTGCACACGGCCGCATCCGACTTCAACAAATATCAACAGTGTTATGCATGATGCCACCCCTGAGCAGAAGCAAGAATTGAGGCTGGAGCGCTTCAGTGGCTGTTGGCATAAGATGTTGTTAGTCAGGCGGAGAGCAGTTCCAAATCGTGCAAGACCTGCACTCATATTATTAATATACTAGATTTCGTAGACAAATGACACATTACCCGCACGCCCTATGCAACAGAAACCCAAACGAATGAAAGCGCTCAAATGCATCAAAAACCGCCATCATCGAAATCACACAGCATACTTCCAAGCCTCCCAGACCCCCCAACAATGGCAAGTCGCCCCCAAAACCACACATGTGTGGAAAAGCGAATGGCTACTCCCCCAAACATCGAACCTGCCCTTCCAAGGGCCCTTGCCGTCCTTCCCATATACCAACCGCTCGGGATATCTACTCACGAAGAACACCACTCCAAGCGCATACCAGAAGCCCTCGGCAAACCACCACTTCACGCCGCACTCGTGCCATCCGCGGGACACACCGTGCACATACATGCCGTGGAACGCCGGACCCAGGCCGGAGAGGACGGTCGATACAAAGGCAGCCGTGCGATGCGGTCGGTATTTAGGATGCTGCAGGCGCGGATGCAGGACGAGGAGACAGGACGCGGTGATGAGAAGGGCGGTCATGGACCAATAGAGGCGTTGTTCGAAAGGGTGGTTGTAGAACCCGACGTAAATGGCGGTGACGAAACTCGCTAGTATCAAGAACAAAATGCCGGTGAAGTCCATAAGCAGGCAGGAGGCGGAAACGAAAGGCGAGTGGTTGCAGAGAGTGTGGTACGTCGAGCTCATCGTGAGCGTCCCCAGGGCAACCATGGGCGTCAGTGTCAGCATGAAGCGATCCATCCAAGGCGCATGCTGGTATATCCTCGAGATATTGAGCTGAAGGAGCGGCAGGCCGCATGCGAGTACCAGCGCGGGCACCAGATGCGTGTAAATGTTCATGGTCTCATTGTGGAGATAGGCGAGTGATTGGATGCAGGCGTTGTAGCTGTTCGACTCGGGGCGATATTTGGACGTGACGAAGGGACACTCCTGCACGCGGTACCAGTCGGGCAGCTGCTCGTAGTTTACGAGGCGCGCGGGCGGCGCACCATCCTCGTCGTCGCTGTCCTTGTCGTGGACATGTTTGCGCCCGGGTTTGATGGGTTTGCGGACGCGAAACAAAAGGAGGGGCAGCCGGAGCGCGATGAACAGCGATGCCATGGCCACGGAATGTCGCCTCGCGTCGTACCAGGCGTTTGAGAAATCAGGGTCCAGAGGGAGAGTGCACGCCCGGGGCAATTGTCGCAATCGCACGTTGTGTCGTAATAAAGTCCAAAGGAAGGCGGGACGTCGAAGAAGGAGTGTTGGCGATGCGATGGCAGATTCTGCGCCAGGGGGCAAACGACGAATATGAGATGACGGTCTTGCCACTACCAGCCTCGGCCGCTCGCGGTTGGCTGCAATAAATGCAGCAATTGGGAAAACGTCGGAACGGTCGGAATGGCCAGCACCAGTCCGGGCGGGTAAAAATTACATGGCTAACCGCACGCGGTCTGGCGTAGGACGCAGGGCACGGGGAATGCAGGGTGTGGTGAATTGCTTGGACGTGGGGAGTGCTGGTTTCGGCAGGTCAACGCTAGGCGATCCACTGGAAGCGAGGCGGTAATAATTATGTCTTTGGCCCGACTACCCTTTGTACTTCCGTACATATTACACATTACTCTACTGCTTGTAGATCGTCAGCACATCAGTCGAGTTATTGTACTCGGGCTGACATTTCTCCGTGTAGCTCCCAAAGAGCTCGCCCCTGCTCTCAACCCACTTTCCAAACTTGTCCTTTGAGCAGCTTACGCCAGGCCCGTCATCGCATCCCTGCATTTGCTGCGGGCTCTGGTTGACGAGCACCCTGAAGAAATCCCCCGCATCGTAGCCGTAGCTATCGCACGCCATCTTCTCAATTGCAATGTTCGTCAAAAAGGGCAAGATGACCGACGACCTCCACACGCGTCCGTAGTTCTGAGTGGTCAACGGCATCGTCGCATTCGGATTGTTAGTGCCCGAGTAAGCCGAGTTGTTGAAGAGGCCGAGTGCGACGATGACGGCGGGCGGCAGTTCGCGGTGGGTGAAGGAGACGTAGATGTCTTCGCTCGCTTCGTCCGCCAACAGGGCTTCGCTGGATGCGTTCACCCAAGGGAAGCCGAGGGTGCCGGAAATGGGGTTCGCGTATCCAGCATTGTAGAAATACTGGATGTCGTTCATGTACTCGAAGTCGAGCCAGTCATTGGCAGAAAACACATCAAGCGAGCAGAAGGGCGACGAGCCGCGAATGACGGTCTCATATCCGCAAAGCTGCTGCATGCCCACAATGTCGTCCGAGGAGAAGTTGAACTGCGGCGCAAGAGCCTGGAAGCGCTCCATGATGGGCTTCGTGTACTTCTCTTTGTATTGCTGGGAGAGGTTAGCTGCCATCCAAACAAAGTCCAGATTGTGGTACATACTGATGACTGCTCGCTGCCATACGACGAGCTGTACTTGGGGCAACCCTTGTACGGCGTCAACGAGTCCGCGCCCTCTGCCTTGCTTTCAGGCACAGAGACAACCTTGGTCTCATTGCTCCTCGACAGTCCACTGATGAAGGATGCCGCACTGAGCTCAGTTCTCTCCGCTGTCGAGGTCCACACCTGAGCCGGCTTCTTCAAGCCCGGGTATCGCAAGCTCACGTCCACACCCAAGTTCATCGCGTCCCTCTCGCCAATCTTCGTAAGATCCTCCAGCTCCTCGTCCGAGATGGGATTTTGCCATGTCGCGAGGAAAGCCAGGGGGCCGGCCTTGCTCCAGTCCGCGGTGGTGTTTTTCAACTCATCCGTGAACGGCTCGATATACTCCTCGTAGTCAAAGTCGTTGGCGTAGATGGCAGAGTGCCTGATGAGGTAGGTAGCCCGAGTGACATTGCAGCCTTGCGGCGGCTTTGGGTCGAGCGGCGGGTCTTCGGGCTCAAAGTAAGGAGCTATGCCGGCCAAGTGCTCTAGCGGGTCGAACGTGTATGCTGAGACCGCAGCATTGGCGAGGGGAAGCGCGAGAGCGAGTGTACGGATCATCTTGAATGTGTGCTGGGAGCTACTGGACGAAGCCTGGAATTCACCTCCTGCAAGCTCCCACTGTCAGCTATATAGCCGGGCCTTTGCTGCACGATGTCATGGTCCACATAGCGGGCGATCATGGCACAGCGCGCCGCAACCAGTCGTGGCCGTGCAGCATGGGATTTTGCAGGCCAACATGGGCATTTTAGGACGCGATGACGATGCTGATGGCTTGGGTGCTAGGTTCCTGCGCCAAAACAAGGCACAATAGCCCAAGCTTTTGCGACACCCGCTAGCCGAGCTTGGCGGAGGCCTCGGCATCTTTGTGCCGGCCCTCGTCCTTCTGCTCGACCTCCGATCCTCATTTCCCATCATCGTCGATTGCAGACGCATCGCAAACAGTGCCTCGATGGCGTCTCTCCGGGATGCGACAGGTGTTCGTCCTCACCATCACATCGCTCTCGAGTGCCTCACGATCCCTTCATTTCCAGTCCCAATGGACCTTTTTAATGGATGTCCATGCGCTGGTTCAAATAGACGACTATGATTGTACGGTCCAATGGATACAAAACCTTGTCCAGGATGAAACATGCATTGCGTACCTAGTTCCTGGCTTCCCAATTGAACCAATGAAGGCACTCATCCAAGCGCTCATATCCTTTCTTCACATAAGAAAGGGAGGACATTGATCGGAACGACTCATGCTGCACGCAGTAAGACTTCGGATTGTCAACAACAGGCGTGCGGGACAGGATGTCGATATAATGCGCTGAGGTTCTCTGTAGAGATCTCCATTCAACTTACCGATGTGTAGCAAACTGACTTTTCCATCGTTCCATTTGGTCGTGCGACTTTCTTGTTACCAAATACGCTTTTTCGAATTTGATCTAAGATATAGTTCTATCGTAATAAACCAGTTTAAAACAAAACAATATATGTCTATATAAGCCCCGTTCTCGGTTTATACATCTCCTAGGGCAGGTATTAGAGCAGAGAGCTAGCATCTAGATAATAGAAGTGAAGTGCGTTCCGAAGGTGTTTACGTTCGATTTGGATATGTTTGCGACTCGACTTCAGTTGCGGAGAGCGCGATGATGCCAAATGTATTAATGTACATGTAGATAAGACGAACACTTATAAGCTGAACTGCTGAACACTTGCCTCGAGATAATTAGTGCGCTATCGGCAGATCGCGAAAAGCGAGGTGGGTTGGAGATGCTCCAGCTGTCGACGGGCGAGGAATACTATTCAGCTATGGAACGGGACATTTGAGCGGTATGAGCTCCTTTAATAACCCTCTTTATTCACCCTCTTCAACCACCCTCATCAACCCCTTTCAGCCTCTCGAGTTCATCTTCGTACTGTTCCAACTGCAGCTTCTTCTGGGCGCCGAAAGCCTCAGCCCCGCTAACTTCTTTCTCGCGTCGTTCCCACTCACTAGTTCCTACGTGTAGTACGAGCTTGCTGAAAGGGAAGCTATCAGGATGATTAAAGCCACTCGTGAGTAGCATATGGACCCACATTGCGCCCGACTGTTCCGACCAGTGGACTAGCTTAGATAACTCATGGTCCTCACATCCTGTTCTTGCCTCCTCTTCTTCTAGTATGCGCTTGAAGATTTCCAAGTACCTGAAGTAACGAACACCCAGTTTGGCTGACTCCTCGTTGCGGTCCCATTGTTGGTTCGTCGGTCGGTCCATAAGAAGCCACCAAGGGGCTGAGCCGAAGAGTTGGGCTGGCCCGACATAAGACCATTCAAAGTCGACCACGCCAATAATTGTGAGGTCTTGTCTACTTCTGACGATCAAATTTGCCAAGCCAAGGTCGTCGCAAATGATCTTGAATTTGGTACGGTCATACTCGCTGTGGACAAATTTGGGAATCAAAGATTTTAGGACCTTAAATTTTCGGTATTTATCCATAGCATCGTATGGGCCGTACGTTGAGTTTGGTTGGCGGACGAGTTGTTCCCAGTCTTGTTCAGCAACGTACTGGAAATATTCCGTCGTTGATGAAAAACCCGTGCTTCTGCCTCCTAGAGGTCTTGTTAGTAGAAAGTGTAGGCATAAGGCTAGATAGGCGTACCAAAAGTGTCAACCCCTCCAGTCTGGAGAATGTCATGCACCTTCCATGTTAGTGGCCGTGACGGGACTGGATGTAGAGAGTCCAAATTTCCGATGTAGTCAAAGTCGAGCTTAAAAAGCTGGAGTAGGAAGTTGGCAAATTGTCTGTAGAGAGTCTCTATCTCTTTGTCGCTAAGGTCGTCTCTCAGTAGTCTCGTGCCGTTGTCGTCCTTAAGCAGGTCGTTAAGGCTCACGCCGTCCTGGATATACTCCATCATAATGTACGGACCTAAATCGAGAGGGTTCTCTACTGCAACTCCCCATGCGTAGATCTTCGGAACCGGAATTGAAGAGTTATTGCGGATAAGATTGATAACAGCAACCTCTGTGGCAACCTTCTCGTCCATGTAGCTATTATGGACCCGACCAACACGTGGGAACCGAAGCAGCCAGGTAGTGTCGTCGTCAAAGGTAAGCTTGAGTCCAGCATTGTATGAGCCATGACAAAGTGTGTTGCTTCCAAGCTGGCACGGGAGGCGGCGGGGATGGAAGCTAGAGACCCATGCGCAAAGGCGGCCGCTTTGGTAACTTGCGTTTAGGCGATTCTCCCAACGTTTACCCTGGATTTCTTGCACTGATTCGAGACGCTCGTCGGTTTCCATGGTAAGTACTGCAAGATATGAAGTAAGCATGCTTTGCCGCCAACACATGATAAAAGCGGGGTAATGGCCCAAAGCGCAATGACTAAGTAGGGAATGGCAACAGATCGCGATATCCCGTTTCGTGTCTCATCCTCAGTTCAGTATATCCAACAAACCTGAGTAGAGTTTCGCGACCATCCTACGCAAGCACAAAGGCTTTCGTTTTATTGCCGACTTGACGACGAATGCGACACTGAGATCCCAGACGGCGAAGGCGTTTGGAATACCTTCGGAATTGACGAGCAGTCTGAACGAGCGAATTTTGATGTTGGTGGAAGCATGCTGCACGTAGTGAGACTTTGGATCGTCATTAGCAGACGTGAAGGACCGGATATCGATATCATGCGCTGAGGTGCTCTCCGCAGAAATCGTCATTCAGCTCTCGGACGTGTATCATGCTGGCTTTTCCACGTCGTATTCGGTCGTATGATTTTTGGCTGATACTGAATCTGCTCTTTCGAACCAATTCTTGTTGTCACACACTTCGCTCGTTCCGCTTGCACCAGTCATCCCATACGAGTCTCTCAACCAATATCGACCCCTTGGAGTGCGCAATTCTGCCCAACAAAAAAAGTATTACACATAGTCCTCTTCGCTGAATACAGGATTCCCATCCACAAAAGTCTCGTAGTCAAACGCCTCCGTAACCTGCCGCTCCATTCCCCACTCCCGAATAGCGTCAAAATCCCGACACGTATGCGTAATCCTCGCATCCGCCTGAGTGACCTGCTTCCTCGCATTCCACTGCCAATACACAGTGCTGATGTCCGCATTGCACATGATAGCGAGACGAAGATGCTCGATGCAATGGCCCACATGCGATCCTTCGCTATCTTCGTGGGAAGCAAGGTGATCTTTATAGTAGTGCGGATGAAGCGCTTGCCGTATCATATTGAGGCAGTGGAGTTGATGAAAGACATCCAGACCCGTGATAAAATTGTCTGTACCAGGGATGGCGGAGGTTTTGTTGGGAAGTTGAGATGCTTCGGATGAGGTGATCCAGCTTATGCCAAAGTCTGGTGAGTGTGGCGTTAGTGGAAAGATCATCGAGAGGGGTATCGGTGTGTATTGTTTCATGATGAATCTCCGGTATCTCGAAATCGCGACGCATCTTGTATGCCCGAACTCGAATCGAGATGTGCATGGTGGTAATTTATTGTTGAGTACTTACTGTATAATTCTTTCCAGAGTGCGTCCACCTTAGGCGACGGCTCGGCTTGATATGCTGACTTGGAGTGGAAGGACGGGAATGTGACTTGCTGGTATCGAACGAGGTTTTGTGCGGGAGCTTCAGCGCGAATTAGTTCAGCTTGCGAGTTTACACTATCTGCTCTGTGTGCACTTACAGTATACCAGATCTGGTGAGATGTGGGCCGAGGGCCGAGTGTGAATCAGGATTGCGGAGACAAGGACGATCACAGCGCCGCTGAACCATAACACTGACGCATAAAGATTATGGTGCTTCCGTGCATGGTCCAATTTTGTACTGTATGCAATTCCTGTAATCCCCGCTTGCAGTTCGGTAGAATATCGAGAATGTAGCAATGGCTCGCTATGTTCTTCCATGGTGGTCACTGGCGTATCTCGTGGTGTACGACGGATGAATGCTAGTGAGACCGAAACAAGTTGTAATGGTATATTTCAAGAGACAGTTAACACGAGCTACTTTGAGTGTGCCGATTGAGATCCTGTATGTTAATGTCAGAAAAAGGGTAAAAAAGGTAAATGCCACGGAAGGAATCCTTCCCGAATACACAAACATCGCACGAGACACTTGAGGTAAGGTTTAGTCCTGCGTTGATGCTAAGCCAAGTCGAAATAAGCAGGTGGGATTTAGACAAGCTTGAGCTTATTGGACAGGCGTTGCGCAATCCGACCCCATTGTTACGGGCCAAGCAGCCAAGATAGAATAC
>Ga0247740_1000447_pt1 | contig 20034 bp, 19 predicted proteins | sample UWRJL148409B2_FD_180942 | JGI IMG/M metagenome (GOLD analysis project Ga0247740, IMG submission 180942) | Plant litter microbial communities from Arlington Agricultural Research Station in Wisconsin, United States - UWRJ-L148-409B-2 | ecosystem: Environmental > Terrestrial > Plant litter >...
AACGCCATATCAAATGCACTTTTTATACTGTTATGCGCATAAATTACTTTGTCCATCAAGCTTATGCACTCTTCTATCTGCAAAGGGTCTTTACCTTTCAGTACTTTAGCAAAGTATTGACCTACAATAAAACAGGTGTCCTGGCTTTCGCCATTAATAGGCATATAAGGGCTGCATTCCCCAAAACCTGTAATGCCTTCGCTGGTCTTTATTTTCACCAGTACATTATCGGCACTATAGTCTACACCTAGGGAAGTAATAAAAGGCTCGATCAGCGGAATGGAAAATTTATACAATTCGATTTCGCTGATAGTAAGTGTGTTATTCATGTTTATTTCTTAAAGGAAGGCTAAAGATAATGGCTTCTTTTCTTTGAGATTACCAACCGGTTTTAAATTTTATTCTTTTAATGAGTTGGTTCTTAACGGGTGGCAAATTTTCAAAGGATGGCCTTGTTTTTGCCTCTTAGAATGGATAAATACCAAAATTCAAATTAAAACGTTTTAATAATTCCAATTAATATTATGAAACACCTTCTGGCCGCCGCTTTATTATTTTCAATTTTTACTTCCTGCAAAAAAGATGTAGATGAACTGCCTCCTGCTACTCAAACGGGAGCCCATACATTTGGTGCTAAGGTAAACGGTGAGTTTTGGGTGCCGCAGGGATTTGGTTTTATTCCTGCCAACGATAAGCTGGAAGCTATGCAATTTTCCAATGGGGATTTGCGCATTAAAGCAAAGAATTTCGCTTCTTCTCCCAACGAAACAGAGTTTGAAATATACCTGGCTGGTGCAATTGCCCCGGGAGTATATCCTTTAAATACCAACGTAAGCTATCCCACTTTTTCTGCCAGCTATGGATATTTTGTAAAAAGGAAACTAACACCGGAGGATGAATGGATTACCAATGCCACTGTTACCGGATCTGTTACGTTAACAAGGGTAGATATTCCCAATCATATTGTATCAGGTACATTTGAGTTCAATGCGCAGAGCATGTATACCCCTTCAAAAATATTGAGTGTAACTGAAGGAAGGTTTGATATCAAGACAAGTTATTGATACTCTAATTGAAAATTTGCTTTAATCAAAAAGCAAACGTAAACCTACATTAAACATACCTACGAGCGGCGCATTGTCATTTACAAAAATATATTTGCTGGGATAATCTGTAGTAGGTATCCATGTTCTCGCTTCTGCATATAAAGAAAAACCTCCACTCAATGGAAGTTCCCAACCTGCACCAAGATCTAGTGTTAACCTTTTAAAACTTCCGGATCCGCTAAGCACGGGTAAATTATAAATACTCGTATCAATTGTTATGGAATGCGTATTTTCTATTTTGCCGCCCATTACTCCCAATCCTCCATAAGCATATAAGTTCCATCTATTCTCTGCATCGGCACCACCTTTCAGGTATTTTCTATAACCAATAGAAAAATGTTTCACCTGCATACTCGCCCTATTGGTATAATTAATTTGCTGTGGTAGCGTTACAAATGACTTTGCATCTGCCGTAAGATTATTTTTAAATTTTCCATTGGAGTAATAAGCAAACCAGATATATACAGCATCTTTTCTTGTAACATGAAAAATAGCACTGATCGTTTGGCCAATTGCCCAATACTTTTGTTCCTTTTTAAAATTTCGCTGCAACCCTACATCTGTAGCAATACTGATCTGCGGAAACTGTGCACTAGCTGTTCCCGCCAAAAAAACAGTGAGTAGTATAAAAATTATTTTTTTAAGTCTATTCAAATGAATGATGGTTTAAGAGAACGAATTTATCTTATTATCTTAAATAGAAATACAATTAACCAGTTTATTTTGAACCGGGCTGTATTACTACTATCATCGTCCCTTGCGTCGCACTCTTCGGGGTTCTGTTCGCTACTGAGCAGTCAAGCTTCACTCTTTTGCATATTATCCTTGCATATTCCAGGCTATATATTTATAAAAAAAGCGTTGAGAATTTTCTCAACGCTTTAGAATGTGTTTGATTGAAACCTTATTTCACCAATTTCAGTTCTTTGATAATATTGGTAGCACCACCCAGTTTGTCGATGCACCATAATACATAACGGATGTCTACACAGATAGTGCGGTTCAGGTCCTTATCAAAAGCCAGCTTATGACTAAGTGCCTCGTAGTTGCCATCGAATGCTAAACCAATCAACTCTCCATTTCCATTAATAACCGGCGATCCGGAATTGCCACCGGTAATATCATTGGTTGTAATAAAATTAACCACCAGGTCTTTTCTTGTAGGGTCTATATACTGACCAAAATCTTTTTTCTTTAGCAATTCAATCTGGTTAGCTGGTAAATCAAATTCATAATCACCGGCCTTATATTTTTCCAGTATGCCTTTGGAAGTAGTTACATAATCATAGAAAACAGCATCTCTGGGGCGATAAGATTTTACTGCACCGTAGCTAACTCTCATGGTAAAGGTAGCATCCGGGTACATCATCTTAGCCTTTACAGGATCCATTTCCATAATACCTTTCAGGTATAATCTTCCAAACTCTGCATTCTTAGCATTGAATTGCTGGGAGTATGGTGCGTACTTGCTGCTGTAGTTAGTGATGAACGAACTTGCATATACAAAAGCAGGATCTGCCTGTAAAGTATTGGCATCCGGGTTAGCAACAAATGCTTTCCATTTTGCATCGTCCAGTATCATCGTATTCTTGAAAATATCCGCAGCATATTTTTTATAAGTAGCATCATCATCCAATGGGCCATAGGTGTTTTTCAAAGTGCCGTAAAAACCAACCGGCTGCTGATCTTTTACAATGTCTTCATAAAACATTTTTGTTACCGCCGCTACTATGTTTCTGTCAGATATAATATTTTCAGCTTCAAGGAAGCTTGCTCTTTGCTGGTTAGCAGCATCTACCGCTTTCTTTACATCATTTTGCGTAGAACCTTTCTTTACCATTGCTGCTTCTATCTGCATTAGTGAAGAAGCAAAACCCATTAGCGGAGAACCTAAAATACCTTCATTGATGTATTGACGTTGTTTTGCATAAGGTTTCCAGGCATCATAAGCCTTGCCCCAATCTGCAAAAACATTCTGGTATTCGGGTTTGCCTTTTGCCCAGGCATTGAATTTTTCTTCTGCAGTTTTCTTTTGGCCATACACATCATATTTCAATAGTTGTTTTGTTTCGCCATCAAAGAATTTCCAGTAATTAGCAATGCCAGCATAGGAAGAAGCTAACTGTAGTTTAATGGCCGGATCTTTTTTCATTTCTTCAAACATATATTTCAATCTTACATCACGCAGTTTTACCAAGGTGGGATTGTTAACGTCTGTAGCTAATTGAATACCGTAAGAACTTTCATAGCGATTAGTACCGCCGGGGTAGCCCCATATCATGGAGAAATCACCATCTTTTAAAGGTTTCAATGAAACTGGTAAGTACCATTTTGGCTTCATCGGTATATTACCTTCTATGGCTTCGCCTCTTTTTGCAGGAGTACCATCCGGTTTTGTATATACACGAAATATAGAGAAGTCGCCAGTATGACGTGGCCATTCCCAGTTATCGGTATCGCCACCAAATTTTCCTACACTTTCAGGGGGTGCTCCTACCAAACGAATATCATAATTACGTTGGTATACAAAAGCTAAAAACTGGTTGCCTTTAAACAAAGGACTTACTCTTGTTTCTATATTTTTACTTTCATCACTCAGTCTTTTATTGATAGCCGCTAAAACAGCCGCCTGCTTTTGCAGACGATCTGCACCGCTAAGACCTTGTAAAGAATCCATTACTTCTTTGGTAACATCATCTATGCGCACCAAAAATTGTACAGAAAGATTGGAAGGGATTTCTTCTGCTTTATTGCGGGCATAGAAACCATTTTGTAAATAGTTATGCTCTACTGTGCTGGCAGATGCAATGGCATCATAACCGCAGTGGTGGTTAGTAAATATCAACCCTTCATTACTTACAATTTCGCCGGTACAGCCACCACCAAAAATGATGATCGCATCTTTTAAAGACGGCTTGTTGATATTATACAACTGATCTTTGGTAAGTTTCAAACCTTTCTTCACCATATCATTGTACACCTGCTGTCCCAGCAGTAAAGGCAACCACATTCCTTCGTCTGCAAAGGATTTGGCCATCAGAGAAACCGAGAGAATAATCGTTAGAAAAAACTTCTTCATTGTGTCAGATTTTAGGCGACAAACCTACTGTAAAAAATAAGGGTAGCCAAATACAGATAGTTGGGATGAAAACTGTATTTTCCATGTATAAATCCTGCTGTATGAGCCGAATAAAAATCTTTACCAACCTGATTGTGCTGGTTGTAGTACTCAACGCCTGTAGTAAGAAAGACAATGACTTAACTCCACCTCCTGCACCTATAGTAATTCAGGCACCACCAGCTTTTGGTTATTATGTAGTTGGCTATCACCCTTCTTACAGGGCATTGGCCGATGTGCCGGATGTTAAATTCAGAATGACAAATGTAGTGATCTATGCTTTTTACAGTGTAAATGCTTCCGGTGGTTTATCTGCACCTACTACTCCTGCCGCTTCTTTGAGTGCCGTGGTAACCAAATCAAAAACTAATAATGCCAAAGTTTTCCTGGGAATAAATGATGGTACCGGCGATGGCAAAACAAATTTTAAAAACATGGCTTCTACAGCTACGGGCCGCAATAGTTTTATACAAAATGTAATGACAGTAGTGCGGCAGAATAACCTGGATGGTGTAGACATGGATTGGGAATTTCCTACTACTTCCGATGGAACCGATGCTACGTTTACCCTGCTGATGAAAGAACTTTCCGACTCCCTGCACAGAGACGCAAAATATTATTTATCCTGCGCTGTTACTGCGGGCAAGTATGCAGGAGGAAACAGGGATGCTATCCGCACAGAAATTTTTCCTTATGTAGACTTTTTCAACATTATGGCATACGACGATTTTAATACAACCGTACCGTACCGCCAGCACAGCGATTATGCATTGGCACAAACCTGTTTGAATTATTGGCTTACCAAAGGAATGCCGAAAGAAAAAACCGTGTTGGGTTTTCCGGCGTATGGCCGCCCCTCCGGTATTACACAAAGCGGAACGGTGTTAACATATAAAGCTATACTTGCACAAGGTGGCAATCCGCTATCCGACTCTGCTGTAGTTACTGCTGGAGCATTTACCAACTATACTATTTATTATAATGGTCAATATACTGTAAAGAAAAAAGCAAAACTGGCGAAAGACCTCGCTAATGGTGTAATGATGTGGGAGCAATGGCAGGATGCAATGGATGGCACTTCACTGTTAAAAGCGGCTTGCGATACTGTGGGGAGAGTGTATTAGTTGCTGGTTGCTGGTCTTCGGCGTGAGTTAGTCGGGAGTCGTTAGTCTGGCGTGATGATTTAGTCGGGTGTTGTGAGTCAGTAGTCATGAGTCTGGCGTGTTATGATGAATTGCTGGATGTTGTTGCTGGTATAGTTTATTGTGAAAAATTATTGGTGTGGCGTAATACACGACGAACCCCGAAGGGGTTCAATTTGAATAGCCCCGGGTGAAACCCGGGGGAAGTAGAATAAAAGTATTAGAACCCCGAAGGGGTTCAATTTTCTTAGCAAAAAAGAATAGTTGAAGAAAAATTTGCTATCGCAATTTGCTCATCCGTGTTACTGCAGTACAAGTGTGCGACGCAAGGGACGATGATAGTAGTACTGCCGCTGGTTAAAAAATAAAAAACTATTCCCCTACCGGTATATTCAACACTTTCCACAGTTCATCTTTTAATTCTACCAACCCTTTATTAGTCATAGAAGAAATAAATAAATGCGGAATATCTGTGGGTAGTTCTTTGGCAATTTCTTTTTTCAATTCATCATCCAGCATATCGCTTTTGCTGATGGCAATAATAAATTGTTTGTTGAGCAATTCCGGATTGTATTGTTCCAACTCATTTACGAGTATATCAAATTCTTTTTTATGATTATCGCTATCGGCAGGAATAAGAAATAGCAACACAGAATTTCTTTCGATATGCCGGAGAAAACGATGGCCCAAACCTTTTCCTTCCGAAGCACCTTCGATAATACCGGGAAGATCGGCAATGCAAAAACTTTTTCCATCCCTATATTCTACCATGCCCAGATTGGGTGCCAGTGTAGTAAATGCGTAGTTGGCAATTTTTGGTTTGGCGGCAGTAATCACAGAAAGCAAAGTGGATTTACCGGCATTCGGAAAACCAACCAATCCCACATCGGCAAGCACTTTTAATTCCAGCACTTTCCAGCCTTCCACACCGGGCAGGCCGGGCTGTGCATGTTCGGGTGCACGATTGGTGGGTGTAGCAAAATGAGCATTGCCCAATCCGCCTTTGCCACCTTCCAGGAAAATAAATTCCTGGCCATCTTCCAGAATTTCTATTAGCTGTTTGCCCGTTTCTTCATCACGTGCAATAGTGCCCAGCGGCACTTCAATAATAATATCCTTGCCAGAGCGGCCGGTACTTCTGCTGGTGCCACCGGGTTCGCCATTTTCGGCGAGTACATTTTTAAAATAACGTAAATGTAAAAGCGTCCAGAGATTGCGGTTACCTTTTAAAATAATGTGGGCACCACGTCCGCCATCGCCACCATCGGGGCCACCCATGGCAGTAAATTTGTCACGCAAAAAATGCCTGCTGCCAGCACCGCCATGGCCGCTGCGGCAGAAAATACGAATCTGATCTACGAAATTACTTGTCTCCAATGTTTTATATTTTGCAGCGTTCTGCAAATATAACCTGTCATTCACGTAAATTGGATATTATGAAAAGTATTTTACTGGTAACCGTTGTTGCTTCAGCAATTAGTTTCAGCAAATGCAATAAGGAAGTGGGTGATATTCCACCTTGTATTAATGAAAAAATTGCAGTCATTAAAGCAAGCCCCAAAGCCAATCCATCGGGAGAAGTGAATGAATATTTGTATAATGGAAAAAGAGTTTTCTTATTCACCAGTCCCTGCTGCGATCAGTACAATCCGTTGTACGATGAAAACTGTAATTATATCTGTTCCCCTTCCGGAGGGTTCACTGGTGCTGGCGATGGCAAGTGCAAAGATTTTAAAACGGCAGCCACTTTTATAAAACAGGTTTGGAAAGATCCGAGATAATTTTTTATTGACCAGTAGTGAGCGGAGCCGAACTACAGTACTACTAGCATCGTCTGTTGCGTCGCACTCTTGTACTGCAGTAACACAGATGAGCATATTGCAAATACTCCTTCAACCTGTAAAAATTTTATAATTCAACACGCAAAGACCAGCAACTAACAACCAGCAACCAGTATATCCCCCATAAAGAAAGAAGTAATCAAAATAAAAAAGCCCCGGCTCATGCCAGGGCTGTATATGAAAAGGATAGATGATTCTTATTGCACTACAACTTTTGTACTATACACCACTTTGCCATTTACATCCGTTACCTGTACCAGGTAAACACCTCTTCCAGAAGCTGCATTTAATTTAACCAACTGCGATTGATTATCGCCGCTGATACTAACACTGCGTTGCAATATCTGGCGTCCCATTACATCTTTCACCAGCAAAGAATAATTACCAGCTTCCAGTTTATTGAACTGTAGTGTAAATTGATTATCAGTAACAGGGTTTGGATAAATGGTTACTTTACTATCGCCAATAGCTACAGGTGTTGTTTTTGCAATAACATCTGTAGTAACATCTGCCGGCTTTTTACCGGAAATAAGTAAGTTGCTATTCGCCAGGTCGGAACTTTGCCATACAATTCCATTAATCGTATAAGGAGTTGCTGTAAGCGATTTATGATCTATCGTATAATAAGAAGCAGATTGCATGGCCGAGCTAACAACAATTTTGTTGTCATCGGTAACAGCAGCGCCATTGATAGTAAAGCCGGCCGGTAAGCCACTTACAATACCAAGGTGAGTAGCTACTTTGGTTTCTACATTTATTTTAAACACATGATTGCGGGCAGAGAATACATAAATATTGCCATTATCATCTGCAATCATATCGCCTCCATAACTGCTGCAGGAATTATGAACGGATGCATCTTTATTGGCCTGGTCGTCTACCATGGAACCAAGATCTGTAATTTCCATTTTTTTACCCGTGCTGAAGCGGATCAGTTGTGTAGCATCATTCGTCATCGCATATCCGTAACCATCAGAAGCTATTACCATGCGGGTAACAATATTTCCCTGGTCAGGAGATTTTTGTGGCTTGCCCGTAAAAGAACGATCTGTTACAAAATATATCTTCATCGTTTTTAAGTCGATATAACGCAACTGATCAATAAGCATGGGCGTATAATACAAACGGTTATTCTTTTTATCGAAAGCCATAGCCGCTACGCCTGTAGCAAAACTCGCATTGGCAAAATCACCATATTGCGGATCTTTAAATGCAGTAACCAATTGTTTTTTTGAACTGGCATCGTACGACATTACTGAAGCATCATTCCCACTTAGTAATACATCGCTGTAAGTGCCGGTTTGTAAATTGAGTTTGCGTAAAAAATTCCAGTTAGCACCTTGTTGGTTTACGTCGGTAATAGAATAGGCAAACTTATCTGTTTGCTGGGCAGTAGCAACAGCGGCTAACATAATGGTTCCGGAAAGAAACGAGGCAAAGGGTAGACTTTTTCTCATACACAAGGTTTTATAGGTTATAAATTCGCTAAAAGCGAAAATTAAGTTACAACTATTTTACATCAGGAGAAAGAAATTTTTTATAAAGGTATTTTACAGGGAAATAAATAAAAAAACCCCCTCTGCACCAGGCAATAGGGGGTTCAAGGAATAAACCTTGAGCATGAACTTGTGATTATTGAATCATTATTTTATAAGCAATAGGAATTTTACTACTTAGCTGAAATCCGAATTAGTAAGAGAGAGAATAAATTGGGGATGGAACCAGCCATTCCCCAATTTATTTTATGCTGTAATTATTTTGAAACAATGAACTTGGTAGTTTGCACGGTAGATGTACCATCGTTTACCTGAACTACATACACACCCGGTTGTAAGCGGCCAAGTTTGCTGATAGAAACACTATTAACTCCTTCGGTTACGTTGTTTTGTTGTTGCAACATAACACGGCCAGCCATATCCACTATTTTCAAATCAACAACTCCTTTAGCTGTAGCCTGGAACCTTACGGTAGCAGTACTGCTGCTGGAAGCGGGATTAGGGCTGATAGATAATCCAACTATAGTTTGGTCTTTACGAACAAGAATTATATTGCTATAGCTGAACTTACCATCGAGATCAATCATTTTTAAGCGATAGTAAAATGCAGTTGCAGTTTCTGCAGCAAGATTATCATCCAGGTTGTACATAGAACGTAAGCTGATAGTGCTATTGGCTGGTGTTCTTGTTCCGATAGTTGAAAAGTTGATACCATTGGTGCTGCGTTCTACTTCAAAGCGATCAAAATTAATCATGTTTTCAGTTAACCAGTTAAGATGAGTTACGCCACCTTTATAACCACCAGAGAAATTAATTAAAGTAACAGGAAGTGTGATCTGATCTACCAGGTCGAAACAACCAAACTCAGTTCCATATTCTCTTCCTTCAGAACCCGGATCATAGCTTGCAGCTGAACTGGTTTCATCAAATGTATATCCTAATCTGAAACGCAGGGTGTTAATAGAACCATAAGTAGCAGTAAAGTAAACATCAGGATCGCTGGTAATACCAGTATGCTCAGCTAATTCACCTAATACTTTTGTCCATGAAGTTCCTGCAGGAGGTCCGCTTACAAAAACACCGGCATTAGTCAAATCGTTAGGTGTGTTTACCAAAAGACCACTTTGTCCGGTAATCCATCCTGTTTCTCTGAATGTATAAGCATCTGTGCCGGATACATCCTGGCTTCCGTCCACATCAAAGTGTCTGTAACGCAAACCATCTAAGAAAGCAAGTGTATTGTCGCTATTCTTTTTGAAAGTAATAGCAAATTGTACATATCCTTCTCTGTCTGCTGTAAGCGGCAATACGTCGGGACGTATACGTGGTTGAAAACGTTGTGCTATACCAGCAGCATTATTATCAAGATTAGTTATAATAGCATTTGAAATCGCTTCAATTTTAACTTCTGCATAGATGCCGAATGGTGAAGTAACAACATTATCAAAACGATAAACGTCACCTACTTCAAAGCTGCCACCTACTGCGCCACCATCAGTTGTTTTGGTAGGTGTTGCATCAGAAAAATCCGGGAATGCAGGGCCTGTAGTTACCGGTGCAAAAGCAATATCATCAATAAGCGTTGCATTTACTGAATTACCAGTTGTGCGGTTGCTTACGAAGCGGTAACGAAAATTAGGATTCCAGTAAGATACCGGAATGGTAACTGAAGCAGCATTCCATACATCTTCAACTCCGTTTGCAGTTAATTGTGCAGAAGTTTGGCTCCAGCCAGAGCTTGCCCATGTACTACCATCGTTAGAAGAAAACTCAAGAGAAAGTGTATAGTTGGTATTGTTACCGGCATCAACTGGCTGAAACTGGAAAGTTAATGCTAAGGCAGAAGGAGTACAGGCATTATATACCAAACTGATCCTGGGTGATGTAGCAACTCCTTGTGTTGCACCACTGGTATTATTGTTTGCTAATCTCAATGAATTAGGAGTAGAGATGTTGGTAAGTGCATCTACTTCAATAATAGAGTTGGCACCAGTCAATACTGTCCACGTACCCTGGTTACCGGTAAACGTACCATCAAAATTTTGGGTACCTGCAGTATTAAATGTGTTTGGAAAAGTTTCCGCTGTTTGCGAAAAGGCTGATTGTGAGAACAAGGCCAGCATTGTAATAAATGCACTTGTAAGTAAATTCTTTTTCATGCTCAAAGGGTTTATAATTAAAAAAATAATGAATCCGAAAACTGTTGAGGTTTTAGCGGATTGGATTAACCTTTGGCTTTAACGAGGATTGGGATCAACTATATCAATAAGTAAATTGAAATCTTGCTATGGGGTTTTGCAGAAGAAAGGGTGGATGCGTACGCAAGACGCTGATTAAATGAAAGGCCTTTGTAATAGGTACAGATTTCTTAAATACGTGGAGGTTTTGCAGAAGAAAGGGTGGATGCGTATCAATAACGCTGATTAGTGAAAGGTCTTTGTAGTAGGTACAGATTTCTTTGTGAGTAGAAGTCAAAACTATAAAATGTATAGTATAGTTGCAAGTGTTTTCACAGATTTTTTTTAAAACAACAATCGGGTTTTTACTATACAATAAAAAAACCCCTCCGCAGTCTGCCAGAGGGGCCAAGGTATAAACCCTGAGCATGTAAATTTAATGCCTTTAAAAAAGTCAATTATTTATCATCAATAAAAAACATCCGTGATGCTAAGGAATCCTTGTTGTTAAAAAGGAGGTGGCGCAACGCCACCTCCCTGGAGAAATCAGATATTAATGAGCTATTGTGAATTTAGTAACATTCACAACAGTACCATCATTCATTTGCAATACATACATACCTGGTTGCAAACGATCAAGATTATTAATAGTTACACTGTTTGTTCCTTCGGTAACACTGTTTTGTTGTTTCAGAACGATTCTGCCCGACATATCTACTACATTAAAGTTTACAGTAGTTTTTGCAGCCGACTCAAATCTTACTGTAGCAGTACCACCAGAGATAACCGGGTTAGGGCTTACAGTTAATCCAACTATAGTTTTTTGTTCTTTACGTACCAGTATTACTGCGCTGTATTTGAATTTACCATCAAGGTCAATCATTTTCAAACGATAGTAAAAGGCAGTTCCGCTTACAGCAGACAAATCATCATTGTGCAGGTAAGTTGCTTTTTCTGATTGATTGCTATTTACAGGTTGCTTAACAGCGATGGTTGCAAAATTTCTTCCATCAGTGCTACGCTCAAGTTCAAAACGATCAAAGCCCTGTACATTTTCTGTTACCCAGTTAAGGCTTGTAACCTGGTTGCGATAGCTACCGGCAAAGCTTACTAATGTAACAGGAAGTGTTGTTTGAGTTGGGAATCTGTCAGATCCTAAGTCAGTCAGGTCTAAACCAGTAGTACCTGCTACCAACGTAGCTTGTACAGTACCCGCACCTGAATTAGCAGTCAACTGATCGATAAAGTAAATACCAGTGCTGGTAGAAAAATGCAATGAACCAGATTGTGTCCATGCTAAACCATTTACACTACCAGAGAAAGTACCACCAGCATTCTGAACAGTCCATTTTCTTGTTAAAGTAGTTGGTGTAGCTAAAGAATTCAAAGTGTATACATATGTTTGACCATCTGTTACGTTTGCTACAGCATATAAAGTACCACTTGCAGTAATAGCAAGGTCACCATTTTGAAACTCTGCTGCAGAGCCTGGAGACGGTACAGTAAGTGTAATATTGCCAAATGTATTGACATTGCTGATTGCAGCTGTTCCATTTCCACGGAAGGAAGCGATATAGATATTGTTACCAGAACCAGCCAGTATCCAGCCATTGCCCGCTGCATCAAAGCCAAGACGTACAAAACTGAAATCATCTGCATTGCCTGCTCCATTCATATCAATTGTTCCTCTGCTACCATTGTTAGTACCATCTGGTTGAACAGAATATACAGTTACCACACCATTTAAGCTGTTGTCATCATCTCTGTTCAGGTAGTAAATACAACCCTGAGCATCGAAAGGAGTAGCAGCATTTTTAGCTATCGCTGCTGTAGATGTTATTGGATTAATGATTGCTGCAGGACCTGCTAATAAAGCACCTGTAATCGGGTCCATAGTGTATTTTCTGATAGCACCAGTACCTGAGCAAGACCATAAGTTAGGAAGTGGAACAGGATCTACTACCACAGCAGGTCTTAAAGCTAACAGGTAACCACCATTTCTTTCATCATCAGATAGAGTTGCAGAACCAGTTCCAGTCGCACCAGCTATATTTTTTATAGCCCAGGCTGCACCTGCTCTTGCACCATCACCCGTATTTCCAATACCAATATCAGAAATCTCGGTAAGAGCACCAGGAGATGTAGTAGTCCAGCCAGAAATTGAACGATTAGAACCTGCTGACATACCACAAAGAATTACAGCAGCATTTGCTGTAACAGTTGTAATAGTGCCATCTGAAATAGTTGAAGTGTTGTTTCCGCTGGTTTGTATTGTACCAGCAGCAACATCAAATGGGTTAACTGTGCTAACTCCAGAAAATGCGATAATTGTTGCTGCAGACTGGTTAGTACCAGCTCCCAGTGTAAACGCATAATTTGCTGCTTCTGCAGCACCGGCAACTTTGTAAAATACTGAACCATTTCTGGCAGTGTTACCACCCAAATTGGCTCCATCTAATAAAGTCCAACCAGCTGGTGCAGTAGCATCACCAGTGTTACCTTGTTTTGCAACAATGGCAATCATTACGTCATTTAAAATAACGCCAGCAGGCTTTGTTACAGTAACTGTAGTATTAGTAGAGGTACTGGTGGCGCTGCCACGTAATGCAATTTGTCCTAAAGCAGTATTGCTTAAGGCGAATGTTGCTATAATAGCAACGAGTAAAGAATAAGTAAAATGTTTCATGCTCAAACGGTTTATAATTAAAAAATAACGAATCCGAAAACTGGTTGGGTTTTGCGAATTGGATTACACGTTTGGCTTTATGAAGGATTGGACCAATGGTATGGTCAATAAAATACTAATACACTAATTTGAGGTTATTTCAGAGTAATTGAGAATACATACTTATAGTATGTCAACAGAGGTCTTGTGATAGGAGGAGATTTCGAATGCGGAGAGCAAACCTAATGAATACAAATTAGAGATGCAAGCTATTGATGATTTTTTTTTGAAAAAAAATGAAATTAAACCAATTATATTCCTGTCAATTGATTTTGAAACAGATAACCAGGGTAAATTTATTTTTTCTCGTCTTTCCAGTTTGCATACCTATATACATGTTTTTGCATCTGTGGAATATATTCCCCTAACGGTTCACAAATTTTTAAAGTAGCAAAGCAATCTGCTGGTAATTGTGTATATAATTTAGTGCCCTCGGTTTTCCAACCCAGCATTTCATCTGTTACCTGCTTAATTATTTTTCCGGGATTACCCGCTACCACACTGCGGGAAGGAATAATGGCTCCTTCTTTTACAAACGTTAATGCACCGACAATACTTTCATCGCCTAATTGCACCTTATCCATTATCACCGCATTCATTCCTACCAGGCAATTTTTTCCAATCGTTGCGCCATGAATTATAGCACCATGCCCAATATGCGCTCCTTCCTTTAATAATACTGTAACTCCCGGAAACATATGCACCGTACAATTTTCCTGCACATTGCACCCATCTTCAATTATTATCTGGCCCCAATCGCCACGCAGTGCTGCGCCCGGGCCTATATAGCAATCTTTGCCAATAATTACATGGCCTGTAACAACCGCCTGAGGATGTACAAAAGAAGAGGCATGAACAACCGGCTTTATATTTTGAAATTCGTAAAACATTTATGTACGTTTTTATATTTTTTTTGATACCAGCGACATTAACACAGATGATCGTCCCTTGCGACGCTCCGTTCATCTTTCTGTTCTTTGGGCATCAGCAGCGTCGCAGTTTACCCCAGAACACTGAACGAAGTGAAGTGGAAGGGTCGCACACTTCAACAGTAGTAACACGGATGAACAGCAATACAATACTCTTTAATGATATTGGAAGTATTGTTGAGTAGCGAACAGAAAGACGAAGTGTGCGACGCAACAAAAGCTGATAGTAGTACTGCAGCCGGTCAACAAATTATTTACTTCATTAATTTTTTATCGGTACGATAACACAATCCTTTGAACTGCGCAATCAAATGCTCTTGCTGATTGGTAATATTAATATGATACAAACCGGTGGATTTTCCATTGTGCAATTCATTTCCTTCTGCAATCAACACATCGCCTACATGCACAGGTTTTATAAAGTTGATAGAAGTATCCAATGCTACTGATAAATTATTTCTGTTGTTGCAGGCAAATGCAAAAGCACTATCTGCCAATGAAAAAGCGATGCCTCCATGCACAATGCCAAATCCATTGATCATCTCCGGCCGCACTGTCATTTTTATTTTACTATAACCTTCTTTTACTTCCAGCACTTCTATACCCAGCCACTGACTAAATAAATCATGCTCCATCATATGTGCAACAACTTCATGTGCCAGTATATCTTTTTCAGTATTCATATTCGTAATCAGTTGATCAGTTTTATCAGAAATTATTTGCCTTTAAATGTAGGTTGTCTTTTTTCAATAAAAGATTGCACCCCCTCTTTAAAATCATCTGTTCTGGCGCAGCGTTGCTGAAAAATATCTTCATCCTGCAATTGTTCTTCCCAGGAATTGATGATTGAATTATTCAACACCAGTTTGGTATAAGCCAACCCTTTGGTAGGCATGGCAGCAAGCGTAGTGGCTATCTTCCATGTTTCATCGGCAAATGTTTCATCGGCAACTACTTTATAAATCATTCCAATTCTTTCTGCTTCGGTGGCTGTTACTTTATCGCCCATCATCATTAAGGCACTTGCTTTTTGCCAGCCGATTAATCTCGGCAATGTAAAAGTGCCTCCACTATCAGGTATCAAACCAATTTTACTGAATGCCTGTATAAACGATGCCGATTGTGCAGCCACTACCACATCGCAACACAAAGCAATATTGGCACCCGCACCTGCTGCTACACCGTTTACCGCAGCTACCACCGGCTTTTGAAGTTGTTTGATAACCCTTACTATCGGATTGAAATGTTCGCTTAATATGCGTTGCATACCAGGTCCGTTGGGGTCTACTACTTCTGCCAGATCCTGGCCGGCACTAAATCCTTTACCTGCGCCGGTAATATAAACACAACGCACCTCATCGACTTTACAATTATTCAATGCATCCTGCAGTTGCAAAGCCATTTCACGGTTGAAAGAATTTAATTTATCAGGACGATTAAGTGTAATAAAACCAATAGAGTTTTTTATTTCGAAAAGAATGGAAGACATGAGCGGTAACTTTTATTAATAATGAAAATGAGTTCTGAGTTTGAAAACCAGCAATCCTGATTTATTAATGGCATTTAAAATAATCAAAAGGTTCTTTACAATCATCGCATTGATATAAAGATTTACAAGCCGTACTGCCAAACTCACTTATTCGGTGTGTGTGATACGAATTGCACTGCGGGCATTGCACGGCTTCGGCTGGCGCAAACAAATCATTGTTGCAAACCTGCTGCTTCGGATTAGGTGGTGCAATGCCGTAAGCTTTTAATTTTTGTTTCCCGTTTTCTGTCATCCAATCTGTTGTCCAAACAGGAGAAAGAACCGAAGTAACTTTAATTTGATGAAAACCATTTTCCAGCAATGCCATTTTTATATTCATGGCAATCATATCCATAGCGGGGCAACCGGTGTAAGTAGGGGTGATGATAATTTCTATTTCCTCACCATTAATTTTTACATCCCTTACAATCCCTAAGTCGGTAATGGTAAGCACAGGTACTTCCGGGTCGGTTACTGTTTCCAGTATTGACCAAATTGCTTTTTCTTCTATGGTTGAAGACATTACCATTGTGCTCCGGGATATGCTCGTTGCATGTATTGTAATTCTGTCAATATATAACCGAGTTGTTCTGTATGTTTTCCTTCTTTGCCTCCAGTCTGCATAAATGCTTTTTCTGGAACAGGTAGCGTCGCTTCAGTAAAAATGATATTGACTTTTTGCAGCCATACATTTTTTAAAGCACTCACATCCACAATCGTTTCGTACACAGCAGGCACAAACATTTCTCCCGTGTATCTCCAAAGTTCATCAATAGCTTTTAGCATTCGGGTGTGGCTTTCTTCTGTGCCATCGCCTAAGCGTATCACCCACTCACTGCTCCAGCGAACATGATAAGTAGTTTCTTTTATTGATTTAGCAGCAATAGCAGCCAGCTGTTCATTATTACATTGCTGTAGCTTCTCAAATAATAAATATTGAAACTGGCTGTATAAATATTGACGAAGTATTGTTTGTCCCCAATTGCCATTAGGTTGCTCTGCCAGTAACAAATTTTTAAACTCTCTTTCTTTTCGTAAATAAGCCAGCGAGTCTTCCGTAGCATCGCCACCAATCAGTGTAGCAGCATACTGATAAAAATTTCTTGATTGCCCCAGCAGGTCCAGCGAAATATTGGTAATAGCAATATCCTGCTCCAGTATAGGCCCATGCCCGCACCACTCACTGTTTCTTTGTGCAAGAATTAGGGTGGTGTCTGCAAGGTGGAGTGTATAATTTATCAATGCTTCTTTCATTTCAATATTATTAATTATTAATTATTGATTATTTGCGTAGTCTCAATAATTAATAATAAGTAATCAATAATCACATATGATTCACTTCATCCGGCAAATCATAAAAAGTTGGATGACGATAAACTTTATCAACCGCAGGTTCATACAACTCACCTGCTTCTTCCGGATTTGATGCCGTGATGTATTTACTTTCCACTACCCAAATGCTCACCCCTTCCATTCTACGGGTATACACATCTCTTGCATTTTCAATCGCCATTTGTGCATCGGCTGCATGCAGGCTGCCCGCATGCTTATGGTCGAGGCCTTGCTTGCTGCGGATAAACACTTCCCACAATGGCCAGTTAGCAGCATCCTCTTTGGTTTGATAGCCGCTGCCGCCAGCTTTCTCTTCAGGTATATCGCCGTAATAAAATTTTTGAATAAATAAATTTTTCATTGCTTATCAGTTTCGTACTTCAATGCTATAAGGAATAAATTTCGCAGAGTCTGCTGCTGTAGCAGGCTCCTTCCAGAATTTATATAGTTTAATAGTAGTAGTGCCGGCTTTTACTGGTACCAGTATTAATTTTTTACTGATGTTGCCACCCGCCATATCCGGCGAATTATTATCGGTAGTTACAATGCTTTGCAATTTTATCAAGTTCAAACTATCGCCGATATCAAAACTGGTAGAGTTTTCATAAGCACAACCACGGCAGGTGCTTTCATGAATTACTAATGTATCAGAAAGCGTTACTACATTAATAGTATCTGAACGTAGAGATATTTTATTGTCTTTTTTTGCTTCGTCTTTTTGCTCTTCATTATTACAAGCCGTAATTAAGAGCAATGCCAAAAAAGGAAAGAAGATTAGTTTCATCAGAATTATTAATTCTTAATTATTAATTATTAATTGCTTCGAAGAGCAAACACATCACGCAGCCTTATCTTCTTTCGCCAACTTTTTAGCAGCAAAAGCCATAGCCGCTTCCCGCACCCATTGTCCATCCTCATGCGCTTTACGTCTTGCTTCCAGTCGTTGTTTATTGCAAGGGCCATTACCTTTTACTACATTCCAGAATTCGTTCCAGTCTATTTCACCAAAGTCGTAATGCTTTGTTTCTTCGTTCCATTTTAATTTATCATCGGGCAATGTCATGCCCAGCACTTTCACTTGCTCCGCAGCCATATCTACAAACTGCTGGCGCAATTCATCATTAGTTTTTCTTTTTATTTTCCATTTCATGCTTTGGTCGCTGTTGGTGCTTTCGCTATCCTTCGGACCAAACATCATCAGCGATGGCCACCACCACCTGTTAATTGCATCCTGGCACATAGCTTTTTGTTCGTCGGTTCCTCTCGATAAAACCAATAACGTTTCAAAACCCTGCCGCTGATGGAAACTTTCTTCTTTGCAAATTCTTACCAATGCTCTTGCATACGGACCATAAGATGTTCGGGTAAGCATTACCTGATTTAAAATAGCTGCACCATCTACCAACCAACCCACTGCACCCATATCGGCCCAAGTCAATGTTGGATAATTAAAGATGGAAGAATATTTTGCTTTGCCGCTATGCAAATCATTGATCATTTCTTCACGGCTCATGCCCAGCGTTTCGGCGGCGGAATATAAATACAAACCATGCCCTGCTTCATCCTGCACTTTGGCAATCAGTATTGCTTTTCTTTTTAGAGAGGGAGCTCTCGAAATCCAATTGCCTTCGGGTAGCATACCCACTATTTCGCTGTGTGCATGCTGACTAATCTGCCGGATATTTGTTTTGCGGTATGCATCCGGCATCCAATCTTTAGGCTCAATCTTCGTTTCAGCATCAATCTTCTGCTGAAAAATGGTTTCAAAATCCTGAACGGACATGGCAAATTGTTTAGGCGACAAATTTACTAAAACTAACGCCTGTTTGAGTAATTTGTTGGAGAGAAGAGGTTAAATAAAAAAGCGGCCCTCGAAGGCCGCCTTTTAAACCATGAAAACATCAGTACATATTAGTATCAATAACAGTATAAAGTAACGATTACAAACTATCGCTTTTGATACCTTAATCAGGGTATTTTTTTAATTTTTTGTTTACCAGCGACATTAACACGGATGAGCTGTGGTTGCGTCGCACACTTCGACTGAAGTAACACGGATGAGCAAACAGCCAGAAACTGTATTTACGAAATGGTCTGACCAATAATTTAAACGAGGCTTAAAAAAATAAAATGGTTTAGCTATAAGGTTCAGGCCGCTTCAGCGTCCCGACCCTTTCGTAATAGAAGCAGGGTATTCGCAAATGCTCATCTGTGTTAATGTTGTTGAAGAGTGCGACGCAAGGGACGATGATAGTAGTACTGCAGCTGGTAAAATAATTAATGTATTTAGTTTCGGGGTTGTGCTCCGCCCCGATTTCATCGGGATCCCGCTTCGCTTCACAAGAGACAATGATAGTAGTAATGAAGCTGACTAACAAATTTGCTAAGTAAAAGAGAATATGTCCCAGATGCGCAGCATCCTCTTTCTCTCTTTTATTTCTCCGGGCGACAAAAACATCCAATCACTTCACATCAAAATCCACCACCACCTTCTCCGTCTTCGGATGGCTTTGGCAAGTAAGAATATAACCTTGCTCCACTTCATCATCTTCCAATCCCCAATGCACATCCATACTTACTTCGCCTTCCAGCAGTTTGGCCTTGCAGGTGCAGCATACACCGCCCTTGCAGGCAAAAGGT
>Ga0247740_1000448_pt1 | contig 20002 bp, 14 predicted proteins | sample UWRJL148409B2_FD_180942 | JGI IMG/M metagenome (GOLD analysis project Ga0247740, IMG submission 180942) | Plant litter microbial communities from Arlington Agricultural Research Station in Wisconsin, United States - UWRJ-L148-409B-2 | ecosystem: Environmental > Terrestrial > Plant litter >...
CTGGCGATCCCAGACCACGCTGCCTGACGAGAGCGGGGCGCTCGCGGTCGCGGCGGCCAGCGCCTTGGTGATCGTCGGCCCTTGGCCGAGCACGATTTGCCCGAGCGCGGGGTCGGCCAAGGTCTGACCTTTGCGCGGATCTTTCGGATCGTAGACGACGTAGCGCACGGCTAGAAGTGTACTTGGATTCGCGAGCCACTCAACGGCTGGGCCTGGGCGTGCTAGAGCCGCAGGTCATGTCCGAGAGCGAGAGCCGCGCGTTCGATGTGATCGTGATTGGTGGCGGGCCCTCGGGTTCGGCCGCGGCCACGCGACTGGCCCAACGAGGACATCGCGTTGTGTTGCTCGAGAAAGAGCAATTTCCGCGCTTTCACATCGGTGAGTCGCTGCTCCCGTGCTCGATGCCGCTGATTGAACAGCTGGGGGCCATGCCGCGTTTGAAGGCGGCCAATTTCTTGCCCAAGTTTGCCGCCGAGTTCGTGACCGCGGACGGCTCGCTCAAGCGCCGATACGCGTTCCGCGACGGGCTCGTCCCCGGCGCAGCGTCGGCGTACGAGGTCGATCGCAGTGAGTTCGATGCACTCTTGCTCGACAACGCCCGGGATCACGGAGTGGACGTGCGGCAAGGTGCCCAGGTGATTCGCTTCGACCTCGACGCCAAGTCCGGCGTCGCGGTGGTTGCCCGTTCGGAAGATGGCACCGAGTCTAGTTTTCGGGCGGCGATGTTGGTCGATGCGAGCGGACAGTCATCCCTGCTCGCGGGGCGTCTCGGGTTGCGGGAGATGGACCCGGAGCTCAAAAACTTCGCGGTCTTCTCTCACTTCGAAGGGGCCGAGCGCGCTTCCGGCGAACACGAAGGGGACATCAGCGTGGTGCTCGTGCCCGGGGGTTGGTGGTGGGTGATCCCGCTTCGCAACAATCGAACCAGCGTCGGTCTCGTGGGCCCCTCGCGCAATCTGCGCGGGCAAAAGCCGGACGAAGCCTATTTCAACGCCCAAATTGCCAGCACGCCGTTCTTGCGCGAGCGCTTGGCGGGAGCCACTCGGGTCGCGCCGGTGCGCAGCGTGTCGGACTATTCGTACGTCAGCCGCAAGCTCGCCGGTGATCGCTTCGTACTCGTCGGTGATGCCGCCGCGTTCATCGATCCGGTGTTCTCGACAGGTGTGTATTTGGGCATGGTTGGCGCATTCCGCGCGGCCGAGTCCGTGGACGCGGCTTTGCGCGCCGGCGAGTTCTCGCGCTCGCGCTTCTCGTCTTACGAGCGGGAAACGCTCAAAAATGTGGCTACCTACCGGCGCTTCGTCAAAGGTTTCTACACGCCCGAGTTCGTAGACGTGCTGATGTCGCCGAGTGATTGGCTTTCGCTGCGGGCCGCCGTCACCTCGCTGCTCGCTGGCTTCGGGGTCGATCGCTTCGAGGTCAACTGGCGCGTGCAAGTGTTCCGGGCGATCGCTCGCGCACACAAGCGTTTGGCTTTGGTTCCGCACGTGCTCGAGCCCCGTGCCAGCCTTTGAGAGCCCGGTTCCCGGAAGCCGAGTTTAACCAAGCAAACCCGCGTCCCGGCAGGCGGCGCGGGTTTCCGCGACGCCGCGAACTTGCCGAGCGCGCCAACCGAGTTTTTGCGCCGCGCTCACGTTGTCACTTCGGTCGTCGAAGAAGTGGATCCGCGTGCCCGTGGAAAACTGCTCGCTGATATTCTGGTATGCGCGCGCGTCTGGCTTGTGAAATCCCGACAAGTGCGACGGGTAGTGCCCGTGGAACGGATCTTCTGCTCCGAGGTCGGCTAGCACCTTCGGCCACTGCGTATGGTTGGTATTGCTCAAGCTGAGCACGCGGTGCTGTTCGCGCAGTTCGGCGACCAAGCTCAGGGCGCCGTCGAAGAAACCAGCAGCTGCGTCACGAAACGCGGCCAGAAACTCGAACGGTGAGAGCGAAAGATCGAATCTTCGTACGATTGCTTCGGCGAAATCTGCCTCACTCGCCACGCCGGTCTCGAAGCCGCGCACCATGGGTACCCACACTTCCCGCACTTCCTCGCTGCGCCAGCGGCGTAACCGACGACTCGTGCGCGCAAGCAACTGAGCGCCCTGAAAGTCATACAGGACCCCGCCCATGTCGAAAACGACCACGCTATCCATCGCGATGGGCAGTCTTAGCAGAGAAATGGCGACGTTCACCGAGCTGCGACAGCCGCGTTGACACGGACTCCGCGCGGGTACTGACTAAAGGGCGACACCATGAACGCTGCTTCGGAATCGACCCCCGTGCCGCCGCTCCTCGAGCCCGACGAACCCGCCGCTTTCGAGGTGATCGAAGACGAGCGCCGCTCCCCGTTCCTGATTGCCTGCGATCATGCGGGCAAACGCTTGCCCCGCGCGCTGGGCACGCTGGGCTTGCCCGACAGTGAGCTCGGCCGTCACATCGCCTGGGATCTGGGCGCGGCAGAGGTCACGCGCTGTCTCGCTCGAGAGCTCGGTGCGTTCGCCATTTTGCAGACCTACTCGCGGCTCGTCATCGACTGCAATCGCCACGTGGACGTACCGAGCTCGATCCCCGTGATCAGCGAGCATACGGTAATTCCGGGCAACCAGGGTCTTTCAGCGGCGCACGCGGCAGAGCGCGCGCGAGCGATCTTTCATCCTTACCATGCGCGCATCGAGAGCGAGTTCGAGCGGCGTGCTCTCGCCGGGCAGCCGAGTGTGTTCATCGCGATGCACAGTTTCACGCCCAGCTTCAAGGGTGAGTCCCGCCGCTGGCACACGGGTATGTTGTACAATCGAGACGTGCGCCTGGGGCGCAAACTGATCGAACTGCTCGGCCGCGAGCCTGGGCTCGTCGTGGGTGACAACGAACCCTACGCCGTGAGTGATCTCAGTGACTACGGAGTGGTCGTGTACGGTGAGCGGCGCGGAATTGCGCACGTCGAAATCGAGATCCGCCAAGACTTGCTGAGCGACCCCGCCGGGCAGCAAGAGTGGGCCAAGCGCTTCGCGCGCCTGCTGCCCGAAGCCTGCGCCGAAATCGCGCTCTAGTCGCCGCTCGCCGCGAGCATTGTACCTGCTCTCGCAACAATCCGTTGCGGGGAGCGTGGTTGTTTGCCTCGCGAGCCGACTTACCTTGTTGGCTTCCAAGGAGTTTCTCGATGAGCCAAGTTCGAGCCGTGAGTCGTGTCGTCACCGCGCACCGCCAAGAGGAAGGCGCGGGTTTCATCGTTCGTCGCCCCATGCCTTCGATGAGCCTGAGCGTGGCCGACCCGTTCCTGCTGATCGATGAAATGGGACCGGTCGACTACGGGCCGGGTGAAGCCGTGGGCGCCCCCGACCATCCGCACCGCGGCTTCGAGACCGTCACTTACATCCTGAGCGGCGAATTCGAGCACGAGGACTCGGCGGGCCACCGCGGCGTGCTGCGCCCGGGTGACGTGCAGTGGATGACCGCGGGCGCTGGCGTGGTCCACTCGGAGATGCCCTCACGCGGCGTGCGTGATGCAGGCGGCCGCGTGCACGGTTTTCAAATCTGGGTCAACCTGCCGGCAAAGTTGAAGATGACTCAGCCGCGCTATCAAGAGGTCGCAGCGGCAAAAATCCCGACGGCCGAAAGCGCGGATGGGTTGGCCCGAGTGCGCGTGATCGCAGGCGCTGCGCTTGGCGCTCGCGCCGTGATCGATACCCTGACGCCCATCGTGTATCAGGATTGGACTTTGCAGCCGGGTGCGGACGTCACGGTGGCGCTGGCGCCGGAACAACAAGGGCTGGTGTACGTATTCGAGGGCAGCGCGCAAGTTGGCGACGAAGCTTCCCCAGTTGCCGATGGCCAGCTCGCCGTGCTCGCGGCGGGTGACCGCGTACGTCTACGCGCCAGCGAAAACGCGCGGCTATTGCTCCTGGCGGGCATCCCCCTCAACGAGCCCGTAGCGCGCTATGGCCCGTTCGTGATGAACACGCAGCAGGAGATCCAGCAAGCATTCCGCGACTACCAGAGCGGAAAGATGGGCGAGATCACCCGCACCGCGCAGGTTCAGTCACTGGCTTGAACGGACACGAAGACGAGCTGAGTCGCAACCATCGCGGCTCAGCTCGTTTCATTTTTCGGTCAGCTCAACTTCGAGATAATCGCTTCGCCCATGCCGCTGGTGGAGATCGGTTTGCTTCCCCCCAGGTCCGCGGTGCGAGCGCCTGCCGCCAGCGCCGCTTCCACCGCGCGCTCGACGGACGCGGCTTCCTTCTCGAGGCCGAGGCTGTGACGGAGCAACATGGCAGCACTCAAGATCGTGCCCACCGGGTTGGCGATGCCTTTGCCGGCGATGTCCGGTGCAGAGCCGTGAATCGGCTCGTACAAACCGAGCTTGCCTTCACCGAGCGAGGCACTGGGTAGCATGCCGAGCGAGCCCGTCAGCACCGCCGCTTCGTCCGACAAGATGTCGCCGAACATATTCTCGGTCACGATTACGTCGAAGCTGGTGGGCGCGGTCACGAGGCGCATGGCGCACGAATCGACCAGTTGATGCTCGAGCGTGACGTCCGCGAAGTCAGCCTTGACCTGCGTCGCGATCTGCCGCCAAAGCCGCGAGGATTCGATGACGTTGGCCTTGTCTACCGAGGTCAACTTCTTCGAGCGACCCCGCGCCAATTCGAACGCCAAACGCACGATGCGCTCGATCTCGAAGTCCATGTACTCGAGCGTGTCGAACACCCGCACGCCGCGTTCGGTCTGCTCACGACCCTGCTTGCCGAAGTACAGGCCGCCGGTCAGCTCGCGCAAGATCAGCATGTTGCAGCCCTGAATGCGCTCCAGCTTGAGTGGCGAGGAGTCGACCAGCTCCGGATAGCTGCGCACGGGGCGCAAGTTGGCGAATAGGCCAAGCCCTTTGCGAATCGCGAGCAGGCCCTTCTCCGGGCGCGTCTTGGCATTCGGGTTGTCCCATTTCGGACCGCCCACCGCGCCCAGCATGATCGCGTCGGCGGCCTGGCAGGCACTGAGCGTGGCCGGGGGCAACGGGTCGCCCGTCTCGTCGATGGCGATGCCACCGATCAGCTGCGTCTCGAAGCTGAACTCGTGCCCGCCAATTTTGGCGACGGCTTCGAGTACTGCGCGGGCCTGACCCGTGACTTCGGGTCCAACACCATCACCAGGGAGAAGAACGATCTTGGCTTTCATCGCCGGCACAATTTCCATGTCAGCGAGCGGACGACAATCCCTAAGGGCCAGAAACGCGCTGGTTCTTGGATTTTTCGGCGGGCGCTCGCGCGGGCAGCGCAGAACCGAGCTCGAATCAGGGCCCGGCCGTCACTTTGGGTGACTCCGCGCTGCTCGCGGGTCGCGTTGGGCGGCTCACCGCGTGCCCGTCGGGGAGCACGGCTCGCCCTTGGATCAAGCCATACTCGATGGAGTCGACCAGGGCGTGCATGGAGGCTTCGATGATGTTCGGCGAGGCGCCGACGGTGCTCCAACTGCGCTGGGCGTCTTGGCTGTCGATCAGCACGCGCGTGATGGCCTCCGTGCCCTCGGTGCCGTCGAGGATTCGGACCTTGTAGTCCGCCAAGTGGATCTCGTTCACGGCGGGGTACAGAGGGGCGAGCGCCTTGCGCAAAGCGCCGTCGAGCGCGCTCACCGGGCCGTTCCCCTCGGCCGCGGTGTGGAGCGTGTGCTTGCCCACCTGCACCTTGACCACGGCTTCCGCGAATGTCTCGGTCCCACGCCGCTTGCCGACCTGCACCTGGTAGTCGATGACCTGGAACAGCGGCACGTAGTCGTCGGCCTTGCGCTGCAAGAGGAGCGCGATGCTCGCTTCAGCGCCTTCGTAAGAGAGCCCGCGGTTCTCGGCGTCTTTGATCTCCCGCAGAGCCTCGACCTCGGCTCCGGAGCTGACTTCGACGCCCAACTCTTCGGCCTTGGCCAGCACGTTGCCGCGACCCGACAGCTCGCTGACCACGACGCGCATGGTATTGCCGACCAGTTCAGGCGCCACGTGTTGATAAGAGTCCGCGTTGCGGCGCAGGGCCGCGACGTGCACGCCGCCTTTGTGTGCGAACGCGCTCTTGCCCACGTAGGCCATGTGCGCGTCCGGGGCGAGGTTCGCGACCTCGGCCACGAAGTGCGAAAGTTCGCTGATCCCCGCCAAACGCCCGGGTTCGAGCACGCGGAAGCCGAGCTTGAGTTCGAGGTTGGGGATGATCACGCTCAGGTTGGCGTTGCCACAGCGCTCGCCGTAGCCGTTGACCGTGCCCTGGACGTGTCGCGCGCCAGCCCGTACCGCAGCCAAGCTATTGGCGACGCCGCAGCCCGTGTCGTCGTGGGCGTGGATGCCGACGGGGTGGTTCACCAGCCGTTTGACGTCGGTCACGATGCGCTCGACGTCCCAGGGCAGGTTGCCGCCGTTGGTCTCGCACAAGGTAACGACCTCGGCGCCACCGCGGATGGCCGCGCGCAACGTCTCCACGGCATAGCTCGGGTCCGCGCGGTAGCCGTCGAAGAAGTGCTCCGCGTCGTACACCACGCGCTTGTTCTCGCTGCGCAAGAACGCGACCGAGTCTTCGATCATGCGCAGGTTCTCGTCGAGCGAGGTGCGCAAGACCTCGGTCACCTGGAACGTCCAGGACTTGCCGAAGATGGTACAGACCTCGGTGCCGGCCGCGATCAGCGCGCGCATGCTCGGGTCGTCACCCGCGCTCAACCCCGCGCGCCGGGTCGAGCCGAACGCCGCGATCTTGGCGTGTTTCCAAGCCCGATCGCGCGCCCGTGCGAAGAACTCTTCGTCCTTCGGATTCGACCCGGGCCAGCCGCCTTCGATGAACGTGACGCCGAACGCATCGAGGTGCTCGGCAATGCGCAGCTTGTCCTCCAGCGTGTACGAAATACCCTCGCGCTGCGTGCCATCGCGCAAGGTGGTGTCGTACACGTCGACGAGCTCTGGCTCGCCGTTGACTGGAGGAGAAGCGTTCATCTGAGATTTCCGTAACGAGAGTTCAGTTCGCGTAAGTGTGGGCGGTCTCGAAGCTCTTGATCTTGTCGTCGAAGCCCAAAATGTAACCGAGCTGATCGATGCCGTTCAGCAAGCAGTGCTGCGCAAACGAGTCGACCGGGAAGGTAGTGGTCCCGCCGTCCGGCAAGGTGAGCACCTTCTCTTTGAGGTCGACCGTGATCTGCGCCTTCGGATCGGCCTTCTGAGCGGCGAGCAGCTTCTGATACACCTCTTGGCTCACGACCACGGGCAAGAGTCCGTTCTTCAAGGAGTTGCCCTTGAAGATGTCGGCGAACGAGGTCGAGATGACCACGCGGAAACCCCAGCCAACGAGCGCCCAGGGCGCGTGCTCGCGCGACGAACCGCAGCCGAAATTGTCGCCCGCGAGCAGGATCTGCGCGCCCTGCGAAGCCGGGAAATTGAGCGGAAAATCGGCCTTGTCCGTGCCGTCGGCGTTGTAGCGCCAATCGCAGAACAGGCTCTTCCCGAGGCCGTCCTTGTCGATCACCTTGAGGAAGCGCGCAGGGATGATTTGGTCCGTGTCGATGTTTTCGGAAGTGATGACGACGGCGTGTGACGTGATCTTGCTGAAGCTTGCCATTGTTCTATGCCTTCCCTGATCAGACCGCGCTGAGCGTGCGTACGTCGGTGACTTTGCCGGTGATGGCGGAGGCCATGGCCGTGGCGGGCGAGGCGAGGAAGGTGCGACCGCCCTTGCCCTGACGACCTTCGAAGTTGCGGTTGGAGGTGCTGACCGCGTATTGCCCGGGCGAGAGTTGATCGCCGTTCATGGCGATGCACATCGAGCAGCCGGCTTCACGCCATTCGGCGCCCGCGTCGGTGAAGATGCGGTCGAGCCCTTCCGCCTCCGCTTGGCGCTTCACCTCCTGCGAGCCGGGCACGATCAACGCGCGCACGCCCGCGGCGACGTGTCGACCCTTGAGCACCGAGGCCGCTAGCCGTAGATCGCTGATGCGACCGTTGGTGCACGAACCGACGAACACCACGTCCACCTTTTGTCCGACGAGCGAGCGACCGCCCTCCAAGCCCATGTAAGTCATCGCTTTTTCGAAGGCTTGCCGCTCGGAGCCGGCGCTGAAATCGGCGGCGGCGGGCAGCGCCTGGGTGACCGGGACGGCCATACCGGGGTGGGTGCCGTAGGTGATCATCGGTTCGATCTTGTCGGCGTCGAGCGTGACCAGGGTGTCGTATTTGGCGCCCGCGTCGCTCGGGAGCTTCTTCCAGCGTTCCACGGCCGCGTCCCACGCCGCGCCCTTCGGCGCGTACTCACGCCCCTTCACGTACTCGAAGGTCTTCTCGTCCGGAGCGATCAAGCCGGCGCGGGCGCCCGCTTCGATGCTCATGTTGCACACGGTCATGCGTGCTTCCATATCGAGGGCGCGGATCGCGCTGCCCGTGTATTCGAGCACGTAGCCCGTGCCGCCCCCGGTGCCGATCTTGGCGATCACGGCCAAGATGATGTCCTTGGCGGTGACGTGGGGCGAGAGCGTGCCGTCGATGCGCACTTCCATCGTTTTGGGCTTGGATTGCAGCAAGCACTGCGAAGCCAGCACGTGCTCCACTTCACTCGTGCCGATGCCGAAAGCGAGCGAACCGAATGCTCCGTGCGTCGAGGTGTGGCTATCACCGCAGACGATGGTCATGCCCGGTTGGGTAAAGCCGCGCTCCGGTCCGACCACGTGCACGATGCCGTTCTTGTCGTTGCCCAGCGCAAACAGCTGAATGCCGAACTCAGCGCAGTTCTTCTCGAGCTGCGACAGCTGAGCGCGCGCTTGGTCGTCGATCACCTGCAATGCTTTGGGCAGCGTGGGCGTCGAATGGTCCATGGTCGCCACGGTGCGATCGGGGCGGCGCACTTTGAGCCCGCGTGCGCGCAAACCCGAGAACGCCTGCGGCGAGGTGACCTCGTGAATCAAGTGCAGGTCGATGTAGATGACGGCGGGGCGACCCGGCTCCTCGACTACGACGTGTTCGTTCCAGATCTTCTCGAAAAGGGTCTTTGCCATGCTCACTCCGCGGCTCCCGTCGTCTGTTCTCGCACTTGCGATTTCTCAGCGTGTTTTTCGTAAGTTCCAAGCGTCACGAGCAAGCGGTTCAGCGCACCGAGGTACGCTTTGGTGCTGGCTACGATGACATCCGAATCTGCGGCTTGCCCGTGCAAGATGGCGGCCCCGCCGCTGCCATGTTGCGCGTTCAGGCGGCCGTCACTACTGCCGATCGCGCGCACTCGCACGCTGGCGTGCCCGAGGGCATCGATGCCCTCGGTGACGGCGTTGATGTTGTATTCCAAGAGCTCACTGGGCGCGTTCACGATCTCGTCGACGGCCGTGAACGCGGCGTGCACAGGGCCCGTGCCGACCGCGGACTGCACGCGCAGCTGCCCGTCTGGGCAACGCAAGCGAACGGTGGCGGTGGGCATGCCGCCCGACCCGCACACGACCTGCACCGCGTCGAGCGCGTAGTACTCCACGCCGCGGCCGACCTCGGAGTTGGCCAGTGCCTCCAAGTCCGCGTCGGTGATGCGCTTCTTCTTGTCGGCCAAGACCTTGAAGCGTTGGAAAGCGGCCTCCAGCGCTTCACCCTCGAGCGCGTGACCCAGTTCGCGCAGGCGCACACCGAAAGCATGACGCCCCGAGTGCTTGCCCATGACGAGCGTGGTCTTGCTGGCGCCGACCGTCTCCGGCCGCATGATTTCATAGGTGCCGGCGTGTTTCAGCATTCCGTCTTGGTGAATGCCCGACTCGTGCGCGAAGGCATTGGCGCCGACGATGGCTTTGTTCGGCGGCACGACCATGCCCGTGCGCACGCTGACCAAGCGGCTGGTGCGGACCAGCTGCGTCGCGTCGATGCCGGTCTTCAACCCGAACAACGGCTCGCGCGTTTGGAGCGTCATCACCACCTCTTCGAGCGAGGTATTGCCGGCGCGCTCGCCGATGCCGTTGATCGTGACCTCGGCTTGGCGCGCACCGGCCATGATGCCGGCCAGGGCGTTCGCCGTCGCCAGGCCCAAGTCGTCGTGGCAGTGCACCGAGACAATCACGTCTTCGACGCCCTTCACGTTCTTCATGATGCCATCGATGATCGCGCCGAACTCGGACGGCACGGTGTAGCCCACCGTATCCGGGATGTTCAGCGTGGTCGCGCCGCACTCGATCACCGCGGTCAGCACCTCGTGCAAGAAGTCCGGCTCGGTGCGGCCCGCATCTTCGGGGCTGAACTCGATGTCGTCACACAGTGATTTGGCGAACGTGATCATCTCGCGTGCACGAGCCACCACCTGCTCCCGGCTCATGCGCAGCTTGTGCTCGCGGTGCAGCGGGCTCGTGGCCAAAAACACGTGAATGCGTGGGAATTTGGCAATCTTGATCGCGTCGTAAGCGGTCTGAATGTCCTTCTGCGTTGCCCGAGCGAGGCCGCACACGATCGGCGGCTCGCTGCTCGGTCGCCCCGCGATCGGCTCGATGCCGACCGTCTCGGCGATGTCGTGCACCGCTTGAAAGTCGTCCGGCGAGGCCGACGGAAAGCCCGCTTCGATCACGTCTACGCCCAGTCGGGAAAGCGCACGGGCCACCTCGAGCTTTTCTTCCGACGTGAGCGTGGCGCCGGGAGCTTGCTCGCCGTCTCGCAACGTCGTGTCGAAAATTCGCACGTAGTTTTTTGGTGGCCGGGTCTGCTTACTAACTGGGCTTGTCATGGTTGTTGTTGCTTGGTTGGAGTTGCTCGGTCTCCGACAGACGTAGAGCGGGGGAAAAAAGTCCCCCTCGAGGTCAAGCGGCGAAGACGCCGCGCAGGTTCGGCGGTTGTTGAGCGGCGCCGGTGGCGGCGGCACCCTTTTCACCGCGCGTCATGGCCACGACGCCGGTTTGGACCATCTCCGCGATGCCGAACGGGGCCAGCACGGTGACGAGCCGGTCGATCTTACTCTGCTGGCCAGTGAGCTCGATGATCATCGTATCCACGTCGAGGTCGATCACCTGGCCGCGGAACACCTCGACCAATTGCAGCACTTCCGAGCGCTTGTCCTGGCCCACGGTGACTTTGATCAGGGCAAGTCCGCGCGTCAGGTTGGGCGCGTCGGTGATGTCTTCCACGCTCAGGACATTCACCAGCTTGTACAGATTGGCTTCGATCCGGCGCGCCGTGTCTTCATCCGCCTCGACCGCGAAGGTCATGCGCGAGACGCCCGCCTCGTGCGTGCGGCCGACATTGAGCGACACGATGTTGTAGCAGCGGCGCCGGAAGAGCGAAGTCACGCGGTTCAGGACACCGGGCTGATCTTCCACATAGGCGACGAAGTGACGCAGTGAGGGGGATTCAGAGTTGGCCATGGCTCAATGGTCTTTTCCGGTTTCGAAGATGGGATTGTGGGGCGGCACGTCTTTCATCGCTTCGCCCGGCAGTTCCTCGGAGGGCAGTTCACCACCCGCGGCGGCTACCGGCACGGGCCTCCGGATCATCTTGTCCAGGTCGTTACCCGCCGGGACCATGGGGTACACGCTGTCTTCCTGCTCGACGCGGAAGTCGATGATGCACGTCTCTTTGAAGGCGCGCGCCGCTTCTACCGCGGCTTGTACTTCACTGCGGTTGGTGACGCGGATGCCCTTCAGGCCGTGCGCGTCGGCGAGCTTCACGAAGTCCGGGCTCTTGATCGGCGTCGCCACGTAGCGGCCACCGTAGAAGAACTGCTGCCACTGCCGCACCATGCCCAAAAAGCCATTGTTGATGATGGCGATGTTGACCTTGATGTCCTCTTGCGCGCACGTCGCGAGCTCACAGGCGGTCATTTGGAAGCCGCCGTCACCCACGACCACCCAGACTTCGTCTTCCGGGCAGGCCATGCGGGCGCCCATGGCGGCGGGCAGCGCGAAGCCCATCGTGCCGGCGCCGCCGGACGTCAGCAGCTTCCGCGGGTAGTCGTGCTTGTAGTACTGCGCTTCCCACATCTGGTGCTGGCCCACGTCGGTCACCACCAGGGCTTTGCCTTGCGTGTGGCGCCACAAGTCGTGGATCACGTGCGCGGCGAACAGCTTGCCGTTGTCCGGCAAACTTTGGATCTCGCGCACGGCGGTGTCGCCTTTCAGTTCGGTGATGTGCGCGTTCCAGTCGTCACAGGTGCGCTTCTCCACTTGCGGTAGCAGCACGCGCAGGATGTCGCGCACGTCGCCGACCAGGGGCAGATCCACTTTGACGTTCTTGTTGATCTCGGCCGGGTCGAGCTCGATGTGAATCTTCTTCGCGTTCTGCGCGTACGTCTTCAGGTTGCCGGTCACCCGGTCGTCGAAGCGCATGCCCATGGCGATGATCAGATCCGCCTCTTGCACGGCCGTGTTCACCCAAGCCTCGCCGTGCATGCCCATCATGCCCAAGCTCAGCGGGTGAGTGGCGGGGAAGCCGCCCAAGCCGAGTAGGGTCAGCGCCACGGGGATGTTCGTCTTCTGGACGAACTCGAGCAATTGCGCAGTGGCGTTGGCTTCGATGATGCCGTGCCCGCAGAAGATGATCGGCCGCTTGGCGGCTTTGATCATCTCCGCGGCTTTTTCGATCTCGCGCGCGACCGGGTGATGTTCCGGACGATAACCAGGCAAGCGAATCGGCGAGGGATCGTAGCGATGCTCGATCGAGCCCTGCTGCGCGTCTTTCGTGATGTCCACCACCACAGGGCCCGGACGACCCGAGCTCGCGATGTAAAATGCCTGGCGAATCGCCGGCATGATGTCTTCCGTGCGCGTGACCAAGATGTTGTGCTTGGTGATGGGCAGGGTCACGCCGGTGAAGTCGACCTCTTGGAAGCCGTCACTACCAATCAAGTAGGAGGCCACTTGACCCGTGATGCAGACCATCGGGATCGAGTCCATCATCGCGTTGGCGATACCCGTCACCAAGTTGGTGGCGCCGGGACCGGAGGTTGCGATGCACACGCCTACGCCGCCGGAAGCGCGCGCGTAGCCATCGGCCATGTGCGCGGCGCCTTGCTCGTGGCGCACCAACACATGGCGGATTGGGTAGCCCGGCATGGCATCATAGGCAGGCATGATCGCCCCACCGGGGTAGCCGAAGACGACCGAGACCCCTTCATGAACGAGCGTGTCCCAGATGATTTGGGAGCCGGTCAGGGTTTGCAGTTCGGGCGTTTCGGACGCCTCGGCTGCGCGGGGTTCGGTGATGCTCTTCATCGGTGAGGCCACGTTGTTCTCCTCGGTGCCTGGTAGCTACGGTGACGAATCGTTGCGGAAGTTGGTAAGAAGAATCCGGAGTGCTGAAACTAAAAAACCCCCGTACCTCGGTGGGTGCGGGGGCCTTAGACTTGACTGCGTTCTCAGGTCAGCCGGCCACCGCACACGGGCTAATAAGCCCGAGTCCGACTACGACGAGACCGACGACAACGCCAGACGCGCGCACGTTGCTGCCAACGGCAGAAACGGGGGTCTCGGGGGCGTGAGCGGCGGTCATCGACGGGTGAAACCTGCTCTTTAGCGGCAAAGGCGTCAAGTGCGTTTTTGTGGTCCGCGCGCGCACTCGCTGGTAACGCATCGAAAGCATTCAGTAAATTTGGTTGAACCAGCTGCGGGGAGCGTTCAACTACTCGTCTTTTTTCGGTTCTAAACGCTGGAGGTCCGCCCACGAGAACTCGTCCGCGCGCGGCGTGAGCAGCGGATTGGGGGGGCGCATGCTGAACCAAGCAGTGGCCTGCCCGAGCCGCATCACATGCATGCTTTGGGCTGGGCTCTGCAGCGCTTGCCCGAGCAACGCCACGCGCTCGCCGGTTGGTTTCTGAGCGACATCGAGGACCAACACCGCGTGGCCTTTGCCGCGAGTTTGCAGAAAAAAGTCACCCGGCGTCAGCTGCGCTGGATCGGCGACATGGTTCGCTCGTAGCGCGAGCGAAACGTTGTTCGACCAGAGCATCACCGCGTCGATGTACTGCCGGAAGTCATTGTACGTGGGCTCCTTCGGCTTGCCTTTCACGACCCAACCCATGTTCGGCCCGGCCGCGAGCAGACGTTGCCCCTTGGCCCAACGTGAAAACGGCATGTCGAGCTTGGTCGTGCTCTTGTAGCTGATCGCGCTCTGCTGGTCGCTCGCCCACAGCCACTCGCCGTGCAGGCGGATTACCGCGTCCGAACTCTGCTGAAGATCGCCGGCGCCGACGTCAATCGCGACTACGGCCGCCACATAGGCGTCGTCGCCCGTGAACACGGTCTCGCCACTGTTGTTCAACACGGCGCTGCCGGGTGCGGCCAGGGGCAGGCCACGCAGCCACGCTCCGAACGAGCCCGGTTCGAGCGCGACCCGCACGTAGCCCGGCGGCGTGGGAAAGCGGGTCTCGAGCGCATCGACGGGGGCGGGAAACTTGAGGTTGTCTGCGCCGAGCCAACGGTAGCGACGTGCGTCCGGCGCGCCGCTGCTCGTGCTCGCATCCGTGCCCGCATCGGCGGCGGCAGGTGCGGCGGCATCCAGCGGAGCCGGATCTGCGGAGGGGGCGATCGCAGCGGATGCACTTGCAGTGACACTCGATTTGAGCGGAGCGACCTCGTCGACCTTGGGTTCGCGTTTGCACCCCAGGGCCACGAAGAACAGGCTGAAAATTGCAGTTCTGCGCACGGCGTTCGGGGATAGTACACTGAGCCCGCGCGAGGGCCGATTTTTGCGCCGGTTTGGGCGAACGACAGTAGTTCCCTCGATGTAAGTGCCAGGAATTGCTGTTAATAGGCGAAGTTTCGGGCAGGGCGATAACCCTGAGCGTATAAGTGGCCGTCAGAACGCCCATGACCAGCCCAAGTCCTCTCACCGCTCTGGGCTTCCGTCGCGGTCGAGACATAAGCTACGGAGTCGCCATGGGTCAGCCTGACAAGGGTCAAGAACTCGAGCGCGTGCTCGCTAGCGCAGTGGACAAGCCGCACGTGATTCTGCTCGGCGGTCATCCGGACCCCGACGGCATCGGCAGCGCGCTCGCTCACAAGCGTTTGTGTGAACGCATGGGCGTGTCGGCGACCATCGCACACGTTCTGCCGCTCTCGCGCTCGGAGAATCGCGCGCTGGTGAAGCTGCTCAACGTGCCGATGGTGCGCGTGTCCGAGATGGCGGATCTCGAGCAGTACGGTTACCTGGCATTGGTCGACGCCAGCGCCAGTGAGTCCAGCATCAAGCTGCCGGAGAGCTTGAAGCTGCTCACGGTGGTCGATCACCACCGCCCGCCGTCGGTACCGAAAGCGCCCTTCGTCGACATTCGGCACGACGTGGGCGCGACCTGCACCATTTACGCAGAGTACGCTGAGCGAGGCCTCGCGCCCTTCGGGGCCGAGGGAAATGACGACGCAGCCGTGGCCACGGCGATGTTCTTCGGCATCCAGACCGACACTGACGACTTCGCCTTCGGTACCCCTGCTGATTTTCGCGCGGCCGCCTATTTGAAGCCGTTTTGCGACTCGGAGACGCTCAGCCGCGTGGGCCGCAGAACGCTCACCGCGGAGTCGATGGAAGCCGTGGGGCGCTCGCTCTTGGACCTCGAGGTCGTACGCGACTTCGCCATCGCCAGCGTGGGCCGCGTGTCGGCCAACAACCGTGACGCTATCCCGATGGCCGCCGATTTCATTTTGCGGCGTGAGGACATCGACACCGTGCTCGTGTTCGGCGTGGTCGAGGACCGCATCGACGGCTCGCTGCGTACCAGCCGTGCCAGCGTCGACCCAGCGCTGTTCATGCAGAATGCGTTTGGCGACGACAACCAAGGCCGTCCTTACGGTGGCGGTCGCGCCGACATGGGTGGCTTTCGCATTCCGCTCGGGTTGCTCGCCGAATCGACCGACGAAAACAACTTGCTGCGCATGGTCAAAGAGGTCGTGCAGAAGCGAGTGGCGCGAGTCGTGCCCGAGCTCGAGAAGAAGAAGCGCGACCGGAAAGACGAGTCCGAGTAGTCAGCGCGGCTCCCGTCGGTCATGCTCCGGAATTGGACCTGCGTAGTCGTCCAAAGCCGGTTCGGGATCGAGTTGGATGTGCGCCGGATCGCTGGCGAAGCGCGTCCGCGGGCGTGGTTCGGAGGGCTCGAGGTCGATTTCCGACCCCTCGACGTCGATTTCGCGGCCGAGCAAGCGGCCGCGCACCGCGTCCAAAGCGCGGGCAAGGCCTCGGTCGCCCTCGACGCCCACTTCTCGGCAGCGCCAAGCGGCGCGCCGAAGCGGGCGGCCGAAGAAAATCGACAACGCGAACAGCAGCGTGGGCAAGAAGACTCGAAACAGGCTCCAAGTGGCAACCCGCGCGATGCCGAGCGCGACCAGCACGACCAGCAGCGCTAGCGGCCCGCCGGGGCCGAAGCCGTGCCTGCGCCGTTGCCGGGCGCGTTCGTGGTGGAAACGAACGGCCCGGCGTACGCGCCGAGTTTCGGCGTGGACTCGCTGTTCGAGTTCTTTGCGCACGCGACGGCTCTCGTCGCGAATTTGTCGTCGCTGTTCGCGCCCGCGGTCGCGCAGCTCACGCCAATCACTCGTGGCGCTGGGGCCAGGCGCGTGAGCGGCCGCGCGTCGGCCCGCGCCGGGGGCCGGCACGCGCGACGCGCGCTTGTCGGGATCGGGATCGAGCATCGAGCTCAGAGCCCGTACCAGCCACGGCTCGGCGCCGTTGCCCAGCGCGGCGCGCACGTCGATAGCGAGTCCGCGGTGCGGTAAATCCTCCGGCTCTCGACCGGTGACCAGCGCGAGCGCCGTCGCCCCCACCGCATACACGTCACTGCCGGGCAGGGCGCGTCCCTGAAACTGCTCGGGCGCCATGTAGCCGAACGTGCCCACCACGGTGCTGCCACCCTCTGGCTTCAACTGGTCGCGGACCGAGCCGAAGTCGACGAAGGCAAAGCTACCGTCTTGGCGCCGGATCACGTTGCCGGGCTTGATGTCGCGGTGAACGATGGCCGGCGCCCGCGAGTGCAAATACGACAGCACGCGGTCGGCGTCCGCCAAGAAGCGAGCGATGTCCGTGTGCGTCAACGTGATGCGACGGCGTCGAAGCGAGGCCAAGGTCTCGCCCTCGATCTTTTCCATCACCAAATACAGCGCGCCCGCCTCCTCGAAGTGCTCGATGTACACGGGCAAATTCGGGTGCGACAACGTGGACAACACGCGCGCCTCGCGTTCGGCGAGCTCCACGTCTTTCCAGCTCTTGGCGCCGCGCACCTGAAAGCGCTTGATGGCGACGGCGCGCCCGTTCAGCTTGTCCACGGCATCGAGCGTGTCCGCTTGCGAGCCCGAGCCGAGCTCGCCGATGACGGCGTAACGACCCGAGCGCAGCGTGTTTGCCGTGGGTGCCGCGCTCACGCACGATCCCTAGTACCGGCCCCGGCGTTTCGCCATCCGGCGTTATAGCGTTTTGGCGTTTCGAGTTCGGGAGCCGCCGAGCGCCCTCGACGCAAGACGGCTCCCCATTGTCCGCCGATACGACGGCGGCTACACGGCTCAGCCGGTGTTGCGCATACCCTGCGCAATGCCGTTCAGGGTCGTACCCAGGGCGGCATCCAGCAGTTTGAGCTGCGGGTCGTCTTCGGCCAGTTTGCGCTTCTTCTTCAGCAAGCTCACCTGGAGCAGGTTGAGCGCGTCCACGTAGGGGTTTCTGAGGGTGAGCGCGCCTTGCAAGAAGCGGTGATCGAGCAGCATGTCGCGCTCGCGGATCCGGTGCAGTGACTGCACGGTGCGCGTGAACTCTTCCTCCAGGCCACCGTACACCGCCGGATCTGCGCCCAGCTCACGCGCGTACAGCCGCGCGACGTCGATGTCCGCCTTGGCGCACACCATCTCGATCTTGTCCAAGAGGTCGCTGAAGAACGGCCAGTTCTTTGCCATCTGCTTGAGCAGATCGAGGCCGCCCGGCTCGGCGATGATTTGATCGAGCGCAGTGCCCGCGCCCAGCCAAGCCGAGGCCATCAAGCGCATCTGCGTCCAGCCGAAGTTCCACGGAATGGCGCGTAGCCCCTTGATGGTCCCGGCGCCCCGTTCGCGATACGCGGGCCGTGAACCGAAATGCACGTGCCCCAGCTCGCGCACGGGCGTGGCCTTGAGGAACATTTGGAACAGCGCCGTATCGTCGTGCACGACTTTGCGGAACGCGGCCTGTGACGACTCGCTCAGGCGGGCCATGACTTCGCGGTAGCGAGCCTCGGCCCCCGGCTCGAGTTCGGTGCGGAAATCCGAGAATTTCGCCATCAGGGTGCCGGTCAGCATCACTTCTAGGCTGCGCTCGGCGATCGACAAGATGCCGAACTTTTGGGAGATGATTTCGCCCTGCTCGGTGATCTTCACGCGGCCGGAGACGGTGCCCGGGGGCAACGCGGTGAACGCGCGGTACACGGGTGAGCCGCCACCGCGACCGACCGTGCCGCCACGACCGTGAAACAACGTCAAGGTGACGCCCGCTTCGCGAGACACCTCGGCCAGCGCCTCCTGGGCGCGATACAGCTCCCATGCCGCGGCCACGACACCGACGTCTTTGGCGGAGTCGGAGTAACCGAGCATCACCTCTTGGTGCATGTTACGCGCTTTGAGTTGGCGCAGGTACACCGGGTCGGCGAACAGCGCCTTCATGATCGAAGGCCCGTTGAACAAGTCCGCTTGCGTCTCGAACAGCGGCACCACATCCAAGCGTGAGACCGGTTCTTCGCGCGCGAGATCCACGAGGCCTGCTTCGCGCGCCAGCACCAGCACTCGCAGCAGGTCGGTCGAGGTCTTGGTCATCGACACGATGTAGGTCTGGGCGCAGCGTTCGCCGAATTCGTCTTGCACCTCACGCATGGTGTGAAACAGCTTGGCGGTGCGCGCGGCCTCGTCATCGAGGGGGGCGTAGGCCGAGACGAGCGGGCGCATGCCCAACAATTCGCGGTGAATCGCGGCGTCGTCCAGCTCCGGCACGCCAACCGCTTTGGCGATCGCGGCCAGTGTGCGCGTGTGCATCTCCGAATCTTCGCGCAGGTCCAAGTAGTAGCCCGCGAAGCCCAAGACTTCGACTTGACCGATCAGCGGGTCGAGCAAGCTGCGCCGGGCGTGCTCCGCGCGCGCGTGAACGAGCGATTGACGCACGACGTCGAGGTCCTGCCAAAATTCCTCGGACGAGGCATAAGCGCCGCTGACCTTCTCGGCCTGTCCGGAATCGCGAGCGGCTATCTCTCGTCGAGTGGCCTCGAGCCGGCCCGACATGAACGTGAGCTTGAGTCGCAGCGGCTCGTGCTCGTCACGCTTCTTGTTCATCTCCCACAGCTTCGGCAGGAGCGGCTTGTCGCGCTCGATGGATTGGCGCAGCACGTCCGGCACGCCGCCCAGACGGTCGGAGACCGACAGGCGCTGGATCAGCTGCCAGATCTTGCGATGGTACAAGCCGAGCAGCGCGTGGGCGGTGCGTCGGGCCGCGGCCATCGTGATGTCCGGGGTGACGAACGGGTTGCCATCACGGTCACCCGCCACCCAGCTGCCCATGGGCAAGCGCAAGGAGAAGCCGAGTGGTTCACCGAATGCCAGCTGGAACGCGCGCTCCGCGCTCTCGCTCACCTGGACCGAGGCGTCCAGCAGGCGATCTTCCAAGTACCAAATGACCGAGCTTACTTCGTCGAGCACGCTCGGGCGGTCGCGCCGAACTTCGTCCGTCAACCAAAGTAGCTCGATCTCGGCGCCCATCGCATTCTCGATGCGGGTTCGCTCTTCAGGCGGCGAGTTCTCGCGCTTGAGCAAAGCATCTGCCAAGCGCGCTTGAAGCTGCAGCAGGGTGCGGCGAGTCGCTTCCGTGGGATGTGCGGTGAGCACCGGTCGCACTTCGAGCTCACGCATGTACTCCCGCACTTCAGCCGCGCTGCGCTTGCTGTCACGCAACTTTTCGAAAGCCCAACGAATGCTGGCGGGCTGCGCGGAGTGCTCGGCGCCGTCCTCGTAGGCGTGACGACGGCGCACCCGGTGCACCTGCTCGGCCGTGTTGATCAAGAAGAAGAACAAGGTGAACGCGCGCGCGACCGGCGCTGCGACTTCGAGGGGGAAGTCCGCAACGCGCGCGAGC